>OIYV01000014.1_pt1 | contig 159737 bp, 139 predicted proteins | sample 1588251 | NCBI WGS metagenome assembly OIYV01 (sample SAMN03283282) | human gut metagenome | biome: human-associated habitat; material: feces | host: Homo sapiens | place: Peru | collected 2012
AAAAAAGTGCCATCTCTAGCACTTCGTGTTTATCAAATATATCAAGACCATGCAACTTATATTTACTTTTTACTCTTTGCCTGTGGTTTTCGTGCAGGTTTGGCGCTTTCTTCGCTTTTTGGTTCACTTTTAACACTCCCAATCTCTTGATTTCCGCCTAAATCTGGGTAACAGAAAAGGAACGTACACAATTGGTGCTGCTGGCCGGACTTGAACCGGCACGGTATCGCTACCGATGGATTTTGAGTCCATTGCGTCTGCCAATTTCGCCACAGCAGCATAATGTTAGTTCCTATGCTTTAAATCACTATCTAGGTTTTAATTATATCATGTCACGCAAATTTGTCAAGAAAAAAATCAAGCCTAGCCGCGCCAATAAACCCAAGCAAAACTCACATCTATTGACGCCAAACTATTATTTTGGAATTCTAAGAGAAATCAAGTCGTAAAAATCCGAAACGAAATCTTCCCCCAGCGGGATAGCATACTCATTCCCCGTTGCCATATCTCTCACCGAAACTTTGCCCTGCGAAATTTCGTCATCGCCCAAAACCACGCAAAACTTCGCGCCTATTTTGTCGGCATATTTCATCTGAGATTTAAGGCTTCTTTCGCAAATGTCAAATTCGGAATAAATTCCAACGTCTCTTAAACTTTCACAAAGTTTTTCGGCATAATTGCTGGCATCTTCGCCAATCGAAGCAATATAAAGTTCAGGCGAAGAAATATATTCAAGAGAAGCATTTCTGGATTTCATAGCCAATATAACTCTTTCGATTCCAAAGCCGAGGCCAACCGCAGCAAGAGGAGCACCGCCGAGAATTTTCGAAAGATTATCGTACCTTCCGCCACCGCAAATGGCCAAAGGAGCATCATCAATGTCAACCACGAACTCGAAAACAATTCCAGTGTAATAATCAAGGCCTCTAACGATTTTCGGGTTAACGACATACTTGATTTCATTTAAATCAAGGCGTTTTTTGAAATTTTCCAAATTTTCGGAGCAATTTTCGCAAAGATGATCCGTAATTAAAGGGGCGCTCTCGCAAATTTTTTTGCAAATTTCGTTTTTGCAGTCAAGGATTCTCAGAGGGTTCCTTTCAAGCTTTTCGGCGCAAGATTTGCAAAGGCTGTTTTTGTGCTTTTCAAAATAATTTACAAGACTTTCGACATACTTTTTCCTGCATTCGCTGCAGCCGATTGAGTTAATTTCGAGCCTCGTGCCTTTAATCCCCAATTTTCTTATAATTTTCCTTGCAACTTTAATAAGCTCAGCCTCAGCATAAACCGAAGAACTGCCAAAAAGCTCGAGGCCAAACTGGAAAAACTCCCTGTATCTTCCAGCTTGAGGCTTTTCGTATCTGTAGCAAGAGGCATTGTACATGAGCCTAATCGGCAAAGTGTATTTGCTAACGCCGCTTTCAAGAATAGCGCGCATTATTCCCGCAGTGCCTTCAGGCCTGAGTGAAACGCTTCTGCCGCCTTTGTCTTCAAAAGTATACATTTCTTTGTTAACAACGTCGGAAGAGTCGCCCGAAGACCTCTCAAAAAGCTCGGTGTGCTCAAGAGCAGGAGTCCTTGCGAATTTAAATCCGTAAGCTTGAGCTTCCTGCATCATTAAGTTGCAAACAGCCATCCATTCTTGGCCGTCTGCAAGCAGCACATCTTGCATTCCACGAATTCTCTTGCTAATTAAACCCATTCTTCGCCCCTCTTTTCAAAATTTGTTAGATAACCGGTCTGCCAACTTTTCTCCAGTCTAAGTCGCCGCGTTCAAGACCGTGAATCAAAACCTCAGCCGTTGCTAAATTTGTTGCAAGCGGAATAGTGTGAAGATCGCAAAGTCTTAAAAGATCATTTTCAGAATCACCCATCAAATCCGGGCGTGTTGCATCACGGAAGAACAAAACCATGTCGATTTCTCCGCAAGAAACTCTCGAAGCAATTTGTTCACAGCCGCCTTGAACCGAACCCAAAAAGGTTGTTATGTTAAGTCCTGTAGCTTCCGAAACAAGTTTGCCGGTTGCTGCAGTTGAGCATAATTTATGCCTGCTAAGAACTCCGCAGTAAGCTATGCAGAACCTAACCATTAATTCTTTTTTTGCATCTTGTGCACTGATTGCAATGTTCATTTAAAATTCCTCCCATAAACAGATAAGCGCTAGTATTTCACGCATTAAAACTCTTAGATTATTTCAATCTAAAATTTTAAGTCCTTTGTTTATAATAACTAATTAACAAAAAGTTGTCAATTTTTAAATTCAGTTTTTTATGTCAAAGTAGCTTGAAAGCATATCTCTTGCAACATTTTTTGAAGCCATTCCGATCTTGCCGTGCTCGATAACCACCGCAATAGCTATTTCAGGCTCTTCATAAGGCGCAAAACAAATAAACGTTGTGTGGTCCGAGCCGAAATTCTGCGCAGTTCCGGTTTTTGCAGCAATTTTAACCGGGAAGTTTGAAAAATCCTTAGCCGTACCGGAAACAGCCACTTGCCTCATGCCTTCTTTCACGGCTTTTAAATTCTCTTCACTCACCGCTGCATCGCTGATGAGTTCAGGCGGGAATTCTTTTATAGTGTTTTTGCGGCTGTAATCGGTTATTTTGCTAACAAGATGAGTTTTAAACCGTTTGCCGCCGTTTGCGATTGTTCCTGCGTAGGCTGCAAGCTGAAGAGGAGTGAACATGTTATCCGACTGGCCTATCGCCGCCTGAGACGAGCCTGATTCATACCACTTTGCGCCGAGTTTTTCGCAGTGTTCAGGCCCAGCGAGAATTCCCGTGCTTTCGCCCACTTCAACGCCCGTTTTAACGCCTATTCCAAACTTTTTTGCCCATAAATCAAGCGTTTCAATGCCAAGCCTTCTGCCAAGCTCAGCGAAATAAACATTGCAAGATTTTGCCAGCGCAGTTTTGAGCTCCGCTTTGCCGTGCACGCCCATGCAGTGAAGCTTGTAACCAGGGTAAAACCCGAAGCTCCCGCCGCAGAATATCCTTTCGCTCGGGGTAACTTTGCCTTCTTCAAGCGCAGCAATAGCCACAAGCGGCTTGTAAATCGAGCCTGGAGCATAAGCGCCCAAGAAAGCCCGGTTCAGAAGCGGCAAGGCTTTGTCGGCTGCAAGCGAAGAATAATAAGATTTATCTTCCATGAAGCGGGAAAGATCATAGCTCGGGTAAGTCGCAGCAGCTAAGACCGAAAAATCCTTAACGTTTATTGCAACCGCAGCGCCCGAAACGCAGTCATGTGCGCCGGATTTCCTTGCTTTTTCAACATTCGCTTTGAGGGATTCACAAGCAACTTTTTGAAGCTTTGAAGATAAAGTCAAAAACACGCTGCTGCCCGAAACAGGAGTTTCTTTTTCAGAAACGCCCGTCACTTCGCCATTTTCAGACATTTGAACCGTTCTTTTCCCGCCGTGGCCTCTTAGATAATCCTCAAAAACGCTTTCAATTCCCGTCTTGCCGATTTTAGCGTCCATGCTGTAAGAATCTTTCTTTTTTTCGTATTCCTCGCTCGTCATAAACCCTGTGTAACCCACAATGTGCGGAGCTACATCGCCGTTTATGTATTTCCTAGTTAAAGTGGGCTGAATCCTCAGGCCTTTGAGGCTTTCAGACCTTTCAGAAATAACTATAACGGCATCTTTGCAAACGTCATCAGAGATAACATAAGGCGCAGACCTTAAAAAATATATCCCGCTTTTGTCAATATTATACTTCACGCTGCAAATATTTCTAATTTCTTCCCTGCTAAGATTTTCATCAATTTGATATTTAAAAATCATCTTGTCTATGCAGTCCATCGCGCTTGCTTCTTCGCCAAGTTCAAGCGTGTTTTTCAAAGTTTTTACCTGGCTTTCGCTTTCTTTTTTAAAAGCAAATTTATTACCCGCAAATTCAATCGGGAGGATGTCATTCCAGGAATTACTGAAACTTTCAAGTAAATTAATAGCATTTAAAATGAGCTGATTTTCGCTGTTTTTGCCAACCAAAAGCCTGTCTATAACCAGTTTATAACCTGCAGAATTAACCGCCAGACCTTCGCCGTTTGCATCCAAAATTTCACCCCTGACGGGCTCGGTATTAACAAAATAAACATTGCTGCTGCAAGCCCTTGCTTTGTAATAATCGAAGTTAATTATCTGCCAATTAACCAGCCTGCAAACAAAAACGCCGAAAATAAGCACAGTAACAGCCATGAAAAAGCCGTATCTTCCCGCATTTATGCTTTTAACGAATTTGCCTTTCATTTAAATTCTCCTTGGTAAAATGCAAAATAATTTTATTAAGAAAATAAACAAAAACACTGCAAAAAGAAGTAAAAACCGCCATTTTAAAGTAATTTCTGGAAATTATCCCCACGCCGCTAAAACCTTTTAAAATATAAAAAGAAACATCCCCCGCAAGCAAAGCCCCCGCCGTTAAACCCGAAAAAATAACTGCCCAAAAAAGCCCAGGCCTCAAAAATCGCTCAAAAATAAAACTCAAAAAACCCCCGAAAAAACCGAGGAAAATAAAGCTAAAACCGAAAGCCCTCCCGAAAGAAAAATCAATCAAAAAACCAATTAAAACTCCAAATGCAAAACTAACCGGAGCACTTTCAAAAATTGAAATTGAAACAAAAACGGCCGCCAAAAGAAGCGGCCTTGCACCCGAAAAATTAAGTCCAGGCGCGCCGTTTACCGAATTTAAAACCAAAATTTCAAAAACATAAAAAATATATCTTAAATATTTTCTTTCCACGTTTCACCTTAGTAAAAATCAATTTTGAGCTAAAATCTGGCCTTTTCCACGAAAGTCCGTAACAACAAAAACATCTTTAAGACTTTTAAAATTTTCAAACGGCTCGATCAAAGCAAAGTAAGAAGCTTGCTTGTCATCGTATCCTGTGGATTTAACCTTCCCGAGCTTCAAATTTTTGGGGTAAATTCCGCCCGTAGCCGAAGTTGCAACAATGTCGCCTTCTTTAACGGAATTAATTTCAGGCAAAAACATCATTCTCGTTAAATTAGATTTTGCATCTTCAGGGTTGCCGGTAATGATTCCGCTTTCAAAGGTTTCGGTGTCATAAACGCCTATTTTCGATTGCGGCGAAAGAACGGTTTTAACTTGCGAACAAATCGTGCCAGCGAGGCTAACAAAACCAACTACTCCCTCGCCCGAAAGGACTATATCCCCTTTTGAAACGCCGTCGTTTGTGCCTTTATCTATTTTAAAATTATGGAAATTGTTGCTTACATCGCAGGAAATAACGCTTGCGGGCTCAAATTTAATGCTGCTATTTTCTTTTTTGAATTCATAATATTTCGCATATTCTTCATTTTGCCGTTTAAGTTCATTAAGACTAACGATATCATCCCGCAGAGTGCTTATTTCTTTTTTAAGCTCGGCAACTTCATCCTGAAGCTCTTTTTTATCTTCAAAAAGCCTTGAAATATTAAAAAAACCGGTGTAAACCACTTTATCAAAAAAACAAGTAGCATAAGAAACCGCTGAAAAAGCAAGGTTGTTTCCGGGGTTTAAAAAAGCATAAACTCCGCAAGCAAGCAAAACAAAACCAAGCATCGCCAAAACTTTAACTTTCAAATTAATACCTCTTAGCAAGTTTATTCATCGGTTTTTTTCAAGGGCTTTTTTAAATTCCTTAACTGTCGTGCCTCCAAGGCATTTGCCCGTTCCAACGGCCACGCAATCGAGAGGATTCTCAGCAATGTAAACCGGCATGTTCGTAGCCTGAGAAATGAGGCTGTCGATTCCTCTAAGCAGGGCTCCTCCGCCGCTTATGAAAATTCCATGGTCGATTATATCAGCCGAAAGCTCAGGAGGAGTGTTTTCAAGGGTAGTTTTAATGGCTTCAACAACATGTTTCAAAGGTTCCGCGAGAGCCTCCCTTACTTCTTTCGAAGAAACGGTGATATCCTTCGGCAAGCCGTCAAGAAGATTCCTGCCCTTTATCAAAACTTCTTCCTCTTCCTCGCAAGGAACCGCCGAACCTATTTTAATTTTCAAGTTTTCAGCCGTGCAGCGGCCTATCAAAAGGCTGTATTTTCTTCTAATATAAGAAATAATCGCTTCGTCGAATTTATCGCCCGCAACTCTTTGAGAAGCTGAAGTAACAATTCCTCCGAGCGAAATAACTGCAACTTCCGAAGTGCCTCCGCCAATGTCAACAATCATGTTTCCGCTTGGTTTATAAACCGAAAGCCCCGCACCCATCGCAGCGGCCATGGGCTCCTCGATAAGCGTAACGACACCCACTCCTGCCTGTTTTGCAGCATCGCAAACAGCTCTTTTTTCAACTTCCGTAACGCCTGAAGGAACACATATTACAACTTTCGGCCTGCTGAAAAATACGCTCCTAACCGACTTTGAAATAAAATATTTAAGCATCGCCGCAGTTATTTCGAAATCAGCTATAACGCCATCTTTAAGCGGCCTGACCGCTATTATCGAGCCTGGTGTTCTGCCGATCATTTCCTTTGCTCTGTTCCCAACTGCCAAAATAGTGTTTGTTTTGGAATCTATCGCCACAACCGAAGGCTCTCGCATTACAATTCCTTTACCTTTTAGAAAGACAAGCGTGTTCGCCGTGCCCAAATCTATTCCTATTTCCCTTGAAAACATAAAAGTTTCTCCTTTCAATTTTTAAGGAGTCCAAGCTGCCTTACTTTTGTAACTATTTTAATTATGTACAAAAATAAAAGATTTATTTCCCGGTTGAACCAAATCCGCCGCTGCCGCGCTCTGTTGAATCTAAAGTCTCAACTTCGTTTAAGTCAGGAGTTTCAACTTTCATAACAACAAGCTGCGCGATTCTTTCGCCGTTTTTCACGGTGTAAGGCTCCTGCCCAAGATTGCAAAGCCCAACTTTGAGCTCCCCGCGGTAGTCGCTGTCAATAACTCCCACGCCGTTGGAAAGAGTGATTCCGTGTTTTATTCCAAGGCCACTTCTCGCAAAAATAAAAGCTGCATATTCACTGCCCGGCAAGCTTATGGCAATCCCCGTCGGAACCAAAGCGCGTTTGCCGGGCTCTAAAATAATGTCTTCACTTATGCATGCGCAAAGGTCCATTCCCGCAGCACCTGCAGAAGCCCTGAAAGGAGTTTTTGCTTCAGGCGAAACCTTGCAATAATTTAATAAATTTTTAATTTGACTTTTCTTTTCCACATTTATCACCTTTTTATTAACATTTATGTGTTTATTTAAAATTTATCACTCAAAAAAAGAGCTAAAGCCATGTTTGAGCAATTCCTTTAAAAAAGTTTTCCTCATTTTCCACATAGATTTCAACATTTTGAGGCATTTTCAACTTGCTTGCTTTAAAAAATACGACAAAATTTTATTGTTTATTTCATTTTTACTGTTATTTTTACAATTATGTAACCGCAAAAAAATACCGCGGGGAACCCCTATGTATCCTGACTTTGAAAAATAAATTTTAAACTTTTCTACACTCTTATATATTACAACATCACGCTGACTTATTCAAAAATATTTTGGTGAAATATAATTTTGGATTAATTAGACACCCAAAACCATTTGCAAACTACAAATATTGTTTAAAACGTAGATATTAAAAATTATGCTTGACAATTTATAGCCTCAGTGGTATAGTATAGATGTTGGTGTTGATGATATCCAGGGTCCACCCGTTCCCATCTCGAACACGGTAGTTAAGCTGGATGATGCCGAAAATACTTGGCTGGAAGCGGCCTGGGAAGATAGGGAAATGCCAACTTTTTTTATGCCATTTTTTAGTTTATTAAAATAAAAAATTATCCACACAACTCTTTAGTCGTGTGAATTCATAAATTTTAAGCTCCGATTTTTTCGGAGCATTTTTTACAATTTAAACTCATATCAAATTAGCTACGGGGAGACAAACAAAAATCACATTCTCCCACTTTTTCAAAATCCCCACTATCGAAAGGGGATTTAACATACTGTTTTGTAGGAAGCAACATAAAACTTCCATCTTTAAGGAAATACATTCCAGGCGACCTAAGAAGTCGGCCACATGGTCTTGGCCTGACAGGAGTCGGCTTAGCTATAGAAATTTCAGAATCATGCGAAAAAGTTTTGCTAGCAAACGCCGGAGCAGAACAAAAACTCAGCCCTAAAATTGCCGACAAACTTAAAGTAAAAATCTTTTTAATAATTTTCATATAACCCTCCATATTTAGTTCTATATTAGAATTAATATCACAATTTTGGAGTTTTGTATACAAAAAACCAATATTTCAGAGTTTCAAATTAAAAGATGAAAATTACAAAAAAAAATTTAGTAAACTAACACGGTTTATTTTAAAATTCATGAAAACTATTTAAAATTGAGTATATTTTCAAAAACCGCCCTGGCAATTTAGCAATCATGTGAATTCATAAATTTTATACTCGGCTTTTCCTTTCAAGTTTTAAACCCAAAGCAACGTAATAATTCAAAAAACAAACGCCTTCTATTCCCCGTTTTTCCTAAGAAAATTTGTAATGAAAAATTTTTTAAAAAAATTTAAAAAAACACTTGACAATATAAATTAAGCATGATATAGTATAGATGTTGGTGTTGATGATATCCAGGGTCCACCCGTTCCCATCTCGAACACGGTAGTTAAGCTGGATGATGCCGAAAATACTTGGCTGGAAGCGGCCTGGGAAGATAGGGAAATGCCAACTTTTTTTATGCCATTTTTTAGTTTATTAAAATAAAAAATTATCCACACAACTCTTTAGTCGTGTGAATTTATAAATTTTAAGCTCCGATTTTCTCGGAGCATTTTTTTATATCATCAATCTGCTTTCAGAATTTAGCTCAAGAATAAGCGAAACAATATCAATCGGCCTAGCTTCTTCCTCTTCCAAATTTTTGAATATTTCTTCGTCTTCATGCAAAAGAGGCACGGATCTTGAACTCGCTCTAAGAGCCTCTAAAACGCCGATGCTATGACAAAAATCTATGTTAGGGCTTCTGCGAAGTTTATATGGTGATTGTTTCTTCTCGGCCACAGGCTTAACAGAAATTTTAGAATTATTATTATTATATGTTTCACCCGCAAATGCGCTAGCAGAACAAAAACTTAACCCCAAAATTGCTGATAAACTCAAAGTAAAAATTTTATTAACGACTTTCATGTAATCCTCCATATTTAATTTTATATTAAGATTAATATCACAATTTTAGAGTTTTGTATACATAAAAATAATATTTCAGAGTTTCAACTCAAAAGACCGAATTTATTAAAAAAAAATTAGTAAATTAATATGATTTATTTTTAAAATAACAAAAAACGTCTAAAAATGTCTAAATTTGCAAAAAATAAGAGCCTAGCCTTTAAAGCTAAGCCTTTTTAACTGACTGAGCAGCTTAATTTTGCTGTGTTCTAGAAGATTCTTCTTCAAATTCGGCAAGCGAATCTGCCAACATATCAAGAATACGGTTCAACATTTTTCTTTCTCTTTTCATGCCATATTCAACGGTAATAAATTGCCAATAAGAAAATTTAAGCATTAAAAAATTCTTGTTTACCATGAACTCCTCAGCAAGATTTACTGCATTTTCTGGCAATTTAAATATATCTTTAAACTCGCCAAGCATTCCCCGTTTAAGACTTTCTAATAATCTATTTATTTCGTCGCCACCATTAAAGCATATCCAAAAAGGAAAATCAATTAATGCTGGGTGTTGTTCATTGCTGCTAGATCCAGGAACAGTATAATCCATATCATCTTCAGTAACATCTGGCGTTACACTGCTCTCCCCTGGAGTCACACTGCTTTCATCTAAAAACACAGGAGTTTGCATTTTACTTTCGCTCACGTTGCCATGAACAGCAGATGCAGAACTGCTAGATATAATTGTTCCTAAACTTAAAATTGATGCTAAAACCGCATTTAATTCAAATTTTTTCACTAAAATTTCATCCTTTTATTTTATATTAGCCATTAATTAATTTGCAAATTTCTTCAAGATCACAAAAAATTCTGTCTTCTGTTTTTAGCCCATTTACAACTGAGCATGCTTCAAGAGAAGCTAAATTACGTAAAAGCTCGGCACTATTTTCTAAAGCTTTTAAAATAAATTCATCAGCAGTTGACGGGAATTTTTCCCAACCTACGTTTTTAAAGAAGCTCTTAACTCTTATGTTCCACTTTTTGCTGCGTTTACTTAAGTGTTTTAATCTTGAATCTATTAATTTTTTTAATGACTTTTTTTGTTCTACGCATGTTTTTATTAAATCTGACTTTTTATCTTTTTGTTTCTTAGAATTTTCATCAACAGTTATTATCGGGCTAGATCTTCTAAGTTGAGTTTCTTTCTTTTCACATTTCTTTGATTCAAAAAACTGTTTAGCACCTAATGGCCCATCTTGTTGTCTGTAAATAGTAATGCGTCTTCCGATTCTTTGATTTGCAGTTTCTTTTTCTCCTTTAGCAGCAAACACAGAACCGCCGCAAACTACTCCTAAGCTTAAAGCTGATGCTACCACTGCACTTAGTTTGATTTTTTTCACTGTTATTTTCCTCGCAATTATAAATATATTTAAATATGTCAAATGTGACTATCTATCTGATTTTTTTAAAGCTATTGCTTTGTTTATTTCATAAATCGTAATCTAAATTAATTTTTCACTTGCCTGCTAAAAATTATTTTAGCAAACTTTTTTGAATGCTCTCTAAAATTTTCACTCAATTATATGCTTTTGCGCAGCTAGGCAACACCGTTATCTGCCAAAGAAAGCAGCTTTTTCAAGGCCTTTGATTTTAAATGTCGGGCACTCTTGCACATTTTTAAGTAAAAATTACTTTAAAAACTAAAACATCATTTAATTTAGATTTTTCTATTGATAATTAACTTTTAGCCGCGAAACTACGCTCTTTTAGAAACTACGCCTTCAGCAATCAGCAAAATTCTAAGCATAACTGTGGCTTCGTGGTTCTTATTTTCTTTTATAAGAGTTTCGAGCTCTAAATGCAATGATTCCACGAACTCTTGTGAGTTTTCGCTAAAAAGTAAGCAAACAAACTCTTCGACTGATTTCGGGAAATCTTCAAATAATTCCACGCCTTCGAGTTCATCCAATAACAAATCTAAAATTTGGCCATTTTTGCTTAAAAACATTTCCACAATCAACGGCATCTTTTTGCTTTCTTCACTAAAAAGCCTAGCATTCTGCCTTACAAGGGTCGTTGTAACAGGCTCTTGAGGCAATTTGGGCGTAACCTGCCCTGATGATGAAGCGCATGCAAAACCGCTGCAAGCTGCCCCTAAACTCAAAACCGGCGCTACTACTGCGCTTAATTTAATTTTTTTCATTTTTCCTCACTTCGAATAATTATAAAATTACCATTCTCTTGAATCCATAACATGTTGAATCATTTCGCAAATTTGAAGCATAATTGAGGCTTTATCTGTTTTTTCTTCTTCCACAAGCCTTACCATTTCTGAATCCAAACAATTTAAAAATTCTCCTGAATTGCTGCCAAATGCGAAAGAAGCTAATTCTCTAGCCGTTTTTGGGAACCAATCTGGTGTAACATTTTTAAGCTCTTCTAACAAAGAAGTCGCGATTTCACCATAATTAGCTAAAAACATTTCTGCGCTCAAATCCATGCTGTTTGTTCTTAAATATTTATTGCTGTCCCATTCAAAATCATCCGACAGATCAGACGTTATGTCGATAAAATTTTCCGTTATATCTTCAGAAACTACCGTGTCAAATCCGATATTAACGGGTTCTTCACTGAAATTCGGCATCCCCGAGCCTTCTTTAGCAGCAAATGCAGACCCGCCGCAAGCCACACCTAAACTCAAAGCCACTGCTGCAACTGCGCTTAGCTTAAACTTTTTCATGAATATACTCCTTGTCTAAAATGAAATCATTGGCCCATGGCTAAATCTCTTCAGCTATTTGAAATGCAAGAGAAGCTCTTATATGATTCAAATTTTTACGAATTAAATTCAAAACTTCAGCACGAAGTTCACTTACGGAACAATCCGGCCCCAACCTTTTTATGAATCTAATTGTGCTACCAAAACCATAATCAATGGAATGAAGTGCTGCAATAGCAAACACAACTTTTATTCCACAGCAAGGGTTATGAATGTTAAAAAAACCACTAGACCCCATTGTTACATGAGTTCTAAGTAAGGATTCAAATGAAAAATCTTCTTTCTTCAATTCTTCACGATTTAATCCACTCACAAAATAAGTCATGTTCCTATAATTAAAATAGTATTTAATACCACTTATCACCTGTTGAGGTTTTTCTATGCCGGCAAGGTCATTATCCCCTGATGCAAATGTGCTCGTTGTTAAACCCATAGGTATGCAAAAACTAAGGCCTAAAGCTACCGCTTTTTTTAATAAACTTCTTTTCACTTTTACACCTCCTCGTGTTTACCCACGGGTTAATCTATCATAAACCCTTAATTTTGTCAATATGATTCTTTAATTCAATGAATATATTCCAATTATAAAACCATAATATAAATTTTTATATGTAAAATTTTACCTTACAATGCTTTGGTCAATATACCAAAATATTGCTATCGCAGTGTCTATGTTTTCCACGCACGATATTCCGCCTTTAACTTCCAAAGTTTCATAGAAAGGCCTTACTTTAAAAAGGCTTTCTAGAACAGCTTCAATATGGCACTGAAATTTAAAAAGCAAATCCCTTTCTTCTTTGCGAATTAATTTATCAAGGCTTTTCGTTCTTCCCCTAAGTTTGCGCATATTTAGCGTCATTTTATGCTCTTTCCAAAGATTAAGGCTATCAAGGTCTTGCTCTTTATTTATTTCGTCAAGATCTCGAATAGAACACATAGCATAATAGTAAACCACCACGTTAAGCGGAACGAGCTCTTTCTCATCCCATTGCTTACCAAACTGCTTTCTAACGCGGTTTTTAAAAAATTTTAAATCGTAGTAACCATTGCGCCCCCTAAAAGAAATGCCCGTGCAAAAGTCAATGTCAAATACATTCTTGGCAACTCTTACTTTTTTGAATATTTCTGCATTGTAAATTTCATCTTCAAGATTTTTGATTTTTTCGCAAATTTCATATTTATTAATTGCCACAGGAACAGCTACTTCCAGCTGTTTTAATTCTCCAAAACCTTTGGGGGCTTCTATTGACTCGCTGAAAGCGTCTAGCTTCCTTCTTTTGTGGCCAGTTTGCACAGCTTGGCCTTCGCTTTTAACGCGCTCGCTCAAAGGCGCTGAGTCAGAAAATACTCTCTTTTTAACGTGGTGCCCGCTTGCATAAACTGGATTTAAAGCCGAAGCAGAAAAAATCATTGACGATAAAGCCAATGAATAAATTTTTAAAAGCTTATTATTCCTCATAAATAATGCCGTCCTTTTTTAGTCTATAAATTTTTTCATTATAAAAATTGTATTTTTACTTTAACATTTTTATAACTGCAAAGCAATTTGGGCAAAAAAATTTGAGAGTATAAATAAATCTTTACACTCTCTTTCGAAATAAATATATTTATTTGATGATATCTGTTCCCATATATTGCCTTAAAACCTCAGGGACTTCAACTGTGCCTTCGCTTGTTTGGTAATTTTCAAGAATTGCCGCAACAGTTCTTCCAACTGCAAGGCCCGAGCCATTCAAAGTGTGAGCAAACTGAGCTTTATCTTTGGGGCTGTCTTTAAACCTTGCTTGGAGTCTTCTTGCCTGGTAATCTTCAAAATTCGAGCAAGAAGAAATTTCAACATATCTTCCGTAAGAAGGCATCCAAACTTCAATATCATAAGTCTTAGCAGAAGAAAATCCTAAATCTCCCGTCGAGAGGCAAACTACTCTGTAAGGAATTTTCAAAAGTTGAAGTAAGTTCTCAGCGTCAGCGGTTAATTTTTCGAGTTCATCGTAAGAATTTTCCGGGCGAACAAACTTAACAAGCTCAACTTTATTAAACTGATGCTGGCGAATAAGGCCTCTTGTGTCTCTTCCTGCAGAGCCCGCTTCAGCTCTGAAACAAGCTGTGTAAGCGCAGTATTTAATAGGCAGTTTCGTGCCGTCGAGAATCTCATTTCTGTGCATGTTAGTCACAGGCACCTCAGCCGTAGGAACAAGATAATAATCGCCGTTTTCAAGTTTAAAAGCGTCTTCTTTAAACTTAGGAAGTTGGCCTGTGCCCGTCATTGAATCTGAGTTAACAATAAACGGCGGCAAAATTTCGGTGTAACCTTTTGAAGTGTGAGTATTCAAAAAGAAGTTTATAACCGAGCGTTCAAGCCTTGCGCCCATTCCTTTGTAAACATGGAATCTCGTTCCGGTGATTTTCGCTGCAGTTTCAGGGTCTAAGATGCCAAGTTTCTTTCCAATTTCCCAGTGCGGCAGGACCTGATCTTTCCGTGGCTCGCCCCATCTTCTAACTTCAACGTTTTCTGAATCATCTTTCCCAACAGGAACAGATTCATGCGGAACATTCGGGATTGAAAGCAAAATTTGCCTTTGCTTTTCTTCGAGCTCAGAAATCTTAGCCCTCAAAGAAGAAATTTTTTCAGAAAGGGTTTTCATTTCTTTCATTATTTCTGCTGTGTCTTTACCCTCTTTTTTCATTTGAGGAATCTTCTTGCTAACGTCGTTTTGGCGGGCTTTTTCGCTTTCCATTTCGCCCATCAAATTTCTTCTTTCGGCGTCTATTTCAATAACTTCGTCCACCATGCTATCAAGATTAGCATTGCGGTTTTTCATTGCTTTTTTTACTAAGTCGGGATTACTTCTTATGAACTTAATATCCAGCATTATCATCACTCCCAATTAATTTTCAAAATTAAAACAAGCTGATTTTAACACAATCTAAAGTGCAGCGGAAGAGATTTTAGAATTTTTTCTAGGGTATTTTTTTGGCGTCTCGGATTTCTTCCTAATGACCACAATGCTTCTTTTGCCTTTTTCCAAAGGAAGCTCGCAGTGAAACTCCGCTTCCAAAACCCCGCCGAGAAGCGAAATCGCACGATTTGCAGCCTTAACTTCTTCAGAAATTTCGGGCCCTTTAAGCGCAACTAAACATCCCCCGGTTTTAACGTAGCCAAGGCAATATTCCGCCAAAACATTAAGCGGTGCAACTGCTCTTGAAACAGCAAAATCGTATTTTTCACGGTAATTTTCGGTATGCGCGAGTTCTTCGGCTCTGGCGTGAATTATATCCGCGCTGATTTCAATTTTAGAAGCCAAATTTTTAAGAAAAGTAACCCTTTTGTTAAGGCTGTCAACCAGCGTGAGGTTTATGCCGGGGTTTAAAATTTTCAAAGGAACCCCCGGGAATCCTGCGCCCGTTCCAACGTCTATAACTTTTGCACCTTCATTTATTTTCATGAATTTGCAAATTATTATGCTGTCTAAAAAGTGTTTTATTGCAACATCGTCGGGTTCTTTGATTGATGTCAAATTAGTGTGAGCGTTATATTCAAGCAAATAATTTTTGTAAATTTCAAACTGCTCGAGTTGGCGCTCGCTTAAGTTTAAACCAAATTTTTCAGCCTCGGTTTTTAAAAGATTCAAGAGTTTCCCACCTCTTTCGAAGAATTTGTTGAAAGCCAAATCATTATAACCGAAATGTCAGCCGGGCTAACGCCGGAAATTCTAGAAGCTTGGCCAATATTAAGAGGTTTAATTTTGCTTAATTTTTCAATAGCCTCAAGCCTAAGACCCCTTATTGATTTATAATCCGTTTCGGGCGAAAGCAGCTTGTTTTCTAGCCTTCTCATCTCGCTAACTTGGCGGAGCTGCCTTTTAATGTAGCCTTCGTATTTTATTTCAACCGAAACTTTTTCGAAAATGCTCTCGTCAATTTCTGGCCTTGAAGGGTCGAATTCAGCTAAATCATCGTAGGTTATTTGCGGGCGTTTTAAAAGATCGATCATTTTAATTCCCGTCGTGAGAGGTGCCGTGCCTTTCGCGGCCATTATTTCGCTTAATTTCTCAGATGGAGAAATCACAACTGTTTTGATTCTTTCAATTTCAGCTTCTTTAAGGCGTTTCCTTTCAAGGAAGTCCTCCCATTGTTTGTCGTTTATAAGCCCGATTTTTCTTCCAATCGGCGTCAAGCGTTCGTCGGCATTATCTTGCCTTAAAACAAGCCTGTATTCCGAGCGCGAAGTCATCATTCTGTAAGGGTCGTTAACGCCTTTCGTTACAAGATCGTCAACCAAAGTTCCGATGTATGAGCTTCCACGGTCGAGAATCATTGGTGGCTCACCTTTGATTTTAAGCGCAGCGTTAATTCCCGCAACCAAGCCTTGAGCCGCTGCCTCTTCGTAGCCCGAGCTTCCGTTGAACTGGCCTGCGCCGTAAAGACCAGGCAGCTTTTTGAACTCAAGCGTGCTGTAAAGTTCAGTCGGGTCAACAATATCGTATTCAATCGCATAAGCCGGGCGCATTATTTTAACGTTTTCAAGGCCTTTAATCGTGCGGTACATCTCGATTTGAACTTCTTCAGGAAGCGAAGTTGACATGCCTTGAAGATACATTTCCTCAGTTCCAAGGCCGCAAGGCTCAATGAAAAGTTGATGCCTTTCTTTTTCAGAAAATCTCACGATTTTATCTTCTATGCTCGGGCAATAACGAGGTCCAACGCCTTCGATTTTCCCGCTGTACATCGGAGCTCTGTGCAAATTTTTAAGAATAACTTCTTTTGTTTTTTCGTTAGTCCAAGAAATGTAGCAGTCAACTTTGTTTTCAAGATTTTCTTCGGTTCTGTAAGAAAACGGCACTATTTTGCTGTCTCCGGGCTGCTTTTCAAGGCCTTCGAAGTTAATGCTTGATTTCAAAACTCTAGCGGGAGTTCCGGTTTTAAATCTTTTAAGGTTAACGCCCATTTCACGCAAACTATTGCTAAGAGTCCTCGCCGGGAAGACTCCGTCAGGGCCGCTTTCGTAAGAAACATCGCCGATGAAAACTTTGCCCTTAAGGAATGTTCCCGTTGCGATTACCACAGCTTTGCACAAATAAAAAATTTCATTCCTGGTTTTTAAAGCCCATTTCTCGCCCGCTTTTTCAATAGAAACAATTTCAGCTTGTTTTAAAACCAAATTCTTTTGCATTTCAAGCTTGTGTTTCATGGTTTCTTTGTATCTATTTCTGTCAATTTGCGCACGAAGCGAATGAACCGCCGGGCCTTTGCCTAAATTAAGCATCCTGCTTTGAAGCATGCACTCATCGGCAGTTTTGCCCATTTCGCCGCCAATGGCATCAATTTCTCTCACGAGGTGGCCTTTAGCCGTTCCGCCGATTGACGGATTGCACGGGCAATTGCCCACTGAATCTAAATTTATTGCAAAAACCGCTGTTTTGCATCCAAGCCTTGCGCTTGCAAGACCTGCCTCTATTCCTGCGTGGCCGCCACCGATGACCGCAACTTCAAATTCTTCTGTATATTCCAATTTTTCACCCTTCTTTTTAAACTTCTAAATTCCATATAAATAGCAATAATTCACATAAGCTTTGAAATCCAAAGCATAGCAGTAATACATCCTGCAAGCTTCAGCGCATATGTAATTTAAATCTTCTTCGTCTAAATTTTCAACCGGCTCTTCACCCATTCTCAAAAGATAGTCATTATAAACCGGTAAAACTTTATTTTTAATCAAAAAAATCAAACTTTCAACATTATAAACACTATCCATCAAACTTTGTCTTTCATTAGCAATAAAATATCTCGCTTTTCTCTTGAACATATCCCAAGCGATGTTGCGCGCTATGTTTACACAGTGGCCACCGCTGAAAATAAAAATATTAAATTTCCTGTCAATGCTCCAGTATTCTTTTAAAAAGCGTTTTATTCTCTCGGAATTTCTTATGTACCTAAAAAGATTGCACGAAACATAAACCTTCCCTTTATTTTTAGCCATGGTTTTCAAAAAAATTTCGCTTTTAACCACCTTGCTAAAATTCTCATTCGTCACATATGACGCAGCATGAGCAGTGCTAAATCCGGAGAAAACATTAAATCCTGAAAACACAATCAAAATCAATAAAATTAATTTTTTTATAAGTTTTTTAAATTCTGTTATCATTGGAAATCCCATCCTTTTAAATTCAATTATTTCCCAACGCAAAATTTAGAAAAAATCCTATTAACGGTTTCAACGTTCACGTTCTCGCCAGTGAGGCTCATAAGCTCCGAAGCAGCGTTTTGAATAAGAACAGTAACGGCATCAAGCGTTATGCCGCTTTTCAAATCTTCAGCCGCACTAGAAACCATTTCGAGAGCCCTTTTCATCGCCGTGAATTGGCGTTCGTTTGAAATAAGTGCCTCCGAAGGCTCGACTTCAGAAACCGCAACGACTTTTTGAAGCATTGCCCTAAACTCTTCCTCGCCCTCATAATTAAGCGCCGACATTTCAACAATTTTGCCCGAAAAGTCTGAAAGATCGTTTAGATTTATCTTCATTCCAAGGTCTATTTTGTTGAGAACGACTATGGTTTTAGAAGCGTCGCAAAGCCTCATTATTTCTAAATCTTCAGCCGTCAGCGGCTGTGAAGCGTCTAAGATCAATATATTCAGGTCGGAGTCATTAATTGATTTTTTAGCTCTTCCAACTCCTATTTTTTCAACGACATCGTCAGTTTCTCTGATACCCGCGGTGTCAACCAACAAAAGCGGGATATCGCCAACCATAACGGTTTCTTCAACCATGTCTCTCGTTGTTCCGGCAATGTCAGTAACAATTGATTTTTCGCATCCTGAAATCAAGTTCATAAGAGTTGATTTCCCAACATTCGGCCGACCGATTATCACTGTTTTCACGCCGTCGGTTAAAACTTTATCGTAATTTTTAATCAGCTTTGATATTCCGTTTTGAACTTCTTTTAAATCGCTTGCGAGGTTTTCGGAATCAACTTCGGGGATGTCTTCTTCCGGGAAGTCCGCCCAAACTGAAAGCGAAGCGGAAATTTCAAGAAGCTTTTCTTTAAGAGCATTTATTTTTTTGCTCAAAACGCCGTCTCTTTGATTCTGCGCAATTCTGTTTGCGCGCCTGCTTCTAGCAGAAATTATATCCATAACGGATTCCGCCTGAGAAAGGTCAACTTTACCGTTTAAAAACGCTCTTTTCGTGAACTCGCCCGGGCCTGCAAGAACAGCCCCTTCATCCAAAACTGCTCTTAAAACTTCCCTTGTAACAAAAAGCCCACCATGGCAAGATATTTCGGCAACGTCTTCCCCTGTGTAGCTATAAGGAGCGCGGAAAATCAGCAAAACGGCTTCATCAATGACTTCTCCGTTTTTAACGACCTTCCCGTATTTTGCGGTGTAGCCTTTCATATCAATGACCTTGGTGGAATTATTAAACGGAACAAAAACCTTGCTTGCAATTTTTATTGCATCATCCCCCGAAATTCTTATAACGCCTATTCCTCCAACGCCTTTGGCCGTTGAAATAGCGGCAATAGTACTCATAATTCCTCCATATTTTAAAATTAGCCCTAAAAAAGGCTAATTTTTTTAAACATTTATTTTTTCTTCTTTAACGCTAATAACTTTAGCTTCTTTTGCTTCAAGCATCGAAATCCTGGCAGCCTCGGATTTAGCATTTATTGTGTTTATATTCCAGCGTTTACCCACAACTATGCTTATAATCGTGCCTACTAAACCATTTACAAACCAATAAAATCCAACCGCAGCCGGCATCGTGTAAGTAACGTATGTTGTGAAAAGCACAGCACCATACGGCATGAACTTAGCGCAGCCTTGAGCTTGATTTTGCATTCCATTAATTTTTTGAGAAACGAATATTCCCGCAGCAGAACTGGCCAAGCAAAGCAAAGGAATAACCCAAAGCATTTCTTTAAATTCTGAGCCGCTTGGATTTCCAAGAAGATCAATTCCGCAGAAGTTGAATCCTGTGCTGTATTCTTCAACATCAGCAAATTCTTCTTTGCTAAGTTTCTCGCTAAGGAAGCCTTTAAGGCTGTCAAAATGCCTTACGATCTGAAGCTCTTCATAAGGAGGTTTGATTTTTCCTTCTTCTTTCAAAGTGGAAACAATCGAAGTAACCTTTTCTTGAGGAATATGAAGTGTATTATGAAGAGGCCTTGCAATTGCGCCGAAAACTCCGCCCCAAATCAAAAGCGGAAGAATCATAGTCGTGAAGCATCCTGCCATTGGGTCAATGCCCTCTTTTTCATAAAGAAGAGCTCTCTCTTCGTTGTATTTCCTGGGGTTTTTCTCATATTTCTTCCTGAGCTCTGCATCTTTCGCACTAACCCTTGAAGTAAGAGCCATATTTTTCTGCCTTTTAATGGTAAAAGGAAGCATGACCAAATTTATGACGAGTGCAAAAAGAGTTATCGCAACCGCGTAGTTGCTAACTGCATCAAAGAAAAACCACAAAAGATAACCGGATATATTTCCAAATAAATCAAATATGAATCCCAAAATAAATTCTCCTTTAAAACAAAATTAAAGCTTCATTTCCGAGGAACCGGGTCGTAACCGCCTTTGCAAAAAGGGTTACACCTTAAAATACGGCAAAATGCCATAAAACCTCCCCGAAAGGCGCCAAAACGGTCAATCGCTTCAAGCGCATATTCCGAGCATGTGGGAACAAACCTACAGCACGGCTTTTTGAGGGGAGATATAAATTTCATGTAAAAACGTATTAAACTCATCATCAAAAATTTCATTTAATTAAACCTAGCTTTTTGAAGTGATGAGCCATTTCTTTCAAAGCATCATAGCTTTTGGCAAGAGGTGTGCCCTTTCTTGCAACGAAAACTATGTCAAAATTCCCGGCTAAATTTTCGTTTAAACCGGCAAAAGAGGCTCTTAAAATTCTTCTCGCACGATTTCTTTTAACGGCATTGCCTATTTTTTTGCTCGTTGTTATTCCCACGCGGTTAAAACCACATTTATTCTTCAAAATGTATGTAACAAGAAGTGGCGAGGATGCATATTTTCCTTTGCAATACACCCGCCTAAAATCTTGATTTCTATTTAGAGACACCGTTTTTTTCATAGCAAGCTTCCTTTTTGAGATTAAACCTAAAAGCCCAACCTCTGAACCTCAAAAAACGAGAGCAAAGCTCCCGAATGCGCCAACTGCGCAAAAGAATTAGTAAGAAAGTCTTTTTCTTCTCTTAGCTCTTCTTCTTGCAAGAACTTTAATTCCGTTGCGTGTTGACATTCTTTTTCTGAAGCCGTGTTCTTTTTTTCTGTGGATTTTCTTAGGTTGATATGTTCTTTTCATTGAATTTTTCCTCCCGGATTATTTATTATCTTTATTCACAATTTTAATTTCATGACTTTAAAAAGACATAAAAATTTTGTGTCGTCAAAAATAAGTATATAACTTAAAACTCCTCCTGTCAACTAGTTTTTGAGTAAATTTAACTTTAAACATACTATGTTGAAAACTTTCGTAAAATCTGTTATAATTATTGATATTATCATAAAATGGCGGAAGATTTGCCTAAGGGCGAAAATTCCAAGAAAAAATTTTAAAAGTTCGGAGGATATAATTTTTTATGAACTCTTTCAATGAAGCATGGGACCTTATATGCGAGTTCTGCAAAACCAAAATAACCGGCGTCGCATACAAGACATGGATTGATAGAATAGAGCCCGTTGAACTTGACTTTGAAAAAGGCAAAGCAGTTTTAATGGCACCAAATGAATTCCACAGGCAAACTCTAACAAAATGCTACCACGGGCTCATTAGCAGCGCATTTTCAGAAATTTTTGGTTCAGGAATAGACGTTTGTTTCACAATTCCTGAGGAGCTCAAAGACGCAAACAAAAAAAGCGACCAAAACCTGGCAATAGACTCAGAATATGAATTCACTTTCGACACTTACATCGTAGGTTCCTCGAATAAATTTGCTCACGCTGCAGCCTTAGCAGTTGCCGCAAACCCAGCAGGAGCCTACAACCCGCTTTTTATTTACGGAAACTCAGGCCTTGGCAAAACGCATCTGCTTTATGCAATTGCAAATGATGTTAAAAAATCAAATTCAAACAAAATCTGCCTTTACATCAAAGGCGACGATTTCACAAACCAGCTGATTGATTCAATCAGGAATAACTCCATGACTGAATTCCATCAAAAATACAGAGAAGCTGACGTTCTTTTGGTCGACGATATTCAGTTCATCGCAGGAAAAGACTCAACTCAGGAAGAATTTTTCCACACTTTCAACTCACTTTATGAAGCCAAAAAACAAATAGTTTTAACGTCGGACAGGCCTCCAAAAGAAATTCAAACCCTTGAAGACAGGCTCAGAACCCGCTTCGAATGGGGCTTGATAGCTGATATTCAGCCGCCGGATTTCGAAACTAGAATCGCAATAATCAAGCGCAAAGCAGAGCTTCTTCAAATAAAACTCCCAAACGAAGTCTGCGAATACATAGCCAAAAAACTCAAAACTAACATTCGTCAGCTCGAAGGAGCAGTTAAAAAAATCAAAGCTCATCATCTTCTCGGCGGCGAACCAATGGGCATCCAAACGGCTCAAATGGCCATTTCAGATATACTTAATAACGACCAGCCACCTCCGATAACTATCGAAAAAATAATAAACGAAGTTGCAAGAACACTCGGAGTTTCCCCGCAAGACATCAAATCTTCAAAAAGATCAGCTTCAATTTCTAACGCACGCCAAATTTCAATGTATATCGTAAGAGAAATAACTCAGCTCCCGCTTGTTACTATCGGCGATCATTTCGGAGGAAGAGACCACTCAACAATCGTTTATGCTCTTCAACAGGTTGAAAAAAACCTCACAAAAGACCAGAAAACAAAGGCTATGGTTGAAGATATAATAAAAAATATAAGAGATAGCTGATAAAAAAAAGAGTTAAATTCCATGCCAAACCTAGGATTTTTGCGGTTTAAATTTTCTCAACAACTTTTCAACATTCAACACAAAGTTTTCAACAATTTTGTGAAAACAGAAAATTTGTCCACATTTTCTCACAAAGTGTCAACAATATTTCAACACGAAAATTCCAGGCCTCGAACAAGCTAAATTCGGCATATTTAACCCAATTCAACTTTTCCACAGCCCCTACTACTACTACTAATTAAATATATTATGTAGAAAACTCGGGCTGAAAAACTTTCAAAAAAGGATTGATTCAATGAAATTCAAATGTGGAAAACTTCAACTTGCAAATTCACTTACCAGTGTTCAAAAGGCTGTTGCACAAAGATCAACTATCGCAGCTCTTGAAGGGGTGTTGATAACTTGCAAAGAAGGAACCATAAAACTTTGCGGATATAACACTGAAATGGGAATCACCACTTCTTTGCAAGCCAGCACGGAAAAAGAAGGCCAAATTGTGATTAACGGTCACCTTCTGACCGAAATTATAAAAAAGCTACCATCAGACACAGTTGAAATCGAAGTAAACGAAAATTTACTTGTTAAAATTTCCGGCGGGCAAAGCCATTTTGAACTAATTGGAATAGACGCAAAAGAATTCCCAACCTTGCCAGAAATCTCTGGTAAAGAAAGCCTGAAAATACCTATAAACACCTTAAGAAGTATGATAAAACAAACTATTTTCGCAGTGGCAGACACTGATTCAAAACCCGTTCACACTGGGACATTATTCGATGTGAAAAATAAAACTTTAACTTTAGTTTCAGTTGATGGCTACAGGCTTGCAATAAGAAAAGAACCTATTGATTCAGATCTAGAATTTAAATTCGTAGTTCCAGGCAAAACGCTCAAAGAAGTTTTAAGACTTCTTCCTCAAAGCGCTGAAGACAGCGAAACAATCGAAATATCAACAGGAATGAGGCACATTGCTTTTTATATTGGGGAATACACAATTATTTCAAGACTTCTTGAAGGAGAATTTCTTGACTATAAAGCTGCTGTTCCGCAAACTGCAAGCTCTAAAATAAAGATTTCAACAATCGATTTAGTAGACAGCATCGAAAGGGTTTCACTCCTCATAACTGACAGATTAAAAAGCCCAGTAAGATGCACTTTTTCAAAAAATTCAACTCACCTTTCTTGCACAACTTTAGTCGGTAAATCAAGCGATGAAATCGCCTGCACAAGCGATATTTCTGAAGATATTGAAACTGCATTTAATAATAAATACATGCTTGATGCACTCAAAAACACGGATTGCGATGAAATAGAAATTCAAGTAAGCGGACCTTTAAGCCCAATAAAAATAGTTCCTCAGCAAGGAAACTCGTTTTTATTCCTAGTTTTGCCAGTTAGAGTTAAATCGGAATAATTCCCCACGTGCAAAAACAAAACTAAATGTGATATAATAATCACGGTGACACTTTAATGAGAATTCTGAAGTTAAACATCAAAAATTACAGAAACCTAAGCGAAAATTCCTTTGATTTCGACGAGAAAATAAACTACATCTATGGCCAAAACGCTCAAGGCAAAACTAACCTTCTTGAAGCAATTTGGATGTTTACTGGGGCAAGGTCTTTTAGAAAAACCAAAGATGCTGATCTTATAAAATTCGGTGAAAGCAGCGCTAAGCTTGACGGCAGTTTTTTTCTTGAAAAAAGAGAGCAGAAAATTTCCGTAAATTTTGCCGAGGGTAAAAGAAAAATCTTTTTAAACGGGATTGCAAAAAAATACCCCACTGAGATGATTGGCAAATTCAGAACAGTTCTTTTCACGCCGCTTCATCTTTCGCTTATAAAAGACGGCCCTGACAACCGCAGGAAATTCCTTGACGCTGCAATTTGCCAGCTAGAGCCTTCTTTCACAAAGCTTATGGTAGGTTATAATCAAAGCCTGAAGCAAAGAAACGCCCTTTTAAGGCTTATGATTAAAAAGCAAATTTTCAGCGAGCCGTCACTCGAAATTTGGGATTCAAAACTTGCTTCTTTTGGAGCGAAAATAATCAAAATGAGAATGAGCTATCTTTCAAAGCTTAAAACTGAAGCTGAAAATGCTTATTTTGAAATCTCAAAAGGTAAAGAGATCCTAGGAATTGACTACGTTTCAACGGTTTGCAAAAATGAAGCTTTGCTTTCAGACGAAAAAACCTTGGAAGAAAATTTTTTAAATCGTCTTAGAGACTTAAAAAACTCAGATTTAAAGCAAGGTTTCACAACTGCCGGGCCTCATAAAGATGACCTTGAAATTTCGCTTGGTGGCAAAAGCATCAAGCATTTTGGGTCGCAAGGTCAGCAGCGTTCTGCGGTTTTGGCTCTTAAAATAGCTGAAGCTTCTGTGCTTGAAGAAAGCATTTGCGAGCCTCCGGTAATTTTGCTCGATGATGTTATGAGCGAGCTGGATGAATATCGCCAAAAATATGTTATGAGCAGGCTTGGAAACGGCCAAACCTTCATAACTGGGTGCGACAAAGATTTGATTAAATATTTCGGCAGTGCAAGCATTTTTCACATTAAAAACGGAGGGCTTGAAAATGGCTAAAAACGGCAAGAATCCTTACCTTCACATTGGCGGAGACACTGTTGTAAACGAAAACGGAATCGTGGGAATATTCGACGTTGATAAGATAACCGTTTTCAAAGTTAACAGGGACTATTTGTCAAATGCCGAGAAAAGTGGTAAAATCATTAGCGTAACTCAAGACTTGCCTAAATCATGCGTTGTTTGCTGCGAAAGCGGCGAATGCTCAGAAAAAGTTTTTTTAAGCCCGCTTTTAACTTCTACTCTTTTTAAACGAAGTGCAGTAAAAGCTTTGGAATAAAAGTTAATTTTGGAGGTGAACGGTGTATGTCTTCAAATTTTCAATTGCCCCATTGCCCATATTGCGGTACTAAGCTTTTTTATGTTGAAGCTCTTACGGCAAGAAACCGCAGCAAGTTTAAATGCTCTTGTTGCAAGAAAAAATCGGAAGTTACCCTAGACCCGCTTATCTTTAAGGTTCTCGGAGCAACCGAGCTTATGTCGCTTATTGTTTTCGTTTTAGTGATGTTTCTTGGGTGCAAATTTTGCCTAATGGGCCTTATTTTTATAATTTTGGTTTTTGGAGTGTTTTATTTTCTTTCCCCGCTTCTTATGCTTTTAAGGCCTTTGAAAGATTCCGGAAGAAAGAAAAAGCAAACCGAAAAACCCAAAAAAGAGAAGCCGGTTACTACCGATGTTTCGAAAGAAGAAATTTTCAGCGATTAAATTTTTTATAAAGGAGTTTTATTTTGGATACTAACAATTTAGATCTCGAAGAATATGGTGCCGGAGAGATTCAAGTTCTCGAAGGATTAGAAGCCGTTAGAAAAAGACCGGGTATGTACATTGGAACTACCGGCCCGAGAGGACTCCATCATTTGGTTTATGAAATAGTCGATAACGCCATCGACGAAGCCTTGGCAGGCTACTGCAGCGAAATTAAAGTTGAAATCCTACCGGGAGATATCATCCGTGTTACGGATAACGGCCGTGGCATTCCTGTTGGAATTCACCCAACTGCGGGCATTCCTGCGGTTACGGTTGTTTTCACGGTTCTTCACGCAGGCGGAAAGTTCGGCGGAAGCGGATACAAAGTTTCGGGCGGCCTGCACGGAGTAGGCGCTTCGGTTGTTAATGCGCTTTCAGCTTGGCTTGAAGTTGAAGTTTGCGACGGAAGCCACATTTACAAGCAAAAATTTGAACGTGGAATTCCGAAAAGCGAGCTTGAAATAGTTGGCGACACAACAGAGCGTGGAACAAGGATTACATTCAAAGCTGACCCTGAAATATTCAAAGAAACAGACCATTATGAATATGAAGTTCTGCAAGCAAGGCTTCGTGAACAGGCGTTTTTGAACGCAGGGGTTAAAATAGTTCTCACGGATTCAAGAGATGCCGAAGACCCTAAAGAAGACGTTTTTTCTTATGAAGGCGGAATAAAAAGTTTCGTTGAATATATTCACAAAAAAAGAGGTCTTTCGGGAATTCACGATGATATAATTGATTTTTCGGGCACTCTCCCTGACGGAACTTCAAGCGGCGAGGTTGCGTTCCAGTATAACGACAGCTACAACAGCTTGATTCTTTCATTTGCGAATAATATTCACACTGTTGACGGCGGAACTCACGAAGATGGCTTCAAGCGCGCAATAACTAAGGTTATTAATGAATATGCAAAGAAATATAATTTGCTTAAAGATAACGACAAAAAATTCTCCGGCGATGATGTTCGCGAAGGTTTAACGGCGATAATAAGTGTTAAAGTAAGGAATGCGCAGTTCGAGGGCCAAACCAAAACAAGGCTCGGAAACACTGAAATCAGGGGATTCATTGACGGCTTGATAAGCGATAAATTTGCGGTTTACCTCGAAGAAAACCCTGCAACTGCAAAAGCCATCGTTGAAAAAGCGCTTTCGGCTTCAAGGGCAAGAGAAGCAGCGAAAAAAGCTAGAGATTTGGTAAGGCGCAAAACTGCGATGGAATCGAGCTCTTTGCCAGGAAAACTCGCCGATTGCCAATCGAAAGATGCTTCTGAAACCGAGATTTACATCGTGGAAGGAGATTCTGCAGGAGGCTCCGCAAAATGCGGAAGAGACAGAAGATTCCAAGCTATTTTGCCGCTTTGGGGCAAGATGCTCAACGTTGAAAAATCAAGGCTTGACAAAGTTTACGGCAACGACAAATTGATGCCTGTAATCACGGCTCTTGGCTGCGGAATTGGCGAAGATTTTGACATTTCGAAAATAAGATACGACAAAGTAATCATCATGGCGGATGCTGACGTTGACGGTTCGCACATCAGAACGCTTCTTTTAACCTTCTTTTTCCGCTTCATGAGGCCGGTTATCGAGCAAGGCCACATTTACATTGCTCAGCCGCCGCTTTACAGAATAACCAAAAATAAAGTTCATTATTACGCTTATTCTGACGCCGAAAGAGACCAAAAAATCGCAGAACTTGGCGGCGGAACGGAAATTCAAAGGTACAAAGGTCTTGGTGAAATGGATGCCGAGCAACTTTGGGAAACAACCATGAACCCTGACACAAGAATTATGCTTAGAGTTTCGCTGGAAGATGCGGCTGCAGCTGATGAAACCTTCACTATTTTAATGGGTGACAAAGTTGAGCCGAGGCGTGAATTCATAGAGCAAAATGCCAAATATGTTCAAAATTTAGATGTTTAATTTCATATTTATGATATAAATTCGTGTTAGATATTGAGTTTTATTTGATCAAGATGTATAATAAAACAAATTTAAATGATTTTTAGGAGGAAAAATGGATAATGATTCGAGTTCCAAGCCTGGAGGCTGGGAAAAAAGTGATTTTGAAGAAATAAATGGCTTTGAAGAAAGCAGCGATGATCTTTCGATGCCCGGAAGTGATTTCGAGGAAGATGACGACGAATATCAAGGGTGCGAAAACGAAGCCGAAGTGGTTGCGGACGAAAACCCTGAGGAATACAAAGAAAACACTACGGGGCTTAAAATCAAATATGATTTGATGAAAGAAGATGTTGCAAAATTCATTCGTCACAATGAGGTTTACAGGGAACAAAGAAAAATTCGCATAAAATATGTGATTATTCAGCTAATTTTCTTGCTAATTCTCAGTTTGATGGCTGCGATCAGCGGTTCTTCATATTACGTTTTTATGGCTGGTGTACCATTTTTTGCGCTTGTCATGATTTGGCTTGTGTCATTTGTAAATTTGAGACTTTATTTTAAAAAATTATTGAAAGACAGGCACTTCACGGTGGATATATTCCCCAATCGCCTGGAAATTGAAACTGAACACAAAAAAAGTGTTATACATCTTGATGGAACCTACAAATGCGAAGAACGCGACGATTTGATAATCGTTTCTAAACCCGGCCAAAGAGGAATTATAATTCCTTTGAGAGCGGCCCACCCTGATGTTCGCCCGGAAATTGAGGCGATGATACTTTCGGGTTGCAACCGAGTTTAGTTAGCACAAAAATTTAGCTTTCGTGCGGCTTTGCAGCTTGCATGAGCGATTTTAGGAGAGTACTAAATGGATAATCAAATAGACGATATAAAGTCTTCAAAAATTATAGACGTAGACCTAGAAAAAGAAATGAAAAAATCCTTCTTGGATTATTCTATGTCTGTAATAGTTGCAAGGGCGCTTCCTGACGTTAGAGACGGCCTCAAGCCTGTTCACAGAAGGATTCTTTACGCGCTTTTTGAAGATAATTTAGGCCCGAATAAGCCTTACAGAAAATGCGCAAACGTTGTTGGTGCGGTTCTTGGTAGATATCATCCGCACGGCGATGCTTCGGTTTATGACGCTTTGGTGCGTCTTGCGCAAGATTTTTCAATGAGATATATGCTCGTTGACGGCCACGGAAACTTCGGTTCCATAGACGGTGACCCGCCTGCTGCTTACAGATATACCGAGTCTAGGATGGGAAAAATCGCTGTTAAAATGCTTTCGGATATAGACAAAGAAACGGTTGATTTTGTTCCGAACTACGACGATAGATTAAAAGAGCCAACGGTTCTTCCTTCGCGTTTCCCGAACCTTCTTGTGAATGGTTCAACGGGAATTGCAGTTGGCATGGCGACTAATATTCCGCCACACAATATGTGTGAAGTTATTGACGCTATGTGCTATTTGATTGATAACCCTGAAGCGGAGCTTGCCGACCTTTTAGCTTACATTAAAGGCCCGGACTTCCCGACTGGCGGCATTATCATGGGCAAAGCAGGAATCAGAGCAGCCTATGCAACCGGCAGAGGAAAAATCACAGTTCGTGCAAAAACAGAAATAGTTGAAGACAAAAATTCACGTTTCAAAATAATCGTTACCGAGCTTCCTTACCAAGTTAACAAAGCCAGGCTGATTGAAAACATTGCAGACATGGTTAAAGAGAAAAGAATCGAGGGAATTTCGAGGATTGAAGACCATTCCGACAGAAAAGGAATGCACATTGAAATTGACCTTAAGAAAGATGCTTCACCGCAAATCGTTCTTAACAAACTTTTTTCATATTCCCAGCTTCAAACTACGTTTGGCGTTATAATGCTTGCAATTGTTAACGGAGAGCCGAAGGTTCTAACTTTGAAAGAAGTTTTAGAGCATTACATTAACTTCCAAATTCAAGTTGTTACAAGAAGGACGCTTTTCGAGCTCAGAAAAGCAAAAGAGCGCGCTCATATTCTTGAAGGCCTTAAAACTGCGCTTGATTTCATCGATGAAGTTATCGCTATTTTGAAAGCTGCGAAATCAGTTCAAGAAGGCCGCGAAAAGCTCTCGGAAAGATTCGGCCTTGACGATATTCAAACTCAGGCGATTGTTCAAATGCCTCTTGGAAGACTCACAGGTCTTGAAAGACACAAAATTGAGGATGAACTCAAAGAGCTTGAAATCAAGATTGCTGATTACAATGACATTCTTTCGCATGAATCAAGAGTAAGAGAGATTATTAAAACCGAAGCTCTTGACGTTAAAAAGCAATTTGGCGACGAAAGAAGAACTGAAATTTTGAATGTTAGCGGAGAAGTTGACATTGAAGATTTAATCCCGAAGGAAGACTGCGCTTTAACCCTCACCCACTTTGGCTACGTTAAAAGGCAAAGCCTCGAAAGCTACCGCTTGCAACGCCGTGGCGGAAGAGGAGTTTCAGGCATGACAAGGCGCGACGAAGACACAGTCAGTGAGCTGTTTATCATCAACAGCCATGATTACATTTTGTTCTTCACCAATCGCGGCAAGGTTTACAGGGTTAAATGCTATGAAATCCCAGAAGGTTCAAGGACTTCAAAAGGCACGAACGTTGCTAATATTCTGCCGATTTCTTCGGATGAAAAAGTAACTTCGATGATAAAAGTAACAAAGTTCGAAGAAGATAAATATCTTGTTATGATAACCAAAAACGGCGTTATTAAAAGAACTTCCCTTACGTCTTTCGATAGCTCGAGAAAAGGCGGTTTGGTTGCGCTTGACCTCGATGAAGGCGACGAGCTTTCTTGGGTGCGCTTGACTGACGGAACGAAGAATCTGCTCGTTGCAACGAAAAAAGGCAAATGCATAAGGTTCCTTGAAACTGACATTAGAGCCGTTGGAAGAAGCGCAAGAGGCGTTAGGGCCGTGAGACTTGGCGAAAATGACAGTGTTGTGGGCATGATAGTTGTTGAGGAAGACAAAAATATTCTCACCGTTTCTGAAACAGGTTTCGGAAGGCTTTCAAGCCCGGATGACTACAAGATTCAGTCAAGAAGCGGCAAAGGAATTCTTAACTATTACACCGAAAAATACGGCGATGTTGCTTCGATTAACACCGTTGGTGAAGACGATGACGTCATTCTTATTTCCAATAACGGCGTTATCATCAGGATTGAAGGAAGCAGCATAAGGAAATGCCTCAGGCCTTCAAAAGGAGTAGTTTTGATGAAAGTTTCAAACGATTTCAAAGTTGTTGCTACTGCTTGCGTGCCGCACGAAGAACCTGACGAAAAAGAAGAAACAGAAACCAAAGAGGAAGAACAATAATTTTTTCAAGGTCACCGAAAACCGGTGGCTTTGAATTGTTTTTAAGCTTTGCGCATTAAATAAAAGTTTGGAGTGAGTGTTTTGAAGAAAAAACTTATAGTTGCCAACTGGAAAATGAACAAAAATATTTCTGAAACATTTGATTTTGCTGAAAGCCTTGATGAAAATTTTGCGAAAACTGAAGATGAAGTGGCCGTTTGCCCGCCGTTTGTTTCGATTTTAGCTCTTAAACCCTTTGCGGAAAAATGCGGTTTTAGCCTTGGCGCGCAAAATTGCTTTTGGGAAGAATGCGGTGCGTTCACGGGCGAAGTTTCGGCTCCGATGCTTAAAGATGCAGGGGTTAAATACGTCATTTTAGGCCACAGCGAAAGAAGAGAATACTTTTTTGAAACCGGCGAAATGATAAACAAAAAGATTTTGGCAGCTTTGAAAAATGGCCTTAGACCTATCGTTTGCGTTGGCGAAAGCTTGGAAACAAAAGAAAAAGGCCTAGCTGAAAAATTTGTTAAATCGCAGCTTGAAGACTGCTTTCGAAATATAAATAAAGACGAAATTAAGAATATTTCGGTTGCTTACGAGCCGATTTGGGCCATTGGGACGGGCAAGGTTGCCTCCCCTGCTGAGGCTTCGAAAATGTGCGGGTTTATTAGGAATTTCATTTCTGAAAAGTTCGGAAGCGAAGCGGCTTCGGATGTTAAAATTCTTTATGGCGGTTCGGTTAATGAGAAAAATGCAAAAGACTTTTTCGCCATGGAAAATATTGATGGCGGCTTGATCGGCGGGGCTTCGCTTGATGCCGAGAAATTTAAAAAGATAGTAAACTTTCGTTTGTAAGGTGGAATTTTTATGAGTTTTAAACCTGTTGTTCTTGCGATAATGGATGGTTTTGGAATCAGAAAAGAAACCGTTGGAAATGCTGTTTTCAGCGCTAAAACGCCTAATTTGGATAGAATTTTTTCTTCGTGCCCTTACACTGAGCTCGAGGCTTCGGGGCTTTTTGTTGGGCTGCCTGAAGGCCAGATGGGAAATTCGGAAGTTGGGCACATGAACATTGGCGCAGGAAGAATCGTTTACCAAGATTTGACATTTATCGACAAATGCATTTCAGACGGGAGCTTTTTTAAAAACGAAAATCTCGCAAAAATTATGAGCGAAGTTTCAAAAAATGGTTCAAACCTTCATTTGATGGGGCTGGTTTCCGACGGTGGTGTTCACAGCAGCATTAATCACATTTTTGCCCTTTTGAAAATGGCGCATGAGTTCAAAATTAAAAACGTTTTTATTCACGCTTGGACCGACGGAAGAGACACGGGGGTTAAATCTGCGGAATCGTATATTTCTGCTGTTGAAAGCCTTGCAAAACAGCTTGGTACTGGTGAAATTAAAACTATTTGCGGCAGATTTTACGCCATGGATAGAGACAAACGCCTTGAAAGAACCACCCAGGCTTTCGAAGCTATGGCGGCTGCTAAGGGAGCTAATTTTGAAAGCGCGCAAGATTACATAAAAGCTAGCTACGATGCTGGTTTGACCGATGAGTTTATTGTTCCTGCGGTGAAAAACGGATATGCGCCGATGAGCAAAAATGATGCGGTAATTTGCTTTAATTTTAGAACGGACAGGGCGCGGCAAACAAGCGAAATGTTTTTGAAAACGGGCACGGTTAAATATTTTGGATTCACTAGGTATGAAGAGGGCGTGCCGTGCATTTTCAGCCCCAGGGAAGTTAAGAACACCATCGGTGAGTATCTTTCAAAGTGTGGTCTTAAGCAGCTGAGAATCGCCGAAACAGAAAAATACGCGCATGTTACATTCTTTTTGAATGCCGGCGCTGAGGAACCTTTTGAAAACGAAAGCAGGATGATTGTAAATTCGCCGAAAGTTAAAACCTATGATTTAGCGCCTGAAATGAGCGCTGAGGAAGTTACAACTTCGGTTTTGGAGGCTATCAATTCCGGGAAGTATGACGTTATTTTCATGAACTACGCTAACCCTGACATGGTTGGCCACACGGGCAATTTTGGCGCTGCTACCCAGGCTGTTGAAAAAGTTGACGAGTGCATCGGAAGAGTTTGCAAGCTTGTTAGAAAATCCGGCGGAGTGACCGTTATTACTGCCGACCACGGCAACGCTGAAAAAATGATTGGCGAAAACGGCGAAGTTTTCACTGCGCACACGACTAGCAAAGTGCCCTTTGCGATTGACGGTTTTGATTGCAAGTTAAAAAGTTCAGGCAGCCTTTGCGACATTGCCCCTACCCTGCTTGAAATTTTGAAAATAAAAAAGCCCGCCGAAATGACGGGCCAGAGCCTTATAGAAAATTAATCTTCAAGTTGTTTGCCGAGAAGCTGAGTGGTTATCTCGGCTAAATTTATTTTTGCGGCTTTTTCTGCGTCGGTTAGGCTTGTTTTGCTATTTTTTAAAACGCAAACACTCCCGATTACATCACCTGCACAAATTATTGGAAACGCACATAAAGCCTCGTTTTCGAGACCTTCAACGGGCAAAAACTTTTCGGTTGGAGTTTTAAAAGAAGAGTAGTTTGTTCTATCTTGCATTAAATCTTCAACGAAAGAGGTTATTCTTCTTTCTGAAAATTCTCGTTTAGGCGCGCCCGAAACAGCAACGATATGGTCGCAGTCGGAAACAATTACCGGCATGTTGACTTTTCTAGCGAGAACATCAGCGTATCTTGCCGCAAACGGAGAAATTTCCTTTATGAAAGAATATTTTTTAAATATAATATTACCTGTGTTATCGGTGTAAATTTCCAGTGGGTCACCTTCTCTGATTCGAAGTGTTCTTCTTATCTCTTTTGGAATTACAATTCTGCCCAGGTCATCAATCCTTCTGACTATTCCTGTTGATTTCAAATTTGTTCCCCCCTCTTATAATTTTCACATAACTATAGTGTTGTATATTTCTTGAGGATTATTCATATTATATAGTTTACATGAGAAAATTATTTGAGTAAATGTAATTTAAAGGAAAGGAATCGATTGATACTGATTTAGTTTTGTAGTATAATACTTTTCAAATTAAATTTTAGGAGGAATTGACGCATGAAAGTTTGCGTAAACCAAGAAAGCTGCATTGGCTGCGGAATGTGCATTGACATTTGCCCGGAGGCTTTTAAGTATAACAGCGAGGATAAATCCGAAGCTATTTCAGAAACCGTTGAAGCTGGGCTTGAAGACAAAGTTTTGGAAGCAAGAGACGTTTGCCCTGTTGACGCTATTGAAGCTGAATAATTTAACCTGCACTTTGGTGCAGGCATTTTTTTGTTTAATCTTGCATTTTTGCGGCGCTTTGCAAATATAATTGATTTTAGACGCGTTATGTGAGGTGTGATTTTTGTTTGTACTTAGGCTTAAAAGAAGATATTTGCTTTTTGGTTTGGCTTTTTTAACTATTTTCGGGGCGGGAGCTTTTGTTTTAGGTAATGGCGGGTTTTCAGTGCATGCGGAAGAAAACAAAAAATTTATAAAATATGTTGAGTTTAACCCGACGCACGAAGTGCTTGAAAAAGCAATGCACGAGGATATAAAATCTCATAATGAAGAGATTAAATTAAACTGGATTGAAATCCTTGCTTACTTGGGCTCAAAATACGGCGGTGACTTCAAAAAATATAAATCGTCTGACATGGATGATGTGGTTAAAAGGCTCAAAAGCGGCGAAAAAATGAGCGAAATAGCAAAGAATATGAAAACCTACGGATATTATTTCGAGGCCTATGAAGCTGTTTTAAAGGGCTTTCTGGGCGATTACAAAGTTCAAAAGAAACCGAAAAACAGCGAAGAAACCGTTTGGGAGGAAGCCTACGGCCTTAAATGTTTCTCGCCGATTGCAAAAACCTTCCCTTTTTCGCACTATGATGATTTCGGTGCTTCAAGATCTTACGGCTACGCAAGGCCGCATTTAGGCCATGACATGATGTGCGCAATAGGCACTCCAGTTATTGCGGTTGAATCCGGCAGAGTTGAAATCATGGGCTGGAATCAATACGGCGGGTGGAGAATCGGCATAAGGAGCTTTGACAATAAAAGATATTATTACTATGCGCACTTGAGGCAAAACAGGCCTTTTAAATCAGATTTAAAAGAAGGCGACACGGTTAAAGCCGGGGACGTGATAGGATATGTTGGCAGGACGGGTTACAGCAAAAAAGAAAATGTGAATAACATTGAGCAAAGCCACCTTCACATTGGTCTTGAGCTCGTTTTTGATGAATCTCAAAAAGAATCTGACCATGAAATCTGGGTTGACCTTTATGCAATCATGCAACTTTTGGAAAAAAACAAATCAAGCGTTGTTAGAAATTCCGAAACTAAAGAATATTCGCGTGAATTTGACTGGGAAGAAAAACAGCAGTAAAAATGAGGCTTTGGCTTAAAAATGTCAGGGCCTTTTGCTTTTGAAATTATTTTTTAAACCTAAATTAATTATATTTTAAAAAAGGGTTGACAAACTCGGTTTGTAGTGTTAAAATGCATAGTATGAAATGTTAAAAAGAGGAAGCAATTTTAACTAAAAAGGCCGTAGTAATGAATTTTTTAGCAATGCCCTGCATTTAAGATATAATGTGTCTTTTATGAATGGCGAAACTGAAAACGGGAAATTTAGAATAAAAGCTTCTGATATTTTAAAAAAATAGTTTAATATAAATGGGAATATACCTCCGGTTAATCCATAGCCGGGGATGATTTTTTTTCGTGCTTTTAATTTTAAAAAATTCAATATATATAAAAAATGGAGGAATTTTTAGTGAAAAAGATTATCAAAAAAGTAACAGCTACCACCCTTTCTGCGGCTGGAATCCTTTTTGCTGTGCCATCGGCATTTTGTTCTGGGAATGAACCTGGAAGCTTGAATTTGGCGGCAGAAGGCGCTGGAAGACCGCAAGGAAGAAACCTTCGCGCTTTTCACATGTTGACTGTTGGAAAATATTTTGAAAGCCCTAGTGATTTTATTAAATTGGCACAAGTAAGTAAGGAATATAGGGGCTTACCGGAAACATATAAATATAACCCTATTAAATATGATCCTAATTTGTTCCCTAATGCGCAAACTTTGCACATTAAATGTAACGAAGGAAAATTCGAAACAACATTTCCTAATAAAAAAATTAAAAGATTGGTTTATTTTCCTGGATCTTTTAGTAGTTATCAATTTTGGCAGATCTTAAGAGAAAATGGTTTAATTAAAAGCATGCATGGTGATAAAGTAGAATATAATTGGGAGCGCACATTAACGCTTCTCGAAAAAAATAGCCCTATTCATGGCTGCAAGGTTACGTTTACATCTAATGATGGAAAAGAAATAGTATTTGAGTTTGTTCCAATGGCATTTGAATCGAAAGTCGGTACTGTTAGAAGTTATAATGACTTTTTGAAATGCTGCGACATAAGAGAAAATATGGAACCAAATCCTATTATAAAAAAATCAGATTACTATGAAGCAAAAAGTATTGCTCCTTATGGAAATTTAAGAGTCGTGGGAGCAAATGCTTTTAGCAAATTTAAGTCTTTAAAAAATGTTATTCTTCCTTCTAGTGTTAAAAGTATAAGACACGGAGCTTTTAGTAATTGCGTGGCGCTGGAAGATATTACTCTTTCTAAAAACCTAGAAAGTATCGACGAAGGAGTATTTAATAATTGCTTGTCTTTGGAAAAAATTAATATTCCTTCTTCTGTTACAGAAATTGAAGATGGAGCTTTTTGCGATTGCCGCGCATTAAAAAGCATTAATATTCCTGGATCTATTAAAGAAATAAATAAGGGTACTTTTCAAAAATGTTACTCTTTAGAAAGTGTTGCCTTACCAAATTCTGTTAAGCGTATCGGGAAACAGGCGTTTACTAGTTGCACATCACTCAAAAGCATTGAAATTCCAGATTCTGTTACAAGCATAGAAGAAAGAGTATTTTCAAATTGCCCTCAATTAACAAGTGTTACTTTGCCAAATAGCATTGAAAAAATACATACAGGAACTTTTCATAATTGTAAATCACTAAAAAATATTAATATCCCAGATAGTGTTAAAAAAATAGGAGCACTGGCATTTTGTGGATGCACTAGTTTAGGCAATATTAACATCCCCGGAGGGGTTACAAGCATAGGATGTAGCGCTTTTGAAAGATGCAAAGGTATCGAAAGTATTACTTTCCCAGATTCTATTACAAACATAGGATGTAACGCTTTTTTACAGTGCGAAGGGTTAAAGCAAATTAAACTTTCTAATTCTATTATCAAAATAGAAGACAGAAGTTTCAAAAATTGCGTAAGTTTGAGTAACGTAGTTATTCCTGATAGTGTTAGGATCATAGGAGAAGAAGCTTTCGCAGGGTGCAAAAATTTAGAAAATGTTGTTATTCCTTTGTCTGTTGTGAGCATAGCAAGAAACGCTTTTAATGGATGCCCAAGATCAGTTAATATAGAATTTAACGGCGTAACCTACCACGGCGTAGAAGAATTTTTCAGAGCTTTTGAAAGAAGCTAAGTAATTTGCACAGAAATAAATTATCCTCCGGTTTTTTCCGGAGGAATTTTTTTACCGCTATTTTATTTTTTTAGATGTTTGTCTTTGAGCCATTTCACGCCTTTTTTCGATTCGTCAAAAATCATCTTTCCGGCAATTCCCGTGGCAATTAAAGCCACAGCCATAGAAGTGTATGCAAGCGCTGAACCTAGTTCAGTTGCATTTTCATTTGCGTTTGAAAAACTTTTTGCAATGTTTTTAAAAACGTTTTTTGTGCCGCTAACTACGGATCCGCCGGAAATTTCTCTTAAGTCATCGTCAGAAAGTTCAGTTGTGTTTTTGTCAACCATTTTGTTTATTATTTGAGAAATTATGTCAATTTCTTCCAAAGAAAGCTCGAGGCCTTTTTCAGCAAATGCTTCTTTAACTTCTTCAGTAGTTTGCATGTCAAGAATCTCATTTACGAAGTCTTCATCTCTCATAACTTCCATTATTTGATGCTTATCCATTTAAAATTCCCCCTATTTCTTTATTTTTCTTATTATTGCGTCTGCTAATTTCCCGCCTGCGTTAAAGAACAATTTTTTTGCGCTTGCAAAAGTTGCATAAGCAACCATTCCAATTGCTACCCCTGCTGCAACCATTGCCATTTCTTCAAGACGTTCATTCCTCACTTTGACAGTCTCTACTCCACCTACGATTTTTTGCAAATCTTCTTCCGAAAGCTCGCCCGATTCACTTTCAGCAACTTTTTTAATCGTGGAAATTACTACTTTTGATTCCTCCAAAGAAAGATCAATTCCTTTGGCTTTAAAAGCTTTTTTAATTTCCTCGGGCGACTGCACATCCATTATGCTCTCGGCAAATTTTATGTCTTTCATTGCTTCTGAAATTTCTTCTTTTTTCACTGTAGTAAATCCCCCTTGTATTTAATATCTTAATTATCAAATATTATTGATTCTCTTTACTTTTAAAATTTTTTATTTTTGAAATCACGGCCTAGGCTTTTTCGAAGAAAGGTCGCTTTTTTATGTTTTTTAATCTTTTTGGATGCTATTTTTTTAGAATTTGATACACTTGATTGAGTGATAAAGCTGCTATGGTTGTGCCCAGCGCTGCAGCCATGGCTAAAGAAATTTTTTGAACTGTAGTTAATTTCATTCCGCCTGCTATTTCTTTGAGCTCTTCTTCTGAAAGCTCGGTTGAGCCTTTGTTAACCATTTTTTCTATGGTGGAAATTATAGCTTGCGCTTCATCCAAAGAAATTTCAACGTCTTTTTTAGCAAAAGCGTTTTTTACTTCCTCAGGAGATTTCATGTCGATAATACTTCTTACGAAAGTTTCATCTTTAACCGCTTCAGTGATTCTTTCAGTCTCCATGTTCAATGCCACCTTCCCCCAATTTTATATTCTGGATTATATTTCTAGATTATATACACAGTAAAGCTGAATGTCAATACCTTTATTTTATAAATTTATGATAAATTAATGCTTCATGACATACAAGTGGTAAATTTTACAATTTTTAACTAAAAAAACGAAATTTGGTTGCTTTGCGGCAAATCTTTTAAAACCCCTGCTGTTTGAAGAGTTTCTATAACCGCTTTCGTTACTTTTGAGCGAAGCTGAATGTCGTCAACCGAGATGTATTTCCCTTCAGCTCTTGAATCCACAAGGCTCTGCGCGGCTGATTCGCCTACTCCTGAGAGCGACGAGAAAGGAAGCCTTATTTTTCCGTCTTCCATCAAAAATTTATACGAATCAGATTTATAAAGGTCCACGGGCAGGATTTCAACGCCCCTTGCAAGCATTTCGTTAACAATTTGGAATGTTGAAAAAGCACTTTGTTCTTTTGCGCTGGCTTCCTTTCCTTTCGCGGTGATTTCGGCCATTTTTTTCTTCAGGGCGCTTCTGCCTTTTATAACGGTTAAACCGTCGAAATCTTCGCCACGAGCGGTGAAATATGCTGCGTAATATTCCGCAGGTTTGTGAACTTTATACCACCCGAGCCTTAAAGTTGCTATCATGTAAGCCGCAGCGTGAGCTTTCGGGAACATGTATTTAATTTTCATGCATGAAGAAATGTACCATTCCGGCACGCCGTGCTCACGCATTGCTTTGAGGTGTTCAGGGGTTAAAAGTTTAGTCGCTTTGCCTTTTCTCACGATTTCCATGATGCTAAACGCAGTTTTCGGGTCCATGCCTTTGTGCATTAAATAAACCATTATGTTGTCTCTCGTTCCGATAACTTCCGAAATTGTGCATATTCCTTTTTTTATTAAATCGTGCGCATTGCCGTTCCAAACGTCTGTTCCGTGGGAAAGGCCTGAAATCTGGAGTAAGTCCGAAAACGTGGTTGGCTTGCACTCAATTAGCATCTGTCTTACGAAATTCGTTCCTACTTCCGGCAGTGAGAACGTCCCAGTGTGGGAATCAATGTCAACGGGTTTCACGCCCAGGGCTTTGGTTGAAGTGAAGAGCGAAATTACTTCTTTGTCGTTCATTGGAACATCAGTCACTTTGATGCCGGTGTAATCTTCGAGATATTTATAAATCGTCGGAACATCGTGCCCGAGCTCGTCGAGCTTACAGATCGTGTCGTGAATAGCGTGGAAGTCGAAGTGCGTGGTTATATTGTCGGATTTTTGGTCGTTTGCAGGCCTTTGAACCGGGCAGAAGTCGTAGATTTCTTTTCCTTTCGGAACAACAACCATTCCGCCTGGGTGCTGGCCTGTCGTGCGTTTAACGCCTGTGCAGCCGTTTGCAAGCCTCATCATTTCGGCTTTTTTAAGGGTTATTCCGCGCTCTTCAGCGTATTTTTTAGTGAAGCCTATTCCCGTTTTGGTTGCAACCGTGCCGATTGTTCCTGCTTTGAAAACGTTGTCTTTCCCGAAGATTGTTTCGGTGTATCTGTGGGCTCTTGATTGATATTCGCCCGAGAAGTTAAGGTCTATATCAGGCGTTTTGTCGCCGTCAAAACCAAGGAACGTTTCAAAAGGAATATCGTGCCCGTCTTGAAGGTAATTAGTGCCGCATTTCGGGCATTTTTTAGGCGGTAAATCAAAGCCTGAGCCGTAGCTTCCGTCGGTTATGAATTCCGAGTTTTTGCATTTTGGGCACAAATAGTGCGGGACTAGCGGGTTAACTTCCGAGATACCGGAAATCGTTGCCACGAATGAAGAACCTACCGAACCCCTCGAGCCAACTAGGTAGCCGTGCTTTTCGGAATCTGCAACGAGTTTTTGAGCAACCATGTAAAGCACCGAGAAACCGTGTTTCGTGATTGAGCCGAGTTCTTTTTCAAGCCTTTTTGCCACTATTTCGGGCAGTGGGTCGCCGTATTTTTCTTTTGCTCTGGTCATTGTTATGCTGATGAGTTCATCTTGAGCGCCTTCGATAAACGGCGGGAAAACCCCAGGAGGAATCGGGGAAATCTCTTCGATGCTCTCGGCGATTTTGTTGGTGTTTTCAACCACAATTTCATAGGCTTTCTCTTTTTCAAGATAAGAAAATTCTTCGAGCATTTCGGCAGTAGTTCTGAAATAAAGCGGTGCTTGATTGTCAGCGTCGTCGTAGCCCTGGCCTGCCTGCAGGATTTTCCTGTATTCCGCATGGTGTGGGTCCATGAAGTGAACGTCGCACGTGGCAACGACGGGAATATTCAGTTCCTCGCCGAGTTTAATCACGGTTTTGTTGAATTCTTCGAGGTCTTTGCGGGAATTAACCATGCCTTCTCTGAGCATGAATTCATTGTTCCCCAGCGGCTGAACCTCGAGGTAATCATAAAATTTCGCAATTTCCAGAAGGTCGTTCCAAGGTCTGCCCGCAACGATAGCTCTGAAAAGCTCCCCTGCCTCGCAAGCGCTGCCAATTATCAATCCTTCCCTAAGTTTAATAAGCTCGCTTTTGGGAATCCTTGGCTTTTTGTAAAAGTATTTAAGGTGCGCGAAAGAAATGAGCTTGTAAAGATTTTTAAGCCCGGTTTGGTTTTTCACGAGGATTATCATGTGGTAAGAATAGGCTTTTTTAGCGTCGGTTGAAGAAAGTGCCGTGTTAATTTCTGAGATATTCGTGATGCTTTTGTCTTTCACGGCAATGTCTATCAAAGCAATGAAAATATGCGCCAAAGCCTTTGCGTCGTCGCAGGCTCTGTGGTGGTTAAATTCCGGGATTTTCAAAAATTTTGCTACTGTGTCGAGTTTGTAATTTTTAATGCTCATTATCAGCGCGCGGCTCAGCGGAACAGTGTCGATGTAAGTAAAATCGAAATTTATGCCGTATTTTTCAGCAGTTGCTTTTATGAAAGAAACGTCGAAATTAGCATTGTGAGCCACCAAAACTGGGTTTTCGCCGCAGAATTCCATGAACTTTTCAAGCGCTTCTTTTTCTTCGGGCGCGCCTGCAAGCATTTCGTTCGTTATGCCTGTGAGTTCGGTCGTTTTTTCCGAAATCGTCATTTTAGGGTCAACAAAGAGCGAAAATTCATCGAGAATTTCCTTGTTTTTAACTCTAAATGCACCGATTTCAATTATTTTATCTTGCTTTGCGTTAAGGCCGGTGGTTTCAAGGTCGAAGCAAATAAATTCATCTTCGAAAACGCGCTCGTCCTTTCCCGTCACGATTGGAAGCATGTCATTGACGAAATAAGCTTCGGTTCCATAAAGAATTTTTATTTTATTTTCGCTTGATTTGTTAATTTTGTTCGCGCAGTTCATCGCTTCGGGGTAAGCCTGGGCTACGCCGTGGTCGGTTATTGCAATGGCGCTGTGGCCCCAAGAATGCGCCCTTTCAATGAGTTCGGTTGCGCTTGTCATGCCGTCCATAGAAGACATATTCGTGTGAAGGTGAAGTTCCACCCTTTTTTTCGGGGCGTTGTCAGCGATTTCATATTTGCTAACAATGTTTATGCTTCTTGGCCTTAGAATAATTTCTTTTTCGTAGGTGTCTTCCGAAAGCTCGCCTCTTACCAAAGCTGTCATGCCGGGTTTTAACTTTTCTAGGTAAGAAGCCAGGTTTTTGTTTTCGATTATTTTTAGTATTATCGAGCTTGTGTAATCGGTTATGTAAATTGAGCAAATTATTTTTTGGTTGTCTTTTGTTGCTCTGCTGTCAATGAAAAAAATGTCGCCCCAAACTATTGCAGATTTCATCTGGGAATCTATTTCACGAATTGGCGTGATTTGCCCTGAAATTTTGTTGCCGTAAATCACTTTTGAGGTTTCAAGGCAAACTTCAGGGGTGTATTCCCCGCTTTTTCTTATTTCTATTTTTTTGGTTTCGATTTCAATTTTTTCTTCTTTTGGCTTTTCTTTCGGCGCTGGAGCGTAGTTAGTTATGGCTTCTTTTGCCTTTTTGTTTTCGGTTTCAATGAACTGAGTTTTTATTTCTTTCCCAAACTTTTTTGAAAGGCACGCCGAGATTTTTTTGTCGATTCCTTTGATCGTAAGCAAGGCTTTGCCTTTGCCGCACAGGGTGATTTTTGCAGTGCTGCCAACTATTTCCGCGGAAAAGTTTTTAAGAGCCTTTAAAGCTGAAGGGAAGTCTTTTGCGCAATCTTCGATTAATTTTTGAAGGCTCGGGTCTTCGAGTTTATCTTTCTTAATTTGATTTATGGTTATTTCTTTTAATCCAAGCTGGGAATTAAGCAGAGTGCTTTCGGCTTTTTTTATGTTTTCGGGAATCAATTTTTCAGGCGAGGATAGGTTAATGGTTAGTTGCAGTTTAAGCTTGTCCACCCTTAAAGATTCAACGGTGGAATCAAGGATGGACTTGTCTAAACCAATATGAATGTGTTTTTCAAATAGATTTTCAAATGTCGTTTTCAATTTAATACATTCCTTTTTGGGTTAATTGGTTCACTTCAAGGATCAGCTCGCTTAGCAAATCTTCTTCTTTAACGGTTTTAATAACCTTGCCTTTTTTGAATATAACTCCCATGCCGTCTGCTCCGGCAATTCCGATGTCGGCGTCTTTTGCTTCGCCTGGGCCGTTAACCACGCAGCCCATTATGGCAATCTTCAGGTCGCTATTGTTATTTTCGAGGGCTTTTTCGGCCTCTTTTGCGAGTTTAATCAAGTTTATGCGGGTTCTTCCGCAAGTTGGGCAAGAAACAAAGCTTATTCCCTTTCTAAGGCCCAGTGATTTAAGGATATCAATGCCGCATTTTACTTCTTCAGCCGGGTCTTCTGTGAGAGAAACTCTTATCGTGTCGCCTATTCCATCAAGCAAAAGCGAGCCGATTCCTATGGCGGATTTAATCGTGCCTATGTGTTTAGTGCCCGTTTCGGTTATGCCCAAATGAAGAGGGTAACTGCATTTTTCAGCCATGATTTTGTAAGCATCCGTGCAGATTTTAACGTCCGAAGATTTAAGCGAAACCACTATGTCGTTAAAATCAAGGCTTTCAAGGATTTTTATGTTATCCATAGCGCTTTTAACCATAGCCTCTGCGCGATTTTCGTTTTTAACGAGATATTTTTCGAGCGAACCTGCGTTAATGCCCACTCTGATTGGAATATTTCTTTCGCGGCAGGCTTTTGTGATTTCTTTCATGTGATCTTTCGGGATATTCCCCGGGTTTATTCTTATTTTATCAATTCCCGCATGAGCAGATTCCACAGCGAGCTTGTAATCAAAATGAATGTCAGCAACCAGCGGAATATCAACATTTTTTTTAATTTCACCGATTAATTTCACTGCGTTTAAATCCGGAATTGCAATCCTCAAGATATCGCACCCTGCGGCTTTAAGGCGTTTAGCTTGCAGGATGCTTTCTTCGATGTTATATGACGGAATACTGAGCATTGATTGCACGGCGATGGGGTTTTCACCGCCGATTTTTATTTTATCTATTTTTACTTCTTTTGATTTTCTTCTCATTTTCATCCTCTGTTAAATAGTTGTGCGAACACACGAGTTATGTCATTGAAAGTTATGAAGGCTATGAGCAACAAAAGCAGCATAAAACCTATTGTGTGGATCATTCCTTCGTATTTTTCGCTTATTTTTTTGCCGGTTAATTGTTCGAAAAGCGCGAACACAATTCTTCCGCCGTCAAGCGCCGGGAAAGGAAGCAGGTTCATTACCCCAAGGTTTATTGCTATTAATGCAACGATTGAAACCAGGTTGTTAATTCCTGCCCAAACGCTTACTTCGAGCCCTTTTGAAGTTGCAGCGCCCATCATTGAAACCATTCCCACAGGCCCGCTTATTTCTTTCAAGCTGAATTTACCGGTTATCATTCCAAGGAAGCTTAAAAATGTGATTTGAACGGTTGAAATCATGTCTAAAAATGCTTCTTTGATCACTGTTAAAAAGCTTTTTGGGGTTTTGCTGAGTTTAAAGTCAATTTTAATTGCTTTGGTGCCGTCTTCTTTTTCGACTTTCTCAAATTCGATGTTTTTAATTTCTGTTTTTTCGCCGTTTCTTCTAACTTTGAAGTTAAAAGAATCCTGGCCTGAAGTCAAAATCGTGAAGCTGATGTCTTTTGGAGTGAAAATGCGCGTGCCGTTAACTTTAAGGATTTCGTCGCCTTCTTGAAGCCCGCAAGCTTGCGAAACTGAGTTTTCCGCAAAACCGGAAATAGTTGTTGAAACAAAGCTGCTGCTTTGCGCCGTTATGATGAGTGTTAAAATGAAGCCGAAAATTAAGTTCATTGTTGCGCCAGCCGCAAGAACGATCATTCTTTTCCAGGGTTTAATGTTGTTAAACGCCCTAGGGTTGCCGCTTGCTTCGTCTTCACCTTCCATGGCGCAAAAACCGCCAAAAGGTAAAATTCTGATTGAAAAATTCGTTTCGCCCTTTTGAACTGAAAAGATTTTAGGCCCCATTCCAAGCGCGAATTCATTGACTTTCACGCCGAAGGTTTTTGCCGTGACGAAATGGCCCCACTCGTGAGAAATTATTAAGATTTCAAAGAGTAAAATTCCTATTAATACTAAGAGTATGTTCATTTAAACTTGCCTCACTTTCTTAATTTTTCAGCTTTTATTGCGGTCTTGGCTTTAATTTTTTTGTCAAGTTCGATAATTTCGCTTATCGATGAGGGTTTTTTAGTGTTTTTGAATTCTTCAAGGGCTTCTTTTATGAGCTTTATTATGTCTAAAAACTTGATTTTTTCTTTCAAAAAGAGCTCAACTGCTTTTTCGTTTGCAGCGTTTAAAACCACGCATAAGTCTTCTTCAAAAGCTTTTTTGCAAAGGTTTATGGACTCAAAAGTTTCATAATCCGGCTTGAAGAAAGTTAATTCTTTGAATTTCGAAAGGTTAAGACTTTCAACAGCGCAAGGCTCATGGTGTGGAAAAGTAAGAGCGTATTGAATTGGGAGTTTCATGCTCGGAACAGCCATTTGCGCAATCACCGAGCCATCTTTGAGCTCAATCATTGAATGAACCACGCTTTGCCTGTGAATAATCACGTCGATATTATCAGTGCTAACGTCAAAAAGGTGCGCAGCTTCGATTATTTCAAAGCCTTTGTTCATCATGGTTGCGGAATCAATGCTTATTTTCTTGCCCATGCTCCAGCTCGGGTGGTTAAGCGCTTGTTTAAGCGTGACTTTTTCAAGTTCATCTTTGCTTTTGCCGAAAAACGGCCCGCCCGAAGCAGTCAAAATGAGTTTTTTAAGGTCATTTTTGCTTCTAACGCCTTGCAAACACTGGAAAATCGCGCTGTGCTCGCTGTCAACCGGGAGCAAAGAAATATTTTTTTCTTCCGCCATTTTTTTTATTATTTTCCCGCCAGTTACCAAAACTTCTTTGTTCGCAAGAGCTATGTTTTTGCCGGATTTAATAGCTTCGCTCGTTGGCACAAGGCCGGAAATTCCGCAAAGAGCCGCCACGACGGTTTCTGCATTTTTAGCTGTTGCTGCCTGGCAGATTCCTTCTTCCCCGGCTAGAATTTTAGTCGAAGTATCTTTCACTTTTTCTTTTAAGATCTTGGCTTTTTCTTCGTTTGCAACTGCGGCAATTTCGGGCTTAAAAATTCTGATTTGCTCTTCAAGCAAGCCTATGTTTTCGTTTGCGGTTAGCGCATGAACCCTTATTCCAAGCTCTTTTGCAACTTCCAAAGTTTGGGTGCCGATTGAACCCGTTGAACCCAAAACAGATATATTTTTTTCCAATTTAATCACTCTTCTAACGTATAATAGGTATGAATTTCAAAAATAAGTAAACGTAAGGAACCACGAAAATCACGCTGTCGAATCTATCAAGGACTCCCCCGTGCCCGGGCATTAAGTTCCCGAAGTCTTTAACGCCGCATTTTCTTTTGAAAACAGAAAAACAAAGGTCACCGAGCGAGGAAATCAGCGAACCGATAAGACCCAAAATAGTGACCAAAATGTAGTTTATATGCTGTTTTTGTGGGAAGATATAGCTGTTGAAAACTAAAGCTATCAAAATAACGCAAAACAGGCAGAAGATAATTCCGCCGATGAAACCTTCGAAGGTTTTTTTAGGGCTTATTTCGGGGCAAAGTTTGCTTTTGCCGAAAAATTTACCGCTAAAGTACGCTCCAGTGTCGGACATCCACGCGATGCAAAGCGCTAAAAATACGTAAAAACTGCCGAATTCAATGCTAGTGTTTCTAAGGTCAACTATCTTAAAAAGCGAGTAAGAAATTAGCAGCGCCATGCTATAAACCGTGCAAACATCGCGGAGTTTAATGGATTTATTTAAAATCATGGAAGAAAACATGATCAGATTGTAAAAATAAAAACTAAGCTCCCACACGGCCGAAAAGCCAAAAAGCGGCAAAATAGTAACGAAAATGCTTGTTGGAATCGTTAAAATGCGTAGCTTATCAATCCCGGAAACCGCGAAAATTTCCCTTATTGCAAGGAAAGAAATAATTGCAGTCACCAGGTTGATAAGCCACAAGCAGTTTTGATTAAAAAGCAAGATGACGAGCGTTAAAAACCCGCCAATCAAGCCGGAAGCTATTCTGGTTGCCAAAATTAAGCACCTCCAAAGCGTCTTGTTCGCCCGGAAAATTCTTTTAGGGCTTTTTCCAATTCCTTTTCATTAAAATCAGGCCACAAAACCGGCGTGAAATAAAGCTCGGCGTAGGCCGACTTCCAAATCATGAAGTTCGAGGTTCTTTGCTCGTTTGCCGTTCTTATTATGAGGTCCACATCAGGCTGGGAGGCAGTGTAAAGCTTGGTTTCAAGGTATTTTTCGGTTATTTCTTCGGGGGTTATTTTGCCTTCTTTAACTTCTTTTGCCAAGATTTTAACGGCGTTTGTTATTTCTTCCCTGCCGCCGTAATTCACGGCAATGTTTAAGTTAAGGCCGGTATTTTGCGAGGATTTTTCTTCAGCCTCGGCTATTAATTTTCTTATTTTTTCGGGCAGTTTTGAAATAGCACCGATGAATTTTATTTTTATGTTTTCTTTGCCGAGTTTTTCGTTTATAACATCTTTGAGATAGCTTCCGAAAAGGCGCATGAGGTAAGAAACTTCTTCTTCGGAGCGTTTCCAATTTTCGGTTGAAAAAGCATAAACGGTCAAGTATTTAACCCCGATTTCATTGCAGTGAATGGCAATGTTTTTGAAAACTTCGGCGCCTTTGGAATGACCTTGAAAAGTCGGAAGAAAGTGGTTTTTGGCCCACCTTCTGTTGCCGTCCATTATTATTCCTATGTGAACCGGAAGGGTGTTATTGGATTCCATTTTAAATTCCTCGAATTTTGACTAAATTTCCATTGTTTGAGCTGTTTTTGCGCTGCAAAGTTTTTCGATTTCTGCGCAAGAATCATCGGTGAAAGTTTGAACTTTCTTTTCAGCCTTTTTCATGTCATCTTCAGTGATTTCTGAAGTCTTTTTAAGGTTTTTGATTTTATCAATGCAGTCGCGGCGAATGTTTCTGATTGAAATTTTTGCATCTTCGGCGATTTTTGAAATTTCTTTCACGATTTCTTTTCTTCTGTCCTCTGTGAGTTGCGGGAAGATAAGCCTGATGTTTTTGCCGTCGTTTTGCGGGTTAATGCCGATATCTGATTTTTGAATTGCCTTTTCAATTCCGCCGAGAATCGAAGCATCCCAAGGCTGAATTAAAATTACTCTTGCTTCGGTTACTGAAACTGCTGCAACTTGGTTTATCGGAGTTGGCGAACCGTAATAATCAACGGTTACTTTGTCAAGAACTGCGGGGTTTGCTCTTCCTGCGCGAATTGCGGTGTATTCTTCTTTTAAATGCTCGATAGCTGCTTTCATTTTTGCTTTTGCGTTTTCAAGAATTGTGTTCATAATCAGTTACCTTTCTTTCTTAATATTTTATGGTGTGACCAAAGTGCCCATGGAAGGATTTTCAAGAATATTCACTATGTTTTCAAGCGGATTCATGTTGAAAATCAAGAAGGAAATTCCGTTATCTCTGCACATTGCAGCGGCTGAACCGTCGATTACTTTGAGGTTTTTCGCAAGCATTTCATCAAACGTAAGCGTTTCGTATCTTTTTGCGTTTGGGTTTTTGTTTGGGTCGCTGTCGTAAACGCCGTTTACATTTGCAGCAGCTTTCAAGATTACTTCCGCTTTGATTTCTGCGGCTCTTAGCGACGAAGCAGTGTCAGTTGAGAAAAATGCATTGCCTGTTCCATAGCCAAAGATAACGATTTCGCCCTTTTTGAGGTGTTTGTCTGCTCTTTCGGGGCTGTAGTGCTTGCCAACTTGCGGGAAAGGCACGGCCGAAAGAACGATGCTTTTTGCCCCTGCTTGATTAATGCAGTCTGAAAGCGCTGTGGCGTTCATCATTGTTGCCATCATGCCTATGTGGTCGGCTTTGACTCTGTCCATCTCAGAATTGCTGCGGCCTCTCCAGAAGTTACCTCCGCCAACAACTACTGAAACTTCTATTCCCTTCGAAGCAAGCTTTTTTAAAGTTTTTGCAATTTTCATGGTTTCTTCGAAGTCTATTCCAAAGCCTTTTTCGCCTGCAAGCGATTCACCGCTTAATTTTAAAAGTATTCTTTTGTAAGGTTTTTCCAAAACAAAATCACTCCCGAATTTACTGGATTTAAGTTGATAAAAACTAAACATACCTTAAAATATATTTTATCTTAATTAACGTTTTATGTAAATACCTAAAATACATTTCCTAAAAAATTTTAAGATTTTTTTATTTAGTTATTGACTTTTTAAATATTTGTATCATAATGCTAATGTAAAAACTAAAAAAGGAGGTTATGCCATGGAGGACATGATAGGCAAGATAATCGAGCTTGACAAACAAACTCGTGAAAATGCAATCAAAGAAAAAGAATTGCAAATTGACCTTGAACAGAAAATCAGCGACCTCAAAGAAAAAAGGCGGGCAGAGTATCTCAAGCGTGCCGAAGGAGACATAAAGGAAATTGAAAAAGACGAGAAAATAAAGGCATGCATAAAGCTTTCTGCTATTGAGGGCGTTAACAGAAAGAAGATTGAAAGAATAGAAGAAATTTACCGCAAAAACAAGGAAACTTGGGCTGAAAGCATAGTAAAAAGAGTTATTGAGAAATAAATTTTTTTAAATAACTTTGGGAACGGTGGTGAAATGAAATGATAATTTCTTACGCTTCGAATGCTGTGCTTTCAAAGGCACGCGCGATGTATGGGAAAAGAATTTCGAAGAAAAATTACGAGGAACTTCTTGCATGCAGGAACATCCCTGATTTGGCTTCTTACCTTAAAAAGAAAACTCCTTACGGCGAAGTGCTTAAAGACATAAACGAGAACAGCGTTCACAGAAGCGACCTTGAAGACAGGCTAAAACTCAAGCTTTTCATAGACTTTGAAACCCTTGGAAGATATGACCTTTCGGTTGGCGAGCATTTTTGCGATTATTTTGTTTCAAGGGCTGAAGTTGAGCAGTTTATGCACACGATAATGCTTATTTCAGCCGGGAAGCCCGGAGGCTACAGGTTTATTATCCCGGATTTTTTCTACGGCCACACGAAGGTTGATTTAAAATCCCTTCCTTCATGCGAAAGTTTCGGCGACCTTTTGCGGTGCGTTAAAAATTCTCACTATTACGAAATTTTAGCTCCGTTTAAGCCGAAAAAAGGTGCCAGGCTTGACGTCACGGGAATTGAAACTGCCCTTCACAGTTATCTTTATGAGGTTATTTTCGGGATTATTGATAAATATGTGAAAAATCCTGCGAAAAAGCAGCTTAGAGATTTTTTCAGCCTTTATATTGACCTTAATAACCTTATTAAAATCACGAGGATGAAAAAGTTTTATAAACTTTCAGATGAATATATTTTAAGTTGCCTTATAAAAGGCGGAACACTGAGCAAAGAAAGGCTTTTGTCGTTCATTGAAACGCCAAGCAACAAGCAAATGATGATCGACATGAAAAACACCCCAATGGGCAAAAAGTGGTTTTCAAGAAACCTTGATATAGTTGATAAAGTGCCGAGAAACATGAGATTTAACTGGTGCAAACACAACATAAGGTTTTCGATTTCCCCGCAGATAGTTTTAATGTCGTATGTTTTTCTTGAAGAAACCGAAATTCTTAATTTAATCACGATTATTGAAGGAATTAAATACAGACTTTCTCCTGATGAAATCAGAAAAATGCTTATAGTATAAAGAAAGGCGGGATGCCAAAAATGGCTGTATGTAAAATGAATCTTGTAAGCATTATAGGCCCTGTTAAGAAGCTCGATGAACTTGTTAACATCTGCGGTGAATCCGGGGTTTTTCAGCCTGATAATGTTTACTCTTTTTATTCAAGCACCGAGAATTTTTCTCCCATAACTGAGGAAAATCCTTTTTCAGGTCCTCTTGCGAAGCTCAAAAACGCCATATATTCATGTGGCGGAAAAGTTGAAAGCGCCGATGTTTCGGGATTTCAGGTGAGCAGGAGCAAGATCGACAAGTTTGTTAATTATTTTTCGGAGAAAGTTGAAGCACTGGTTGACAAAAAAAGAGAAATTCACACGGATATGACGAATCTTAACGACGAATTTGAGAAATTAAAGCACTTCCACGGCCTTGATAAAACGATGGACGAGGTTCTATCTTGCGAATACATAAAAGCAAGATTTGGAAGAATCCCTGTGGAAAATTTCTCGCAGTTTGACAAGATTTCTCAAGAAAGCAAACTAAGAGGCCTTGACCTTATGTTTTTCGAGTTTGATAACGATGGCGAAAACGTTTGGGGCATTTACTTTGCAAGAGTCGAAGATTTGGAAGAAATCGACAGGATATTTTCAAAGATGCAATTCAGAGAAGTCAAGATGCGCATGAGCGAAAAGACTCCGAGCGATAGATCAAAAGAAATAAAAATTCAGCTTGGCGTTCTTGAGCGCAATTTGGAAGTAATTGAAAGTGAAATAGCAAAATTTTGGAGCGAGCAAAAAGCCAAATGCATGCAATTTTACAAGAAAATTGAAAAATTAAGCACCTATTTCGAAATTAAATCTTATGCCGCGAAATATGGCGACAGTTTCATTTTAGTCGGTTGGGTGCCGGAAGATGAAATAAAAGGCTTCAAAGAAAAAATAGGAACTATCAAAGAGCTTAAATGCTCGGTGGATAGCGGCGATGATTTACTGAAAAATTCGCCACCGGTTAAGCTGAAAAATAAATGGCTTTTCAGGCCTTTTGAGTTTTTCGTGAGCACTTACGGCATGCCGTGCTACAATGAAATTGACCCAACTACTTTCGTTGCGGTGACCTACCCTCTGCTTTTCGGAATAATGTTCGCGGATTTAGGCCAAGGCCTTCTAGTCGCGCTTGTTGGCTGGCTGATGTTTAAATTCAAAAACATGAAACTTGGCAAAGTAATGATTCCTTGCGGACTTGCCTCGGCGTTTTTCGGGCTGATTTTTGGTTCAGTTTTCGGTTTTGAGCATGCGCTTGACCCACTTTACCAAAAAGTTTTTGGCCTTAAAGAAAAACCGATTGACGTTATGGGCCCGTCTTCTTCCAACATGATTATTTACAGCGCTGTTGGGATTGGAATTGTTCTTTTGATAATTTCGATGATTTTTGGAATTTGCTCGAATATCAAGAGAAAAAATATCGGCGAAGCAATTTTTGGCCCGAGCGGAATTTGCGGCCTTACGTTTTATTCTTCAGTTATTTTCATGCTGCTTGATTCGATGATTTTCCATACAGGCGTGGTTTCAGTGGTTTATGTTCTTGGGCTTATAATCCTGCCGCTGATTCTCATAATGTTTAAAGATGTTTTGGCAGACCTCGTGGAAGGCAAAAAAGATTGGCAGCCTGAAAGCTGGGTAGATTACATTTTGCAAAGCTTTTTCGAGCTTTTCGAAGTTCTTCTTAGCTACGCTGCAAACACAATGTCGTTTTTAAGAGTTGGCGCATTCGTTTTGGTTCATGCCGGAATGATGATGGTTGTGTTCACGGTTGCTGAGATGCTTGGTGGAGTTGGATATTTCATAGTTTTGATTTTAGGAAATATTCTCGTTGCCGCTTTGGAAGCTTTGCTTTCAGGAATACAAGTCTTAAGGCTTGAATTTTATGAAATGTTTAGCAAATTTTTCGAAGGTCAAGGCAGACCTTTTAGCCCTGTAGTGGCTGATCAATACACAAAATAAAAAAATTAAAATTTAAAAATTATGGAGGATTAATCATGGAAATTTTATACTTTGTTTTACCTGCTTTATTCATTCTTTTAAGTTCATTTGTTGCTGTTAAATTCGTTAAAAGAGGAGCAAACAAGAAAAAAGCCGTTTTGCTTCAAGTTGCTTCTGTTGCATTCGTTATGATAGTTTCTGTTTTCAGCTGCGCTTCTGAAGTTTCTGCAGCTGAGGTTAATAGTGGCGCTGCTTCTTCATCCGCAAGCACTTCTGCAAGCGACGCAAAAAGCTCAAAAGCAACTGCTTACGGCGTTGGATTAATCGCAGCAGCACTCGTTACAGGCCTTTCAGGAATCGGCGGAGGAATCGCTGTTGCTTCAGCTGCTCCTGCTGCAATCGCTGCAACTTCAGAAGACCCGAAAGCTTTCGGTAAAGCACTTATCTTCGTTGCACTTGGTGAAGGTATTGCTCTTTACGGACTTTTAGTTTCAATTTTGATTTTCGGAAAAATCGACAGCCTTATTGCTTAAAACCGGGAGGTAATTTATGAGATTTCGATTGATAAGTGATAATACCGACACCATAGTGGGAATGAGGCTTGCAGGAATTTCGGGAGTAATGGTTAAAACTAAAGAAGAAGCCGAAAAAGCCCTTTTGGAAGCCGTTAAAATCGAAGACGTTGCAATAGTTTTGATTACTGAAAAAGTGGCTGACTTATGCGAGCAGTTGGTGTATGAACTGAAGATGAAATGTCATAAACCGCTGATAGCCATAATCCCGGACAGTAAATCAGACGGAAGAAGAAAAGATTCCATAACCAAATACGTCCGGGATGCAATAGGCGTTAAAATTTAGTTTTAATTTAAACAGTAAAGGAGGTTTTAAGCGTGAAAAAAAGCTATAAATCAAGCAACTTCCTCGACACTCTTGATAAATACACAAAAAGAAAACGCAAAGACACAATCGAAGACATGAAAAAGCAAGAAGAAGCGGAGCTTAAAAAAGCCGAGGAAGAAATAACGAAAGACGTAAACGCAATGATTAACAAAAAACTCATTGCCATGAAAAATAAAGTTTTCATTGAGGTTTCTAAAAAAGAAATCGAAGAAAGAAAAAAATTCTTCCGCAAAAGAAAAGAAATCATGGAAGATATGTTCACAGATTGCAAGAAAAAGCTCATTGAATTCACTAAAAAAAGCGATTATGAAAATTCTCTTAAACACTTTGCAAGCAGAATTGCAGAGGTTTTAAACAAAGACGACACTATTCTTTTCGTGAAGGAAGATGATTTTAAGCACGAGGACTTGATTCGAAAAGCTTTTGGCAAAAAGTGCGAAATCGTTAAAGCCAAAGATATTGAAATCGGCGGAATAAGAGGTTACAGCCGTGAGCAAGGCATAATGGTTGACGAAACTTTAGACACCAAGCTTCATGAACAAGAAGACTGGGCTATAGAAAATTTTGGAATTTTATTGGTTTAGGTATATTAAATATTTTAAACTGGGAGGATAAGCGTTTAGTTATATGCTATACGCTTCTTTGATTAATATGAATGAAAAAAATGTGATATATGGAATAAACGGTCCTGTCGTCACGGTGAAGAACACAAAATCGTTTTCCATGATGGAAATGGTTTACGTTGGTTCCTGCCGGTTGATAGGTGAAGTTATCGGTATAACCGATGAGTTAACGACAATTCAGGTTTACGAAGAAACCACCGGCCTTAAACCCGGTGAAATAGTTGAAGGTACCGGCGGACCAATGAAAGTTTGCCTTGGGCCTGGACTTCTTAACAATATTTTCGACGGAATAGAGCGCCCGCTCAAAGCAATCGAAGAACAAAGCGGAGCCTTTATTTCAAGGGGAGCAAGCGTTGAACCGCTTGACACAGAAAAACTCTGGGAAACCGAAATTTTGGTTAAAAAAGGCGATATTTTAGCTCAAGGAACAGTTTATGCTTCGTGCACGGAAACTTCGATAATCGTTCACAAATGCATGGTTCCTCCAGGGGTTTCGGGCGAAGTAATTGAAACTGCACCACACGGAAAATACAAAGTGCATGATGTTATTGTTAAGCTTAAAGCAGACGACGGCACGATTCATGAGCTTTCGCTTTGCCAATATTGGCCGATAAGAATCCCGAGACCTATAAGAGAAAGGCTTTCTTCAACGATTCCTTTGATAACGGGCCAAAGAATAATTGACACCCTCTTCCCCGTTGCAAAAGGCGGCGTTGCGGCAATTCCGGGAGGATTCGGAACAGGAAAAACAATGACTCAGCACCAGCTTGCAAAATGGTGCGATGCGGACATAATAGTTTACGTTGGATGTGGTGAACGCGGCAACGAAATGAGCCAGGTTGTTGATGAGTTTTCAAAGCTTATTGACCCGAAATCAGGCAAACCAATGACCGAAAGAACTATTTTGATTGCAAACACTTCGAACATGCCTGTAGCAGCTCGTGAGGCTTCGATTTACACGGGAATTACCCTAGCGGAATATTACCGTGACATGGGCTACGACGTTGCAATAATGGCGGATTCAACCTCACGCTGGGCAGAAGCACTCCGCGAAATTTCAGGAAGGCTCGAAGAAATGCCTGCAGAAGAAGGCTTCCCTCCTTACTTGCCTTCAAGACTTTCAGAGTTCTATGAAAGAGCAGGAAGAACAAGGGTTTTAAGCGGGCCGGAAGGCTCTGTTACGATAATCGGTGCAGTTTCGCCGCAAGGCTCGGACTTTTCAGAACCGGTTACGCAAAACACCAAGCGTTTCGTCAGATGCTTCTGGGCGCTTGACAAGGCTCTCGCTTACGCAAGGCACTACCCTGCTATCAACTGGATGAATAGCTACAGCGAATATTTCGCAGACCTTGACAAATGGTATTCTGAAAATGTTGGCGATTCTTTCATCAAATACAGAAAGAAAATTGCTGCAATTCTCAGTGAAGAAGATAAACTCATGGAAATCGTTAAGCTTGTTGGAGCAGACGTTCTGCCTGACGACCAAAAACTCATCATTGAAATTGCGAAAGTTATAAGAGTTGGATTTTTGCAACAAAACGCTTTCCATAAAGACGACACATTCGTGCCGCTTGAAAAACAAAAGAAAATGATGAAAGCAATTCTTTATTTAAACAAACGAGTAAGGCAGCTCATTTCGGCTTCAATCCCGATTTCAAGAGCAATCGAAACAGGAATTTTCGACAGGCTCACAAGAATCAAGTATGATGTGCCGAATGATAAACTCGATAAAATTGACGATTACAAAAAAGAAATTGACGATGTAATCGACAAAATAATAAGTGAAAAGGTTTAATTTGGGAGGTGGGAATAAAATGGTTTTAAATTATGTTGGACTTAAAGAAATCAGCGGTTCGCTTATAGTTCTTGACGGCGTTGAGAATGCTTCTTATGAAGAAGTTGTTGACATAAAGCTCGGCGACGGAAATTACCGCAAAGGAAGAATCGTTGAAATTCAAGGGGACAGAGTTGTGGTTCAGGTTTTCGAAGGAACTAACTCTATTTCGCTTTCAAACACCAGCGTTAAGCTGCAAGGTCACCCGATGGAGATTTCTCTTTCGCCTGAAATTCTTGGCCGCGTGTTTAGCGGTTCGGGTGAACCGATTGATAATCTGGGAAGAGTTTTCCCGCATAAAAAGATGAATATCAACGGCACGCCAATTAACCCGATTTCAAGGGTTTACCCGAAGAATTACATTAACACGGGAATTTCTGCCATAGATGTTCTTTCGACTTTGATAAGAGGTCAAAAATTGCCTATTTTCTCAGGCTCGGGAATGAAACACAACGAGCTTGCGGTTCAAATTGCAAGGCAGGCTAAAATTGACGATGATGGAAAAGACAATTTGGCAATAGTTTTTGCAGCGATGGGCGTTAAAAATGACGTTGCTGAATACTTTAGAAGAAAATTTGACGAAACCGGCGTAACTCAAAGGGTTGTTATGTATCTTAACCTTTCGAACGACCCGGTTATCGAAAGAATTTTAACTCCTCGCTGCGCGCTGACAACTGCGGAATACCTTGCTTTTGAGCTTGGAATGCACGTTCTCGTTATAATGACGGACATGACTTCTTACGCTGAAGCGCTCAGGGAATTCAGCTCATCAAAGGGTGAAATTCCAGGAAGAAAGGGCTACCCGGGATATCTTTACTCTGATTTTGCTTCGCTTTATGAACGCGCGGGAATGGTTAAAGGAAAATCAGGTTCTATAACTCAGATTCCTATTTTAACAATGCCGAATGATGACATAACTCACCCTGTTCCTGACTTGACGGGTTACATCACCGAGGGCCAGATCGTTCTTGACAGAGCAATGGACAGAAAAGGCAATTACCCCCCTATTTCGGTTCTTCCGTCGCTTTCACGTTTGATGAAAGACGGCATCGGCGAAGGCTACACAAGGCCTGACCACCCCGAACTTGCTAACCAGCTTTTTGCAGCTTATGCGAAGGTGCAGGATTCAAGAGCGCTTGCTTCGGTAATCGGCGAAGATGACCTTTCTGCTACCGATAAACTTTATATGAAATTCGGTAAGGCTTTTGAAAATGAATTCATTTGCCAAGGCTTCAACGAAAACCGCACGATTGAGCAAAGCCTTGACTTAGGCTGGAAGCTTCTTTCGATTCTTCCTCGCACGGAACTCGACAGAGTTAGCGGCGAAACGCTTGATAAATACTACATTGAAGACAAGAGCCTTCTTGACAGCAAAGCTAAGATAGATTTGTTTGAAAAAGAAGATTCAAACGACGAAGACGAAGACGAAGACTTTGAAGATAATTAAGGAGGAATGTGAATGATTGCTCCTACAAAAGGAAATTTAATTGCGACTAAAAAATCCTATGACCTTTCGAAAGTTGGGTTTGAGCTTCTTGACAGAAAAAGAAATATTTTAATCCGCGAAATGATGACTCTGATCGATAAAGCCGAAGAAATTCAGGAAAAAATCGACACGACATACGCCAAGGCTTTCAATATGCTTCACAAGGCTAACATTGCTCTTGGCGTGTGCGAAGAGCTTTCGCTGGCGGTGCCGGAAGAATCAAGGCTTAAGCTTTCTTTCAGGAGTGTTATGGGTGTTGAAATTCCGATAGTTCAGTTCACCGAGCTTGAAGAAGCTGAGGCTGACATTCCTTTCGGGCTTTTTAACTCGAATTCAGACCTTGACAAAGCCTACGCTTGCTTCAGAGAGGTAAGAAGAATGACGGCAACACTCGCCGAGGTTGAAAGCAGCGTTTATTTGCTGGCAAATGCAATCAAAAAGACGCAAAAACGCGCAAACGCACTGAAAAACGTTATGATTCCGAAATTTGAAGAAATGATTTCTTTCATAACCGACGCGCTTGAAGAAAAAGAAAGGGAAGAATTTTCGAGGCTTAAAGTAATAAAAAATAAAAAAGAAAAAGGAGAATAGGCGTTCTGGCGAAAGTCTATTCTTTTGCTTATGTTGATTAAAAACTACTTGACTTTAGTTACAAATTAACCTATTATTTATGTGTAAAATTATCTATTTAATATATAATTATAAAAAATTAATAGAAAGAAGGAATTTTTATGGCTGAAAATGGAAGCAATTTGTTCAGAAAAAGCAGTCTTGAAAGGGTTTCGTCCCCTGACCAACTAAATGAGTATATTAAAGTAACAAACCCTAATTTGATAGTCATGCTCATTGGGATATTCACGATTTTAGCAGCGGGAGTCATCTGGATTTTTTCAGGCGTAATACCGAAAACTGTTGCTATTTCTGGCATTGTTGCGACTGACAATTCAGGGCAAGAAGCGGTTTATTGCTTTATTCCGCTTGGCACGAGCAAGCGCCTTTCGGAAGGAATGGAAGCCCAAATTTCACCTAATTATGCTGACCGTGAACAATACGGCTACATCAAAGGAACTGTTAAATCAATCGGGAAGAAGATCGTAACGAGCGAATATCTTTCTTCGAACTTTGAAGATCCGGGTCTTTTTGCTCCTTTGCTTGCCTCAGCTTCGGCGGAAAACCTCGTGGAAGTTGTTCTTTCGATGGATAAATGGTCGAGTGACCAAGGAGAAAAAGTTGACGTAAGCAATGGCTCACTCTGCGAAGCTTCGATTGTTGTTGGCGGGACGAAGCCTTATGAGCTTATATTTAATAGATAATTAGGAGGTGAAATTTATGGGAAAAGCACTTAAAGTGCCTGTTGTGATGCAGATGGAAGCGCTTGAATGCGGTGCCGCTTGCCTTTGCATGATTGCAGCTTACTACAAAAAATGGCTTCCACTTACCCAAGTTCGTGCTGATTGCGGCGTTTCAAGAGACGGAAGCATAGCAAAGAATATTTTAAATGCCGGACGAGCTTATGGATTTAAAGCCGGAGGGTACAAACTCGAGCCTTCGAACCTGGAGTCGCTGCCTTTGCCGGCGATAATTCACTGGAATTTTAACCATTTTGTTGTTCTTTGCGGGTTTGATTTCAAAAAAGGGAAATTTTATATAAACGACCCTGCAAGAGGCAAAGTTACCGTTGGAATGGAAGAGTTTGACAGGTCCTTCACGGGAATTGCCCTTACTTTTGTTCCAACTGAGAATTTTAAACCAGAAGGGAAACAAAAAAGCGTTTTTACATTCGCGAAAAGATGTTTGAAGGGCGCTTTGAAACCATTTATTTTAGCGGTTTTGATAAGTTTTGTTTTAACGGTTATTGGCCTAATGTCGCCAATATTTAGCAGGATATTCCTTGATAATTTGCTCTCGGGCTCAAACCCGGAGTGGCTTTACCCGTTTTTAAGCATAATGCTTGTTTTGCTGGTTGTTCAGGTTTTAATCGAGTTTATTCAGTCGGTTTATTGGCTGAAAATCGAAGGTAAATTTTCGGTCACTTCCAGCGCGCAGTTTATGTGGCATGTGCTAAGGCTCCCGCTTGACTTTTTCTCGCAGCGCTATGTTGGAGACATCGTCTCAAGGCAGGAATCCACGGCAGGAATCGCACTTACTCTTATTAAAAAAATTGCACCGATGTTCATAAAAATTTTCTCGATGTTCCTTTATCTTTTCTTCATGCTCAGGTGGAGCTGGGTTTTAACTTTGGTTGGAATTGGCGCAACGGTTATAAACATGCTCATTGCGAGGTACACTTCGAATAAAATGCTTAACTTCCAAAGGGCTTCTTCGCAAAACCAAGGAAAGATAATAAGCGTTACTTACAACGGTTTTGAAATGATCGAAACTATTAAATCAACTGGCGCTGAAAGCGGATACTTCGAGCGTTGGGCAGGATATTTTTCAAAGCAAAATAACGATAATGTTGCTATTGCAAGGTTCACTCAATACATTGGCGCTTTGCCAGAACTCGTTGACAGAATTGCAGACCTTATAATGCTTTTTTCCGGCGTTTATTTAATCATGCACGGCGAGTTCACAATCGGTATGCTTATGGCGTTCCAGTCATTCCTTGAAAGGTTCCTTGCCCCTATAACCGACATAATCGACATTTACCAAAATTTCGTTGGCATGAGATGCGAAATGGAAAGAGTTGAAGACGTTCTTGACTGCCCTGTTGACGTGACTGATAAACCGGCAGTTTACAAAGATAATTCTTCTGAGCGCAAGCTCAAAGGGGATCTTGAACTCAAAGATATCACTTTTGGCTATAGCAAACTTTCGCCTCCTCTTCTTGAAAACTTTAGCATGTCTTTAAAACCAGGCTCTTGGACGGCTATTGTTGGAGGAAGCGGAAGCGGGAAATCAACGGTTGCTAAGCTCGTGACAGGCCTTTACAAACCGTGGAGCGGCAAAATTGAATTCGACGGAATGACCAAAGATGAAATAGACCCTTATAAATTTCACGCTTCAGTTTCGATGGTGGACCAAGAAAAAGTTATGTTCCATGACACGATTAAAAACAACATCAAAATGTGGGATGATTCAATAGAAGATTTCGCAGTAATGATGGCAGCAAAAGACGCTGATATTCACGAAACAATCATGAACCGCCCGGATGGTTACAACCATGTTTTAAGCGAAGGCGGAAAAGACTTTTCAGGCGGCCAATGCCAAAGAATAGAAATCGCTAGGGCTCTTGCTCAGGAACCAACTGTTATAATCCTTGATGAAGCAACCTCGGCTCTTGACGCTAAAACAGAGCACACAGTAATGCAAAATATTCGCAAGCTCGGCTGCACGTGTTTGGTTATTGCTCACAGGCTTTCAACGATTCGCGATTGCGACGAAATAATAGTTCTTGACAAAGGCAAGGTTGTTGAACGCGGCAAACACGATGAACTCATTAAAAACGACGGCTTTTACAAGCAGCTCGTTATAACGGAATAAAGGAGGTGGATTTAAGTGACGGAATTTACAGAATATTTAGAAAACCAAATTGAAAGGCGCAGAAGAAGCGACGATGAAATGTTTAAAGATGCATTTTCGGACTTGCTCTCAATAATTGGCGTAAACGCTGCTAAAAGCAGGAAACAAGTTACAGGCGCTGTGGCTGAAATACTCAGGTATTTAGGCAAAGAAGTTCCTAGCGTGCCTGAAAATATAACGGATCTTGATTCCCAGCTTGAATACATGCTAAGGCCGTCAAACACTATGCGCAGGCGCGTTGAGCTCAAAGATAAATGGTGGAAAGATGCTACGGGTTGTTTCCTTGGAAGCACAAAAGACGGCGATATAGTCGCGATTTTGCCGGGTAAATGGTCAGGTTATTTTTATAAAACTCCTGAAGGCGAAGAAATTAAAATAAACGACAAAACCGCAAAAAACCTTAATGTTGATGCTTTTTGTTTTTACAAATCCTTCCCTCTTACTTCGCTTAGAATAAGAGATCTTATAAAATTTATGATATCGAACATTTCAAAAGCGGATATCTTTTTCATCGTTGGTGCGGCGGTGTTCATGCAGATTCTTGGAATGTTCACGCCTTATGTTACAAGCGTTGTTTACAATATTTTGATTCCTTCGGGAAGTGATTCGCTGATCTTCCCTGTGGCTTCGCTTATGGTTGGCATTACTCTTGGCAGCCTTATTCTTGGAATCACTAATAAAGTCGTTACAAATAGGTTCCAAGGAAGATTGATTTTAACAGTTAACAGCGCGATTATGATAAGGCTTTTCAGCCTGCCGACAACGTTCTTTAAAAATTACACCGCAGGTGAACTTGCCAGCAGAATGGGCTATATTTCGGTTCTTTGCCAAAAAATAGTAAGTGCGGTTCTTGCAACGGCTCTTCCGGCAATGTTCTCGCTTGGTTATCTTTTCCAGATGTATCAGTATGCCCCGAGCCTTGTTGTTCCTGGAATAGTAATTGTTATCGTAAATATTGTTTATTTGGTTCTAATAACGCTTTTAAGGCAGGGAATTTACAAAAAGAAACTAGATTTATCCCCGAAGCTTCAGTCGCTTGTTTATGCGCTTTTTGGCGGAATACAGAAAATCAAAGTTACAGGCGCTGAAAAACGTGCTTTTGCAAAATGGGCTGAGCAGTATTCAGAAGTTGAAAAACTTGATTATTCCCCGCCGTTTATTATTAAAATCAGCGGAGTTATCAGCCTTATAATTTCTTCGCTTGGAACCATTTGCCTTTATTATTTTGCCATTGTTTCGGGCGTTAGCCGCGGCGATTACATCGCGTTTAGTTCGGCTTTTGGGTTAATCAGTTCGGCGCTTATTTCCCTTAGTGAAGTCACGCTTGACTTTGCAAATTTAGGCCCGATTCTTGACCTTATTAAACCCGTTATGAAAGAAAAACCTGAAAGCAGCGAAGGAAGAAAAATTCCAACTTCAATTTCAGGCGATATTGAAATTTCGAACGTTACTTTCAAATATTCTGAAGATGGCCCTGTTATTCTCGATGACCTTAATTTATCGATTAAAAAAGGCGAATACCTTGCAATAGTCGGTAAAACAGGTTGCGGAAAATCCACGCTTATAAGAATTCTTCTTGGCTTTGAAAAGCCTCAGCAAGGGACTGTTTTTTACGGCGGAAAAGACCTTGCAAACCTTGATCTTAGAAGCGTCAGGCAGAAAATTGGCGTTGTTATGCAAAATGGTTCGCTCTTTCCTGGTGATATTTTCTCGAATATCATTGTTACATCGCCTTGGAAGACCATGGATGATGCTTGGGAAGCAGCCAGAATTGCCGGAATTGACGAAGATATCAAAGCAATGCCTATGGGTATGCATACTGTGATTTCTGAGGGCTCAGGAGGAATTTCAGGCGGCCAGAAGCAAAGATTGATGATTGCAAGGGCGATTATTTCAAAGCCTCAGGTGCTTATTTTCGACGAAGCTACTTCAGCGCTTGACAACATAACTCAAAGCCACGTTGCGAAGAGTATTTCTTCGTTTAACAGCACGAGAATCGTGGTTGCTCACAGACTTTCGACAATTAAAAACTGCGACAGAATAATTGTTCTTGACCAAGGCAAAGTTGCCGAAGAGGGTACTTATGAAGAACTCATGAAGCAAAAAGGCCAATTTTACGATTTGGCTATTCGCCAGGTTACAGACTAAAAAAATTCCCCTGCCAAGAAAGGCGGGGGTTTAATTTTATATATAAAAAAATGACCTTTTTGCTCGGCCGAGGGGTTGATTATTTAACGCGCAAAGTTTCTAAATGATATTATATTATAAAAAAAGTCCCACCGAAATGGTGGGATTTAAACTATTTAACTTCGATTTGTGCACCGAGTTCTTCGAGTTGTTTTTTGATTTCTTCAGCTGCGTCTTTAGCAATTTTTTCTTTAACAGCTTTAGGAGCTTCGTCAACGATAGCTTTAGCTTCTTTGAGGCCGAGTCCTGTGATGTCTTTAACTGCTTTAACAACTTTCATTTTGTTGTCTCCTGCAGCTTTGAGGATTACGTCAAATTCTGTTTTTTCTTCAGCTGCTGCTGCGCCTGCTACTGGAGCTGCTGCTACTGCTACTGGAGCTGCTGCTGATACTCCGAATTCTTCTTCGAGAGCTTTAACGAGTTCGCTGAGTTCGAGAACTGATAAGGTTTTTACTTCTTCAACTAATTTTAATACTTTTTCTGACATTATTATTTACCTCCAAAAAATTTTTAAAAATTAAATTTATGCGTTTTCCGCACCTTTCTTTTCAGCAATAGCATTTAATGCTACTACTAAGCCTTTCATGATACCACTCAAGGCAGTTGCAAGTCCTGTAATCGGGGCGTTCAAGCCGCGAAGAACTTGAGCAACGAGAACTTCCCTTGACGGGAGTTTTGCGAGGTTTGAAACCTCTGAACTATTGATTACGCTGCCATCGATGAATCCTGATTTAATTTTGAAGAATTCATGATCTTTAGCGAAATCGCAAAGAACTTTAGATGCTGCAACGTAGTCATCTTTGCTGATTGCAATAGCTGTTGAGCCGTGAAGAACTGAAGAGAGATCTCCGAGCCCTGCTTCTTCTGCTGCACGTTTGAGAAGAGTGTTTTTAATAACTAAATATTCAACACCTGATTCTCTGAGTGTTTTTCTGAGTTTAGTGTCATCTTCAACGTTAATTCCTTGATATTGAACTAAAACTCCGGCACATGAAGACTTAAGTTTTTCTACAACGCTGCTAACTATTGCCTTTTTTTCTTCTAAAACTTTGATACTTGGCAAGTCTTTCACCTCCTGATTAAAATTAAGCATGAAAAAAATCGCCGGTTTCAAATTACCCCAAAGAGCAAGATGAATCGGCAATGTAAATATACGTCCGGATTATCCTCGGTAGGCAAATTTAAACTCTTTTGAGCACCTACTGTCTTTGGAATAATTATTAATTAGTATTTTACTATTAAACTTTTTGTTTGTCAAGCCTAAATTTATTTTTTGTTTAAAAAGTTTACGATTGCTTTTCCAACGGTTGCTCCTGCGGCTGCTCCAGCGGTTAAACCGGCAATTCGAGTAGTAATTGAAGTTAATATAAAGGTTGAATCTACTGCAACGGCTAGAACTCCATTGCTATTTTTGGCGATGCAATGGCCAGTTTTAAGGTTTATGTAGCTTGCTAAACAAGTGGCATAAGCGTCGCCTGCTAATGAGCCGATTGCGGTGCATGTGGCCATGATAGCTTTGTCTCTTGCTCCTTTTAAACTTATTCCTCCTGTTACTTCGTTTAATTCATTTTCGTTTAGTGCGGTTAAATTGGTTTTCATGTGGTTAAGCTCCTCTAATTGATACTTTACTCGAATTATAACATATTTTTAAAATTTAGCAAACAAAATAAAAACCTACCCTTTTTTCAAAGGCAGGCTTAAACTCAAATTATTGAGCGTTTTCGAGCTTACTTGTGTTAATTTTAACACCAGGGCCCATGCTTGAAGAAACAACGCAAGATTTAATGTATTGACCTTTTGTTGCTTCAGGACGTGCTTTAACGATTGCTCCCATCAAAGCTTCGTAGTTTTCGCTTAATTTTTCTTCGCCGAAAGAAGCTTTTCCGATTGGGCAGTGAATGATGTTTGTTTTGTCAAGACGGTATTCAATTTTACCTGCTTTAGCATCTTTTACTGCTTTAGCAACGTCCATGGTTACTGTGCCGGCTTTTGGGTTTGGCATTAAGCCGCGCGGTCCTAAAATTTTACCGAGTCTTCCAACAACGCCCATCATGTCAGGTGTTGTAATGAGAACATCGAAATCCATCCAGTTTTCTGATTGGATTTTTTGAGCCATTTCTTCTGCTCCAACGTAATCTGCTCCTGCTTCTTTAGCGAGTTTTTCATTGTCGCCTCTGCAGATTACTAAAATTTTGATTTTCTTACCGGTTCCGTTTGGTAAGATGATTGCGCCTCTAACTTGTTGATCAACGTGTCTTGAATCAACGCCGAGCCTTACGTGCAATTCTATTGTTTCATCAAATTTAGCTTTAGCTGTTTTTACGCAAATTCCAAGTGCTTCTTTAGCGTCGTATGAAGCAGATGGATCGTATGATTTAATACTATCTCTGTATTTCTTTCCGTATTTCATTCTTTTCCTCCTGAATTAGTGGTAAAATCGGATTTTTTCCTCCCACCCAACGTGGCGATTAATCAACAACTTCAATGCCCATACTTCTTGCAGTACCGGCAACCATTGACATAGCAGTTTCAATATTTGCAGCGTTTAAGTCTGGCATTTTTTGTTCTGCTATTTTCTTAACTTGTTCTTTTGTGATTTTTGCAACTTTTGTTTTGTTTGGAACCCCTGAACCGGATTCGATTCCACAAGCTTTTTTGATTAAAACAGGAGCTGGTGGAGTTTTAGTTACAAATGTGAATGATCTGTCTTCATAAATAGTTATGACAACAGGAATGATAAGACCAATGTCGTTTTTAGTACGGTCATTGAATTCTTTTGTAAATCCCATGATGTTAATTCCGTGAGGTCCGAGTGCCGAACCTACCGGTGGTGCCGGGGTTGCTTTACCGGCTGGGATTTGTAACTTTACGATTGATTTGACTTTTTGAGCCAATGTCTGCACCTCCAAGTTTTGTGGTAAACTGCGAAGCAATTATAAAATTTTTGCCTCTCCCACGCTGAGAATTATTCTCATTTTTAAAAAATTGATTTTGATTTTGCCAGCCTTTTTTACATTACAGGTTCAAGCTGACTGAGAGAAACTTCTGCTGGAGTTTCTCTTCCGAACATTGACACAACGACTTTTGCTACCTTGTTTTCTGTGTCAATTTCAGTAACCTTACCCACCATATTGGCGAGCGCTCCTTCAGTAATTCTAACTGACTCTCCAACGGAGTATGAAAGCTTGATAGTGCGTTTATCTACGCCGAGCTTTTTAACTTCATCAGCGGTCAGAGGAATCGGCTTGGTTGAAGAGCCTACAAAACCGGCACAACCTCTTATGTTTCTAACAATATACCATGAATAATCGCTAAGAACCATTTTGACTAAAACATAACCCGGAAAAATCTTTCTTTCGACTTCTTTTTCTTTGTTATCTTTTATTTCAATGACGGTTTCGGTAGGAATTTTAATATCTTGAATAAGATTTTCTATTCCTCTGCTTTCCACGGTTTTTTTGAGGTTTGATGCGACTTTGTTTTCGTAGCCGGAATAGGTATGAACCACATACCATTTTGCCTCGTCAGACACGTTTCATCTTTCCTCTCCGGTTTAACTTACTTTCCACTTGATACTGACATTACAAGCCCTAAAATTTCAAGGAGCCCTGCATCAAGTGCTGCAACAAAAACGCCCATAATGAAAATCATAGCAAGTACGATTCCGGTGTTTTTGAAGACTGTTCTCTGAGTCGGCCAAACAATTTTTTTCAGCTCAACTTTGTACTCTCTGAAGTAGTTTTTGATTTTCGTCCATAAACCTGCTTTTTTCTTAGTATCGCTCATTGTTTTGCCTCCAGTCTAAACTTACTTCGTTTCTTTATGCAGAGTGTGTTTCCTACAAAAACGGCAATGTTTGTTCATCTGGATTCTATCCGGATTACTTCTTTTGTTTTTTGTAGTTTCGTAATTTCGCTGTTTGCATTCTGTGCAAGCGAGCGTAACTTTTACTCTCATTTACGGCACCTCCCGGTATTTTCGGAATAATATAGCCTCCCTCTGAAACATTTCTTCCGTGTTTCGAAATCAGAGGTAGTCAAATTTTATCATAATTTTTTTTAAAAGTCAACCTAAAATTATAAATTGTTGGGTAAATAGCCAAATTTTTAGTTATGATAAAAATATTCTATTGGGTACCTCTTTCTTGGTCCGGTTTCTCTTATTTCAAGAGTGTGCTCTTGCTTTTTCTTTGAAATGTAAATTACTGTGCCTATTACTGCTATCACTGAAGCTGCCACCACTGCGCCGGCTGCTGTGCTAATCATTTTCAAAGCGCCATCGCTTATTCCTCCGGTCACGTTTTCCAGCATTTCTTCTGAAAGCTCGAATTTCTGCATTTTTATTCCCTCCTATTGATTTTTGATTTTATCTATAAATAAAATTATAAACTTAAATCCAGCTAAGTCAATAGATTATGTGTATACACATATGATTATACAAAATAAAAAGCCGGAATCAACCGGCCTTAAATTAATTAGATTTAGAAATGGATTCAATGTATTCTTCGAGCTCGCTTTTTATAACTGAAACTCTCGGCCCGAAAACAACTTGAACTCCGCCATCTTTTTTGATTACTCCCGCTGCTCCGCTTGCTTTGAGCGTTTCTGTGTTTACTTTTTCGCTGTCGTAAACTTTAACTCTGAGCCTTGTTGCGCAGCAATCTAAGTTTTCGATGTTTTCAATTCCGCCAAGGCCTTCGAGAAGCATCTCGGAAATTCCTTCTTTTTTGGAGTTTTCCATGTCTTTTTTAGTGTAAAGTTTTGTTTCCATTTCGTCTTCTTCTCTTCCTGGGGTCATGAGGTTAAATTTGCGGATTGCAAACTTGAAGAGGAAGTAGTAAACAAGCGCATAAACTATTCCAACGGGAATGATGTAAACCCAGTTTGTTTTTGCGTTTCCTTGCAAAATTCCAAAGAGGAAAAGTTCGATTATTCCGCCGGAAAAAGTCATGCCAACGGTTACTTTTAAAAGGTGCATGAGCATATATGAAACTCCTGCGAAAACGCAGTGGATTCCGTAAAGAATCGGTGCAACGAAAAGGAATGTGAATTCGATTGGTTCTGTGATTCCTGTGAGCATTGAGGTTACTGCAGCTGAGAGTAAAAGTCCGCCAACAACTTTTTTCTTTGAAGGTTTTGCAGTGTGGTAAATTGCGAGCGCTGCTGCAGGGAGGCCGAAAATCATGAATGGGAATTTTCCTGCCATGAATTTTGCTGCTCCAATGCTGAATTTTGTAACGTTCGGGCTTGCAAGTTCTGCGAAGAAAATGTTTTGTGCGCCGGTTACGTAGTAGCCATCAATGATTGCTGAGCCGCCGATTGCTGTTTGCCAGAAAGGCATGTAAAACACATGGTGAAGGCCGAAAGGAATGAGCGCTCTTTCGATTATGCCGTAAAGGAGTGTTCCTGCGTATCTCGAAGAGTTAACAAGCGCGCCGAGAGAAAACATTCCTTCTTGAACCCAAGGCCAAATGAAGAACATGAGTATACCAACGCCGATGTAAGCCACCGAAGAAACGATAGGAACGAACCTGATTCCGCCAAAGAATGAAAGAACTTCAGGGAGCTTGATTTTATAGAATTTATTATGAAGGTAAGCAACGCCAAGACCAACGATTATTCCGCCGAAAACGCCCATTTCAAGCGATTGTATTCCGCAAACCGAAGCGATTGCTCCTTCGTGCATTGCGCCGGAAGAAATTTTGTTCGTGAGCGTTAAAAGAGAAGAAATTGTTTCGTGCATAACTAAAAATGAAATTGCGGCCGAAAGTGCGGCAACTGCTTTTTCTTTTTTTGCCATGCCGAGCGCAACGCCCATTGCGAAGATTAGCGGAAGATTTGCGAAAACTACTCCACCGGTTTTCTTCATTATTTCAAAAACGAAATTTAAAAAGGTTCCTTGGCCTAAAATGCCTTCAAGGCCGTAAGAAGCTATCATTTGCGGGTTTGATAAAGATGCTCCGATTCCGAGCAAAAGCCCTGCGATTGGAAGAAGTGCTATTGGGAACATGAACGACTGCCCTACACGCTGAAGGACACTGAAAAGAGAATTTTTCTTATTCAATTTTTACACCACTTTCTTAATTTTTCTTAATATAATTGATTACTGCGTCTTTTCCGGCAACAACCTCGCCGTAAAGGCCTTCCATGCTGCTTAGTTCTTTGCCATTGGTTATTACCATTGCAGTGTGAAGCGGGTAGCCTTTTTCTTTTATCATTTTTATGTCTGCCGTTGCTAATTTATCGCCTTTTTTAACTTTATCGCCGGGTTTAACGAAACACTCGAAGCCTTCGCCTTTGAGTTCAACGGTGTCAACTCCTATGTGAATCATGATTTCCACGCCGTCGTTTGATTTTATGCAAAAAGCGTGGCCCGTTTGCGCAACTTGAACTATTTCCCCATCAACCGGGCTTAAAACTTCGTTTTCTTCGGGAATAACCGCGATGCCATCGCCTAAAATTCTTTCCGAAAAGACTTCATCTGGCATTTCAACTATCGAAACGCACATGCCTGTTTGAGGGGAAACCATGAAGCTTAAATCACTGTTCATAATTTAGATTTTCCTTTCTTAATCTTCAGCCGCTACTGATTATATACTATTTAAAACTTTGTTTTTTATGTTCGAAATTTTAATTTCAAGGATTTTTTTCTTCACTTTAAGCAAAAACGGAGCCGACATCGAAAGCTCATCTATGCCTATTGCAAGGTAAGTTTCAATTAAGGATTCATCCGCGGCGGATTCCCCGCAAATTCCAACTGTTATGCCGTTTTTGTGGGCATTTTCAGTTACTTTTTTAATCATTCTTAAAACGGATTTATTGTGAGTGTCGAACATTTTGCTTACTTTGCCGTTTTGCCTGTCAACAGCCAGGGTGTACTGCGTTAAATCGTTAGTTCCTATGCTGAAAAAGTCAACTTCTTTTGCAAGTTCATCGCTTATCATCACAGCTGCCGGAGTTTCAATCATAACGCCTATTTTAACGTTTTCGCTGATTTTTTCGCCTTCGGTTTTGAGCTCTTCTTTAACTTCTTTTATGTATTTTTTTATTTCTTTGATTTCATCAAGAGAAGTTATCATCGGGAACATAACCGAAACAGCGCCATAAGCTGAAGCTCTGTAAATTGCTCTTAGCTGAGTTTTAAATATATCGGGCCTGTCAAGGCAGATTCTTATGCCTCTGTAGCCCATTGCGGGGTTGTGCTCAAAAGGAAGATTTAAATAATCTGCTTTTTTATCTGAGCCAATATCAAGCGTTCTTATTATTACTTCTTTTCCTTTTAGTTTTTCAAGCACGTTTTTGTATATTTCAAACTGCTCTTCTTCTGTGGGCAGCTCTTTTGCGCTTAAGTATATGAATTCGCTTCTCAGAAGCCCTATTCCGTCGCAGTCGCTTTCGGCTATTGCGGTTATTTCGTCGGGGTTATTCATGTTGGCGCAAAGTTTTATTTTTTTGCCGTCAAGCGTCACGCTGGCTTTTCCTTTTAGTTTTTCGAGCAGTTTTTCGGATCTTTCTTCAAAAAGCTTTTTATTTTTGAAAAAGTCCACAACTGGTCTTTCAGGTTCTATGTAAACTTCGCCCGAAGAGCCGTCAAAAATCGCTTCTTTGCCGCTGTAACTTTCTTCAAGGCCTTTGACGCAAACTATTCCCGGAATTTTCATAACTCTTAGCAAAATTGAGCTATGGGAATACGCCGATCCTTCGCTGCAAAGGAACCCCGCGACTTTTTCTTTGTCAGCTGAGGTAATTTCGCTTGGGGTGAAATCTTCTGAAGCTAAAATCACGTTTCCTTTCAAACCTTCGAAGCTTTCCCCGCTGTTTTTGCCCAAAAGCTCGTTTATCATGCAGTTTGATATATCCGCAACGTCCATTGCGCGGCTTTTCATGTAAGGGTCAGGCATATCGAGAAAAATCTTCGAAAAAATTTCTGAAGTTTTTGAAATTGCATATTCCGCATTTGCCATCTCTTCATTAATAATGCTTATTATCGAGTTTTCGAAATCTTGGTCGTTTATCATCATTTCATGAGTTTTGAAGATTTCCGCTTCATTTTCGCCCAGTTTTTCAAGAACTTGATTATAAAGCGTTTTTGTGTAATCAAGAGTTGCCTTTTTTGCTTTTTTATACCGGTTTATTTCTTCATTTGCGTCTTTGATTTCTCTTTTTTCGAATTTGCTTTTCTTTGGTTTATTTATAAAAATCCGGCCGAAAGCAATGCCCTCGGAAACACCTGTGCCTTTTAGAATGACCATAATTCACTCTCCTTTCGATTTTTATAATTCTTCGGCAAAACCGTCTGTTAAAAAGTCAGTGATGCTTTTGCTTGCTTTTTCTTCGTCTGCACCTTCAAAAGTTATGCTTATTTTGCCGCCTTGTTTAATGCCGAGCCCCATCAAAGAAAAAAGTCCCTTTGCGCTTGCTGTTCCCTTTCCGCTTGAAATTGTTATGTTTGATTCAAACTCAGAAGCTTTGCTAACGAGCATTCCTGCAGGGCGGGCGTGCATTCCGTACTCGCTGGTCCATAAAAATTCTTTTTTTATCATATAACAAAACCATTCTCAGCCACAAATGACCAAAACTTGCATATTATAATTCTAGGCAAGCTTCGTTTGGCTTAATTTATTCCTTTCTTCGTTTTATTTTAGTGCTTTAAATTGAGGGTTAATTCACCTTTAAAAGGTTTAACCAAAAGCTGTAAACTAAATTTCAAACTATTGCGATTCTTTAGGTGTTGTCATCTTATAAAATAATATTGTTAAAAGCGAAAGTCAATACCAAAAGATAAGTCATTATATTTGGTGTGTGTTTTTTAAATAATATGTGCTATAATCTTGAATATGTAAAAACGGCATATGTAAATTAAATGCCCGAAATAAGCAAAAGTTAATACTAAGAGGAGATGTTTCTATGAAACCAATGACTGAAAACAAGTATGTTATTACTTGGATTGAGTATATGCAAAGCATAGTTAAACCGGAAAAAGTTGTGTGGATAACCGGTGAAGAAGAGCAACTTGAAGAGCTTAGAAAAGAAGCCTGCGAAAAAGGCGAAATCATAAAATTAAACCAAGAAAAACACCCAGGGTGCTACCTTCGCAGGACTGCTCACAACGATGTAGCCCGCGCAGAAGACAGAACCTTTATATGCACGAAATTGAAAGAAGACGCCGGCCCGACAAACAACTGGCTTAAACCGGAAGTTGCTTACAAAAGGCTTTATAAAATAGCTAAAAATAGCTACAAAGGCAAAACTATGTACATAATCCCCTATGCGATGGGAATTTTAGATTCTGAATTTTGCAAGATAGGAATTGAGCTCACTGATTCTATCTATACTGTTCTTAACATGGCAATTATGACGAGAGTTGGGAAAGACGTTTTGAAAAAGCTCGGTGAGGGCGACAATTGGGTCAGAGGCTTGCATGCTTCGTGCGAGCTTGACGAGAAAAAACGCTATGTTTGCCACTTCCCGGAAGATAAAACCATTATTTCGGTTAATTCAGGCTACGGAGGAAATGTTCTTCTCGGCAAAAAATGCTTCGCGCTTAGAATTGCTTCTTACATGGCAAGAAAAGAAATGTGGCTTGCTGAGCACATGCTTATTTTAGGCATAGAAAAGCCAAACGGCGAAACCAAATATATCTGTGCGGCGTTTCCTTCGGCTTGCGGAAAAACAAATCTTGCAATGCTTATTCCGCCGGATATTTACCGCAGAGCGGGATACAAAATTTGGTGCGTTGGAGATGACATCGCTTGGCTGAGAGTTGATTCCGACGGCAGACTTTGGGCAAGCAACCCTGAAAACGGCTTTTTTGGTGTTGCACCAGGAACAAGCAAGAAATCAAACCCGAATGCGCTTGCTTCAACATCGAAAAACACTATTTTCACAAATGTTGTTCAAAACCTCGATGATAACACAGTTTGGTGGGAAGGCCTTAACGATAACCCGCCTGAGCATGCGCTTGACTGGAAAGGAAACCCCTGGAACGGCAAAACCTCGAGCGAAAAAGGCGCTCACCCCAACAGCAGGTTTACTGCCCCGGCTAAAAATTGCCCGTTCCTTAGCCCTGAATTTTACAATCCGCTCGGAGTGCCTATCTCGGCAATAATTTTTGGTGGAAGAAGAGCAGACACGATGCCGCTGGTTTATGAAGCCAGAGATTGGAACCACGGAGTTTTCGTCGGTTCGATGGTTTCTTCTGAAACAACTGCAGCAATAACCGGGAAAGTTGGCGTGCTTAGGCACGACCCAATGGCGATGATTTCATTTTGCGGTTACAACATGGGTGATTATTTTAATCATTGGCTTGAAATGGGCAAACTCCTTGGCCAAAATGCTCCTAAAATTTTCAACGTTAACTGGTTTAGAAAAGATAAAGAAGGAAACATTATTTGGCCCGGTTACGGCGATAACATCCGCGTGCTTGAATGGATTTTAAAACGCTGCGAAGGCAAAGTTGGAGCAATTGAAAGCCCGATTGGGTATGTTCCTCGTTCGAGCGACATTCGTTTAAACGGAACTGATTTGACTGCAAGCGACGTTAAAAGGCTGCTTTACATAAGCAAACCTCAATGGCGCAAAGAAGCCCGCAAGATTAAAAAGTTTTATAAAATGTTTGGTGAAACGCTCCCTGAGGAATTAAAAAATCAGCTTGAAAAGCTTGAAGAAAATTTAAAGCCTGAAAAAACTACTGAAGAAGACGAAGAATAAAATTTAAACACAAAAATGCACATCTGTGAGGGTGTGCTTTTTTTATGAGTTAATTGATTTAATGCTTAATGTCTATTATAGTATCTTTAAAAAATAATTGACAAACCAAAAATAAAGTATTAAAATGCACAATATAGTACGTTAAAAAAGGAATGAAATAGTTTAATGAAGAATTTTGTTAAAAAAACAGTGGCTGCTACTATTTCAGTGTTCGGAATTCTCTCAGCAATGCCTTCAGCATTTTGCGCCCCAAAAGGAGAAAATAATCCTCCAACAAATAATGGAAGAGGGCATATTGATGTTCATAGCGCTATGATTGTTGGAAAATATTTTACCAGCATTGAGGATTTTCAAAATTTGGAAATGGTAAATGAAAAATATAAAAATTTAGCTGAGAGATATCATTTTAACCCTGTTGGAATTAATTTCCCAGAGCAGTTAGCTCTTTTTCCTCAAATGGAAACTTATGTTGTTGAAAAATGCGGGGAAGATGTTGTTTCATTATTTACTAATGATAAAATTAAAAAGGTAGTTTATCTTCCGTGTTCTTTTAAATCTTATCAGTTTAGAGAAATTTTAGAGCATAATGGAATCATAGACTCTAACCAAAGGTTTACGGGAAATTGGGTTCGTGATGTAGAAGTTATTGGTGGAAATCCTGTGAATGGCTGCAGCGTTAAATTTACATCTGGCGAAAAAACAATAGTATTTTTGTTCGATGTGTGCGGTAGAGGACATTTGCGAAATATAAGAAGATATAATGATTATTTGGAGCGTTGCGGAGTAACAGAAGGTTTTATACCATCATCTACCCGTATTCCTCTTACTAGTTCAATTACATCTTTAGGTAAACGTGCTTTTTCAGGTGACAGACATTTAACAAATGTTAATATTCCGAATTCTGTTACTAGTATAGGCGAAGGCGCTTATAGTTACTGCAGAAATTTAAGGAACGTTACCATTCCTAATTCTGTTAAAAATATAGAAAAGAAAGCTTTTTGTTGCTCAAATTTAACTGGGATTACTATACCTGATTCCGTTACATGCATAAAAGATTACCTTTTTTCAGGATGTTTATCTCTTACTAATGTTAATATGCCAGCTTCGATTACAAGCATTGGAGATTATGCGTTTGGAGGCTGCCGCTCTTTAAATCATATTGAAATTCCTGATACTGTTAAGAGCATAGGCGAAGGAGCTTTTCAAGGCTGCGTATCTTTAACTGATATTACAATACCTAATTCGGTTAAAAACATAGGAGAAAATGTTTTTAATTCGTGCCCAAATTTAAACGCCATTAGGTTTAATGGCAATGTTTATAGCAGTGCAAATGAGTTCATGAAAGCTTTCAATGATTATAGAAAATTTGAAGTTTTATCACGCAATAGTGCATGCAACATTCTTTAAAATGATTGGTTTTTGCTTTATTTCGGTTTAAATAATAAAAATAATTAGTCCGCCGGCAGGAATGCTGGCGGGTTTTTGTTAAGTAAAGTCCATTTAATGCAATTGACAAAAGGGAGGCGTTATATTAAAGTTTAAAATGTGATTCTAGAAAAGAGAGTGTGTTTTAATGGGAAAATTTATTAAAAAAGCATCTGCAATTATTCTTTCAGCGGCTGGAATTTTTTTGGCAGCGCCTTCAGCATTTTGCTTTCCTCCTAAGGTTGGAAATGAAAAAGGAGACAATTGTGTTCCTTGTTTTAATTTTAGGGTAATTAACCCGGAGGAAAAATTGAATTTTTGTCTTCCAAGGGAAGTTTATCTTGCTGAAAATCGCAAATACGGAAGGTTTGTTGCCACATTCCCTAAGGGTATTAAAAGAATGGTTTATTTCCCACATTCATTTAATAAAGCTGATTTTAGGAGAGTACTTAAAGAAAATAAAATTATTGATTTGAAAGGTAATTACACTGAACAATGGGAACGCTACCTAGAGATTAATGGCGTGGATACCATAAATGGTTGCCATGTTATATTTGTGTCAGGCAATAAAGAAATAGTGTTCTATTTTGAGCCTGGTGACCGCGAGAATTTTAATACTTTAAAAAGCTATAACAAATTTATGAAGCATTATGGGTTTAGTGAAGCTTCTGTGCTCCTCCCTGGTGAAATAGAAGAATAATATAGAACCTGTATATATTTTTAGGTCCGCTAACACGTAAATGTTGGCGGATTTTTTTGTATTTAATAAAGTTTTATTAAAATAATTGACAATAAAATGATATTTCGTTAAAATTCGAAATGAAATATTTATAAAAGAGGGAAGTAATTTGATGAAAAAACTTATTAAAAAAACGGCTGCAACTGCTCTTTTAGCGGCTGGGATTCTTTCGGCAGTGCCTTCAGCATTTTGTGCCCCAGATGGAGCTCAAAACAACGGAAGAGGGCACATTGATGGCTACAATGCCATGATTGTTTCAAAGTATTTGGAAAGCATTAAAGACATTGTTAATTTGCAAATGGCAAATAAAAAATACAGAATTATTCTAGAAAGATTCCTTTACAATCCTGTGGAAATTAATGTTCCGGAACAGCTAGTTTTCTTCCCTCGCATGGAAACTTACCGCTCAGAAAAATTCAAATCAGGAAAAGACTTTGTTTATAAATTTCCTAAAGGAGTTAAAAAAATGATTTATCTTCCTGGATCATTTGGCATAACTGAGTATTGGAAGGTTTTAAAAGAAAACGGAATTTTGAATAAAAACAGGGGTATTAATGAAGACTGGAATCGCAAAGTAGAAGTTAGCCCCGAAAATTTTTCGGACGACTTGCGTGTTGTGTATACGTCCAACAATGAAGAAGAAATAACATTTTTATTTAATGCGAACATTGCAGGAAATTTAGGTAGCACAAAAAAATATTTTGAATTTTTGGAATCTTGCGGTTTGAAAAAAGAAATTCGAGAATTTATTAAGAATTTTTGTGGTATTGCAGAAGAAGATTTAAATAATCTCCATGTGCATTTATACATAATAGAAGTTAACATTCCCGAATATGTGACAAGTATAGGTGAAAAGGCCTTCGATTGTTGCGGTAATTTAAGAAAAGTTGTTATTCCGAATACTGTTAAAAGTATAGGTAAAAATGCTTTTTCGTATTGCAGTAATTTAACTCAAGTTAATATCCCGAATTCTGTTAAACGCATAGAAGATGAAACTTTTATGGACTGCCTAAGTTTAGCTGAAGTTAACATTCCTAACTCTGTTGAAAGCATAGGCAAAGATGCTTTTGGAAATTGTGAGGCTTTAAAAAGCATTCATATTCCAGATTCTGTTACAAATATAGAAGAGTTAGCTTTTGCAGGATGCAGTAAGTTAAAAGATGTTATTCTTCCAAACTCTATTACGGAATTAAAAGATGAAACTTTTATGCAGTGCGAAAATTTAGAGCAAATAGTTATTCCAGATTCTGTTGTAAGAATAGGAGGAAATGCTTTTGTTGATTGCGTGAATTTGCAAAAAATTTATATTCCTAATTCTCTTTTATCCATAGAAAGGAATGCTTTTTCTTTCTGCCACAGTCTAAACCATATAGAGTATAATGGCAAAGTATACACTAGCGTGGATAGCTTTTTTGAAGCATTTTATGCTCAAAATTAGTTAATCGTAGATTTTTATAATTTTTGTTTTCAGCGAGTTTAAAATCAAATGATAAGTCCGCCGGCAGAAATGTTGGCGGATTTTTACTTAATAAATTCCTACTAAACGAAGTTGACAAAAAAAGAATATTAGATTAAAATTTAGGAATAAACATATTAAAAAAAGAGGTAAAAATTTGATGAAAAAATTTATTAAAAAGATGGTTGCAGCTGCTTTTTCAGTGGCTGGGATTCTTTCGGTGGTGCCGCCTGCGTTTTGCGTGCCGGGTGAAGCAAATAATGCAAGAGGTAATCTTGATTGCTACAACGCTATGATCGTTGCAAAGTATTTTGAAAGCATGGGAGACATTGCTAATTTGGAAATGACCAATAAGAAGTACAGAGGCACTTTAGAAAAATTTTATTATAACATTGTTGGAATTGACATGAGCAAGCAACAAAATATTTTGCCCAGAATGCAAACCTACTACGTTGGGAAAGGCGCAGGTGACTTCTTTTCAACCTTTCCTAATGACAATATTAAATCACTGATTTATCTTCCAGGTTCTTTTAATGTTACCCAGTTTAAAAATATTTTGATTGAAAACGAAATCATTGATGAAAATGGAAAATCCACTTTAAATTGGGATTTTGAATTAGAAATTAACGGTGGAAACCCTATGAATGGTTGCCGCGCTGTGTTTGCGTCTTGTGATGATAAAAAGATAACATTTTTGTTTGAGCCATGTATGAGCGGAAGTTTAAACTCTTTAAGAGATTATAATGACTTAATTCAGAGGTGTTCATTAGGCAAGATTGAATTACAAAATGCTACTATAAATTTGCCAAGAGATTTTTCTATTCCGGATTATGTTACAAGCGTAGGAAATGAAGCTTTTGACGAATGCTCAGAATTAAGAAGCGTTACTATCCCCTCTTCTGTTAAAGCCATAGGGAATGCGGCTTTTAGGAATTGCTTGGGTTTAGGAATGGTTAATATTCCAAATTCTGTTACAAGCATAGGCAATGAAGCTTTTAAAGAGTGCGCACTTGGGGAAATTAACATCCCGAATTCTGTTGCTAGCATAGGCGGTAGCGCTTTTGAAAGTTGCCGTTGGCTGAGAAAAATTCTTGTTCCAAACTCCGTTAAAAGCTTAGGCGAAGGCGCTTTTTGCAATTGTTATAATTTAAAAGAAGTTGTTATTCCAAATTCTGTCACAAGCATAGCTGATTACACATTTTTAGATTGCTCAAGTCTAAAAGAAATTGTAATTCCAGATTCTGTCACAAGCTTGGGCGAAGGCGTTTTCAAAGGCTGCATTAGTTTAGAAAGAATTTATATTCCTACCTCTCTTAAAAGCTTAGGAAAGAAGCCTTTTGAAGATTGCCATAATTTGAGATCCATAGAATTTAATGGCAAGATTTACGATAATTTATGGGACTTTATGGTTGATTTTTATAAATATATTAGAGATCACAAAGCATAATTGAAAATTTAATGTTTTTTGATTTTGAAATTAAATAATTAGTCCGCCGGCAGAAATGTTGGCGGATTTTTTTGTTCCCATTTAGGGGAATATTCGTTTAATAGAGAGGCTTATTTATCAAATATATCTGAGAGCCAGGTGCGAAGGTTTTTGATTTTTTCTTCGAGTTTCGGGCTGCTTGAAAGGGTTTCTTCTTTGATGATTATTTCGTTTTTGCCGCCTACAACCCGCATCATTTCTTTTTCGATTATTCTTTTTTCAAGAACATCGGCCAAAATTCTAGAAAAAGTTCCGAGGTCTTCTTCCTTTAAAACTATTCCCTTTTTTGCGAGTTTAACCCTTATTTCTTCCCCGCTTCTTGCGCTTAAAAGTGTTTCAACAAAATTTTCGTCAGACAAAATATTTTCAAGTTCAGCTTTCTGCATAATGCAAAGAGAGCCTTTGCTCCCCTTTCACCCACCTTTTAAATGATTTAATTACACTTAATTATACATAAGATGGATATAGTGTCAACTTTTTTTGTAAAAATTAAATATTTTTTATCGAAATTTCTCCCGAGTTGAATATTCATTACTGATTGTTTTCATATAAGTCTTTTTGGAGTCATATAAATTTCTAAGCCTACAATTTGTAGGAAATAATTATTTACGGAGGAATTTGTATGCAAAAAGATTCCGACAAAATTAGTCCTGAAATGTTGAAAGAAGCTGAAAAGAAAATGGGCATGACTCCGGACGAGATAAAAAAGGCTATTAACAGCGGGGATGTTTCAGGCATAATGAAAAACCTCGGCAAAACTGACGCTCAGAAGGTTCAAAAAGTCCTTTCGAATAAAGATTCTGCAATGAAACTCCTCTCTACCCCGCAAGCGCAGGCGCTTCTTAAAAAATTTCTCGGAGGTAAATAAACAATGGAAGACCTAACAGAAAAAATCGCTGATATGCTAAGCGACCCGGAAATGATGAACAACTTGCAAAATATTTCCGGTCTGCTGGGTCTTTCCTCCGGTGAGCAATGCGAAGACAAAGAAAATTCAGAAGAATCTTCTTCCGGGTTTCCTTTTTCTCCGGAGATGCTTCAAATGATAATGAAAATAATTCCGATTTTATCCTCGCTGAAAAAAGAAGACAAATACACCAAGTTTCTAGAAGCATTAAAGCCGCTTCTTTCTGAAGAAAAAAGGAAAAAACTCGACAGTTCTTCGCATATTCTGAAAATTTTGCGTGTTTTGCCGCTTTTAAAAAGTCAAGGGATTCTATGAGGTGAGAAAAATTATCAGTAATTTGCCAAACGAGCTCCAAAAACTAAAAGAAAACGCCATAAAAGAGGCTTGGAGGTTCAAATCTAAGTCTAAAAATTTGCCTGAAAAACCTGAAGAAAACACTTCAAACACCAAAGAAGCAACTGAAAATAAAAGCCCAAATTTCAGCCAGATTCAAAAGTTTTTCAGCCCTGCGCCCAAAAAGCGGCAGCCAAGTTTGCTTGAAGCAATAACTAAAAATAGCGACAATTTGATCATAATTCTTTTGATAATTTTGCTTATGGATGACAAAGAGAATTTTCCGCTTTTGCTGGTGCTGCTTTATTTGATGATTTAATTTATAAAATAGATATATTTTTATAATATAAAGTCATTCGATTTATTGACATATTATATAATTTTTGATAGACTATCTCCTAGAAAAACAGCAAGGAGGTAGCAAACGTGGATATTTTTAAAAGGTGGAAAAAAGAAGATGCCGAAGAAGATAAAGCGAAAGATAGCAATGAAGACGGCATATTTTTAGATACGATAATCCGCAAAAACGGAACTAGACAGCTAAAAGACTTTCAGCCCAGCGATATTAAATCGCTTAAATCTCTTTTGGATGTTTCGGCAGGAACGATGTGGCTTAAAGGCTCGAAAGAACAAAGCGAAATGCAAAAAGACTATAAAAATTTTTACAAAAAAGTTAGCAAACCCCTTGACAGCTTGTATAAACATTGTTTGGTAATAAGAAAATACAACACTACGGATTTAAAGGAAAAAATTGTTAGTTGCAATAGATCTAGAGTTAGTATTGAAAATATAACACATGATGCTACAAAGAAACTAGAGGATGCCAGTACCCCAACAAACATCATGGCGATTAAAAAGATCAATGAGTTAACTGAGGATTTTAATGAACTAAGAGCTAGCGATAAATATCGCCTTATGATAAAACAAGCTAATGTGAATATCCATGTTGAAACCTACAAAGAATTTGAAAAAAGGATGAGAATTGCCTTTAAAACTAAAGACCCTGTGGTTAGAATAGACCAGTTTGTGCAGGAGAAAAAACAGCTTAAAGAAAAAGAATCTAGCGAAGTATTTTTAAGTGTAGTAAGAGAAAAAAATGACATAAAATCTGCTCAAAACAATGTTTTCAAAGTGCTTGGTGAACTTGAAAGCACCGTAGGTTTAAGCGCAGGCACCCTGAAAAAATATTTAGTGAATAAAGATGATTTTATAGCTATTAACAAGGGCCTTTATGATGAATTGCTAGATGCTTTAACGAAAAAAATAAAAGTGCAGTGCGAAGAAGTTGACGAAATAAAGTTTAAAGCAAAAGTTAAAGAGGAAATTGATAAGTACTTGGGGAAAATTCAAAAAGAGACGGAAAAACCCTATGAGGAAAAAGACTCGGCCGAAAAATTGTTTGATGTAACTAAACAGTATGCAAAAAGTTTTTGGGGATTCATTTGGGATACCGTTAAAGACTACATGGAAGCAAACGATGAAAAAAATGATGATGCACCAAATAAACTGGATGCAACAATAAAAAGTGGAATCGAGGAATTTTGCGGCACATGGGTTCGGTTCGAAATGGTGCATAGCACGCTTGCAAACAAGATAAATTACAAGGAAACAAAGAAGAAAATATTTTTGGATTTCCTGAAAGATTACGAAAAATATATTAATGACATAGTTAATGCTTCGAAAAAAATAGATTCGCATTTATCCGAAACGTTAAATAACATGAAAAATAATGAGGCATTTTTTAATGAGCATCTTCAAGGGCAAATAGCTTTGCTCAATACAATGAGCGATGAAATTAACAAAAGTGTTTCTAATCTTAGAACCGCATATATCGCTGCTCGAAGCGATTCTAAGGCTATTAAAAAGATCATAAAGGGTTATGTTGAAACCTACAAAGGCCAGTTCGGGGATGCCCTTAACGGCAAAGAGATAAATAAGTGGCATCCGCCGGCCTCTTGCTCTAAATTCACCTTGGCGCAGGCTGTTTTGTTCGTTTATTATTGCGTAGATCAATATGAAGGTTATTGGAAATTGGGTCTTAGCGATGAAATTTTGAAATATCTTGAAAGAAGCGAGAAAGTTAAACTTGGCATGACTGCAAAAGAAATAAAAAAAATAATTGGAACTTCAAAGAAAAAAAGAGGATAAAATTCAAGAAAAATCATAATTTTTTGCCCTTAGGCATATAAGTTTAAAAGATTTATATGTCTGGGGGTTAATTATGCGTGAAAGAAGCTCTTGAAACCCGAGCGCTTAGGCTTGGTGAATTTATGGTTGATAAAAAAGCTACTGTTAGAAAAGCCGCGAAATATTTTGGCGTTTCCAAGTCAACGGTTCATAAAGATGTTTCCGAGAGGCTTGAAAAAATAAACAGTTGCCTTTACAAAGAAGTTAAAAAAGTTCTTGAAACGAACAAAGCCCAAAGGCACATAAGAGGCGGTTATGCTACGAAAAATAAATATGCACTCAGGAGCAAAAATTAGCGCTCTCGGGTGCTTTTTGTTTTAAATTAAAGCTTTAAATTACTGTGATTTTGCAAGAAATATTTTAATTTTATTTTTATTCTCAGGTTATTTTAAAGTTAAAATTTTATATGATTATATTTAAAGAAAAAGCTCAAAAAGCCACTTTGCTTGATTTAAAATGTGATTTATTTTATTATTTATTATCATATTTTAAATTTAAGGAGAGATTTTTATTAAATACATAAGATTATTTTCAAGTTATATTAAAAAAAATACTAAAAATTTAATTTTAATGTTTATGCTAGTTTGTTTAAACCAAATTTGCTATTTATTTTTGCCGTCGCTTACGGCTGATATCATTGATAAGGGAATAAAACACACGGGTTTAAACCATAGCGAGCTAAGCCTAATGACGGCTGAAGAATTGGCCTCTTTTCAGACTTCTTACATATTGAAAATTGGGCTTTTAATGCTTTTGGTTACTCTTATCTCGGTTTTTATCACGGTGATTATCAACCGGATAATGGCCAAAATTTCGGCAAATATTTCGGCGGATATCAAAAAAGATATTTTTTATAAAGTTTTGAACTCTTCATATTTAAATGCAAGCAAATTTTCGCCGTCTTCTTTGATGACGAGGCTCACTAGCGATTCCGAAAATGTTAAGTCGTTTATAATCATGCTGGCTCAGCTTGTGGTGCCCCCTACCCTGCTTTTCGGCGGCATTTTTATGTCTTTCAAAACTTGCCCCTCCCTCACCCCACTGATAATCCTAGGCGGCGCGGCAGCAGGCGCGGTTGCTTTTACATCGCTTAAAATAATTGCGTCGAAAGCCAAAATTTTGCAAGAAACCGAAGATGATTTTAACTTGACTGTCAGGCAGCAGCTTGAAGGTGCAGCGGTTATAAGGAGCTTTGGAAATTTTGATTTTGAAAATGAAAGATTTGAAAAAATAAACAGGAAATTCGCGGATATTTCTTTTTTCATAAATAAAGTTACGGCGGTTATGTCTCCTTTGATGGTTCTTTGCGCTAATTTGCTAACGGTCAGCTTGCTTTGGTTTAGCTCTGTTAAGATTTTTAACCAAGAAATGCAGGTTGGAGATTTAGTCGCGTTTATGCAGTATTCGCTCATGATAGTTGGCGCTTTCGTGATGCTTTCGCTGATGGTTTCGGTGCTGCCGAGGATGATTGTTTCAATAAAAAGAGTGGGAGAAATTTTGGAGTGCGAAGGAGAAATAAGCTCGGGCAAGAAAGAATTCCCTAAGGATTTTCGCGGTAATATAGAGTTTAATAACGTTAGTTTTAAATACCCCGGCGCTTCTGAAAATTCGCTTAATTCAGTGAGTTTTTGCATTAATTACGGTGAAACCGTGGGAATAATCGGGAGTGTTGGTTCAGGCAAAACAACTCTTTTGAGGCTTATTTTGGGCCTTTGTGAACCTTGCAGCGGAAGCATCTGTTTAGGCGGCGAAAATATTCTTGATTTTAACAAGACAAGCCTTCTTGAAAATATTTCTTATGTCTCGCAAAAAAGCGCTGTTTTTTCGGGCAGTTTTAAGTCAAATCTAACTTTAGGCAGCGAAAATTTTGACGAAACTGAGCTTCAAAATGCTTTAAAAGCGGTGAAGCTTGAAGATCTTGTGGCTGAAAAAGGCCTTGAAACGCCTATTCTTCAGCAAGGCAAGAATCTTTCCGGCGGGCAGAAACAAAGGCTTGCCTTAGCAAGGAATCTTCTTAAAAAAAGCAGAATTTACATTTTTGATGATTCTTTTTCAAGCCTTGATTTTAAAACAGAAGCAGAAGTTAGAAATGAAATATCGAAAAAACTTTGCGGCAAAACTCTTATTTTCGTTTCTCAAAGAATAAGCACGATTAAAAACGCTGACAAAATAATCGTTTTAAACGATGGCAAAATTGCAGCGATTGGCACGCATGACGAGCTTTTGAAATCTTGCGAAATTTACAAGAAAACGGCAAATCTTCAAAACGGAGGTGAAACTTTAAATGAAAAATAAAAAAGCTTTGTTAAAAAGGGTTCTTGGGTATATTTTTAAATATAAAATAAGCGTGATTATTATTTTACTCATGAGTATTTTTGAGGCGTTAATAACCGTTTTTAGCCCGAAAATTGCTGGCAAAGGCATAACTGCCCTTTCGATGACTGACAGCCTTGGCAGGCCGAATATCGACCTTGATTACGTTTTTAAATTGCTGGCGTTTTTGCTTGTTCTTTATTCTTTAAACGGGCTTTTTTCATGCATTGGGAAGTTCCTTTTTACTGATATTTCAGTGAAAATAATAAGGCAGCTTCGAGAGGAAATTTCGAAAAAAATGAATGTTGTTTCGTTTGAATTTCTTCAAAAAAAATCTAAAGGCGAAGTTATTTCTTGCATGCTAAGCGACGTTAACGCTTTGGGCTCGGTTTTTATTGAAAGCACGAGGAGCCTTATTTCTTCGGTGATAATATTTTTTGGAACGGTTTACATGATGCTTTCGCTTAGCTTTGAAATCAGCCTTTGGTGCTTTGCTTTCTTCCCTTTTATGATTGCTTTGATTCTTTTCATAACTTTGAAATCTCAAAAATATTATGTTAGCTACCGTGAAAATTTCGCGAAAATTAGCGGCCTTGCCGAAGAGGCTTTTTCGGGCTATGAAACAATTAAGGTTTTAAAGGCGGAAAACAGTTTTAAAAAGAATTTTGATTTAACAAACGAAAACCTCCGCGAGGATGCTTTTAAAAGCGAAACTATGTCAGGCCTTATGGCGCCTATAATGACTTTTATTTCAAAGGCGCTTTACGTTGTTTGCTGCGCGGTTGGAGGATATTTTTCGGTTGTAAAAGGCTTTGCAATCGGCGATATCACGGCATTTATTGCTTATTCCGGCCAATTTATGAACCCTTTCATGGAGCTTGCAGGAATTTTCGGGAATTTTCAGTCAGCTTTTGCAGCGGCCACGAGAATTTTTGAATTTTTGGATGCCCCTGAAGAAAAAGCAGCCGGAGAAAAACCCGATTTCAAAAGCACAGGCATAGAATTTAAAAACGTTTCTTTTGAATATGAAAAAGGCAAAGAAGTTATAAAAAATCTTTCGTTTAAAATTTTGCCTGGGCAAACTGCGGCGATAGTCGGAGAAACCGGCGGCGGGAAAACTACGATTTCAAGGCTTTTGCTAAGGCTTTATGAATCATATAGCGGCGAAATTTTGGTTGGAAACAAAAATATTAAAGATTTTGACATTAATGCTTACAGAGGCCTTTTTGGTGTTGTTACGCAGGATTCTTGGCTTTTTAGCGCTAGCGTTATGGAAAATATTCGCTACGGAAACACAAAAATTTCGGATGATGAAATTAAATTTGCCTGCGAAAAAATCGGTGCGGCTTCGTTCATTGAGGCTTTGCCGGAAGGCTACAATACCATTTTGAAAGAAGGCATAAACAATATTTCCGAAGGCCAAAAGCAGCTTCTTTGCATTGCCAGAGCGCTTGTTTCTAGCCGTGAAATTCTCGTTTTGGATGAAGCCACAGCTTCGGTTGACGTTTTCACCGAAAGCAAAGTTCAATCGGCTTTGAAAACGCTTTTGAAAGGCAGAACTTCGGTTATAATTGCGCATAGGCTTAGCACGATAAAAGAAGCAGATGTAATTTTCGTTTTGGAAAAAGGCCGGTTAGCCGAATGCGGCAAACACGAAGATTTAATTTCAAAGCGCGGGGTTTATTACGAAATGCAGTGCAAGGCATAAAAAAGGATGAGTAAATTAAATTTTACTCATCTAAAATTTTGTTTTTTATCTAACTTTAAATTCACATTATTTTTAAAAATAATTCATTTTTATTTCAGGTTTATTTTGGTTTTTATGTTAAATTTAAATTTCAAAATTAATTTTATTTTTAACTTAAATTTTGATTTCTGCCGTTTTAAAGTTAACTGCCGGTAAAATAAATCTACCGGCATTGTTTTTTTATTCTATTTCAATTGTGCTGGAAGACGCATCTTTCATGGGTTCTTTTGGAACTAAAAGCGTGAGGGTGCCGTCTTCAAGTTTTGCTTTTATTTCGTCTTTTGAAACGTCTTTGCTAACCGCAAAACTCCTTGTAAATTCGCCAAAATGGCGTTCACGGCGAATGAAAGTGCCTTCTTCATCTTTTTCTTCAGATTTACCCTTTGTGGAAGCAGATACCGTTAAATATCCATTTTCAAGAGTGATTTTTACATTCTCTTTTTTTACTCCCGGCAAATCTATGATTATTTTGAGGTTTTCTCCATCTTCAACAATGTCAGTGCTCATGGGGTGTTTAACGCTCATAAGCGAGCCAAAACCGTCAAATGGTGTGCTAAATAAGTCAAAATCACGGGGTATAAGTTTCATAAAAATCTTCCTCCTTAAAATTTGTTTTCGCGCATCTCTATGCGCAATTATGAATTATAGACCTTTCAAATTTGAAAGTCAATAGAAAAACGTGGAATTTTTATTATATTTAAATAAATTTATTTATAATCTTGAGTTATATATTATCAAATAGATGTAAATGATTTGAAATGAGCTTGAAAAGGTAGTATAATATCCACCGTAATTTTTAAATTGAAAGGAGGAATGTTTATGTATGGTTACTATTATTATGATCCAATTTCCTGGATTTTTATGCTAGTTTCTATGGCTATTGCAGGTTGGGCGCATTTTAAGGTTAATCGTGCGTTTGAAAAGTACTCCAAGATTTCTTGTTCTTCGGGTCTAACAGGCGCTGAGGCGGCCGAAAAAGTGCTCAATCACAACAAAGTTGAGGGCGTTTCGGTTGAAAGAACTCGGGGTTATTTCACGGATTATTACGATTCTAGAAGCAGCAAAATTTGCCTTTCTGATAAGGTTTTTGCCTCGAGAACAATTGCTTCCGTGAGCGTTGCTGCCCATGAATCCGGCCATGCCAGCCAAAATGCCGCGGGTTACCTCCCCTATCGCCTTCGCCATGCGCTTGTTCCTATTTGCAATTTTGGTTCGCAAGCTTCAATGCCGCTTATAATCTTGGGAATTTTAGTTCCAAAATGGGGTTTTATGATAAGTTTAGGAATTATTTTCTTTTCGTTAGCGGTTCTTTTTCAAATTGTTACGTTGCCGGTTGAATTCGACGCCAGCAGACGTGCTCTCGCAGCAATTGAGGATGAAAATCTTTTGAGCAAAGAGGAACTCGCCGGCGCAAAAGAGGTTCTAACTGCTGCTGCTTTTACTTATGTTGCAGCTGCGTTTTCAGCACTTCTTTCCCTTTTAAGATTGTTGTGGGAAACCAGAGGAAGCCGCCGCAGAGACTAAAATCAAAATTAACTAGCCTTCTAAATGAAGGCTTTATTTTTTTTGCAGACCCTAGCTATTCTGCGGGTTTAGAGATATACATATATAAGCATACACATATAGTTATAATTATATACACATAATGATATACATTTATCATAATACGCATATGTGTATACTTATATATGTACATACTCCTCTTCCCTACTCTAGCTTGAGGTGGTTGCTTTACTTTTATTTGTGAGTTTGCAAAGTGGTTTTGCTTGAAAATTGGGTATTTAAAACTTAACAAATCTAATCTTACTTACGTGAACTTTTTTAAAAATAAATTAAACGAAATTAAAAATAGAATAATATACATATATTCACATGCTCATATGTATAAAAGCATACATTTAGATATATACACATATATGTATATTGATATGAGCATAATTAAAAACTCAAAAATAGTAAATAATATAATTATTAAAAATAAGTTTTTGTTAAAAAATCAAAAATAAAAATATTATTAATATTGTTAACGAAAACACAATATTATTTATGATTATACGTATATTAGTATACATTTAAACACATATTTATACATACATCAATATACACATATAAGTATATGTATATTAAAACCCAGTATTTAAGCTGATTTTCGAATATACACATATTCACACGTGAAAATTTAAACAATAAAAAAGAGCCCTAAACCGAGCTCTTTGCGCTTAATACTAATTTAAATTTTCTTCTAAAATAGAGTTTACTAAATCATTAACACTTGTGTGCTTTTTGTCAGCTGTTTGTTTTAATTTTTTGAAAATGGATGGTTTTAAAAGAAGTTGAAGGCGTCTGCTTTTGGTTTCGATGTAAACTGGGCTTATTTTGTAGCCTTTTGGTAATTCTTCTTTTTTTGGTGCAATTTTTTCTTCTTTTTGTGGTTTTTCTTCTTCGTTTGCCGTTATGAATCTTAGCGCCGGGCTATCCATAAAACTTTTTTTAGCCATTTTTCTTGCTCCTTTCTTTGCCTAAAAATTCATTTATGAATCCTTCGTAATCTTTGGTCACGTTTGATTTCGGCGCATATTTGAAAAGGCTTTCTTGGCTTATTTGCGCTTCCTTAACTGCGACTGCATCTCTGATTTTCGCCTTGAAGAGTTTTGTTTCCAATTTTTCTGCTAATTTTTCTGCCATTTCACTAACTTCACGGCTTAAAATTGTTCTCGGATTGTATCTTGTTAACAAAATTCCTTCGATTTTTAAATTAGGATTACAATATTTTTTAACTGCTTTTATGGTTTCTTCGAGGTTTTCGATCCCTTGAAGGCTGTAAATATCAGCTTGCGCAGGAATTATCACGCTGTCAGATGCTGTTAAAGCGTTAATTGTTAAAATTCCGAGGGCGGGAGGGGTGTCGATGATGCAAAAATCATAATTTTTTGCAATTTTTTCAAGAGCTTCTTTTAAGCGATATTCTTTTCCGGTGTCTGCTATGAATGCGTCAGCTCCGGCGAGCGCTTTGTTTGAAGAAATCACATCTGCGCGGGCTTTTTTTATGGCATCTTTTGCCGAAATTTCTTCTGTTAAAACTTCTAAAATTGTTGGTGAATCCAAATTTGCCGCAAGGGAATAGCTTAAATTTCCTTGAGCGTCGAGGTCTATGGCTAAAACTTTGAAGCCCTTCAAAGAAAGGGCAGAAATCAGCATTTCGGCGGTTGTGCTTTTTCCAACGCCGCCTTTTTGGTTTATAACTGAAACGGTTTTCATTTTGCTTCCTCCTTAATTTATGTGTATGTTTTTATATGTATATTCATATCTGTATGCTTATATTTTAGTGTAAATTTTAAGTTTGTCAACACAGTGTATATGTGTATGTTGATAACTTCATATGTATATAAATATATTAATAAACACATACACATATTAAACTGCTGATGCTTTCTGGGTTTTAACGATTTTAAATATTAAAAAACTAATGTATAAAGAGTGACAATTTTTTAAAAAATAACTAATTAAAATTTTTGATTGCAAAAAAGCACTGCCTTGAAATTTGGCAATGCTTGAATTTTTACGAATTATAAATAAGAAGCATGAGCGCACATGTTTTTATGATGAATTATCAGCTGCAGCCTGATCCCCTTTTGCTTAAATTGTTTTTGAAATTTATTCTGCGACAATATTTATAAGATGCGCCACACCCGGGATAGTCTCGCCTTGCTGCGCGGAAGTGGGGGACATAAGCGCGCCTGTGGCAATAAACAAAATGTTTTTTAGCTCTTTGTTTTTAACTTTGTTGAGTATCAGCGAGCAAAGAATAGAAGCCGAGCAGCCGCAGCCTGAACCTCCCGCGTGAACGTCTTGTTTTTCTTTGTAGTAAATCATCAGTCCGCAGTCGTTATAATTGGTTTTTAGCCTTATTCCTTCGTTTTCAAGAAGCTGCTTTAAAAGTGCAGAACCTACTTCTCCGAGGTCTCCGGTTAGAATTAAATCGTAATCGTCGGGTTTTGTTTTTGTGTCGCTGAAAAACGAAAGAAGCGTTTTTGCCGCCGAGGGAGCCATCGCAGCGCCCATGTTGTTGGCGTCTTTTATTCCAAGGTCTGTTATTCTTCCTACGGTGCAATATTTTATTTTCGGGCCTTCTTCGTTTCTTGCAACTAAAATTGCTCCCGAGCCCGTCACCGTCCATTGCGCGGTTGGGGTTCTTTGGCCGCCGTATTGAAGCGGGAACCTGAATTGTCTTTCGGAGGAACAAAAGTGCGAAGATGTTACCGCAACGGAATAATCTGCGATGCCTGCTTCGATGCTAGTTGCGGCTAAAAATAAAGATTGCGCCATGGTTGAACATGCGCCGAACTGCCCTAAAAACGGGATGTTAAGCGAGCGCAAACCAAAGGAAGAAGACATGCACTGGTTTAAAAGGTCTCCTGCGAAAATATAGTTTATTTCTGAAGCATCCATGCCGCATTTTTTAAGAAGAATCTTAACTGTTTCGGTTTGAAGCCTGCTTTCAGCCTTTTCCCAAGAAGGCTCTTTTAAAGTCGTGTCTTCGAATACTTGATCAAATTCTTTGCCAAGAGGCCCTTCGGCTTCTTTTTTCCCAACTGACGATGCAAAGGCTTTTATCACGGGTCCACCGGTCATTTCAACTGTATATTTTCCGATTCTTTTTGCCATAAAATCGCTCCTTACAATTAAAATAAAATAAAAAAAACTAAGATGAATTGATTTCCATCTTAGTATGCTTCGGTTTTAACCCAAATATTTATAAAAAATTCAAATCTTAGTTGAGTCGTGGGGCAAAAGATCAGAAACGGTGTCATCTCTTTTTTTAGCTTTTATTTTGTTTCGCTTTTTTATGCCGTACATTCCGAGGATTTTTTCCTTAATAAAACTATCTAGAGTGAAAGATAGTTTTCTCTTTTCTGGTTTCTTTTTATTTACCAAATTAGCCACCTACCAACTAACTTTTTCACTTTATATAATTAATGCTAGCAGACACAAAGATTTAAATCAAGCATAATTATTGAAAGATAATATTAAAATTGAATTAATTATTAGTATTTTTTCTTTTGCTTAGCATGGTAAAATATGTTATTTTGGAAAATTTAACTAGATATAGTTAATTAATTGTTTGAGATACTTTAACCGCCAGAGCAACCGTTGCCCCAACCATCGGGTTGTTTCCCATGCCGATGAAACCCATCATGTCAACATGCGTTGGAACTGAGGAAGAACCCGCAAACTGGGCGTCGCTGTGCATTCTGCCCATTGAATCAGTCAGGCCGTAAGAAGCCGGCCCTGCGGCCATGTTGTCCGGGTGAAGTGTTCTGCCGGTTCCTCCACCTGATGCAACTGAGAAATATTTAAGCCCGTTTTGAGTAGCCCATTTTTTGTATGTTCCTGCAACGATGTGCTGGAATCTCGTTGGGTTGGTGGAGTTTCCCGTTATTGAAATGTCAACGCCTTCATGCTTCAAAATTTCAAGGCCTTCGAGAGGCTCGTTTGCGCCGTAGCATTTAATTAAAGATCTTTGGCCTTTCGAAAAGGCTTTTTCAGAGATTATTTCAAGCTTGTTTGTTTCGAAATCGAAATTAGTTTTAACGTATGTAAAGCCGTTTATACGCGAAATGATGTAAGCTGCGTCTTTTCCAAGGCCGTTTAGAATTACTCTTAAAGGTTTTTTTCTTACTTCATTTGCGTAGTTTACTATTCCAATGGCGCCTTCTGCCGCTGCGAAAGATTCATGCCCAGCGATGAAAGCAAAGCAGCTTGTTGATTCTTCAAGAAGCCTTGAAGCAAGCATTCCGTGGCCTATTCCTACTTTTCTTGTGTCCGCAACTGAGCCTGGAATGCAAAATGCTTGCAAACCTTCACCGATCATCTTTGCCGCCTCAGAGGCGTTTTTAGCGCCTTTTTTGATAGCCACTGCGCAACCTAGGGTGTAGGCCCAGCAGGCGTTCTCGAAAGCTATAGGCTGAATATTTTTAACAGTTTCGCCGGGGTTTATTCCTTTTTCAAGGCAAATTTCAAGCGCCTCACTGAGGTCTTTGATCCCGTTTGCTTCTAGGCATGCGTTTATGCCTTTCATTTTGCGGTCTTTTCCTTCGAATTCTATTGCTTTGTTCATTTTGTCACTGCCTTTCTTAAAAAGTTATTCGTTTCTCGGGTCTATGTATTTCACGGCTTCGTTATATCTGCCGTAGGTTCCTGTGCTTTCTTCAAAGGCCTTTTCATGCGGGGTGCCGCTTTTTATTTTCTTCATCATTGCGCCGAGGTTAATGAATTTGTAGCCTATTACTTCGTTGTTTTCATCAAGGCCGAGCTCAAGGATGTATCCCTCAACCGTTTGCATGTATCTAACGCCTTTGTCTTGCGTGCTGAAAATGGAGCTTACTTGCGAAATTTTGTTTTTGCCGAGGTCTTCAAGCGAAGCTCCAACAGGCAGCCCGCCTTTTGAAAATGCCGTTTGGCTTCTTCCGTAAACTAATTGAAGGAATATTTCTTTCATTGCGTCGTTTATTGCGTCGCAAACAAGGTCGGTGTTAAGCGCTTCGAGAAGTGTTTTACCGGGGAGGATTTCGCCTGCCATTGCTGCTGAATGAGTCATCCCTGAGCAGCCGATGGTTTCAACCAAAGCTTCTTTGATGATGCCGTTTTTAACGTTTAGCGTGAGCTTGCATGCGCCTTGCTGAGGAGCGCACTTGCCAACGCCGTGCGAAAGGCCCGAAATATCTTTTATTTCAAGCGAGGGCACCCATTTGCCTTCTTGAGGAATAGGCGAGGGGCCGTGGTGCGGGCAGAATCCAACGTTGCATAAATTTTTTAAATCAGACATGATTTCAATTCCTCCTTATTTTTTGCACTCAAGAATTATTTTGTAAATTTTTTCGTCTGCGTCTTTAATTGCTATTTTTTCAAGGTTTTGCGAGTAGATTTCTTTTTTGCCATTTTCTAGAATATCAGTTATTTCTGAATAAAGCCTGTCGCAGGAAAGGTCTTTTTCTTCAATCAAACTTGCGGCATTTGCTTTTTTAAGCGCAAGAGCGTTGAAATACTGGTGGTTTTCGGCAACGTTTGGCGAAGGAATGAGAATAGAAGGCTTGCCGGAAGCTTCGATTTCACTTAAGGTCGTTGCACCTGCGCGGCAAATCACAACGTCTGCGGCGGCTAGGCATTCGCTCATGTTGTTTATGTATTCTTTTATCATGTATTTCGAAGTGTTTTTAGTGTCGATTTTATTTTCTTCAAGGGTTTTCAAAAAGTTGTGGCCGCTTCTTCCAAAGCCGTGAATGAAGTTGAAATTATTCTCTTTTTTAGTGATGATTTCAGCCATAACCTTGTTTATCGCCTTTGCGCCGAGGCTGCCGCCGAAAGAAAGAATAGTCGGGTTTTCGCTCAGGCCAAGCGCGCTTTTTGCGTTTGCGGTGTTAACGTTTAAATTAAGAATTTTTTCTCTGACAGGCGTTCCGGTAACAGTGACGTTTATTTTTTCAGGCAAATATTTTTTAACGTCTTCGTTTATTATCAAAACTCTCGAGGCCTTTTTCGCAAGGAGCTTTGTTGTAATGCCTGGGAAGGAGTTTGAATCGTGGATTAAAAACGGAATCTTCATGTTATATGCTTCTCTTAAAAACGGCCCGCAAACGTATCCGCCCGTGCCGACGCAAATATCGGGATTAAATTCTTTTAGAATTTTCCTGGATTCAAAACTTGAAATTATAATGTTTTTAAGGGTTTTCAAATTCTTTTTAAGCGCATTTAAATCCATTTTTCTTGAAAAACCTGAAATTGTTATTCCCTTGAATTCAAAGCCCGCTTGCGAAACTAACTTTTCTTCCATTCCGCCTTTTGCGCCAACGTAAAGAATCTTGGCGTTTGGGTCTTTTTTCTTAACGAATTCCGCAAGAGCAAGAGCGGGGTTAATGTGGCCGGCTGTTCCTCCGCCAACGAATATTATGTTCATTTGTTTCCTCCGAGTGATTTAATTTTTTTGCATGTGCGATGACCGCGAGATTGAAAGGATTACTCCCATTTGCGCAAGGAGCATCATCAGCGAAGTTCCTCCATAACTGAAAAATGGCAAGCTTATTCCTGTGTTTGGGATTGTGTTCGTAACAACCGAGATATTAAGAATAACTTGAAGGCCAACTTGAGCGGTAAGGCCGATGCCAAGCAGCATGCCGAATTTATCTTTTGCTCTTATTGCAATTATCATTCCGCGCCAAACGAGAAGCGCAAAAAGAAGAAGGATGAAAATTGCGCCGATGAAACCGAGTTCTTCGCAAACAACTGAGAAAATAAAGTCGTTTTGTGGTTCCGGGATATAAAGATATTTCTGCCTTGAATTGCCAAGCCCGAGGCCTAAAACTCCGCCCGAACCAATCGCATAAAGGCCCTGGCGAGTTTGCCATGTGTCAACTCCTGCAGCGGGGCTGAAAGGGTCAAGCCAGCCTGAAATACGGTTGTTTGCGTAGGTTAATTTATCGGTGAAAATAACGAGGTAAAGAAGCGCTGAAGCAATTGCGCCCAGAACCATGCCGAACCATTTGAGCTGGATTCCTCCGATGAAAAGCATGCCAGCAGCAAGCAAAACGACTATCGCCGAGCATGAAATATGAGGTTCAAGCGCGAGAAGCGCAATCGTTGGAACTAAAATTATCAAATAGGGCAGAATTCCGTATTTAAAAGTGTGCATGCGGTGGAGGTTAAGGCTTATGAAATGCGCAAAAGAAAGGATTATTGCGAATTTTGTTATCTCAGATGCTTGGAACGAAAAGCTCCCGAAATGAACCCACCTGTGAACGCCGTTCATCGGCGGCATGATTAAAACTATGACTAAAAGAACAAACGAAGTTATAATCAGCGGGACGGAAAAACGGTGAAGTTCGTTGTAATCAATATTCGAAATAAAAAGCATTGCAACTACTCCCAAAACAGCGAAAAGAAGCTGGCTTCTTATGAAATGGAAGCAGTTGTGGTTGTGATAGTAAGCATAGGGGTAGCTTGCTGAAAACATCATCACAAGCCCGACTATCAGAATAGTAAGAACCAGGAATAGAAACGGAATGTCTACCCCTGAGTTTACTACTTTTATTAAATTTAGTTTTCTTTTTTTCTTCGGCTCACCTTGCGAAACTTTGGGTGAGTTTAAACCAAAAAATTTTTTCATTATTTTGGCTTTCATGTTTTACTCCCTTTCTACCAGATGCTAGATGTTGTTAATTACTAAAAGTATTGAAATTATTCCCATAACTGCCGTGCATAATCCAAAGACAGTGCATATTTTATTTTCGCTCCAGCCAAGCATCTCAAAGTGGTGGTGAATAGGGCTCATTTTGAAAAGCCTTTTGCCGCCTGAAATTTTGAAGTAAAGAACCTGAAGAATAACCGAAAACATTTCTGCGATGTAAATTGAAGAAAGAATTATCATTGGAACATAAAGCCCGCTTCCAAGGCCAAGCGCACAGACGATTCCGCCCAAGAAAAGTGAGCCGGTGTCTCCCATGAAAACTCTTGCCGGGTGAAGGTTCCAGATTAAAAATCCGAGGCATCCTCCCGCTAAAGCAGCTGATTCAATGCTAAGCCCGAACATTCCGAGCAGGTTTGTCATTATCATGTAAAAAATTGCAATCAAGAAAGTAACGCTTGTGCAAAGGCCGTCAACGCCGTCGGTTAAGTTAGCCGCGTTTACGATTCCAACGACCACCAAAGATAAAATAACATAATAGAAAAACCCGAGATCAACTTTGCCGAAAAACGGAATGCCTACTTTGGTTAAGCTTTCGCCGCCGAATGTGTTATTCATGATGTGAATTGCCGCGAAGTAAAGAATCACAACAGCGAATTGCAAAATGAGCTTTTGCTTTGGGGTAAGGCCCTGGTTTTGCTTTTTCCTGACTTTGACGTAGTCATCAATGAAACCTATGAGCCCGTAGCCAACCGCCATTGCAAGGCCACCGAAGATTTTTGCCGCCATTAAAGGAGTCTCGATTCGGTGGATACCCATGAATTCCGAGAGTTTGTAATAAAATGGGATGCATATTGCCGTTGAAATGACTATTCCAATAATGAACATTATGCCGCCCATTGTTGGGGTGCCTTGCTTGTTTTTGTGCCAAGAAGGGCCAATTTCAAGGATCGTTTGGCCATATTTAAGTTTGTGAAGAAATGGGATGAAAAATTTGCCGAGTGCCAAGGTTATTGCAAAAGAAAGTATTGCAGCCGATGCTGCCATTATTCCGTAGCTGTTCATGTTTACCTCCGGTTTGTTTGAGTTCAAAGATTTTAATCAGCGACGTCGTCGCTATGTACGAAATTGAGTTCTATTATTGTTCCCGCCTGAACTTCTTTTCCTTCTTCAATGCTTTGCGAAGAAACTTTTATGCTGGGGTCGCTTAGCTCGCTGCCTGAAAATTTAACGTTAAGCCCTGCGCTCGAAGCTACGCCGTTTACCTCGGCCATCGTTAGGCCTATGAATTTCGGAACTTTAACGCTTGAATTTGAATCTGAATCCGTGTGAAGGATTATTGTTCCGCCTTTTGGAATATGGCCCGAAGCTTCAGGAATTTGCGAGAGGACTTTGTCGCCGTTTCCTACTATCATTGCATTTAAAGATAAGGCCGCAGCGGCGTTTTTGGCTTCGCCTGCTGATTTGCCAACTAAATCCGGCACAACTGTGTCGATCTTTTCGAGTTCTTCTTCGGTGTAAGCCTTTTCGATGCCCATGTAAGGCAAGATATCTTTCATTGCCATTGCGAAAGCAGGAGCCGCAACTGCCGCGCCATAGTAGCTGTCGCCTTTTGGAGTGTCGAAGAACACCAGCATTGCGATTTTGGGGTTATCCGCAGGGGCAAAACCGCAGAAAGACGAAATATAATCTTTTTCGCCAGGCGCTGAAAGGCCGATTTTCTCTGAAGTTCCGGTTTTTCCGGCAACTCTGTAGCCTGCAATGTAAGCGTTTTTGGCTGCGCCATGAACTGCGTTTTCTTGAAGCATTGATGTTACTTTCTTTGCGGTTGCTTCTGAGATTGCTCTTCGTTTTATTACAGGGTCGATTTTTTTAACGGTGTTGCCGTTTTCGTCGATTATTTCTTTAACGACATGCGGCTGGACGATATTTCCGCCGTTTGCAATTGCTGAAGCTGCGGTTATCATTTGAATCGGCGTTATGCCGAAATTCTGGCCTATCGAAGCTACGCAAAGGTCTATTAGCGCCATTTTGCCGTCATTACTAAAGAATAAGTCGCTTGATTCCCCGGGCAGATCGATGTTCGTTTTGCTATGAAACCCGAAGGATTTATAGAATTTGAAGTAATTCTCAACCCCGACTTTTTGCCCCAGCGTGATGAATGCCGGGTTGCAGGAGTGGCAAAGCGCCTGAACGAAGTTTTGTGTTCCGTGGCCGCTGTGCTTGTGGCATTTTATTGGCCGAACGCCTTCATAAGGCTTGATTGCGCCGGTGCAGGTGTAACTCCAGTTGTCGTCAACTACTCCAAGCTCAAGCGCCATTGAAGAAACTATCATTTTGAAAACCGAACCAGGGTAGTATGTGTCGCTGACGGCTTTGTTTCGCCATTGATAGCTCAGCGCTTCGTTTTTGGCTTTTAGTTTTTCTTCTTCAGGAAGCGAATTGATGTAAGCTTCTTTTTCAGGGTCCGCGATTTTAAACGGTTCATTCGGGTCGAAATCGCCTTTAACGGCCATTCCCAAAATTTCGCCCGTGTTAACGTCCATTGCTATTGCCGTTGCTCTGTTTTTAACTTTGTGAGTTTTTATTCCTTCTTCAAGAGCTTTTTCCATGAATTTTTGGATGTTTTCGTCGATGGTTAACTTAAGGCTGTTGCCCGGAACAGGGTCGACGAGCTGCTCGTATTCAAACGGCATTTCTTTTCCTACTGCGTTTTTAGCGGTCAAGATTCTGCCTGGTTCGCCCCTTAAGGTTTTGTCGTAGTAAGCTTCAACCCCGGCCAAACCTTGGCTGTCGGCTCCTGTGAAACCAAGCACCGAAGCGGCAAAATCCTTCAGAGGATAATATCTTTTGTAATCTTCAATGAGCCTGATGCCAGTGGTTATTTTATTTTTGGTTTTAAACTCCATTATTTTGTCTTTTATGTCGCTTTCGACTTTCTTTTTGATTATCGTGTAGCACGAGCGTTTTTTCGAAAGCGCTAAGAGTTTTTCTTTGTCAATGTCAAGTATTTCGTGCATTCCGGAACAAATTAACTCTCGTTTTTCTTCAGTGTCTATGTAAGAAGGCTCCAAAACTACTGTCCAAACACTTGCGCTTTGTGCTAAGGGGTTCATGTTTCGGTCATAGATTGTTCCTCTTTTCGAATTTAGCTTAGTGTCGGCAAGTTGCTGCTCAGATGCCATTTTTTGTAGGCTTTCGCCTTGAAATATTTGAAGCACCATAAGCCTGAAAACAAGCAGCGGGAACCCCAAAAATACTAGCAAAGCAAGGACGACCATGGCCCTTCGTTGCATTCTAACAGTTACTCCTTTTGACAAAATTTACACCTCGTTTAGTTTTAAGTTTTCTTTATTTTTTTAAGCATTTAGTCGATAAAACTTATTATAATGATTATTTATTCATTAAACAAGTTATGACACGAAAAATATCCGGCCGGATTTTAGATTATTATATCCAATTTGTGGAACTTGAATTTTGCCTTTTTGCACCTTAAAATTAATTTATGTTGTTTTATGATAAATAAGTTGACTTTACATAAAAATATATGTATAATTAATCAAATATTTAGTAATCTAAAAGTTTGGTGGCGGAGGGTGAAAAATGGAAGTAGAAAAAGTTAATTTGCTGCTCAAAGAAAAAGACTTTTTAAAATGGAAACGTGCTTATAAAAATTGCAAAAAGCAAAGAAGCAAGATGGTTAAAGACCCTTACGATAAATTTGTTTCAGATGTCAAAGAAAGTTACAAAAGATATCTAAAAACCGGGGTCACTGCTAGCTTTGTAGACATGGTGGCTTTTTTTAGCTTTGTTTCTTATGCTTCGGAAGAATATTTAAAGCTTGACAAAAAGAAGAAATCTAAATTTTATTTTGCGCAGCGCGAAGCGGCTGTGGAAGCCTTGAAAAAAGAATCAAACGAAATGAACACCATTTTGAACCGCAAAAAAGAAGAAGCCGAAAGAGAGAAAGAAAAAGAAAACGAAGGTTACATTAAAAAAAATCTTAATAAAGGTGTGGACGCAATTGCACAAATGTTCGGCGTAAATATCGATGTTGACACAAGCAAAGTTAACATCGACACGGGAATTGAAAATTGCATATTTTCTATAGTTGCTGATGTGCCTTACCTTAAATTTAAAGAGTTAACAACCTTTAGAATCTATGTTATAATAACTGGCAAATCAAGCGGAGCATATCGTTTGGAAAAGCTTTTTGGTAACTTTAGTTTTAAGCAGTATAATTTAATGACTGCTAGCGGAAACATTATTGAAAACTACAAAGATAAAGATTTTAAATCAAGAAAGATATTTAAAGCTTGCGATGTTCCTATTAAGGCTAATGGCAACAGCGTGCCTATTTTGGGAAGTATTGTTGGAAATATAGATATCAAAGCAAAAGTTTATGTTTCGCCAAATGACATAATAAGCCGAATGGCTTTTAAAGTGGGGAATGTGACCGTAAATGGCGTTAAGCTTGAAAAAATTTTGCTTACGGAATCTGAGCTTTAAAAAATTACATTAGTTATTTTGAGAAAAAGCCGGCTTTGAGTCGGCTTAAATTTTTTATTACCACTTGACAAACCCCACCTTTAAGTGTTAAAATCAAAAAATGTATGGTAATTTTAAATTAAGGTTACTGTGCAAGATATTTTGATTCCAGGAGGTGTAATATGCCAACATTTAACCAGTTAGTCCGTAAAGGAAGAAAAAGCCAAGAGAAAAAAGCTAAAGCTCCTGCACTTTTAAGAGGCTGGAACTCAAAAAAGAGAGAAGCTATTGAGCAGAATTCTCCGCAAAAAAGAGGAGTATGCACTGCAGTTAAAACAGCAACTCCTAAAAAGCCGAACTCAGCACTTAGAAAAATTGCTAGGGTGCGTCTTTCAAACGGCTTGGAAGTAACTTCTTACATTCCGGGTATCGGACACAATCTTCAAGAGCACAGCGTTGTTCTTATAAGAGGTGGACGTGTAAAGGATTTACCTGGTGTGCGTTACCACATTATCAGGGGTACGCTCGACGCTCAAGGAGTAGCAAAGCGTATGCAAGCACGTTCAAAATACGGTGCAAAACGTCCAAAAGCAGGAGCAGCTAAGAAATAAGCTCCAAAGAAAATTAAATAGGTATAACTTAGCTTAGGCTAGTGCAGGAGTGCTGTATATAGTATTTTTCAGATTTCTCTTGTGCTTGGCAAACGAAGGCTAAATTACTTTCGAGTACCTATGATATCATTTATTGTGAAGGAGGGAAGAAACATGCCAAGAAGAGGTCGTGTTACAAGACGTGATGTTTTAGCAGATCCGATTTACGGTTCTAAACTCGTAACTCGTCTTATCAACAACATCATGCTCGACGGAAAAAGAGGAGTAGCTCAAAAAGTAGTATATAAAGCATTCGATATATTACGTGAACAAACAGGAAGAGAACCACTCGAAGTTTTTGAAGAAGCTATGGAAAACATAATGCCAACTTTAGAGGTTAAAGCTCGCCGCGTAGGAGGAGCTACTTACCAGGTTCCAATCGAAGTAAGAGCTGACAGAAGACAAACTTTAGGTTTAAGATGGCTCACAAAATACTCAAGACTTCGCTCAGAAAGAACCATGATCAAAAGATTATCAGGTGAAATTCTTGATGCAATCAAAAGCACAGGCGGAGCAGTTAAAAAACGTGAAGATACCCACAAAATGGCTGAAGCTAACAAAGCTTTTGCACATTACCGCTGGTAATTTCACTGCCAGGAATTTTAATTTTTGGCAAAAAATGTTTAAAAATTTAATGGTTGCCGCATAATAAACTTTGCGGTTGCCGTTTTCTAGAGAAGAATTGAAGAAAAGGAGGATATTATGCCAAGGAAAGTATCACTGGAAATGACCAGAAATATTGGAATCATGGCTCACATCGATGCTGGTAAAACAACAACTACAGAACGTATTTTGTTTTACACCGGAATAAACCACAAAATCGGTGAAACTCATGACGGTGCTGCTACAATGGACTGGATGGTTCAAGAGCAAGAACGCGGAATTACAATTACTTCCGCAGCAACAACATGTTTCTGGAAAAACCACAGAATTAACATTATCGATACTCCAGGCCACGTTGACTTCACAGTTGAAGTTGAGCGTTCGCTCAGAGTTCTTGACGGTTCTGTTACTGTTCTTTGCGCTAAAGGCGGCGTTGAGCCTCAGTCAGAAACAGTATGGCGTCAAGCTGATAAATACGGCGTTCCTCGCATGGTTTACGTTAATAAAATGGACATCATGGGAGCAGATTTTTACAACGTTGTAAAAATGATGAAAGAACGTCTTAAATGTAATGCTGTTCCGATTCAACTTCCAATAGGTGCTGAAGATACCTTTAAAGGTATTATCGACCTTGTTGAAATGAAAGCTTACGTTTATTATGATGACCTCGGAAAAGACATCAGAGTAGAAGAAATCCCCGAGGATATGAAAGAATTAGCTGAAAAATATCACACAGAAATGATCGAGTGCATTGCTGATCAAGACGAAGCAATTTTCGAAAAATATCTCGAAGGTGAAGAAATTTCCATCCAGGAAATTAAAGATTGCATTAGAAGAGCAACTATCGCAAACACAGTTGTGCCGGTAACTTGCGGTACATCTTACAAAAACAAGGGTGTTCAAAAACTCCTTGACGCTATAGTTGACTACATGCCTTCTCCAACAGATGTTCCAGCAATCAAGGGTGTTAACCCTGAAACAGAAGAGGAAGTTGAAAGACATTCTTCAGACGACGAACCTTTCGCAGCTCTTGCGTTTAAAATTGCAGTTGACCCATTCGTAGGAAAGCTCTGCTTCTTCAGAGTTTACTCAGGAACAATTGCAGCAGGTTCAACTGTTTACAACTCGACAAAAGATAACAACGAACGCATCGGAAGAATTCTCCAGATGCATTCAAACCATCGTCAAGATATCGACAAGGTTTATGCAGGAGACATCGCTGCTGCGGTTGGACTTAAAAACACAACAACAGGCGACACTCTTTGCGACGAGAAACACCCTGTAATTCTCGAATCAATGGAATTCCCTGAACCTGTTATCCGTGTTGCTATTGAGCCAAAAACCAAAGCAGGCCAAGAAAAAATGGGTCTCGGACTTGCAAAACTTGCAGAAGAAGATCCAACTTTCAAAGCTTACACCGATGAAGAAACCGGCCAAACCATCATCGCTGGAATGGGCGAACTTCACCTTGAAATCATCGTTGACAGACTTCTTCGTGAATTCAAAGTTGAAGCAAATGTTGGTAAACCTCAGGTTTCTTATAAAGAAACTATCCGCAAGAGTGCCGATGTTGAAGAAAAATACGCTCGTCAATCAGGCGGACGTGGTCAATACGGTCATGTTAAGATTAAAGTTGATCCAAACCCGGGCAAAGGTTACGAGTTTGTTAACGAAATCGTTGGAGGAGCTATCCCGAAAGAATACATTCCTGCCGTTGATAATGGTATCAAAGGCGCTATGCTTTCAGGTGTTCTCGCAGGTTACAACGTTGTTGACGTTAAAGTAACACTTTACGACGGTTCTTACCATGAAGTTGACTCTTCTGAAATGGCATTTAAAATTGCCGGTTCTATGGCATTTAAATCAGCTATGAGAAAAGCTGACCCGGTTTTACTTGAGCCTATCATGAAAGTTACTGTAACTGTTCCTGAAGAATACATGGGAGACGTTATTGGAGACATTAACTCTCGCCGTGGCATGATTCAAGGCATGGAAGCGGTTTCAGGCGCTCAAAGAATCAATGCTCAGGTTCCGCTTTCTGAAATGTTTGGTTACGCAACTGATATGCGTTCCAAAACTCAAGGAAGAGGCCAATACACAATGGAACCAAGCCACTATGCAGAAGTTCCGAAATCTGTTTCAGAACAAATTATTGCAAGCAGAGGCAAAAAAGATTAATCTTTTTAAAGCTGTTTAAAATATAATTGACTTTTTGGATTTCAAGTGCTAAACTTGTGCATGAACTATTTAATTTTTAAGGGAGGAAAATAAAATGGCAAAAGCTAAATTTGAAAGAAGCAAGCCACACGTAAACATTGGTACTATCGGTCACGTTGACCATGGTAAAACTACTCTTACAGCAGCAATAACTAAAGTTCTCAACCTCAAAGGTGACTCTGATTTTGTTGATTACTCAAACATCGACAAAGCTCCTGAAGAAAGAGAACGCGGAATTACAATCAACACCGCACACGTTGAATATCAAACAGCTAACCGTCACTATGCACACGTTGACTGCCCAGGCCATGCTGACTATGTTAAAAACATGATCACCGGTGCAGCTCAAATGGACGGCGCTATCCTCGTTGTTTCAGCAGCAGACGGCCCAATGCCACAAACTCGTGAACACATCTTACTTGCACGTCAGGTTGGCGTTCCAAGCATCGTTGTTTTCATGAACAAAGTTGACCAAGTAGACGACGAAGAATTACTCGACCTCGTTGAAATGGAAATTCGTGAACTTCTTAACGAATACGAATTCCCAGGCGACGACACCCCAATCATCAGAGGTTCAGCTCTTAAAGTTCTTGAATCTACTTCAAAAGATCCTTCAGCTCCAGAATACAAATGCATTCTCGACTTGATGGAAGCTGTTGACACCTTCATTCCTACACCTGAAAGAAAAGCAGACCAACCATTCCTTATGCCTGTTGAAGACGTTTTCACAATCACAGGTCGTGGAACAGTTGCTACAGGTAGAGTAGAACGTGGACAACTCAAAATGGGTGAAGAAGTTGAACTCGTTGGTCTTACCGAAGAACGCAAGAAAGTTGTTGTTACCGGTATTGAAATGTTCAGAAAAATTCTTGATTACGCTGAAGCAGGAGACAACATCGGTGCTCTCTTACGTGGTGTTCAAAGAGAAGACATTCAACGCGGTCAAGTTCTTGCTAAACCTGGCACAATCAACCCACACACTAAATTCAAAGGCCAAGTTTACGTATTAACTAAAGACGAAGGTGGACGTCATACTCCATTCTTCAACAACTATCGTCCTCAGTTCTATTTCAGAACAACTGACGTTACAGGCGTAATTAAGCTCCCAGAAGGAACTGAAATGTGCATGCCTGGCGACAACGTTGTAATGGAAGTTGAACTCATTACTCCTATCGCTATTGAAGAAGGACTTCGCTTCGCTATCCGTGAAGGCGGAAGAACAGTTGGTTCGGGCGTTGTAACCGAAATCCTCGGCTAATATATTTAGTCTTTAAAGGCTGCTCCTTTTTAGGGGCGGCTTTTTTGTGCTATTTAAAAGCCATGTTTATTGACATTAAGCTATTATTTAATTAAAATTAGTATGTGAGATAATAAATTTAAATAGAAACGAGGTAATAAAATTGATAGAAGGTTTGTTTACATCCGAATCGGTAACGTCGGGCCACCCTGACAAATTATGCGATTTGATTTCAGATACTATTCTTGATGCGATATTAAAAAAAGACCCAAATGCGCACGTAGCCTGCGAAGTTACAGCTACGATGGGTTTAATTCACGTTATGGGAGAAATAACCACTTCTTGCTACGTTGACATTGAAAAAGAAGTTAGAAATGCTATAAAAAATGTTGGATATGTTGATTCTTCTTGCGGCCTTGACGGAAACACTTGCGGGGTTATAGTTTCGATTAATTCTCAGTCGCCGGACATTGCAATGGGCGTTGATGCTTCGCTTGAAAATAAACACGGAGACAAAAGCGCTGAGAGCCAAGTTGGAGCAGGGGACCAAGGAATGATGTTTGGTTTTGCTTGCGACGAAACTAAGGAGCTCATGCCGCTTCCGATATCTCTTGCGCATTTGCTTGCTAAAAAGCTTGAAGAAGTTAGAAAAAACGGAACTCTTAGCTATCTTAGGCCTGACGGAAAAACTCAGGTTACAGTTGAATATAAAAACGGCGCTCCTTTAAGGGTTGACACTGTTGTTGTTTCAACTCAGCATTCTGAAGATGCCACGCTTCAAACCATAAAAAACGACGTTATTGAAAAAGTGATTTTGCCGGTTCTTCCGCGCGAGCTAATTGACGAGAAAACCAGAGTTTTCGTTAACCCTACGGGAAGATTCGTGATTGGTGGCCCTGCAGGAGACACTGGCCTTACCGGAAGAAAAATAATCGTTGATACATACGGCGGGTTTGCTCGCCATGGCGGCGGAGCTTTTTCGGGCAAGGACCCAACCAAAGTTGACAGATCAGGCGCTTACGCTGCAAGATACATTGCGAAAAACATAGTTGCAGCAAAAATTGCAAAAAAATGCGAAGTTCAAATTGCTTATGCAATCGGAGTTTCGAAGCCTGTTTCGGTTATGGTTGACACCTTTGGAACATCCGAAATTTCAAACGAAAAACTTTCTGAAATAGTAAGCAAAGTTTTTGATTTAAGGCCTTCTTCGATAATTGAAAAATTTGGTCTTAAAGCCCCGATTTATGCTCAGCTTTCGTCTTATGGCCACATGGGAAGAGAAAATCTTGGCGTAGCTTGGGAAAAAACCGACAAAGCAGAAGAAATCAAAAAGCTTGCTTTTGAAAAATAATTTGCAAGAAAAATTTTAACCGGGAGGGTTTAAATCATGGATTTAAGTCGTGAAACGTTTTTAGAAGAAATTAAAAATGTGAAAAATCTGAAAGATTTAAGTCTTTTGAAAGATAAATATTTAAAAAAGCACGTCAAATCTTTGTATGCCGGGCTTAAACAGCTTGGCAGCGAAGAAAAGAAAACCGCAGGTAAAGAGATAAATGAGTTTAAAAAATTAATGGAAACGAAAATTTCGGAGCTTGAAGAAAGCTTTGCTCTTAGCGATGATTGCCCTGCGTATGATGTTACAATTAGAAAAAACACAATAAATTTGGCTCCTGAGCACCCGCTCATGAAGCTTTACAAGAAAATTGAAGAAGTAATGACTAAAATGGGTTTTTCGAACGTTGAAGGCCCTGAAATAGAGCTTGACAAATACAATTTCGAAATGCTGAATTTGCCTTCGCACCATCCTGCGAGAGATATGCAAGACACATTTTATGTTACTGCGCCGAATGTTCTTCTTCGTTCGCATACTTCCAGTGTGCAAATTCGCACGATGCTTCAAAACAAGCCCCCTATCCAAATTATGTCTCAGGGAACTGTTTACAGAGTTGACGACATTGACCCTCAGCACACGCCGATGTTTTATCAAATTGAAGGCTTGATGGTTGCTGAGAATATATCTTTTGCGAATTTAAAGGCTGTTTTAACCAAGCTCATAAAAGAAGTTTTCGGCGAAAGCGTTAAGGTTCGTTTCAGGCCGACTTATTACCCTTACACCGAGCCGAGTGCTGCGATGGATATGTCTTGCACGGCATGCGGCGGAAAAGGCTGCAGAACTTGCGGAGGTTCCGGCTGGATAACAGTTCTTGGCTCTGGAATGGTTCACCCGAATGTTCTAAAGGGCGTTGGATACGACACTTCAAAATACACTGGTTTTGCTTTCGGCCTCGGGCTTAACAGGCTCACGCTGATATATTACGGGCTTTCAGAGATGCGCAAATTCTATGAAAACGACATCAGCCTTTGGAAGCAGCTTTAAGAGAGGGGGAGTACAAATGTTTAAATTTTCAATGAACTGGCTTAAAGATTACTGCGGAAAAAGCATGACTGCAGAAGAAATTTTCAGCATACTTAACTTGCAAGGTTTTGAATTTCAAGGAAGCGAGAATGTTTGCGGCGATTTGGTTACTGCAATTGAAGTTAAAGCTAACCGCCCCGACATGCTTTGCCACAGCGGCATTGCAAGAGAAATAAAGGCGTTTAAAAACGAGCCGCTGCCTTTGATTCCTAAGTTTGCTTCTAAAATAAACAACGAAAAATTTAGAATTGAAATAAAAGACGAAACCGCTTGCAAAAGATTTTCGATTTTGAAGCTTAAAAATATTAACAATAAAGGCGAAACCCCTGAGCACATTAGGCTGCGCCTTGAAGCTTTGGGCATTAATTTGGTTAACCCGGTTGTTGACATAATAAACTACGTTATGTTTGATTTAGGCCAGCCGATGCACTGCTATGACGCCAAGAAATTAAACGGCGAGCAGCTCGAAATTAAAAGAGCGGAAAATGATTTTAAACTCGAAACTTTAAACGGCGAAGCCGAAGTTAAAAAAGGCGACATTTTGATTTCAAGCGGCGAAGAAACCGTTTGCGTTGCGGGAATAATCGGCGCGGATATTGCTTCCGTTTCGCATGAAAGCACTGAAATTTTGCTCGAAGCTGCAGTTTTTGACGAAGTTAGCGTGCGCCTTACTTCAAGAAGACTTAAAATTTCAACGCCTTCATCTTTTAGGTTCGAAAGAGGCGTTAACATTCAAAATTCTTTTGATATCCTTGGAATTTGCGCAAAGATGATAACCGAAGTTTGCGGCGGCGAAATTTGCGAAGAGGGCTTTGATTATTACCCTGAAGTTAAAGAGCCTACCATTGTGAAACTCAGCCTTAAAGACACAAATTTGCTCTTAGGAACAAGCCTTGAAGCTGGGCAAGTTACGGAATATCTTGAAAGATACGGCTTTGCTTGCAAAAGCTTAAATGAAAATGAAATTTCTGTAACTGTTCCTGCTTACAGAATAACGGTTAACCGCGAAGTTGAATTAATAGGCGAAATTGCGCGAATTCACGGCTATGATAACATCCCTGAAATAATGCCTAAGATTCAAATAAGCTACCAAAAAAACCAAATTTGGGCTAACAGAGATAAACTAAGAAGCCTTCTTTTGAAATTAGGTTTCGCGGAAACAATAAATTATTCGTTTATTCCAGGAAACACCATGGAAGCTTTGGAAATAAAAGAAAGCGATATTATCTATTCGGATGTTACTCTTCAAAACCCGATTTCTCAGGCTTACAGCCTCATGAGACCTACGATGGTTTATTCGCTTTTAAACTGCCTTGCTTACAATTATTCGGTTAAAAATTCCGATATTGCTCTTTTCGAGCTCGGCCGCACTTATTTCAAAGATAAATCTCTCGACACCGGCTGCAAAGAGCTCGGCACTTGCGGATTTATGATGACAGGGGTTAAGTCTCCGAAAGGCTGGGGCCAGGCAAAAGATATTAAATATGATTTTTATGATCTTCTTTCGTATCTTGACGTTATAATGGATAACTTCGGCCAGAAATTCACTCTTGAAAAAGCAGATTATAAATTTTGCAAAGAAAAAGCAGCTTATGAAATAGTTGTAAACGGCGAAAAAATTGGATTCATAGGCCAAGTTAACAAGCAAAAATTCGAGCCGCTAGTTAAAAATGTTAAACTCATAAGAGATGAAATTTTCTATTGCGAGATTCGTTTTGACAGCTTAATTTCTGCTGATAAAAAACTCAAATTTGAGTCAAAATACCCGCCTGTTAAAAGACTTTATAACCTACTTCATTCAAAAGACGTTTCTTCGAAAGAAATTTCGGATGCAATCATGGCAAGTTCAGAGGTCGTTAGAAGCGCTGAAGTGAAAGACGTTTACATCGATAAAAACATGCCGGAAGACACCCACGCGGTTCTTTATGAAGTGACTTACTGTAGCCAAACTGCAACCCTCACCACTGAAGAAATTGAAAAAATTGAAGCTTCTTTTATAAATCTTGTGAAAGAAAAATATAACGCCGTTTTAAAAGGCTAAATTCAAACGAAAAAAGCACCGATTTAATTCGGTGCTTTAATTTTTTTAAAGTGTTTTAATTCTTCGGCTGTGAGTTCGCGCCATTTTCCTGGGGGAAGCATGCCGAGCTTTAACTGCCCGATGGAAATTCTTTTGAGCCTTGCGACTTCCAGCCCAACTGACTCGCACATTTTTCTGATTTGCCTGTTTTTGCCTTCTTTTATTGAAATTTTCAAGACTGACCTGCCTTTTTCGTTGCTTAGAACTTCAACTTGAGCAGGCTCGATTTCTTCGCCGTCAATTTCGGTTTTGCAGGCAAGTTTCACGAGGGTTTCTTCTTTAACGCCTGATCTTACGGTTACTCTGTAAGTTTTGAAAATATTTTTCGAAGGGTGAATCAAATTGTTTGCAAAGTCCCCGTCGTTTGTCATTATTAGCAGGCCTTCGGAGTCTTTGTCGAGCCTTCCAACGGGGTAGATCCTTGATTTTATTTCTTTAACAAGGTCAGTCACGCACTTTCTGCCTCTTTCGTCGTGCATAGTGGTAACGTAGCCGCGCGGTTTGTGAAGCATAATGTAAATTTTCTTTGAGCTTGCAGGCTCCACTCTTTTGCCGCCAACGGTAACGAGGTCTTTCCCGGGGGTTACCCTTGCGCCGAGAGTTGCAACTCTGCCGTTTACTCTAACTTTACCCTGCGAGATTAAATCCGCGCATTTTCTCCTGGAATCTATTCCGGCATCGGCCAAGTATTTTTGAAGAACTGTTTTTTCCATTTTTTATTTTCCTTTATTTTTTAAAAATTTTTGCGAAAAAGCTTGAAATGCCGCTCCAAAAGCTTTTTTTAACGGGTTTTGAGCTCTTTGCTTCTTCGAGCGAAACAATGCTGCTTTCGCCGATTTGTTTACCTTCTAAAGAGTATATCACTTTTCCTAAAATTTGTCCTTTTTCTATTGGTGCTTTATGAGTCTTTTCGAGTTTAACTTCTCTTTTAACCGCATCTTCTTGCCCTTTTTTGAGGCTTACCGAAAAATCTTCCAAGATTCCTGCGGTTATTTCGGTTTTTTCGCAGCCGGTTACTTCAATTTTAGCTGTGAAATTTTTTTCTTCGAAAGTTTTTGTCAAAGTATTTTCAAAGCCGTAATTATAAAGGCTTATGTGGTCATCCCAGTCGTTTGGCGCATTAAGTGTGACGCAAACAAGCTTCACGCCGTTTTTATTCGCGCAAGAAACCAGGCACCTGCCTGCCAGTTTCGTGAAACCCGTTTTAATTCCAATGCAGTAGGGGTAAAGCCTTAAAAGTTTATTGTGGTTTTTGTAGTTAACGGTTTTCGAAGGGTTTATGAATTTAACGAGCATGCTTTTTTGAGAAACTATTTTTGCGAAGGCTTCGTTTTCCATTGCATATGCTCCCAAAAGCGCCATGTCATGAGCTGTTGAGTGGTGGTTGTCTTTGTCAAGGCCGGAAGGAGTTGAAAACTTCGTGTCTTTCATTCCTAGGAGTTTTGTCTTTTCGTTCATCAGGTTTATGAACTTCTCGGTTTCGCCTGAAACTGCGATTGCAGCTGCATTTGCGGCATCGTTGCCCGAGCAAAGAAGCATGCCTTTTGCTAAAGAATCCAGCGTTACGATGTCGCCTTGCATTAACCCCATCGAAGTGCCTTCAACTCTGATCATTTCGGGGGTTATTTCTATTTCTTTGTTGCCGTGCGCTGCTGCGTGCTCAAGCGTTAAAAGCGAAGTCATTATTTTGGTTGTGCTTGCCATTGGCATTGGCTCAGTTTCGTTTTTGCTCCAAATTACTGCTCCAGAATCCGCGCAGATTAAAATTGCCGATTTAGCCGAAACATCAAGCGCGCAAACGCTGCCGGAAAAAATTGTGAAGAGCATTATTAAGAAAAATGCCATTAAAATATTTTTGCGTTTGGAATTCAAAATGAGTTTTAAATCTTTCATAAGCTTTACTCTTGCGGCTTTTGGTAGCCGATTTCTCCTTTTTTAAAATATTTTTTTATAATTCTATGCAAGATTTTTTCAAAAAAGGATAAAACATTACGATTAATTTTTGCTCATTGAATGAAGTTTTGTTTTTTTGCCAATACTGATTACATGGTAAACTTTGGAAAGAAAGGAAAGAAAAGCCATGCAATACAGTAAAGTCAAAATTTGCGGGGTAAGCACTTCTGATTTAAAACTTCTTAGCGAAAAAGAAAAGACAGAGCTCCTTAAAAAGGTTAAAGCCGGCGATAAACCAGCCCGCGAGAAACTCATAAGCGGCAATTTGCGCCTTGTTCTTAGCATTGTTCACCGTTTTGCGGGCAGGGGCGAAACTCTGGAAGATCTTTTTCAAGTGGGGTGCATTGGGCTTATTAAATCCATTGATAATTTTGATATTTCGCAAAATGTGAGGTTTTCGACTTATGCCGTACCGATGATTATAGGCGAGATAAGAAGGCATCTGAGAGATAACAACTCTGTTAGGGTCAGCCGCTCGATGCGTGATTTGGCTTACCGCGCAATGCAGGTTAAAGAAAGGCTAACGAGCATAAAAAACAAAGAACCCACCATTGAAGAAATCGCTTCGGAGCTTGATGTTCCAAAAGAAAGTGTTGTGCTTTCGCTTGAATCAATAGTTGAACCGATTTCTCTTGATGAGCCTCTTTTTTCAGATAATAACGGCGACACAGTTTATGTAATGGATCAAATTGGAGATAAAAACGACGATATTAACTGGCTTGAAGAAATTTGCATCAAGCAGGCGCTTTACTGCCTGAGCGACAGAGAGAAAAATATTCTTAATTTAAGATTTTTGCAAGGCAAAACCCAAATTGAAGTTGCAAACAAAATTGGAATAAGCCAGGCGCAGGTTTCAAGGCTTGAAAAGAGCGCTATAGCTAAAATTAAAAAGTAGTTTACTCTTCGCTGCCGCTTAAAACGCTGTAAGCAATTGCGCACTCGATTTTTTTCTTTTGCATTTCGCAAGACATTTCATAAGGCTTTTTGAGGTCTTTGTTAAACTGGTAGTTTTTCGAGCTGCAACCGCCGCAACAATAGAATTTAGCCCAGCATTTTTTGCATTTTTCTTTATGGTAGACCGTTAATTTCAAAAATTCTTTTTTAAGGTTTTCGTTGAAAGTTCCTTCGTTTAAGTTGCCCATGATGAATTGTTCTTCGCCGACTAATTGATGGCAAGGGTAGATGTCTCCGTTTGGAGTAATTGCTACATAATCGTTGCCAAAGCCGCAGCCCTTGAGCCTTTTGGTGATGCATGGGCCTTCATTTAAGCTGATGTTGAAGTTGAAAAAGTTGATGTTTTCGCCTGATTTTTTCATTTCAATCAGCTTTTTTGTTAATTTGTCGTGCTCTTTTAAAATTTCCGGCAAATCTTTTTCGGTCACAGCGTGCTCAAAGCCGTCTCCTGCAAGGGCTGGCTCGGCTGAAATTTCGCTAAAACCGAGGTTATAAATATGCATGATGTCTTCGCTGAAATTTAAGTTTTCTTTTGTGTAAGTGCTTCTAACGTAATATTTTTTGCCGTTTCTTTTCTCTATTAATTTTTTAAATTTCGGCAAAACAACATCGTAAGAGCCTGTTCCAACTTTGGTTAATCTGAATCTGTCGTTGGTTTCTTTTCTGCCGTCAAGCGAAAGAACAACGTCGTAAATTTCTTTGTTTATGAAATCAATTTTTTCATCATCAAGCAGCACGCCGTTCGTTGTTAGTGTGAATCTAAAGTTTTTGCCGTGCTGCTTTTCAAGGCTCCTTGCGTATTTAACGGTTTCTTTCACGACTTCGAAGTTCATTAGCGGTTCGCCGCCGAAGAAGTCCATTTCAAGGTTTTTAATGTTGCCTGATTTTGCAATAACGAAGTCAATTGCCTTTTTCGCAGTTTCAAGGCTCATGAGTTCCCTTTTGCATTTAAAGTCGCCTTTCGAAGCAAAGCAGTAGCTGCACCTTAAGTTGCAATCGTGCGAAACATTAAGGCAAATAGCTTTAATCGGCGAAGAAATTTTTTCTTCGGTAACTAGTTTTTGGTAGCTATCTTCTGAGAAGAGCTTGCCCGCAGTGTAAAGCGAAAAAAGCTCGTCAAAGGCTTCTTTTATTTCTTTTTGCGGGTATTTATCGCTGAGTTTTTTAAGAACATACGATTCAGTGTAATCAAAAAAATTCCCGGGAATATAATCCAAAATGTCGTAAGAAATATCGTCAACAAGATGGACTGACCCGCTGTTTGTGTCAATCACGAAATTATTATTTTCAAATTTAAATTTATGTATCATAAAAAATTGCCGGCTTTTAACCATGCCGGAAAAAAGCCGTGACTTTCACCTATCTTTTTTATTATTTGTGGTTGCATTCGCATTTTTGGTTGTTAACGGTGTTGTCAACTTTTGAAGCTGTTTGGCAAGAAGCCTGGCATTCACCGCATCCGCCTGTTAAAGCTGTGTTTTTAAGGTCTTTTGTTGTTAAAGTTTTAATGTGTTTCATTTTTTCCTCCTAAATTTGAGATTTCCAATCTATTTTACCACATCTTGCTTTATTTTCAAATACCTTTGTGAAAGTTTTTGCAAGTGAGGCTAAAGAATGTAATATCATGGGCGACTTGTCTATATATATTAGTTATGTATGCAAAGAAAAAGTAAGATTTTTAAATTGCCGTTTTGGAGATGAAATTATGAATTGGTGGCAGATGCTTGCAAATGACGCTGTTAGAAAGCTTGATTCAAATGTGGAAAAGGGCCTGACTAGCTTTGAAGTTAAAAAAAGGATGCTTAAATATGGCAAAAATACGCTTGAAGCTGAGCAGAAAAACAGCTTTTTGAAGAAACTTTGGCTTCAGCTTTCAGATTTTATGATAGTTACGCTTTTGGTTGCTGCAGCGGTTTCGTTTTTTTCTTCTTTCGTTAAAGGCTCGAAAGATTACATTGACGCTCTCATCATTCTTTTTATTGTTGTTTTGAATATTGTTATTGGAATTTTGCAAGAAAGCAGAGCTGAAAAGGCGATTGATTCCCTTAAAAAGCTTTCTTCGCCTAGCGCCAAAGTTTTGAGGGATTCAAAAGGCCAGAAAGTGCGCTCTGAGGAGTTAGTTCCGGGGGATATACTCATTCTTAAAGCCGGAGATTACATATGCGCTGACGCAAGAGTTTGCGAAGCTTCGGGGTTTTTCGTTGAAGAATCAGCCTTAACGGGCGAATCTTTTAGCATCCCGAAGAGTGAAAAAGCCGTTAGCGGGGAAAACCTTTCGCTCGGAGACATGAAAAGCATGGTTTTTTCAGGAACTATCGTCACGAGAGGCCACGCAAAAGCGGTTGTTACAGAAACCGGCATGAACACGCAGGTTGGAAAGATCGCTGGGCTGATGAGCGGCGAGCAAAACTTTAAAACTCCGCTTAGCAAGAAATTAGAAAAAACGGGCAAAAGGCTTGGAATTTTCATAATTTTGATTTGCGTTTTGGTTTTTGTTTTGGGGATGCTTCAAAATGTTGATTTTATTGAAATGCTGATGATTTCAATAAGTTTAGCGGTTGCGGCTATTCCTGAGGGGCTCCCTGCGGTGGTTACGATTGTTTTGGCAACGGGCGTTAGAAGAATGGCGGCAAGAAACACGATTGTAAGGAATCTGCCGGCGGTTGAAACTCTTGGCCACACGGCGGTGATATGCTCCGACAAAACAGGAACCTTAACCATGAACAAAATGGAAGTTAAAGAGTTAAGGTCAGCGCTTAAACACGAAGATTTTAAAAACGATTTCGCAAAAGAAATTTTAAAGCTTGGCATGCTTTGCAACAACTGCATAATAACCGGCGGGAACATCAAAGGCGAGCCGACCGAAAAGGCTCTTTTAACCGCAGGAATGAAAATAGGGCTTAAAAAGGCTAATTTGGAAGCTAAATTCAAAAGGGTTTTCGAGATTTCTTTTAATTCTTCAAGAAAACTCATGACGACCGTGCATGAAACGCCTGAAAGAAATTACATTTCAGTAACGAAAGGCGCACCGGATATAATCCTTAAAAAATGCAAATTTTACAAGACCGAAAACGGCATTTGCCCTTTGACTGAGGAAGTTTTAAGAGAAATTAAAAAGCAAAGCGAAGAAATGTCCAGCGAGGCTTTGAGGCTTATTGCAATCGCTTTTAAAAATTTAAACACTTTTGAAAAATGCGAAGAAGTGCTTGAAAACGAGCTTGTTTTTTGCGGCCTTGCAGGAATTGAAGACCCTGTGCGCCCTGAAGCAAAGCTTGCGGTTAAAAAGTGCAAAAAAGCAGGAATAAAACCCGTGATAATAACCGGCGACCACGCGCTGACGGCAAAAGCTATCGGGAAGGAAATAGGCATATTAGACGAAAATTCAAAAATAATAACAGGCCCGGAACTAGAAGAATTCTCGGACGAAAAACTTGCCGAAAAAATTGAAACTTACTCCATTTTTGCAAGGGTTTCGCCGCAGCATAAGATGAGAATAATCAAAGCGCTTCAGAAAAAAGACTTGATAGTTGCAATGACGGGCGACGGCGTTAACGACGCTCCTGCGCTTAAAGCTGCGGACATTGGCTGCGCAATGGGCAAGCACGGAACAGACGCCGCGAAAGCCGCTTCGGATATGATCATAACCGACGACAACTTTGCAACAATAGTTGAAGCGATAAAGCAGGGCAGAGGAATGTTTGAAAACATTAAAAAGACGATTCATTTCTTGCTTTCAACTAACATCGGCGAAGTAATGGTAGTGCTTTTTGGGTTTTTAATCAAAGTTCCAACGCCTCTTTTAGCGGTGCATTTGCTGTGGATAAACATGGTAACAGACGCCTTCCCGGCGCTTGCACTAGGCGCTAGCCCAATTGAGCCCGAAATAATGAAACGAAAACCAATTGGCAACAAAAAAGGTTTTTTCTCTGGCAGCATGATTTACAACATTATAATCGAAGGGCTTTTCATAGCTGCGGTTGGGTTTTTATCTTACACTGTTGGAAGAGTCTTTTTCGACATAGACCCCAGCGACCCTGTAATCGGCAGAACGATGGCATTCACGACTCTTGGCCTTAGCCAGCTGATGCATGCTTTTAACGTTCAAAGCGAAAAATCTCTTTTCGAAACGGGAATTTTTGAAAATTTAAAGCTTGTTTATTCCGTTATTTTCTGCATCTTTTTGCAAATCATTTCTGTGGCTGTGCCTGCGTTTAATGGCTTTTTCAAAACGATTTGCCTGAATTTGCCGCAGTGGATTATCGTAACGCTTCTGGCAGTTTCGCCTATTTTGGTTTCTGAAGCTGAGAAAAGATTTTTAAACCCGAAAGAAAAAAATTCCTGCGAAGAATAAAACGAGTATTCTATATTTTTTGAAAGCTACATATAAATTTTTACCAAGGGGGATTAACAATGAAAGTTTTTGTACTTAACCGAAAAAAATTAATGATCATCATAGGTTGCATGACTATGGCAATTGCGGGAGCTTTTGCGCTTACTGGAACGGTCTCTTTTATGGCCAGCGAAAGGAAACTGCCGATTTACTGCGTTGACAGAGAAGATAAGGTCGTGAGCATATCTTTCGACGCTGCATGGGGCAACGAGCAAACGCAAACTTTGCTTGATATTTTGAAGGATAAAGGCGTTAAAAGCACGTTTTTCCTCGTAGGATTTTGGGCTGAGAAGTACCCTGAATCAGTAAAGGCAATCGCCGATGCCGGCCACGACGTGGGCAACCACTCAAACACTCACCCGCACCTTCCGAAAATGGAAAAAGACAAAGTTTTGGCTCAAATAGAAGATTGCAACAAGAAAATTGAAGCTGCAGGAGCACCAAGGCCAATACTTTTCAGGCCGCCTTACGGAGACTACAACAACTGCGTGGTTGAATCCACAAACGAGCTTAAAATGCATTGCATTCAGTGGGATGTTGACAGCCTTGACTGGAAAGACCCAACTCCAGACGATATGGTTAAAAGAATAAAAAGCAAATTGAAACCCGGCTCGATAATTCTGATGCACAACGGCGCTAAGAACACTCCGGAAGCACTGCCAAAAATCATAGATATGATAAAAGGCGAAGGCTATCAAATAGTTCCTATCTCAGAAATTATTTACAAAGAAAATTACACAATGGATTCCCAAGGAAAGCAAAAATTAAATAAATAATCTTTAATTCGCGAAAGGTAATAAACAGCGCAGCGCACGAATAATATTTAGTAATAAATGCAGGTAAAAGGAGAGGTTAAAAAAATGAATTATGACGTAAGCAAAAGTAATCTAGCGGTCAGAGATTTGGTTTTTGAAGGCTGCAAAGAGGTTCCTGTAGACATGGATTTTTCTTTGCCGGATTACTGCCCTGACATTCAAAAAATCTTAAAATGCAGGGTGATTCCTAACATAAGTTCTAAGAGCATTTCGGGCGATAGACTGAACATTGAAGGCACCGCTAAAATTAAAACTATTTATCTTGACGCTGAAAGCAAGAAGATAAGGTCTTGCGAGAATGCCATGCCGTTTTCTTGCTCGGTTGACATTAAAAGCAGCCCGGAAAATGCCGTTGCGGACGTTTCTATAAAAGTGGAATATGTTAATTGCCGAGCGGTTAGCCCCAGGAAGCTTGACATTCACGGCTCGTTTTCGGTTTTTGCCAAAGTTTACGCTAAGAAGAATGTTGATATTTCTTCAAACGTTAGCGGCAAGGATATTCAGCAAAGAATTTCTGACATGAGAGTGAATAACCTTGCGGGAATCGGCCAGCAGCAGTTTTCAATCAGCGAAGCCATTGAGATGGACCAAAACAAGCCTTCGCCTGAAAGCATTATAAATTCTGATGTTAAAGTGATTGTTAACGATTACAAAAACATGCCGAACAAAACTGTGGTTAAAGGCGAGATAATAGTTAAAATTCTTTACATAGACGATATTTCTTCAGGCCACACCGACACTCTTAATTATTCAATTCCAATGAGCCAAATAATTGATGTTCCTTCAGTTTCGGAGGATTCAAGGTGCGTAATTAACGCTTCTGTGCTTAGCCATGACGAGCAAATTAACTCTGAAAACGAAAACGCTGCATTTATTGCATGCGAAATTAAACTTTCAGTTACGGTTATGGCTTATCAAGACAAAGATATCTCGCTTGTTTCAGACGTTTATTCAACCGACTACGATGTTGATATTTCCACCGACCCTGTTAAAATTGACCGCCTTGTTGATAACTTCAAAGAAGAAATTGAGCATAAAGAAGTGGTGAAATTCTCTGATGTGACTCTTTCAGGGGTTGTTGACGCTTGGGTGGATTCTTGCACTGCCAGCTGCACGTGCGAAGACGGCAAACTTGAGTTTAAATGCAAAGCAAATGTTTGCGTTTTAGCGATTGACAGCGAGGAAACCCCGGTTTATGTTGAAAGGATTTTGGAGTTTACTCACAGCAAAGCTTATGAAAGCAGCCTTGTTTGCGCAGAGTGCGAAAGCAGCATTGTTCCTGCTAAAATCAGCTTTAATCTTTCGGGCCAAAACGGCGTTGAGGTAAATTTAACTTTCGAGCTTTTCGGCCAGGTTTATTCCTGCAGGAAATGCACTATGGTTAAAGAAGTTTCTGCTGATGAATCCAAAACAGTTCAAAAAGATGGCGCTTCTTTGACGGTTTACTATGCCGAGGGCGGAGAAAACATCTGGGATATTGCGAAAAAATATTACACTTGCGCGCAAATGATTAAGGAAGAAAACGACCTTTCGGAAGACAGGGTAAGAAACAGCGGAATGCTTTTAATTCCTATGAAATAGCCGCTTTTAGAAATTAATTTGACAATAAACAAATATTTTTCAGGAGGAAAAAAAGTGGAAGAACGTAATATATACAAAGATATCTCAGCGAGAACCGGCGGGGATATTTACATCGGAGTTGTGGGCCCTGTTCGCAGCGGCAAATCAACTTTCATAAAAAAATTCATGGATACACTTGTTATTCCGAACATTTCTGACGAAGTTCAAAAAGAAAGGGCAATTGATGAGCTTCCTCAATCCGCCGCAGGGCGCACTATTATGACAACTGAGCCGAAATTCATTCCTGAAGATGCCGTTGAAGTTAACGTTGACGGTGCAGCAAGCTTCAAAGCAAGAATGATCGACTGTGTTGGATATATCATCCCCAGTGCGCTTGGGTACATTGAAGATGACCAGCCGAGAATGGTTAAAACGCCTTGGTTTGAAGATGAAATCCCGTTTAACATGGCGGCTGAAATCGGAACGAAAAAAGTTATTACTGACCACTCAACAATAGGGCTTGTAATAACCAGCGACGGAAGCATAGGCGACATTGACAGAGCCGAATATGAGCCTGCTGAAGAAAGAGTCGTGAGCGAGCTTAAAGAGATAAACAAACCGTTCATAGTGCTGCTTAACAGCACAAGCCCGAACTCTCAAACCGTTAAAATGCTTGCACAAAGCCTTTCGGAGAAATATGGTGTTCCTGTTGTTCCCGTTAATTGCAGCGAAATTGACGAAAACGAAATTAAAAGAATTTTAGCGGAGCTTCTTTTTGAGTTCCCCGTCAGAGAAATTAAAATCGACATGCCAAGATGGGTTGGCTCTCTTGAAAAAGACCATTGGCTCAGAAGCAGCGTTTATTCCTGCATTAAAAACATCGCAAAAGATATTTCGAAAATAAGCGAGATTGAAAAGTTAATTCAAAGCCTTGAAGAGTGCGAATACGTTAGCGGCGCTGAAATTTCCGAAATAGACCTTGGCACCGGCAGCGCAAGAATCGCCGTGACTTTAGACCCTGCGCTATTTTATAGAGTTCTTGGCGAAAAAACGGGAATTGAAGTTTCTGATGAGTGCTCTTTGATGCAATCGATGATGGAACTTGCCAAAACAAGGCAAAAATACGAAAGAATAGCCAGCACATACGATGAAGTGGAAGAATCAGGCTATGGAATCGTGATGCCAACTATGGAAGAGCTGCACCTTGACGAGCCGGAAATAATAAAGCAAAACGGTAAATACGGCATAAGGCTAAGAGCTTCTGCGCCTTCAGTTCACATGATGAAAACAAACATCACAACCGAAGTAACGCCAATCGTAGGCTCCGAGCAGCAATCCGAAGAACTAGTCATGTATTTGCTTCGTGAATTCGAAGAAAATCCGGCGAAAATCTGGGAATCAAATATCTTTGGAAAGTCGCTTCATGAGCTTGTGAACGAAGGGCTGCACAACAAGCTTTATCGCATGCCGCCTGACGCAAGAGAAAAAATCAAAGAAACCATCGAAAGAATAATAAACGAAGGTTGCAACGGCCTTGTTTGCATAATACTTTAAAAAATAAGTCCTCTCGCTTTGTTCGGGAGGATTATTTATGAAAAAAATCGGTATAATTTCAAACAAGCATATGATATAATTCTAAATTGAAAAATATGTTTGTTTAGTAAAGGAAAATGCAAAATGAATACTACTTCAAAAACAAAACCTGAAAAAAAGGTTAACCACTCTTTTGCGGCCGGTGCGCTGATTATGACCATTGGAATGTTCATAGTTAAGCTTGCTGGAGCGGCTTTTAAAATCCCGCTTTCTTACATTTTAGGAGGAGTGGGGTTTGGCTATTTCACCACGGCTTACAATATGTATAGCCCGATTCACGCGCTTGCAACGGCAGGTTTGCCAATTGCTATTTCAAGAATGGTTTCGGGCTACATGACTCAAGGGCGCTACAAAGACGTTAAACTCATGCACAAAATTTCTATTCCGCTTTTTATGGCAACGGGTCTTTTCGGCTCGCTTTTAATGATTTTTGGCTCATTTTATTACGTCCAGCTTGTTAATGCCCCGGGCTCGCTTTACTCGCTTTTAGCTCTTGCACCAACGATTTTCTTTTCTTGCCTTATTTCAATTTACAAAGGCTACTATGAAGGCCTCAGAAACATGGTTCCAACCGCTGTTTCGGAGATAATCGAAGCTTTCGGCAAAGTTATTTTTGGAATAAGCCTTGCATGGCTCACGGTTTCTTACGGGATGAGCGAATTCCAAAAATTTGGCACGGTCTTTGGCACGGCTTATGAAACGAAAGAAGCCGCAAAACTCGCAATTTTGCCTTGGGTTTCAGCTGCGGCGGTTGTTGGAATAACGCTTGGCTCAGTCGCAGGGTATCTTTACATGCTTATTAAATTTAAAATCTGCGGTGATGGAATTACGCCTGAAGAATTAAAAGAAGCGCCGAAACCCTATCCTGTTAAAAAAATCATGAAGATGCTTCTTAGCATTTCTGTTCCCGTTGCTTTGGGCGCAATTATCATGAATGTGGCTTCAACTATAGATTCTACCTTGATTCAAACAAGGCTTAATGATATAATGAACTCGACGCCTGAAGCGTTATTGAAGGTTTACGGCAGTTTGATACCTCAGCAGAACATTAAAGCAGGGAAGGTTCATGTCTTTTTGCTTGGATGTTTTGGATACATGAACACAGTTGTAATGGTTTTGCCGACTATTACTCAGGGTTTTGCCATAAGCGCACTGCCAAATGTAACTTCAGCTTGGGTCAGCGGCGTTAAAGAAAAAATTAAAAGCAGTATAGAAACTGTTTTAAAAGTTACAAGCATTGTTTCTTTGCCAATTGGAATTGGAATGTCAGTCCTTTCGCTTCCTATTATGGATTTAATTTATAACACATTTGGCAAGAACAAAAGTGCCGAAGAAGTCGTTATTTCTTCGCACATCATGGGCATTTATGCTCTTGGAATTATTTTTGTTGCAATCGGAACACCAATTTGCAGCACTCTGCAGGCTGTGGGAAGAGCTGATATTCCGCTCAAAGCCCTTACTGCCGGAGTTGTTATGAAAATTGCTTTTAATTATATTCTGGTTGGAATCCCTGAAATCAATATTCAAGGCGCAGGAATAGGCACACTTATTTGCTATCTGTTTGTTTGCGCGGTTACTCTTTTTTCGCTCAAAAAAGAAACGAAAGTTTCGCTTGATTTCACAGGCGTGTTTTTAAAGCCGCTTTTATGCGCTTTGATTTGTGGAGCCACTGCGTGGGCCTCTCAAGGCTTGATGGCGATGGCTATTCCTTACAAACTTGCAACGGTTATTGCAATAGCTTTAGCTGCGGTTGTTTACGTTTTTGCGCTGTTTTTGACGAAAACTGTTACTTCGAAAGATTTAGCCACTATTCCAAAATGCAAAAAAATAATAAAAGTACTTGAAAAATTTGGAATGATGAGTTAATATGGGAATAAATGTAAAAACTTGAAAAAGTTTACATTTTAAGACGTTTAGAAGGGCAGTGATAAGTATGGAGCCAGTCCACAGACGTAAGTATTCAGCCGAAGATCTTGCAAAGCTCATCAGAACGCTAAAGTTCTCTGAAGGCTTCAAATTGGACAAGACTCAAAAACACGAGAGTATAAGGTCTAATTTGATAAAAGAAGCTTATGAGGTTTTGGAAGCCATAGATATGCAAGACAGCGAATTGCTAAAAGAAGAGCTTGGAGACATTCTTTTGCAAGTTATGCAGCATTCAAGCATTGAAGAGGAAAAGGGAAATTTTTCTTTTGATGATGTTGTGAGCAGTGCCTGCGAGAAAATTTTGGCGAAATATCCTCATCTTGCGATTGAAAAAAGTGCAGAAAGTAATGTTTACAGCATGCCTCAGCGAAGACCTAATTTGTCAAGAATGAGAAGTTTTGGTCAAAATGACCAAACAGAAAAAACCGTTATGCCAGCTTTAATTGAAGCAAGAAAAATTCAAGAAAGGGCTGCAAGGCTCGATTTTGGTGTGTTTTCGGTGGGTGAAGCCTTCAATGAAGCGTTCGAAAGACTTCATTATCTTGAAACTTTAATTTTGGGAAGACGAAAAGAATTTTATGAAAAAGAATTTGGAGATTTAATTTTCTCGGTCTCAGAAATCGCGAGATTACTGGGTATTGACGCTGAAACTGCTCTCCATAATTCGAGCGAAATATTCAAAAATGAGTTTTTATGTAAATTGTCGCTTGCAAATAGAAATAATCTGTAGTAACATTAATATGCATTCAGAAACTACCTATTTTTGGTATTTTTGATATAAAATAATAAAAACATGGGGGACATCTGTATGAATAGATCTGAATTAATTGCTAAAATTGCAGAAAAAAGTGAACTTTCAAAGAAAGATGCTGAAAAAGCAGTTGCAGCATTCATCGAATCTGTTACTGAAGCATTAGTTTCAGGAGACAAAGTTCAGCTCGTAGGATTCGGAAGCTTTGAAGTACGCAGACGCGAAGAGCGTGCAGGCCGCGACCCACGCACAGGAAATGCTATCACTATTCCTGCAAGCAATTCACCAGCTTTCAAAGCAGGTAAAGCACTCAAAGATGCAGTAAACAAATAAGATTTGTTTAAAACTATGAATCTTCTGATTTTTTCAGAAGGTTCTTTTTTGTTTGAAAAAATAGGCTATTTGTGGTAATACTAAAGCTGTTATGAATAATATTTATTTGAATTTAAACGAAAAATGCAAAACCCTTCCTAACTCCCCGGGGGTTTACCTTATGCACAACAGTGATGGGGAGATAATTTACGTCGGTAAAGCTAAAAATTTAAAAAATAGAGTGTCATCTTATTTCCTTTTTGAACATGAAAAAGGTTCGAAAGTAGAAAAAATGGTGGAAAACGTTAAAAATTTTGAATATATAATTACCGATAGTGAATTTGAAGCGCTTGTTTTGGAGTGCAGCCTCATAAAAAAGCACCAGCCGAAATATAATATTTTGCTTAAAGATTCGAAAGGCTACAGTTACATTAAAATCTCAAATGAAACTTGGCCGAAGGTTTCTTACGTGAAGCAAAAAAGCAGCGATGATGCCGTTTACATTGGGCCGTATATGAGTTCTTTTTCGGTTAAAAAGACAGTTGAAGAAGTTTCGAAAATTTTTAAGCTTCCCAACTGCAGCCGTGACCTTAGCAAAAGGTGGAAACGGCCGTGCCTTAATTATTACATCAATCGTTGCAGCGCGCCGTGCATCAGGGCGATTTCTCACGAAGAATACCTCGCTGTTATTGCCGAGGTTAAGGATTTTCTTAAAAATGGAATTAACAAAACTGCTAGCGATCTTAAAAAGCAAATGGCCGAGGCTTCCGAAAACATGCAATTTGAAAAAGCCGCTAAAATAAGAGATAAAATAGCGGCAATTGAAAAAATAAAAAGCAAGCAAAAAGTCGTTTCTTACGGCGCGAGGGAACAAGACGCCATAGCTATTTCCAGGAGCGAAAACGATGTTTCCGTGCAGATTTTCAGGTTTAAAAACGGCGATATGTACGAAAGCGAGAACTTTTTATTAAACACTTCCCAGCCTGATGATGAAGTCAGAGCGGAATTTTTGAAACAATTTTATGAAACTCAAAAATTTATTCCTAAAACGATTATTTTAGATGGCAATGCGGAAGATTTTGAATTAATCGAAAAATTAATTTCAGAAAAAGCAAAAAAGAAAGTTAAAATTGAAATTCCTCAGAAAGGCAAGGCGTTTGAGCTTATTCAAATGTGCAAAAACAACGCTTACGAGAACCTTCTGAGAAGCAGCGGGGTTAAAACGAAAGAGGATTTTTATCTTCAAGACCTTAAAAATTTGCTTGGCCTTGAAAAGCTCCCGAAGAGAATTGAAGCTTATGATATTTCTAATCTTTTTGGTTCAAATTGCGTTGCTGGAATGGTTGTTTTTGAAAATGGCAAACGCCTAAGAAAAGATTACCGCCGTTTTAGCATGAACTATATGCAGGATGATTTTGCGGCTATGAATTCTGTTATAACGAGGAGATTTAGCCACGAAGGCCTTAAAAATGACGATAAAGGCTTCGAAAAAATGCCTGACCTTGTTTTAGTTGATGGCGGTTTTGGGCAGGTTAAAGCGGCTAAAAAGGCCTTAAATGAGCTTGGAATTAATATTCCTGTTTTTGGGATGGTTAAAGACCGCAAGCACAGAACCCGGGCGCTCACGACGGAAAATGAAGAAATTGAAATAAAAAATAACGGCAGGCTATTTTTGTTCATAACCTCCGTTCAAGATGAAGTGCACCGCTACACCATTAATTACCACCGCAAATTGCGCGAAAAAGGCGTCAAAACCTCTGAACTTGATAAAATCAAAGGCGTCGGAAAAATACGCTCAAAAGAGCTTTTAAAGGCTTTTGGAAGCATTGAAAAAATTTACGAAGCTTCCGCCGAAGAAATTGCTAGCGTTAAAAGCATAACCGAGCCTTGCGCCAAAGAAATTTACAATTACTTTCACGGCAGTGATGTTAAGAAATAGAATCTAAAACTTTTTGAAAATATTCCGGCAAATCGCTTGAAAACCGCATGTGTTTTTTGAGCGTCGGGTGGAAAAACCCAAGAGTTCTCGCGTGGAGGCATTGGCCTTTTAAAAACGGGAACTCATTTTTTCTGCTTTTGCCGTAAACTTCGTCGCCGGCAATTGGGTGGCCAAGGTAGCTCATGTGAACTCTTATTTGGTGAGTTCTTCCGGTTTCAAGTTTTAGTTTTATGTGCGAATATTTTTGATATTTTTTAATAACTTCATAGTGCGTTATGGCGAGTTTCCCTGCCGAATTTGAAACCGCCATTTTTTTCCTGTCTATTTTGTGCCTAGCGATGAAAGTCCGCACGGTGCCGGAATCATTTTTAAGATTCCCGTGAATCACGGCTTCGTATTCTCTTTCAAAGCTGTGGTTTTTTATTTGCACGGCAAGTTCGTTGTGGGTTTTGTCGTTTTTCGCAACTATCAAAAGCCCGCTGGTGTCTTTGTCTATTCTGTGAACAATCCCCGGCCTTATAACGCCGTTTATGCCCGAAAGAGATCCTTTGCAGTGGTGAAGAAGAGCATTAACCAAAGTTCCGTCGTAATTTCCTGGCGCAGGGTGGACGACCATGCCCTTTGGCTTGTTAACGACTATTAAATCATCGTCTTCGTAAACTATGTCAAGCGGGATGTTTTCCGGCTTAACTTCGAGCGGTTTAGCTTCGGGAATCGTTACTGAAATAGTTTGATTTTTGCTTATTTTCGAGTTTTTTTGCGCTGCTGTGCCGTCTATTTTAACGTAGCTTTCCTCGATTAATTTTTGAAGTCTTGAGCGCGAAACGTCGTTTAATTTTTCGCTTAAAAATTTATCTATTCTTGTTCCTTGCGAGTTTTCGTCAACTAAAAATCTAAAATCTTCCACTTTTTCACCCCACTCCGAGGTCTGTGTTGCTTATTAACACGTCAATCTGGCGGTCGCTCTTAATTTTGGGGTAAATCTCTTTTATGAACTTCCCTATTAAAATCGGGTCGGGTGAGATTCTCGTTGAATTTTTAACGAAAACGCTAACGGTGAATCTTTCGAAATATTTTTTTGCAAGTTCTATGTCGTTTTTTATGGTTTCGAACTTTTGGCCTTTAACGCCAACAAGCAAGCAAACGCTGCTGAAATATTTTGAAACGTCTTCAGCGGTAACATCTTCCGGGATGCCTTTATTCCAGCTGGACCTTAGCTCGCCGCTGAATGTTTCTATTCCTGTTCTGAATTTAACATTTATTCCTTTGAATCTTTCTGCAAATTTTTCAAGCTTGTTTCTGTAGGCCCAGTGGACTTCAAACCAAAGCTCTTTTACGTTTTTTTCAAGGCATTTTTTGTAAATTAAATCCAGGGTTTTGTCGTCAAGTTCCATTGCAGAACCTGAATTTATAACGTCTAAAACCCCGAATTCACCCGTTATTTTTTCAATTACTTTGGAGTTTAATTTAAAAGGATCTTCGCTTACATCTTCAAAATAGTCGCAAAATTTGCATTTTTTCCAAAAGCATCCTGAGCCTTGCAGGAGTATGAATTCTCGGGGGAATTTTTCAAATATTTTTGAGTACCTTATTTCAACCTTTTTCACTAAAAAACCTCTTTTTATTTTTATTATAAATCACTGCGGTTTTAGCCGCAAGCATTAAAAAAGCTTCTAAAAAAGAAGCTTTAGTTTTTCTTTGAATAAAGAAGCATTACTGTATTTTTCGAGTCATTTTTTATTTTTTCGAAAGTCGTTTTGGTAATGTATTTATCGCTGCATTGATACCATGCTCCATTTTCGCCTTTTGAATAAGCATAATAGTGCCAAATTTGGTTTAGCTTGCTGTGGCAAACAGCGCATTTAAGCTCGAATTCTTGGCCGTTTGAGCTGTAAGTCTCGACGAAATTTTTGCTTTCTTTTGTTGGTATGCAGAATATTTGGTATTTTGCATTTTCGATCGCATCATTATTGGACGTTAATGGTTTTTTCTCAGGTTGTGAAGGAATATCGTTTATGTCTGCTGTAATAGTGATGTTAAGGTCGAGTTGCTTGCAGGGTAGGTCTAGTTTCATCAATGTGTCGAGTGCGTCTTGCTGCTTTTTTGTTTCAGTAGGGTAGAGAAATGAAATTAAAATCTCCAGCTCATCTTTCAGTTCCTCGTCTGAAATTGTGTTGCCGCTTGCGCTGATGGTTTTCATCACGTTGTTAAGAAGAATCAATTTTTCATTGCCCTTTTCTTCCACGTTGCCGTTTTTAATTTCCGGAATATGGCGAAGAAGCTGCAAAATCACGTTAAGATGGCAGGAATTACCAATATTTGGCAAGCCTTTAATATCATAAATCTTCTGTGCTTTTTGAGCTTTTTTGTTTGATAATATTTTCTGCACTTCGGGTTTAATTTCTTTGGGCAAAATGTGGTGCAAAATATAAGGTGGGGTAAAGCTGAGGAATTCTTTGTCAAAAAGCAACTTTTCTATTTTATTTAAATCAAGGTTTTGAGGGTTGATTTTTTTTGATTTGAAAAATTCTTCGAGATGTTTTCTTGTGCTTTCGTCTTTTTCCAAAACGGATTTTAATTTTTTGCTGGCTTCTTCTCTTTGCTTGCTGTCTAAATTTTTTAATATTTGATAATAAAATTCTTTTATTTCTTCTTCGGTTAGTTCTTCGGGTTTGTTTATTAAGTAGTAAATTGCTGCTCCGAGCGCTGTGGCGGATGTGATTCCAAGCATCGCTAAAAGCGTGGTTGAGATTATTTTTGAGGCTTTACTTCCGGCTGTTGGCGCTGCTTGAATTGGCGTGGTTCCAAGCGAAAGTGCGGCCAAAGTTACTGCCAGGGGCTTTTTTATGCTGTCGCTGAGCACTCCGCCAGAAATTTTGCTTAAATTTTCGTCGGTTAATTTCTCGCTCGTTTTTTCCAGAAGCTCGTTTATTCCTTCTTCGAAATCTTCTTTTGAAATGCCGCTGTCAAGGCTTTTAAAAAGCTCGAATATTTCATTTGTGGTTTCAAGTTTTATTAATTTTTTTGAAAGCTCTTTATTTTCACAAATTTGGTTTATTGCGTTTTGCATTTGTTTTGTCATCATCATACCCCCTGAACTTTTTCGAAATAAAAACGTGATATCCTTTTAATAAGATACCACATTTTTTAAAAGTAATCAAATTTATGATTTTACATGCTGCAAATTTCTATGCATTTTAATTCCGTGCGGCCGTCGTTGAAATAGAATCTTATGAAGTAGTTATCAAGGATGTATTTGTCGCAAGGAATTGATTTGACGTTGTTAATGTTGATTCCAAGGTGCGAGAAAACGGTTTTGTAGTAATCCGGGCAAGAGTAGTTGATTGATGAGAAAGGCTCGCCCATAACGGATCTTCTTTCAACCGCAGTGCTGTTTGCGCCCAAGCCCATGAAGGATTCTTTTGTTCCAAGGACGATTTTTTCGCAAACGTATTCTCCTTTTTCGCTGTTGATTTTAAATACTATCGAAGCGTCAAGGTTGCGGTAAGTCACGATCATCTTGCCGTTTGTTTCAGTTTTGTAGGTTTCTTGGCCGAATTCAGAAGCAACATCGTCAGGGGATTTTCCAAGGTAAGCAATGTAATCAATGCTGTCAGAGCGGAAGTTCCCTGAGAAAAGCTCGGAACCAAGTTTGTCGTAGGAAGTTCCTTTGCCTTGGCGTTTCCCTTTTGAAAATTCGCCGGTGTAGATGATAACTGAAGTTGAGGTGTCATAGAGGCTTCCTTTTCCGTCGTAGGCTCCGTCTTTAAATTCTCCGGAGTAAATCACCGAGCCTGTGTCGAGGTCATAAAGGTTGCCAGTGCCGTTGTAAACTCCTCTTTCAAAGTTGCCGGCATATTGAAGCGCTGTTCCGCTGTAAAGCTTGCCTTCGCCGCCGTAAACGCCGTCTTTAAAGTTGCCTTCATAGTGGATTGTTTTGCCGTCGCTGCCGAATTCCACTGCATTGCCGTTTAAAACGTCATTTTCATGCTGGCCATAGAATTTTTTAAGCCCTGTGTCGGGGTCGTATTCTGCGCCCATTCCTGAGCGCTGGCCAACCGCGAAGTTCCCGTCGTAGATTAATTTTCCAATAGTGTTGTAAAGTTTGCCTTCGCCGCTGTAAAGGTTGTTTGCGAAGCCGCCTGTGTATGTTAAAATGCCTTCTGAATTATAAAGTTCGCCGTCGCCGCTGTATTTTCCGACTTCGAAGTTTCCTTTGTAAATTACATTTCCTTGTGAATCATATTGAATTCCGGTTCCTTTCGGGGAGCCTTTTTCCAGGTTGCCTTCAAAAACGAGCTTATCAGAAGTGTCAAAAACCCTGGCTTTGCCTGTGAATTTAGAATATTTGAGTGTGTCGAGCCTTAAATTTGCCGTCCAGACTTTTCCTTCGGCCCAAGGCACGGCGTAATAGACCAAAAAGTAGCCCACAACGCCAACAGCTATGATGCTCATGCACACGAATCTTTTTGAAAAGTAAAGCCCGAAAAATTGCCAGTAATTCTTTTTGCTTCTGGGGCGCGCCATGATGTTTTGAAAGAACTTTTGAATTTTTTGCTGAATGAATTGAACCGCATTGTTTGCCGTGTTTTGCAGCCGGACCAAGAATGTGGTCATTGCGGCAAGTTGAGTTTGAATCATTGTTGAAACTCTTGAAATTATACCTTTAAACATTCATATCCGTCCTATTCTTTAAATTTATATAATGCAACCGGTGAAGTATTTTCCGGCATCAGGGTTTTTCTCAAGTTTGTCTAATTCTTCGTCGCAAAGCATCAAATATTTTATGCTTACTTTGTCTTTTTCATTTATTCTCAGCACTTCTGCAAATGCCTTTCGTGCTTTTTCGAATTCCGAGTTCATAAATAGCTTGATGCCATTTTCAAATGTTTCTTTCGTTGAAAGGTAAAGGTCTTTTGCGTATTTATTTTCAGTGCCGTCGATTATTTGATAAATGTCTTCTGAGTCTGTGTCAACCGGGCTGGCTGCACGGCCGATGTATCTGAAATTAAACGGAACATTTTCGCTTAGTGAATTTATTATGTTTCCTGTTGCAACGTGGTTTATTCCAAGCAGCTTGAGCCTGCTGTCGATGTTGAAAAGCTGCATTATTTCATCCGAAATTGCAATGACTCCTCTGCGGTCTTCATTTCCTGAAACACCGATTAAAACTTCGCCCGAACCCAAGGTTATGTTCATTCTGTTTTTAATTTCTTCAGGAAGATCAACTTCTTTGAACTGAATTGAAGCGCTAAGGGCGTCAATGAAGCTGCCGGGGAAGAAAATTATTGCGTCAAGGCCAGTGAATGTTTGAACAATACCGTTATTGTTTTCAACCACTTTGAAAAGCTCTTCGTAGCTTCTGTTAACGGCATTAAAGACTTCGTTTTCTTTTTCAAAATCAAAGCAACCTTTGCAAGAAACATTGAAACTGATGTAAACAACATTCATCTTAATGACTTTGTGCGAATGAAGCTCAACTTGAGTGATTTTTTCTTTGTCTATTAATTTGAAAATTTCTTGCGGAACGTATCTTAAGTATTCTTTATTGAGTTTGATTAAGTTTGAAGTGTAGCGCTCGATTTTTTCAGACATCAAATTAAATGTTTGAGCAACGTCTGCGAGCTCGTCTTTCGTGCTTATTCTTATTCTTGTGTCCCACTTGCCTTTGCTCATATTGTCGATTGCTTTTTCGATCTTTTTAAGAGGTCTTAAGCACCAAGCAATAACGAAGCAAGCGAAAATTCCAATTAAAACGGTTATTACGATTATAAGCGCTGAAGAATGCTTGAATATTTGCATGAATTCGCGGGTTGTGTGGATGTCTTCATCGAGGAAGTTTCCAACCATTCCAACTACTGCGCCTTTGCTGTCTTTAATAGGAACAAAACTTGCCGAAATATTGCCGTAAACATCACGGAAGTTTGCGTGGTAGGATTCTGCGCTGTTTTTGGCGTCTGAAAGTGCTGCCCAAGCTTTGTAGATTGCTTCGTTTTCGTCATCTTCGAGCAAATAGTCAACTAATGCATAGTTCGGCGGGACCATATCGGGGGAGGTGTATTTTAATTTGTCGTAAGAGCCTGAGTTTACGCTGTATTTTGTGTTAATTGTTGTGTAAAGTTTGCCGTAGCTTTCAATGTATGTTACTAAGTAGTCGCTCGTGTCGCCGATGTTCAGCGAGGCTTCTTTGTAGCCTTCTTGGAGTTCATTTTTGATTTTTAAATAGTCCGAGTTCATGTAACCGGAAATATGGTTAAGGTTTGAAAATTCGCTACCGCTTATGATATTCGCGGCGGTTTTTGCGGCTCTTTCTTGGTTAGTTGCCAGTACGCTCATGTATTCTTTAACGCCGTCGCTTGTGTTAACGAAAATCAAAACGCCCATTGAAATGAAAAACGCAGGAAGGAACATTGCAGTGATTCTAACCGCTAAGGGAATTCTTGTTATTTCTGTTTTCAAAAGGAATTTAAAGCCAAAGTAAAGAGCGGCTCCTGCAAGCATAACGCCCAGCATGATTAAATATCCCCAAGGGAAGAGAGCGCCTCTTAAGTCCGCCACTATGCGGTTTTCGTTCGTGCCGAATCTAACATGGTAGGCTCTATCGAATGCTTTTGATGCAGCATAATAATCATCTGCTGAAATTGTTTTAATTGTGCGAACGTCTTTCATTTTTACGTTTAGGCCTGTTGAAAGTTCGCTGTTAAGGTCATAAAGGCTTTGGAGCATTCCGCTTTGAGTATTGAGTTTATAGAATTTGCCGTTAACGCAATCGCTGAAATAAAGGTTGTCGTTTGAATCAACGCTCATGCCAACGATTTGGAAAGGCTTTTTGCTTAAAATATTCGAGCAATTTTCAAAGTTTCCTTCGTTGTTCGTGGCATAAAGTTCGCCGTTTAAGGTTGAGTAGTAAATTCTTCCGGTCGAAAGAACGCTCATGTCGCTAACCCATTCGTAGCTTTGGCTTGTGGTTGCAGCGTTTGTTTCAACTGTGAAACTCTTAATTTTCCTGGGGCTTTCGTTTGTGAGCGGGTCCGCGGTGATGACGCTGTAGGTGTTATTTTCGCAGGTTAAAATCGTTAATTTTTGCTCAACTATTTGAATTTTGCGGATGTAAGGCTCGGTTGGAGGATTAGCATCTTTCGAAAAATCCGTAGCGGCTATTTGCTTGATGTAGTTGCCGTTTGTGTCATACATCAAAACCGTTTCGCTCAGTGTGGGGTACAAAGACTTGTCCGCGGCGGGAGCGCTTAAATTCTTTTTTTGCTTGACGAAATAGAAGTTGCCTTTTGAGTCAACTTCAAGATTGCTGTAAACGTATGCGCTTTTATCGTCAGATTTTTCCAAGTTTATTTGGAATTTCGTTGCGCCGCTGGGGGAAACTTTTGTTATTTTGTAGGTGTCTTTGTTTTCGTTAACGCCCAGGATGTAAACATTGCTTGAAGGGTCCATGTCTGAACTCAAAAATGTTCCGAAGTTCGGCCTGTTAACGAAATACTGGACTATAAAAGACAGCACCAGCAAGAAAATAATCATTATGCCGTACTTAACTTTCGGCTGAGAAATGAAATTTGCGAATTTGGTTAGGCTTTTTTCAACATTAACTTTCTTTTCCATACAATCCCCTCACATTATTTTTTATTTCAAGCAAAATCACCGTATTTATGTGTTTATTCTGAAAAATATATAAATTGTACAAATATTTTCAGATTTTGTGATTTTACTTTTTTAATTGACTTGTTTAATATAGTATATTATTATAGAATAATTGAGTCAAGTGTTATAAAAAATGTTTTATTTATTTATTTTTTCAAAACGAGGTGTGAGAAATACATGTCTAATATCAACAAAAGCTTAGATTATGTCTCAATGGCGTCGCTTTTTGAGGGCGAGGGTCTTAAAATTTTGGTTGCTTACAAAGGCGAAAAAAAGCTCGAAAATTTTTTTGTTCTTAATGAATTTTCTTACAACGACGAGAATTTAGAGAAATTTAAAATACTTTTTAACATGTTTAATTCTGAGGAAAAGCCGAAAGAATTTGTCGATTTCTTCGTTGAAGATGAAAAATTTTATGCTGTTTTTACTTATTTTCAAGAAGACAGCATAGAGAAAAAATACAGCAAAACTTTTAATACATCACATTTCGACGAAAGGTGCAAAATTCTTGAAAGCATTTTAATTTACTTTGAAAGCATTTACAGATTCCCAAGGTGTATTCTCGGCTGCCTTTCTGAGCCGGGCAACATAAGGGTTGACGAAGAAAAAAATGTTCATTTTATTTACGATTTGCGAGATATGGATAAATACATCGACGAAGCAAAAAGCATGAACTTGATTTTTGAAAATATTTCAAAGGTTATTTATATTCTTTTGGAGCCTGAAGCCCAGGCGAAATTTAATAAAGAACTTCACATAGTTATCGATAAATGCAAAAGAGGCGTTTACACTTCGATTCCTCAAATGGTAGTGGAGCTTAAAAGAGCCGAAAAAATTTCGATGAACAGTTCGTGGGGTTCTTACATTAGATATCAGCTCAGCCTTCGCAAAGATAAAATAGCTAAAATATCCAAGCTTTCAACAGCTCTTATTATGCTTATGGGCGCCGTTTACCTGGTTTACAGCAAAATAAATGAAGGCAAAAACGCAGGCACTGCTCCGACTATGGTTGCAATTGGAGGAATTAACTACACAGGGGACACTCAAGATGAATCCGACAAAACCGTTTCGACTGAAAATATTGACAATCAAACAGGCGAAGTTAAATCTGCGGATATTGTTCTTAGCCCTGGGCTTGATATTCAGTATGAAGATTATATAGTTCAAAACGGTGACACAATCACCTCAATTTGCAATGATTACTACAAAGATGAGAAATTTATAACAGCTGTTGCGAGCTTCAACGGGCTTGACATTAACGACATGCTCACCGCGGGCTCGATTCTTAAACTTCCTAACAGAACTGCCGTTGCTCTTTACACTTCAAGATAGTTTTTTCTTGAAAAAAAATTGATAATAATTTAAAATGAAAATTGTGAAAACACAGTTTTAGGGGGAAAAGATGAACAGTTCAAACGAAGATTATTCCAGCGGATATAAAAATGGATCAGGAAACGCCAGGTATGTTGACATATATTCTTCTGAAAAGAAAAAGGTTAGAAGAGGCAAAATTCCTATTTTAAGGATACTTTCTTTCTTGTTTTTCTTGTGTTTAGGGGCTATCGGTGGTGCAATGATTTACGGCTACAACACTTTGCATTCGTTTAACTACGAAGAGGTTGAGCCCGAAACTACTCAAGAAGTTAAAAAAGAAGCCGAACAACTTGGCCTTTTAAGCGACAATATGGTTCTTAATATTTTGCTCATAGGAAGCGACTCAATGTCTACAGGCGACCACGGCAGGAGCGACTCGCTGATGGTGCTTTCGCTTAACACCAAGAGCAAAAAAATAAAAGTAACTTCAATTATGAGGGATTTGTGGGTTGATATTCCGAAATTCGGCAAAGACCGAATGAATGCAGCTTATGCTTACGGTGGCTCAAAACTTACAATTGACACGGTTCAAAAGAATTTTGGAGTTTTAATCGACAGATATGTTTGCGTTGATTTTGAAGGTTTTGCGAAAATAGTTGATTCGCTTGGCGGAATTGACATGGAGCTCACCGCTGCGGAATGCGCTTACATTAACAAATATTCAGGGGACAAGCACACTTTGAAAGGCGCAGGAGTTAAGCATCTTACTGGTTTGCAGGCTCTTCACCATTCAAGAAATCGAAACAGCAAAGGCTCGGATTACGACAGAACTTCCCGCCAGAGAGATGTTATAAAAGCTATTGTGGAAGCTCTTAAACACTCAAGCGTTGCAAAAATGACTGAAATGATTTCGGTTCTTGGCCCGATGATAACAACTAATTTTAAACCTTCGGAAATAACAAGGCTTGCAAAAGCTTCCCCGACTTATCTTGGCTATGAAATGCAGGAGTTCCGTCTGCCAACTGATGACAACGTTAGAGATGAAACTCACGACAAGAAAATGGTTCTTGCGATTAAAGACCTAAGCAAAGCCAAAAAAGACCTTAAAAACTTCATTTATGAAACTGAATAAAAAAATAGCCACGCTTCAAACGAGCGTGGTTTTAATATTTTGGTTTTTATTTTAAGATTAAATTTCTTGCGTGTTTTTTAACGTAGTTCGCTATGCTAGAATTTTTATCTGCAAGAATTGAAATAATTTGAGAGCATGAGTCGAAAATTTTATGGCCGATTTCAAGGTCTTTTGCTTTAACGACTAATTCTTTAAGCGATTTGCAGCCTAAAAACACTGAGCTTCCAATAGACTTGACATTTTCGCCGATAGTAAATTTATATAGCGATGTGCAATTTGTGAACGCTCCTGGGCCTATGAAGTCAATTTTGTTTTCAAAATCAATTTGTTTTAGCCTTTTGCAATCTTGGAAAGCAGCATCGTAAATTGAAATTGGTCTTTCACCGGCTTTTGAAACTTTTTCAAGGTTTTCGCAGCTTTGGAACGCATAACTTGAAATAGAGCGGGTGTTTTCATGGAGGGTTAATTCTTTTTCAGTTGCCTCAGGGCAGACTTTTAAATCTGAAAAATCTTTGCTGTAAAGTATTCCTTCATAACTTGAAAAATTTGGGTTTTTAGCTTCCACGGTGATGCTTCTCAAATTTCTGCATCCTAAAAAAGCAAATTTCTTAAGCGATTTAAGGCCTTCACCGATTTTTATATTTTTGCAATTTTCGCAGCCGCCAAATGCCAGGCAACCGATGCTTTTAACGTTTTTCGGGATGTTTACATTTCTAAGCGAAGTGCAGGAATAAAACGCGTAGTCATCGATTGTTTCCAGGCTTTCGGGCAAGGTGATTTCCTGAATTTCTCCTCTGTCTTTAAAAGCGCCAAAAGCAATTTTTTTGATTCCTTCGGGCAAAACTACCCTTGATGAATTGCCTTTGTAAGATTTAAGCGTGCCGGCATCATCTATGATGAATGACATTTCTTCGGAAGATAAACTTGAAGAAACAGCCGGCGGATCAGCTGCGAAAGCAGTGCTTGACGAGAGTGCACCGAAAATTAAATTTGCTAACATTGCAAGGGCTTTTACTTTTTTAGAATTAAACATCGGTTTTTCCTCCCTATTTATTTATATATTTTTAACATATTTATATACCAAAATACTATCAAATCGATTGATATAAGTCAACTTTTAGTTTTTATTTTTCTTAAAGCCGTCTTTAAGGCCAACGCTTTTGTTGAAAACAAGGTTATTTTCAGAAAAATTCTTGCAGTCAGGGCAGAAGTAACCAATTCTCATGAACTGGTAAGAATCGCCTATTTTAGCGGTTTTAATGTTTTCTTCGGCTTTGCAATTCTTTTTAACTTCCAAAGAATTTTCATTCAAAGTTGCCATCAAATCTTCATTTTGTTCAGGGTTTTCGCAGTTGAAAAGATTTTCATAAAGGTTAACGGTGATATCTGCGCAAGATTTAGCGTCCACCCACTGGATGGTTCCTTTAACTTTTCTGCCGTCTGCGGGGTTGCCTCCTGCCGAAGTTTCGTCATACTCAGCGTAAACTTCCAAGAGTTTTCCGTTTTCGTCCTTTTTGCAGCCTGTGCATTTAACGACATAAGCGGATTTTAGCCTTACTTCGTTGCCGGGGAACATTCTGAAGTAGCCTTTAACGGGCTCTTCCATGAAGTCTGATTCTTCGATGTAAGCTTCTCTTGAAAATCTCACTTTTCTTGTTCCGGCTGATTCATCATTCGGGTTGTTTTCAATTTCAAAGAATTCTTCTTTGCCTTCGGGGTAGTTCGTTATGATGAGTTTAACCGGGTTTAAAACTGCCATGATTCTTTTTGCTTTCAAGTTCAGGTTTTCTCTTAGGCAGTGCTCTAAGAATGAATATTCAACCGTGCTTGTGACCTTCGAAACGCCGATTTTTTCGCAGAAGTTTCTTATTGATGCGGGAGTGTAGCCTCTGCGGCGCAAGCCTCCGATGGTTGGGAGCCTGGGGTCATCCCAGCCGTCAACTTTGCCTTCTTCAACGAGCATCCTGAGTTTTCTTTTGCTCATCACGGTGTTGTTGATGTTAAGCCTTGCAAACTCAATCTGGCGCGGTTTGGACTCTATTTCCATGTTGTTTACGACCCATTCATAAAGCGGGCGGTGGTCTTCGAATTCAAGCGAGCAAAGCGAATGAGTTATTCCTTCGAGGGCGTCTTCGATTGGGTGCGCGTAGTCGTACATAGGGTAGATGCACCATTTGTTTTCTTGCTTGTGGTGGTGAGCTTTGTTAATTCGGTAAATAACCGGGTCGCGCATGTTGAAGTTCCCTGAATTAAGGTCTATTTTAGCTCTCAGGGTCATTTTTCCGGTTTCGAATTCGCCGTTTTTCATTCTTAAAAATAGGTCTTTGTTTTCGGCTATGGGCCTATCTCTGTAAGGGCTCACTGCCGGATGCGAAGCGTCGCCGCGGTTTGCTTTAACTTCTTCGGCGCTTAGCTCGCAAACATAAGCAAGGCCTTTGTCGATCAATTTGCAAGCGTTTTCGAACATTTCTTCAAAGTAATCCGAAGCGTAGTAAAAGCGGTCTTCCCAGTCAAAGCCGAGCCATTTAACGTCCTTTTTGATTGATTCAACATATTCCACGTCTTCTTTTGAAGGGTTAGTGTCATCCATTCTAAGGTTGCAAATTCCACCAAAGGTTTTAGCCGCACCGAAATTTATGCAAATTGCTTTTGCGTGCCCTATGTGAAGGTAGCCGTTTGGCTCGGGCGGGAACCTTGTGTGAACAGTTTTGCCGGCAAACCTGCCTCCTGCAGAAATATCTTTTTTAATATCTTCAAATATGAAATTCCCCATTTTTTCGGAATTTAAATCCATTTAAAAAATCACTCTTTCTAAAATTATTTGTTTTCAAGTTTTTTGATTGCTTCCTGCATTCTTCTTAAAGATTCTTCTTTGCCCAAGATTTCCAAGATTTCAATTGCGCCGCCCGGAGTTACTGTTTTGCCCGAAACAGCGATCCTCACTGGCCACATCACTATCGCGTTTTTAAGTTCGTTTTTAACCGCAAAGTTTATCAAAATTTCGTGAAGTGTTTCATAATCCCATGAACTTGCAGTTTCAAGCTCGTTTTCAATGCTTTTTAATATTTCAAGCGAAGTTTCTGGTGTGCTTTTGCTTTTTTTGTTCCTGAAAAGCTCGGTGTCATATTCCGGCTGAGTTTCGAAAAATTCTATTATTTCCGGGATTTCTTCGAGAACTGAAATCCTGCTTTGCAAGAGCTCTGCGATTTTTTCTTTGTTTACTGATTCTTTTTTGATTACTTTTTGAATGTATGGCAAGCTGAGCTTTAAAAATTCTTCTTTTGATTTTGCGCGAATGTATTCAGCGTTAAACCAATCGAGTTTTTTATAGTCAAAAATCGAAGGGGATTTGCTTATTCTTTCGGCTGAAAATTCTTTTTCAAGTTCTTTTAGCGAGAAGATTTCTTGGTTGCTGTCCGGGCACCAGCCTAAAAACGCTATGTAGTTTATTATTGCTTCAGGCAGGTAGCCTTTTTTTAATAAATCTTCAAAGCTCACCGCTCCGTGGCGTTTTGAAAGCTTCGAGGTTGTGCCGTCTTCGTTTTTGCCCATGATTAAAGGCAGGTGAACGTAAGTTGGAATTTCCCAGCCGAATGCTTCATAAAGAAGATTGTATTTTGGCGTTGAAGAAAGATACTCGCTTCCTCTTACAACGTGGGTTATTTTCATTTCATAGTCGTCAATTACGTTCGCAAAGTTGTAAGTCGGGTAGCCGTCGCTTTTAATTAAAATTTGGTCTTCGAGCTCTTTGTTTTCAATTTCAACTCTTCCAAAAACAACGTCATCAAAATATGTTGAGCCTTCTTTTGGCATTTTTTGCCTTATAACGAATTTCTTTTTTTCGTTTAAAAATTTTTTCACTTCTTCTTCAGAAAGGTTTCTGCATTTGTCGGTGTGGCCTGAAGCGTGCTCTTCTTCGTCGCTTTTTTCGCAAAAGCAGTAGTAAGCTTTGCCGAGCGAAACAAGTTTTTCAGCGTATTTTAAATAATTTCCTTTTCTTTCGCTTTGCCTGTAAGGGCCGTAATCTCCGCCGATGTCTGGGCCTTCGTCGTATTTAAGCCCGACGGTTTCTAAAGTCCTGTAAATTACTTCTTCAGCGCCTTGCACCAATCTATTTCTGTCGGTGTCTTCGATTCTTAAAATGAATTTCCCGTTTTGAGATTTTGAAATTAAATATTCATAAAGCGCTGTTCTTAAGTTTCCAATGTGCATGTAGCCCGTGGGGCTGGGTGCGAATCTTGTTCTTACTGTTGAGCTCATAATAAGTCTTCCTCCGATTTGTTTTCTACTAAATTAATTTTTACGTAATCTTCAAGGCAAAGGCCCGTTTGTTTTATCAGCGGAGCGTGCTTTTTGCCTACATACCTGAAATGCCAAGGCTCGTAGATTACTCCGGTTTTGCTTTTCCATTTTTCTTGATATCTTTCAATGAAACCATACTTATCGGCGTGATCCATTAACCATTTATATTCTTTTGTTTTGTAAAAGTTGCTTGAAACACCGTTAAAGTCAATTGCCAAGCCTGTGTTGTGCTCGCTTGTGTAAGGTTTTGCCACTACTTTTGCCGCCCTTGCTTCGGCTTCTTCATCGGTTATAACTTCTTTTGATTTTTCGCGGTCAATTTGCCTTTTGAAGAGCCTTGTTTGAAGGTCTATATTCCTGTAACCTGAAGAAATCCAGAGCGAAATTCCTTCTTTTTTAGCATCGCATATCATCTTTTCAAGGTCATCAGCCAAAATAGCGCTAACTTCTTTTCCGCGGCAGTTTTTCGTTTCAGCTTTGAACTCCGCGGGGAGTTTGTTTTTGCTATTAACCACCAAAAGCTCCGTGGCGCAAGATTTATTCCAGTTGCTAAAATCATAAAAATCAGAATTAAATTCATATTCTTTTTCTTTAGCGGAATCCGAAATAACTTGCTCTTTTTTAGATTCCCTTTCAAGTTCTTTTTTGCTTAGCTCATTTAAATTTGCGGTGTCGTCTTGGTTAGAAGTCGTTTTGAAATTTGCGATTTGACCCGTGATTTCTTTTTTGCCGGGAGTTTCAAATTTATCCAGCGTTAAATAGAAAGAAATGAGCCAAACTGCGAAAAGCAGGAAAATTCCTAGGGTTATCGTCCACCATTTGAATGTTTTTTTCAGAAATGCTTTGAGTTTTTCATGAAACATAATTTTTTTTATGCTTTTTGAGTCAAGATGCCTGTAACCTTTAATCATCATTTGCCTCCTGATTTTTCAAAACTTCTTAGTTTAATTATACAAAATTTTGCCTGAAATATCAATGTAGCTTCCTAAATGTGACTTTTTAATTTTGCAGCTGCCAGGTTCGTCAATCACTATGCTAGTGCCGTCTTTGGCTCTTATTTTGCCGGAAATAACTGTTATTTTGCCGCTTGATTTTATTGGAACAGGATATTTAATATTATTTTTCTCGCCAACGATTCCGCCAGAAATGTTTATTTCGCAGTTTTCAAAGCCTCTAATGCTTCTTATGAACCCTGCAGAAATTTCAAGCTTGCAATTGGCGGCGAAAGTTTCGCTTAAAGAAAGATATTTCCCCGCAGTAACGAAGATTTTAGAGTCTAAATTAGGCGCTTCCAAAAAGCCGTTTTTCACGAAATTCGTGCTTGAACTGCCTAGGTAAACGCGGCAATTTTCACCGGTTATTTTTATTCCTTTTTCTTTGTGGTTGCCGCCGAAAAATGAGTTTATAGAAGCAAAATCGCTTATTACTAGCGCGCAATCGTCAAGGAGCTCGGTAATATTATCGCTGGAAAAATTGCCAAATTTTCTTGTGTTATCAATGCAAATATTATCCGCCAGGGCGAGCATCATGCCTTTTTCAACTGTAAAATTAATTTGGGTTAATTTTGCGGTTCCTCTTATGCACAGCGGCCGAGTTACGTTAAGATGCGTGTTTTTTATGAAGTTTTTGCCGAATTTAATTTCTTCGCCCTCGGCAATTATCGTTCCGACTTTTGGGTTTTTAAAAGCCGTTAAAAATTCTTTTTTAGTTGTAACTCTGCAAATTCTTCCGCTTGTTATTTTGGAGTAATTTTTCCTGAGTTTAATCGCTTTGAAGAGCTCACCCGAGTTTTTAACTTTTATTTTTTCGTGGTAGCTCAAATTTTCGTAAGTAACTCTTATTTTTTCAAGCTTATCGCTGTCGTCAAGCCAAGGCATGTCGGGAATTGAATTTATCAATTTCGAAACGTATTTGCTGTTTTTGTTTTTTCTTTCTTTTTTTATAGCGAAGGAATCAATCAGCTTGCTGCCTTCTTTGTTTGCAAGAAATGCCTCGAATTTAAGCTCATTTTCGTTAATGTTAAGCACGGAATAAACCGGCCCTTCAGGGCTCAAGATTTTTTCAGCAGGGAGGTTAACATCCAGTTTTTGAGCGTAATTTTTCACTCCGGAAGTTCCCGGAACAACGAAAACCGTTCCCAAAGGATTTGTGTAAACAGCGTCTTTTTTCGAATATTCTTCGCTGCCGACTATTTTTTTGCAAGAAAGAATTTTAGTCCTCACGTAAACGTGGTCATGCCCGCCAAAAATAACGTCCGCACCGCCTAAATATGCTAGCTCATCGATTTGATTTGCTATTTTTTTAACGTCCGAGTCTTTGCAATGCGGGCCGTTTGAATAAGGAGACTTATGCGTGAAAATTATCTTCCATTTACTTTTGGAATTTTTCAAAGTTTCAAGCGCAAAGCTGTATTGAGCCTCGCCAAGGCCGGAATCTGAAAAATTCGTGTTAAGAACCACAAAAGTTGCGCCGCTATGTTCGAAAGAATAATAAATTCCTTTTGAAGTGTCTTGCGGCGGGAGGTTTTTAACGCTAAAGTGCCCAATTATCGAGTTCTCAACGCCTGCTTTTATCGCAACGGCGCTTTTTCTTGCTTCGTGGTTCCCTGCAAGCGGGATGCAAACATTTTCTTTCCAGTGGTCCGAAGAAAGCAGCCAGTTCCAGTATTCTTCATTGTTGCCGTCGTCAACGAAATCTCCCAAATGAACCATAAAATCCGTTTTGTTATTTTCAAAAGCCGTGTCCATAACTTCCGAAAAAACTTCGTAGTCTTGCTTTGTCATGCCTTGGGAATCAGCAAAAATCATTATTTTCGAAGAATTCGTTTTTTCTTTAACTTCGAAGCTGTAAACAGGAGTTTCTTCGCCGCTTTGAGTGGTTATTTTGTAATAAACCGTTCCGGGTTTTAAGTTTTTAAGAATTGCCGAGTGCTTTTTGAGGTTTTGCGTTTTGTAGCCGGCAATGAGCCCTAGGTTTATAAAAGGGAACGCCTTTGGAACAGTAACGCTCTCGGATTTAACTTTGGTGCTTTGAGTTAAATCTTTTTCGTAAGAATATTCAATGAAACTTTCGCTTTCGGCCTCGTTTGTTTGCCATGTGAAGGACCTTTGAGTTTCGAAATCTTCGCCCGGAGCAATAGTTATATTGAAGGGTTTGCTGCTTATTTTCGATTTATTTTCAGAATCCACAGTGCTTAAAAGCGAGCTTGCAATGTCCGCCAGAATTTCGCCAATTCCTTTAGTGAAGCTCGGGCTGATGTAGCTTTTTGCGAAGCTGTAAATTATTTTTTTAATGTCGATGTTAAGCATTTTCATCAGGCTTGAAATTTGGCCTTTATTGGTTTTTTTGTCAAGCACTATTCTAATCATCAAGGAATCAAAAGTTACTTTGAAATTAACGAAAATATTTTCGCTCACGTCCGCAATTACTTCAGAAATGTAATCAATCAAAATTTCAATCCACGAGCTTAAAAATTCGCCTTTGCCAATGTTTTCAATTGCAGTGTTCATCCATTTCGGAGTTTTTTTGCTGCTTAGTTCATAGTAATTAAGCAGGATTTTCATCGCGAAATCATAAAGGGTTTTTTCTTTTGAGTTTTTCGGTTTGTAAATTCCTGTGCTGGAAAGGCTGACGATTATTTCGTCTATTTTGTTTATTATATATTCGTTATTTTTGATGTATTTTTCTTCAATTTGGTGAAGAATGCTTTCAAAAGAGTTAAGAATTTGCTCGTCGGTTATAGTTATTTTTCTGATTAAAAATCTCAAAGCTCCTGAGGGCTCTATTTGAATCCCGTCGCCGCGATATTGAATCTCGACTTTGTCAAGATAAATATTGTCAAGCTCGATGACTCTGTGCTTTGAAAGCTGAGATTTTATTTTTCCAAGCACGAATTTGTCAAGATTTATCCCCGGAGCAAAGTCACTCACAGTCTTTTTTATTCCGTTTGCGCTTAATTTTGCGAAAAAAGGGCCAAGCGCAGCAACGACAGCTTCGCTTAGTTTCCCGCCTTTGTATTCTTGATTTTTGTTCTTTTCCGTCATAATTTTAGTCCTTATGCTCAGACTTTATTAGTTTTATTTCCTGCGCGTAACCTTCCAAGCTTTCTTGAGGAGTTTCGAGGATGAAAATAAGATCTTTGAGATATTTGTTATTCGTTATGTTTATCAAATTTTCAAGGCCGATCGTGCCTTTGCCGATTTGCTCGTGCCTGTCTTTCTTGCTGCCAAGGGCATTTTTGCTGTCGTTTAAATGAATTACTTTTAGCTTTGAAATCCCGATTATTTCGTCAAACTTCTCAAGGACTTTTTCGAGGCTTCCCGCAATGTCATAGCCGCCGTCGAAAACGTGGCAAGTGTCAAGGCAAACGCCGACTTTTTCTTTCAAATTAACGTTTTTTATTATCTGCGCTATTTCTTCGAACTTCCCGCCGATTTCGCTTCCTTTGCCTGTCATAGTTTCTAGCAAAACCGTAGTCTTTTGGCCTTCTTTCAGTGCGTAATTTAGAGCATCCGAGATTTGTTTTATTCCCGTTTCTGTTCCTTGGCCGGTGTGGCTGCCTGGGTGAAGATTATAAAAGCTTCCGGGAATTAAATCCGAATTTTTAATGTCTTCTTCGAGCATCACTTTCGAATAATTTCTAATGTGCTCCGATTTCGAGCATAAATTAAGAATATACGGCGCATGAGCAACCACTCCGAAGTGAATTTCTCTGTTTATTTCAAAAAAGGCGTCAAGGTCGGCTTTGCTTATTTCTTTTGCTTTGCTTCCTCGGGGGTTTCTTGAAAAATATTGAAAAGCATTCGCGCCGATTAACTTGCAATTTTCAGCCATGTTTTTAAAACCTTTTGAAGATGAAAGATGGCATCCGATTTTTATCATATATTATTAGCTCCTTTAAACTTCTCTGTTTTTTTGTTTTGAATGTAAGAAACCGCGTAACCGAGAATAAGCCAGAAAAACCCGACCATGAAGGTCATGTCGAAAAGAATGGCCTTTTCAAAAAGGCAATAACCGCAGTAAGCAACCAAAGCTGAGAAAAATTTGCAAAATATCCCGAAGCAATTTTTGTTCACGAAAATGAAAAGATACCTGCAAATGTCAAGCGAAACAAGCAAAGAAAACAAAGCAAAAATCGCAAAACCGATTATTCCCGTTGAGACTAAAATAGTCAAATAACCGTTGTGAAGGTCAGGATGCCTGAGGCCACCTTCGATGTATTTTTTTGCGTAAAGATTGAGGTTTGCTCTTCCAATGCCTATCCATGGGTGGTGCTTGAATATTATTATTCCTTGTTTGAAAAGAGCTATTCTCCCGCTGCTTACTTCGTAGTTTTGCCTTCCGATGTGAATTTCTTCTTCGTTTGAAGCTGCCGCAGGCTCTGAAGAGTCGTTTTTATTTTCAACTACCAAAACAGTTTCTTTTTCCGGGATTTGCGCTTCGGCTTCGGGCTCGGCTTTTTTTGCGAGTGAATCTTCGTATTTGTAAGCATCTGTGATTAGAGTATTCATGAAATTTTGGCAACAATTCCTCAAATAAAACGAGCCGGACATCATTAAAATGCAAAAGCAAAACGTTAATAAAATGCTTTTGAAAAGCTGAGCTGTGCTTTGGCTGCCCGAGCGGAAAAACAAATTGCAAAAAACTCGGATGGTAGCATAAATTACTATGAAAACGAACGAAGCGTTAGAATCCGACAAGAAAAGACACACAAAACTCACAAATAAGCATAAAATTAATTTCCAGTTGCTTATGCTGCTGCTTTTGAATTTTGTTTTCATGTAGTCATTATAAAGAATATCGCACGAAACAATTCCTTCAATCATTGAAAAAGCAAGAATATTAGAATTTGTGTAAACGCCGATTAAACGGTCTTTGTAAACTCCGAGATTATAGCCAAGCACAACTAAATTTTGGCCGAAAAAAAGAGACGCCAAAGATCCAAGGCCAAAAATAAGCGCGAAATTCACAAAGAACTTTAAAATGAAATTCATTTCTTTTTCTGTTTTTTCGTGGTTTTTTTCGGTGTATCCTCCATAAAATATGAAAAAGCAAACAGCAGTGAAATAAGTTATAACCAAATTTGGCACGAACCAAATCGACATGTGCACAACAGAAGTTATAACCATTAAAGCTAGGAACGACCACAAAAGGTAGCCGTGCCTGACTTTAAAGGCAAGCTTTTCAAGGAAGAAATTATGAACCAGCACGAAAAAGCCCCAAATTAGAACTATCGACTTGAGCGCTAGCGACGGAATATCCAAAAAAGCTAGCATTTCGGTCGTTATTAATATGATGTAAGCTTTTCGGAAGAGGCTTGTGTCAAGAAGCATCTTTTTAAAATTTTGCTGTTTTAAATTCATTTTTTCCTCCTTTCGTTTTAAAGCTTGATATTAAAACTTAAATTGATTTTTTCATTGAATCTATGATGTAATTCACTTCTTCATCGGTTAAAAGCGTGTGAAGGGGAAGGGTTACTTCGTTTTTATACATATTATATGCTTGAGGGTAATTTGAAATATCAAACCCTAAATTTTTGTAAGCCGTTAGAAGCGGGAGAGGCTTGTAGTGAACGTTTGTTGCCACGCCGAGCTCTGCCATTTTTTCAATGCATTTGTTTCTTTCTTCTTCGTTTTTGCCGTTTAATCTTAAAAGGTAAAGGTGGCAGCTTGATTTGCTTTCTTCCGAGATGTGAACAGGCTTCCAGAAGTTTTCGCCTTCAAAGGCTTCGTCATACATTTTAACGATTTGCCTTCTTCTTTTTAGAATTTCATCATATCTTGCAAGCTGCGAAAGCCCTATCGAAGCCGAAATGTCAGTCATGTTGCATTTGTAACCCGGGCAAACAATATCGTATTCCCATGCGCCGACTTTTGTTTTCGCAAGGGCGTCTTTGTTTTGGCCGTGAAGCGAAAGAAGCATGTATTGCTTGTAAATTTCTTCGTCGTTTATGCTTTCGTGGTGTTTCCAGGTTACGGCTCCGCCTTCGCCGCCGGTTGTCATGTTTTTAACCGCATGGAATGAAAAACACGTGAAATCTGCGAAGCTTCCTGATTTAATTCCGTTTCTTTCAGCGCCGAAAGAGTGCGCAGCATCCGCGACGATTATAACCCTGCCGAATTTTCTTTGAATTTCATTGTTTGCTTTGAAAAGATTTGATTTTTCATTTGCAATTTCGAAGATTTTATTGTAATCGCACATCATTCCGCCAATGTCAACGGGGATGATTGCTTTTGTTTTTTCGGTTATTGCATTTTTTAGTTTTTCATAGTTCATTTCGTAAGAATCCGGCGCTACATCGACTAAAACGGGCTTTGCTCCAACATGGCAGATAACGCTGCATGAAGCGGTGTAGGTGTAAGCGCTTGTAATTACTTCATCGCCGGGGCCAATGCCAAGCAAACGAAGGGTTGATTCAAGGGCGGCCGTTGCCGAATTTAGCGCAGCTGCTTTTGAAGTTCCGCAGTAAGCAGCCAATTCTTTTTCAAAAAGTTTTGTTTTCGGGCCGGTGGTTATCCAGCCTGATCTTAAAACTTCGGTCACTGCTTTTATGTCTTCTTCTCTTATATCTGGAGGGGAAAATTTGATGTTCATATTTAAAACTCCTTATTTTTTGATTACCGCTATGACGGTTTTAAACATAACTTTGATGTCGTAAAGTAAACTGCAATTTTCTATATATTCAAGATTATACGCCATTTTTTTCGGTAAAATGTCTTTCACGTAAGTTTCGTCAGTGTTTTCAGCGCCTTTTAAAAGCTCCGCTTCATCTTTGAAAAGTATGCTTGCCGGCGAGGTTACTCCTGCAGGCATCAAAAGCGTGGCGTACATTTCGGGGGAATACTCCTTAACGTATTTAACAGATTCCGGCCTTGCGCCAACGAATGAAAGGTCGCCTGTTAAAATGTTGAAAATTTGAGGTATTTCATCTATTCTGAGTTTTCTTAAATATTTCCCGAGTTTCGTGATTCGCGGGTCGTTGTCAATGGTTACTCCGCTTAGTTTTTCGGAATTTTCTTTCATTGTTCTGAATTTAAAGATTTTAAAAACCTTCCCGTTTGTGGTCACTCTTTTTTGTAGGAAAAATATTTTCCCCGGGGAATCGATTTTTATCATTATTCCAACTAAAATTATGAAAGGCAAAAACACCAAAGACATCACTAAAGACAAAGCAAAGTCAAAAATTCTTTTTGCTATTAAATATCCTTTTTTCGAGCTCAGAATGTCGTAGTATTTTTTTACTTCCTCGGTTTGCATGTAATTAGGAAGGTTTTGCCACTTTTCTAAAATAATAAGTCACATCCTTAAACTTAATTTTGCTGCCAATTTTTTGCTGCATAAATAAGATTATAACTCCTACTTTTTTAATTTTCAATACTACCGAATAATAGCATGAGTTTGTGTGAAAAATAACATTATCACTATTTCAAATAAACAAAAAGGTGGTTTTAAAATTGGCAGTATCGCTCATTCGCACAATAGTATTATATGTAATAATCGTGTTTGCATTAAAGCTCATGGGGAAAAGGCAAATAAGCGACCTTCAAACCTCGGAGCTCGTTATAACCATTTTAATTTCAAACATAGCGGCAATTCCAATGCAAAACACCGAGCAGCCTCTTTTAACGGGCGTTGTGCCCATTGGTGTTTTGATTTGCTGCGAGATTTTGGTTTCGTTTTTAATGCTCAAAAGTTACAAAATGCGGGAACTAATTTGCGGCAAACCCGTGGTTGTGATTGACGAAGGGAAGATTCAGCAAAGCGCACTTGAATATTTAAGGCTTAGCGTTGAAGATTTATTTGAGCAGCTAAGGCAGCTTGATATTTTCACGCTTGAAGACGTTTGGGTTGCGATAATGGAAACAAACGGGCAACTTAGCGTTCTTAAAAGGTCTGAAAAGCAGCCTCCCGATGCCGGAACACTTGGCATCCAGGTGCCTAAAGCAAGCGTTGACACCGTAGTCGTAAGTGACGGAAACATCTGCGATTTTTCGCTCAAAGTTTGCGGCCTTGACAGAAAGTGGGTTGAAGAAACTGCCGGCTCGCAAGGCGTTGACATAAAAGACATTTTCATAATGACCGCTAACAAAACCAAAAAATACAACATAATAAAGAAAGAGGGTGCTTGATTTGAAAAAGCTCGTTATAACCTCGGTTGTGGCAGTTTTGTGCGTGGCTTTTTGCGTTTTTTGCACGGTTTATGTTCGCGGCACTGCTGAAAAAGCCGAGGAGTATACTCAAAATTTGGAAACACTCGTGGAAAAAGGCGATAGGAAGGCTGCTCTTAACGAAGTTAGCTTATTCGAAGATTACTGGAAAACGAACCAAGACATGCTTTCGACTATTCTTCACCACGAAATGCTAGAAGAAATCGAGCAAAGCATTGCAGTCACTAAAGCTTGCTTGGAGCACTCTTTTGAAGACGGCACAGACTTTTGGAACCAGCTTGCAATCGTGAAAAAGCAAATTGAAAACCTTAAAAAATCAGAAATGCCCTCGTGGGAAAATATTCTTTAATATAATAAAAGAAAGAGCCTCGGTTAAGAAGCTCTTTTTTTGTTAGGTTAGTTTGCCGCATATTAAAATAAAAGTTTGCATTGTATTATGAAGATTTGAAAGGTGCATATTTATATATAAGCTTTTTTGTGCGAAAGTTATTAACAAACTTAGGATTAAGTAATCAAAAAATTTAGTCACTTGAATTTTGCTTAGTTTGATTTTGGCGCATTAAAAAAACCACCGGATTAGCTCCGATGGTTAATTATTTTATTCGTCTTTGTCTTTTCGTTTTAAGACTATGAGAATCGTTAGCGCAATTGCAATTGAAACCATTGCTATCGAAATTATATAGATTGATTTGTCTCCTGTGGTTAAAATTGTGCTCCAGAATTTGTCTGCGACTAGCGGTAAGCCTTTCTTTTTCTCTTCTTGCTCGCTGCTTGAAGAGCCATTATTTTCTGAAGAAGAGCCCCCTTGCGAGGAATTATTCCCGCTTGAACTTGAACTGCTTCCCGAAGAGCCTCCGTTTGTGCTTGAACTATTGGAGTTACCGCCGGAGTTTGAATTATTGTTGTTCCCGCCGGAATTGCTGCCGTTATTTTGGATAGTGTTGTCTATTGTTTTGTCTCCTGCGGTTATTTTGTTTAAAGTTCTGTCAACGACTACCGTGGCTTCAAAAGTGGCTGCTTCGTAGTTTTCGGTTTCTTCAGCGATTGTTGTAATCGTTGTTGTGCCGTCTTTCATCAGCAGCATTTTGCCTTCGGAATCAACTTGAACGATGCTGTCGTCGGCTGATTTGTAAGTTAGCTTTGTGTTTGTGTCTGTTTTTGTGTCGATTTGAATCGAGCTTCCTGGGTAGCCGCTGTATGATTTTGAGCCCGTTAGATTTTGCTTTGCTTTTTGAATTGTCAGCGTGGCTACGTTGCTGGTTATGCTGTTGTAATTTTCGTTTGGAGCTTTCACATAAGCTTTAACGTAGTAAGTCCCCACATTTACAGGAACATCTTTCACCAGCGATGTGCATTCTTTGTCGGTGTAGTAATCAAAACTTACGATGTCTTTATCATTGCCGAAGTTTTCGCTGTTTTTAAATTTCAGCGTGACTTCATCTAGGGTGATTCCGCTGCCTGTGTAAACTGCCGTTTTATCTTTGATGCTCAGCTCCGGAGTGGCTTTGGCAACCGAAAGATTGATGTAAAACGGGAAGACAGTGTTATTTTTATCGTTTATTGAAATGACATAATTGCTCGCAGGGGCCGAAGTGCTAATTTTTAGGTTCTTTCCTTCTATATATATGTGGTCGCTTAAATCTGCGCTTTTAGCGGTTCCTTCGCTGTTGGCAATTGTCTTAATTTCAAGGTCTGCGTTGCTTAAATCGTAATCTTTTGAAAGCACTTCAGGAAGCGAAACGTCAAGGCCGTCACCGTAGGTAATGCTATATGAAACATTGTAAATTTTGTATTTTAGTTCTTTTTCTCCGGTGTAGTTGCCCTTGAGTTTAACGGTTATGACTTTGTCGCCTGCATCAATTGAATCGTCGGAATATTCAAGGGTGTAATCTTGGCTTTCTTTCAGGGTTGTTCCTTTGTATTTTATAGAAACTGTTGGCACTAATTTCGTTCCGTTGTAATAGAAATTGTCAGGAGTTATAGTCATTTCCCAATCGCTTGAGTCAGGGTCGTATTCAACTTTATTGATTTGATATGTTAACTCTTTTTCACCTGTGAAACCATTTTCGCCAATTCCCTTCACTATAATTTTTTTAGTTCCTGCGTTTGTGTAATCATTGTTTTCTTCCCACACGACTGTGTAATCAGTGTTTTCTTTTAGCGATGTGGTTATGCCGTTGTTTTCTTTGGTGATTATTATTTCCGGCTTTTGTTCATTGCCGTTGTAAGTGAAGCTTTCAGGGTTTAGCGAAATGTTAATTCCGCCGCTGCTAATGTTCGTTCCGTTTACGTTGTAAGTTGCGCTTAGCATTCCTGTGAAGTTGCAGTCGGCATTTTCTGTGCTGTCTTTGTCGTAGCTATAAGGGTTTTTACCTTTGACTATAGCAACTTTCGGGCCGGCTTTTTTCGTGAGGCTGTCGCTGTAGCTTCCGTCTTCATTCATGTCGTAGTATTCTATAGCGTAATCATTTTCGCTGAGTGATAAAGAATCTGAGGAAGATCCATCTTTTTTCACGACTTTCACGGTAGGTTTTGGCCACTTGTCTGGGTCATCGCTGTTTACGAAATCAAATTCAGTTTGGTTAAGTTCCAGTTTATAGGGAGTGTTTTGGCAACCTATGTCATAAGGCACTATTTTGAAGCTTACCTGCGCTTCGCCTTTGAAGCCCGTTGAAGTTTTCGGGGAGACTTTAATGTTGTAAGTTCCTACGTTCTGGTAAGGGCCTTCAGGCCAGGTTATTTCAAATTCTTCTTTGTTTAGTTTTCTGAAAATGTTTTTAACGTAAACTCCGATGTTGAAATTTTCTTTTTCTGCATCGTTGTTGTGGTCTGTGCCGTCATAGGTAATAGTGTCCGGGCTTAGATTAATCGAAATTTCATCTTCCGATAAATCCGTTTGCGCTATTCTGTAAGTGAAAAGCGTTTGCGGGTTGTCTCTTTCTTTTTCGGAGAAGCCTTTTTTCGGGACGAACTCAACGACTATTCTGTCTCCAACCACCATTGAAGCCGTTGGCGTTTTGCAATATTGCGACATATCCTCGAGCTGGTATTCCGCCGTGGAAATGTCTTCGTTTTTCACGCTTGTTCCAACAATAGGAGGGATTTTATTTTGGTCGGTAACTTTGCCTTGAGGGTCCACCTTGCTCCACGTGGAGTTATCATCCGAAGTTTTTGCAAGGTAGTAATTAAGGTAATAGTTTGTTCCTTCAGATAATTTTATGTCGCTATACGAAAATTCGAGTTGCGGAATGATTTTAGTGCTGGTGTATTTTGCTTCATAGAAGGGGTAAAGTTGTTTATCTTCGCCGCTCGACGTGGCGCTGTCTTCTTTAACTTTCAGAAGTTCGTTGGTTTGCTTCCAATCGCATTCTTTGAAAAGGAAATTAAATTCATACTCGACTAATATGAACTCAAGCGTTGTATTGTCATTGCTATATGAGCACATTTTTTGTTTTGTTTCCCCTTCGATGCCGTCGCCGTAATAAACATTCTCTGCGGCGTATTTGATGAACTCGCCTTCGGAAGTTTTCCCTAAATTCGGGATGAAACCAAGGCCTATTTTTTTGCCGATATATTCTTCTTTAAAGGGGAGCTGGCTTTTGCCGTAGCTGTCTTTCACTACTTCGCCGTCTATAGTCCAAAAGATTTGATCATTTAAATTTTGATTCGTGCGAAGGGTGAAACAATTGTCCGACATATATATTTCAAGAATTATTTTTGAAATGTCAAGCACTTCGGCTGCATCTTTATAATTTGCATCTTTTGAACGGTAAACTTTGCCGATTGTGTTTTGGTCTGCTTTGTCTCCGCCTTTGTTTCCGCTAAAGCCTTCGGCGCTGCACCCAACACCCACGAGGTCTCTTCCTTCTATTACATTTTGGTGGTAGGCTCCTGGGCCCATGCTGTGCGTGTGATTTCCGTCGTCGTGTTCTTTCCATTCTTGGTTGTAGTATGTTTTGTTGTAAGTTACAACGTTTTTTGCTTCTCCGCCATTTCCTCCTGTGTTACCCTTTGGTGTAGCTCCTGCTGCTCCGCCCCAAGCTGTGGGAAATATAGGGTATGGTTCTGTTAGAGTTCCGTTTTCATTGCAGTAGCATGAGCATTCTTTAGTTCCCACATTACCGGTAACATAAGTTCTGTATCTTAAAACGGCGTTGCCTCCGTCCTTTCCGCTGTTGTTGGTTATTTTGCAGACTTTAAAGTCTTCTTGTTCCTCGTAACCATTGTAATATGTGTAACCGTCGTTTCGAACGTAATGTAGGCTACTATCGTCGCATAATCTGGGGTTATAGTCTTGTGCAATTTCTGAATTTGTCGATTTTACGAAATTAAGCGACTCAGTAGTATTCCAGCTATTATTTCCATCATCTCTTACTCTAAACTTGACTATATTAAAGTTTTGGACAGTTGTGGTTACATATGGAGAAAAGGTTGTTCTATAACTTGGCGATGAAGTATCATAAGGGTCTCCGCCCATGCCCCAGTTTGGAGCAAAGTCTTTGTAATGGTCGGTTCGCCATGTCCAGTAAGCTGAGGAGTGGGTAGCTCTGTTTAAGTAGTCGCCGTTAGGGGTTATACTTTCGAACTGCCCTCTTCGGCTGAAGTAGTTGATGTATCCACCGGCGCCACCGCCACCAACTCCCTTTCCGCCGCCTCCGCCACCGCCGCCTCCGCCGTTGCAAGCAAATGGTGTGTAAGCTTTTCCGTCATCTCCACCTATATTAAAGTGATATACCAAACTGCCGAATTCTAAGAAATGTCCATACATATTATTACTTTGGTGTTGAGGGCAGTAATTAATCATGTTATTAGGCGCATCACCCGCGTTGTTGCAAATTTGCTTTATTTTATCCTTGCTAAAAGGGTCGCCTTCAGCGAAACCAAGGTGGTATTGTGCAGCGCCTAAACCGCCGGCACCGCCTCCGCCACCGCCTGAGCCTCCTTCACCTGCTTTTTTACCGTCATCGCCTTTTCCGCCGCCTCCGCCGCCTCCGCCGAGGATCAGCCTTAAGCCGCCTTTTCTTTCCATGTAGTTATAGTTGTAATCATCATCGTTTCTTCCGCTGCCAAAGTCGCCGTAACCTCCGCCGAGAATTCGGTATTTTTCATGAGTATTACGGTTGGGCATTCCTTGGCCTGCTCTTCCGCCTTCGCCGCCTTTTCCTTCGTTTAGGGTTGTTGTGCCCGTGTTAAGGAAGTAAACGTTTCCTGCGTTTTTGCTTGACTTGGTGGAATATCCGTTTCCAAATTCATTATTTATTGTGATGCTTGTGCCATAAGGGATTCCATCATTTCCTGTGGTGTCTAACCAACTTGTAAGGGTTTTTCTGCATGAATACTCGCAGGCGCTATTTAAATCATCGTAAGTTTCAAAGCCTTTTCCGCCTTTTCCACCGTTTGTTCCGTCTGTTCCGATTGCAGAGCCTCCGCCTCCGCCTCCGCATCCGCCTGCACCTGATCCAGCGCCGCTGTTGAGCTCACGGATTGTTCTAACACCTGTGCTTGGCTTATTCATGTCGTTATAAAGCAGGTTTGAAATGGAATTTACAGCTTTGGATGTATTTCCGCCATAAGCATACAAATCTATGAAGCAGCCGTTCGAAGCGTTGGTTCCTTTTGCGCCGTCTCCGCCTGTGGCTGTTATGCTTCCGCTTCCTCGAAGGTAAAGGTTAGCGCCTTCCGGAAGATAAATCGCTGCATTTCCTCCCGAAGCACCTCCGCCATAGTTGACGCCATTTGTTTCTTCGGTGCTTGTTCCGGAGCTGCTCGTGCCGCTTTTTCCTTGGAATTCGTTGCTTCCTTCAAGCCAGATGGTTACTTCCGTGGTTTCGTTGTTATTTTCATCCTTACTTTTGATTTTAAACCTTGAGTTTGGGCCTATTTTGAAGTTTTTGCATTTGTATATTCCTGACGGAAGAGTGATGTTTCCGCTTGGATCTTTTAAATCCTCTATTTTGTAATTTTTATCGTTAATGGTAATGCTGCTTTCAGGTTTGCTGGGGTTGTATTCACCTTCCAAAGTAGCGGTGATATTTGTTGGCGTTTCGGTTGCAATGCCGGCAAGCCATTTTGCTGCTGCTTCAATTTGCGCATTCTCGTTGAAGCGGCTTGAAGATATATAAGTAATGGTTAAAAGTGAAGCAAGAAAAACAGAAGTTGCCTTTTGCGCGGCTTTTTTCGTGTTCTTCGGTCGAAAGCTTTTTTGAAGATTTTCATAAAATTTCGCGATTTTGGACATTTTTTACCCTTCCTTTTCTTTACCATTTTCTTTGTTATTTATATTTAAAAACTATTATTTGATATATAATAAAACAAATTTACTAGATATTCAATATATTTTTTTACATGTTTTATAATATTTAAAATTTTTAAGCATAAAAAACTTGCTTTTAACAGTTGAATGTGCTTTAGCTTGGGAATATAATTGTGGGTAGATTATTACCTGATTTTTTAAAATTTTAAGGAGGACTAACATGGATAAAATATCTTCAAAAGAAATCAGAGATAAATTTTTAGAATTTTTCAAAGAAAATGGACATATGGAATTAAGCGATTCTTCGATTATTCCGAAAAATGACCCTACACTTCTTTTTATAAATTCAGGAATGGCACCGCTTAAGGATTATTTCACAGGTGCTGCAAAACCGCCTTGCAAAAGGCTTTGCGATGTTCAAACATGCATCCGCACTATTGACATTGACTCAATAGGAGACAAGCACCACCTAACAAGCTTCCAGATGCTTGGCAGCTGGTCGATTGGCGATTACTTTAAAGAAAAGGCAATTTATTTTGCTTACACTCTTTTAACCGAGCGCATTAAGCTCCCGAAAGAAAAAATTTACGTTAGCGTTTTTTCAGGCGATGAAGAACTCGGAATTCCTTTTGACAGCGAAGCTTACGAATGCTGGAGGAAAGTTGGCGTTGCTGAAGATCACATTGTTAAATGCGGCAGGGAAGACAACTTCTGGGGCCCGACATCTGAGACAGGCCCTTGCGGACCTTGCACCGAAATGTTTTTTGACACTGGCGATGGTGAAGAATACATTCCTGGCGGAAACTTTGACACAACAAGATACATTGAAATTTGGAACGCAGGAGTTTTCATGCAATTTAGCAAAAACGCAGACGGAAACTTCAGCAAGCTTGCTTTTAACAGTGTTGACACCGGAGCAGGCCTGGAGCGTTTGGCAATGGTCATTGGTGGCCACAGCTCTGTTTATGAAACTGATTTGCTTGCACCTATCAGAGAAAAAATTATTGCTCAGCTTGATTCAAAAGATGCTCTTTCTGAAAGAGAAATTTTGATTCTAACCGACCATTTGCGCACGACGAGCATCATCCTTTCTGAAAAAGTTGCTCCTTCAAACGAAGGAAGAGGCTACACGCCTAGGAAATTAATCAGGCGCTGCATGATGATTACCCAGAAAAATAAAGTTTATAATTTTAATTTTTCTAAAGTCCTTGATTTTATACTCACCGAGTACAAAGACATTTTCCCGCACTTTGAAGAAAACCATGACGTTGTTATAAAAGCTTTCGAAAAAGAATACGAACAATTTAATAAGGTTCTTAAAAGCGGCCTTGAAAGGCTTGAAACAATCGAAGGAGATTTAATTTCAGACGAAGATGCTTTTGAGCTCGTTACTACTTACGGTTTGCCTTTCGATATTATAAAACAGTATGCAGAAGAGAAATCTCTTAAAATAGATGAAGAAGGTTTCAAAAACAAAATTGAAATTCACAAAGAAAAATCAAGAAATATTTCTGCAGGGGTTAAAGGCGGAAGTTTAAACAAAGTGTTCTCGCTTCTTAGCGGCGTTCCTGCGACTGAGTTCACAGGTTACGAAAATCATTCCTGCGAAGCTACTGTTATTAAATTAATAGACTGCGAAGAACTAACCAAAAAAGCTTTGAAAGGCCAAAACGTAAGAGTAGTTTTTGATAAATCTTGTTTCTATGCTGAATCAGGCGGCCAATGCGCTGACACAGGCGTTATTTCCGGCGAGAACTTTAAACTCAAAGTAAACGACGTTAAAAAATCAAACGACGGCGTGTTTGTTCATTTCTGCGAAGTTGAAAGCGGAGAAATCAAACTTGGCGATAAAGCATTTTTGCAAATTGACGAGCAAAAAAGGATTGAAACCGAATGCAACCACACTGCAGTTCATCTTCTTCACAGCGCTCTTAGAAAAATCTTTGGTGAAAATGTTCATCAGGCAGGTTCTAAAGTTGAAAGCAAAAAATTAAGATTCGATTTTAACTATGAAAACGCCATAAAAGACGAAGAAATAGCAAAAATCGAGGAAATTGTAAACGCAAGTATAAGAAGTAATATTAAGAGAAATGTCGAAATCAAGAGCCTTTCTGAAGCTGTTTCGAGCGGTGCGATGGCGCTTTTCGAAAGTAAATATAAAGATGAAGTAAGGGTTGTTTGCTTTGGCGATGTTTCCAAAGAGCTTTGTGGCGGCACGCACACTTCAAGAACGGGCAACATTGGTTTGTTTATCATTCTTTCTGCTGAGGGAATCGGCAAAGGCGTGAAAAGGATCACTGCGCTCACAGGTGGTGAAGCTTTGAATTATGTTCAAGGCAAAATCAGTGAAGTAAGCGAAATTTCGAAAATTTTCAAAGTTAAACCTGAAAATTTGATAGAGAAAATTAAGAAAGAAGCTTCTAAAAAAGATTCTAAGAGCGAAAAAACTGAAAAAGCAGACCTTACAAAAGCTGAAATTTTCGATTTAAAAGGTGATTTTAAGCTCGCAGTGGCAAAAATTTCAGAACCAGGCAAGAAATTAAGCAGCGAAATAGTTAAAGCAGCCGAGAATTTAGGCGGGGTTTTTGCGTGCATTTGCGGTGAAGATAAAAAGCAAGTTATGATTGCAGTGGCAAACAGAGCTCAAAATGAATTCAAAGCAAATGAAATATTAAGTAATTTAATGCAACATTTGAACGGAAAAGGTGGCGGCAACAAAAAACTTGCAACTGGTGGCACCAGCGCTTCGGCTTCGGATATCCTTGAAAACCTTAAAAATATATGTGTTAAATAAAAACAAATGCTTCAAAATGTTGAAACAAAATGTTAAAAAGTTACGAAGTGAAAAAATATTGAGAAAAAGTGTTGACAAGACGGGAGGTGATATGGTACTATAAATGAGCGCTGAGGGGAACGGCTCGGAAGAGAGAAGTGAACTGGAAGCGTAAAGGACCTTGAAAATTAAACAACGCAAGTGTGTATTGAGAAATCAATGACATAAAAATTGGACCCGTAAATAATTTTGAGATAAAATTAGATACAAATAATAAGTCAGTAAGACGAAATGAGCAGAAGACGCTCTAGGGATAAATAACTAGAGAGTTTGATCCTGGCTCAGGACGAACGCTGGCGGCGTGCCTAACACATGCAAGTCGAACGGAGATGTTTATTTCGGTAGACATCTTAGTGGCGCACGGGTGAGTAACGCGTGAATAACCTGACCCGAAGAGGGGGATAACACCTGGAAACAAGTGCTAATACCGCATAAGACCACGGACCGGCATCGGTCAGAGGTCAAAGGAGGAATCCGCTTTGGGAGGGGTTCGCGTCCCATTAGGTAGTTGGTGAGGTAACGGCCCACCAAGCCGACGATGGGTAGCCGAGCTGAGAGGCTGATCGGCCACACTGGAACTGAGACACGGTCCAGACTCCTACGGGAGGCAGCAGTGGGGAATATTGGGCAATGGGCGCAAGCCTGACCCAGCAACGCCGCGTGAGGGAAGAAGGTTTTCGGATTGTAAACCTCTGTCGCAGGGGACGAAGGAAGTGACGGTACCCTGTAAGAAAGCCCCGGCTAACTACGTGCCAGCAGCCGCGGTAATACGTAGGGGGCGAGC
>OIYV01000016.1_pt1 | contig 151857 bp, 128 predicted proteins | sample 1588251 | NCBI WGS metagenome assembly OIYV01 (sample SAMN03283282) | human gut metagenome | biome: human-associated habitat; material: feces | host: Homo sapiens | place: Peru | collected 2012
CTCCCCCAAGAGTTCACATCGACGGGGAGGTTTGGCACCTCGATGTCGGCTCATCACATCCTGGGGCTGTATTCGGTCCCAAGGGTTCGGCTGTTCGCCGATTAAAGTGGTACGCGAGCTGGGTTCAGAACGTCGTAAGACAGTTCGGTCCCTATCTGCCGTGGGCGTAGGATATTTGCGGAGCTCTGTCCCTAGTACGAGAGGACCGGGATGGACGCACCTCTGGTGTACCAGTTGTCATGCCAGTGGCATCGCTGGGCAGCTATGTGCGGTTCGGATAAACGCTGAAAGCATCTAAGCGTGAAGCCGTCTCCTAGATTAGATATCCCTCTTAGCTTCGGCTAAGGTTAGACCCCTTGTAGACTACAAGGTTGATAGGCTGGTCGTTTAAGCGTAGTAATATGTTTAGCTTGTCAGTACTAATTGGTCGAGGGTTTGTCCTTTATTTCTTACTTCTTTACCTTGCTTATCTTTTTATTCAGTTTTTAGGATACTTTCCTTTATCCCCCCTTTTCTATTTAGTTATTCCTTTTTTTCTATTCTTATTTATTTTTCTTTAGCCGCACTTTACAGTGCGGCTTTTTGTAATTGATCAGTATTTTTTAAGAAAATTTATTTTACCTCTTGATTTATATTTTAATCTATGATACACTATTTAATGTTGAATGATTTGCACCATTAGCTCAGTTGGTAGAGCACCTGACTCTTAATCAGGGTGTCCGGGGTTCGAGCCCCCGATGGTGTACCATAAGAAGTAATTTGAGAAATCAAATTTTTTATAATATGCATCCTTGTTTTTAGGGTGCATTTTTTGTTTACAGTTAAAATCAAAATCTCAAAAAACCATAGCCTAGCATATTATGAATTAACATTACTATCAAATAAAATGCAATATGTAGGCGGACAAACCTACTGTATTGACTCCTGTTGTTTTAACAACTGATCCGGATATTTGCAAATGAAGGAGTTTATTTTTCGGTTTCTTCTGTAATCCCGGAAAATCAAATTGATAAAAATCTTAGTTATTTTAATTTAAAAGTTTCGCCTTAGAGCTCGCAAAAATTAAAGGTAAAGATTTTTAATAATAAAAAACATGATATTAAAGTAAAAGCCATGGTGACTTCTGCCATCACTTGCCGGAACAGGTTTATAAGCTACACTAATCTTACGAATTATGATGAAAGCTTAAAATATCCGTTTCTGGATATTCTTAAATTAAGCCAAAGTGAAAACATAGTTCTGGCAGGAGGAACAACGACGCTACTTAATATGCCGAAAGAAGTTTTTGCCGGAAATACTTTCGGTTGGAACTTGAGTTCAAGTGACGGCTAATGATAACTTTAAAAATAGGTTCGAAACTTTAGTCGTTGTTTATGCTGGGGCGCTTGAATTCAAAACGGTGCTAAGCACACTCGCTTTTAAAAGCACAGCTGTACCAGCTGCCAAAACTATTATTGAGAGGCAAGAAGCAAATTGGTAAATCGTGGTTTCAGATTCAAGGGCGCTTAGTTAAAGTTGGAGTCTATATGTTTCTGCCGAAAAGCCTTTTTCTTAGGCTAGTAATCACACGCATTAAGAGATGCACTTGTTTTTATCGATGAAAAAGATAACAGCTTCATTATTAACAGCGAACCGACTAAAATTTATTCGGGCAGTGCTGTTTCATCACCCACAAATATAACTGTTAAATGGCCTGAAAACCAGGGAATACTGCTGGATATTGACCCACAGGATATTTTTGCAGAACCATATTCCACAACTGTAACTTGGACGCTAACTGACGCACCTTGATTAATTTTTGAAAAAGCATATTGCATATTTATTAAAAAAATGTTAAAATAATTTATAGAAAACTTTAGCAAATTTTATATTTAAATAAAGGCAAATATAGTTTTTAAAACTCTTAAGGATAGAAAATTTGCTGGAACGATTGAAATAAGGAAGGATGAAAATTAAAATAATGAAAGTAAAAAATGGTGTATTTTTATTTATGGCATTAATAGGCATATGGGGATTTATCACCACGTTGAGTATATTTTATTTAGTTATGGGAATTGTATTTTCATTGCTCAGTTGGCCTTTTGTTGCGGAATTTGTAACGGGTAAGCCTCCTAAAAAATGGCGCGAAACTCAAAGTGAATATGAAAAAAGATTAGAACAAAGGGCTATAGAAATAGCTGAACAACAAAAATGGACAACTGTTTTGAAAAAAATTTTAGAAATAAATCCTACAGACAATCGAGTGAAACTTTGCGGGCGTGTTTATGATTTTAAAGATATAATAAGTTGCGATTTGATTAATGAAAGCGGAGAGCAAATTGTTACTCAAACTACAGGAGTAAATAGAAGAAAAGTTTCTTTGGGCAAAGCTTTGATAGGCGTAGCCGTTTTCGGGCCAACAGGAGCCATTATTGGAGGATTAGCAGGGAAAACTAAGGTTAACCAGAAATCTGTTACGACAAGTTCGCCTATATGTAGTAAATTACAAATAATCGTAACGGTTACTGATTTTAAATCTCCTGTTGTGCACTTAAATTTTATTAATAGCAATGTTTATAAAAATTCGAATGAATATAATAAAGCTTTTGAATCTGCAACAAAGGTAATGGCTACTATTCAAGGAATTATTAATAAAAATAATAATTATATTTAAAAATTAAAGCCGCCAATATTGACGGCCTTTCACGTATTTAAATTTATAAATTAATGAGTTTTATTTTTCTATTATAAATTTCTATTTCTAGTATTCCTATAAAGCTTACCGAAAGCAATGAAGCCCATAAAAGCATGTTGATGTTATCTCCTGTTTTAGGGTTAAGCGAGTTTTCATTTTGCTTTTCTTTTTCTTCTGCACTAGCGGTATCCGAATTTTCGCAAATTTCTTCTGCTGTTTTTTTAATTTCAAAATTCGTGTTGCACTGGCCATCTTTGTAAACAACTGTTAATTCATGAGTGCCTTCAGGAAGCGCTTTAAGATACTCATTTTTTAAAGTAACAATCGTAGAACCTGAAGCAGCTATGTAATTTTCAGGGTTAACCCATGAATCGTTAATTTTAATGCCTACGAATTTTGAAAGATTTCCGTCCGCACGGAAGGTTAGTGTTCCATCGGTGTTTTGAACCCAAGAGCTGTTTGCACCTTCAATGATTTTATAACTGCTAGGAGCTGACTCTGATGGTTGCGGTTTGGTTGCCGAAGCAGCGATTAGATTCAATTTACAATTAAAATGATATCTTGTGTAGTAATCATCTCTTATCTCTTGAAGAACTTTTCTTCCTGTTTCTTCATCAATATGAAATCCTGTAAATGTCAATTGAGAACCTATGTATGCTGTGCGCATAAAGCTCAGCGTATATGATATGTTTTTGTCAATGTTATTAATTAAAGTCATTATGGCTTTGTTTTGAGATTTATCCCCAACTATTTTTATTAAAGCTTCCGAAGCATTTTCAGTTTCAATAAGACTGTTATTGTCGCTATTTGCGAATTTATAATATTTAGTTTTTTCCAAATCAGCCATAGAGCGTAAGGCCAGGGATAAATTATCTTCTTTTGTGAAATCAATAATATAATCAGAGCCTTTTTTCAGGTTGATGTCATCGGTTACATCGAGATCAGTATAATTATCACGAACGGTTGTGTCAACTATTGTGCCTGGTCTTTCTGCAATTCCTTTTACTTTTGTGTCTATGAACAGTAAACCTTTCATAGTTTTGTTATCTTCCGACACTGTTATAGATGAATTTTCGCACTCAACTCCGTTTACTTTGAAAACTCCGCCATAAAATGTTTTAGCTTGTGGTGATTTACTAGGGAAAATATAGCCATCTTTTGCTTTTAATGTTATATTAAATGTGTATTTTTCTTCTACTGTTGGTTTAAGGTTTTCGCTATTTGGCTTGATTTTTTCTGTTTCGTTTAAATACCATTCTTGGCTTTCAATGGTGTAATTGCTTCCTTCATCAACCGTCGCAAAGGTAACTTCTTTGTATGACCATAATTCACCCGACACACCATTTATGTTTACTTCCGTGATATTTGTGTTGCCTTCTTCCGCAAAAGCCAAGGTTGGCACAAATGAAATTATCATGCAAAGCGTGAAAAATGTTGCCATAAATTTTCTTGCTAAATTAATTTTCATAAAATTAGTTTCCTCCTTAAAAAAGATTTGAAAGTAGTCTTTTCTTGCCTTGATGTAAAGCTTGTTGATTTTTATGAATTTTGCTTATAAATAATTATATATAAAAACAAAAATATGTAAATAGAATTATATTAAAAATTAAATAATCAGTTTATAGTTAAAATATATCACTAAGCAAGAGCTTAAAGAAATAGACATTCAAACTAGGTTGTGTGGCTTTGAATGCGTTACTTAAGGGTGAAAACTTGAATTATTTTTAGAAAAGTTACGGCAAATAAGAGCACGAAGCTAATTTAATTATTTAGAAAAAATAATTATATTTACACAGCGCAAGCGAGATTTTACATTGGCCAACCTTTGAAACAAATGAGCGCTCTTTTATAACATTGCGAACGTATTAAACTGCATTTCAAAAGAGCTGTTTTTAATTTGGTGTTTTGCCATGTTATGTTTTCGCGTGCCTTTACTTGTATAAAATATAAATTTAAAACCACCGACGAAATTAATCATCGGTGGAGGTAGGCACTATATCTGCCCGTCATTTTGATAATTTCTCAAAAGAGAAATTATATCTTGATTATTTTTTCTAAGTGCTTCTTGAATAGCGTTGAAAGGTCTTGCTTTGCTGCACATCGGATTATAAGTAACTATTTCTATAACAAGGTTTTTTTCAATAGTTCCGCTTTCTAAAGCGGATTTGACCATTTCTATGTCGCTGCTGAGAATTCCTCTTATTAATTTTTCTTCATTTAAAATTTGTAAACTTGTTTTCTGAGATTCCTTGCTTTCATCGATCGGAATGGCATAATCAGGTCGTCCTGCATTTACATTTGTTTTTTTAATACCCAATATTGATTTGTCGAGTTTAAATGGTGATTCCCACTCAATAGGAGCATCAAATTTGAAATACTCATTTGAAGACGATAACCAATTTTTAAATTCTGTTTCTCGATTTTCTTGAATCATATTTTGCTGTTCCATAGCTTTTTTTCTATCATTATCGATTGCTTTTTGAAGGTAATCTAATATATCACCGTGATTTCTTTTTTTGGCTTCGTAAAGAGTGTTTAAACGTAGCTCGTTTTTATCTTCAGTTACGAGAGAAACGTTAAAAGTCGGTATGTAATTATATTTTTCTACAGCCTGTTTAACTAAATCAAGGTTTCCTTCCAGAACTCCTTTGGCCAGTATTTCCGCTCCTGATTCAAAACCATCGCTTTTAACCACACCAATTATCTTTTTACCGTCAAAATTTACATAGTTATCATTTATATATTTAATTTTGCTTTCAGGAACAATGACCGCTTGTTTCCCGTTAAATGCCATTGTTTTAACTATATTTGTTTCTGAGCAAATTGTGTTTGGCGGCATAAAAACGTAAGCTTTTTGAGCTTTTTCATTATAGATTTTAGCAAGATAATTTATAATTTCGGGGCTTGAATATTTTGCGGCTTCTGTAATCGGAAATATTTCGGTGTCTTCAATTCCATATGTTCCTGCATTGTTTTCAAGCACGACTGATATTCCGTTTAAAATGTTTGTTAGCCCTGTTTCTACTGCCTCTTTTACTAATTTAATGTCTTTTTTGAATATTCCGGTTATTAATTTAGATTCTGCTTCAACTTTTTTCTCATATACAGCGGCCATAGGATCTTGCTTATCCCAATACTTATCTTCTAAACCGATAATTTTATTTTCTCCCCATTTAACAGGGTCTATTTTGTGAACTTCAACTTCTTCAAAATAAGGATTTGTGCAATTGTCATTTGAAATATTATAAATTATGATTATAACCTCTCTTTATTAAAAATCTTTAATTAATATCAATTTTTCTTCAAAAATCATAGTTATGTTTTTATGAAGCTAAGCTTTGGACTAGCCTCCAAAATTATCTTTGCAAGTTGGCATATATTATTTTGCCATCTTTTTTTCTTATATGTATTTCCGGGCCTCCGCCTCCTAAAACTTCTGCGAGTTCTCCATTTTTATTTATAGGCGAGTAATACACACACCATACGCCTCCCATTATGTAAGGTTTGTTATCGCCGTCTGCCACAGAAAGTCTGTAATTATTATAATTTACTTTTGGGAACCTTTCATGTGCAATTTTTTCTCCTATGATCTGAGCTTGATGGGGAGTCTTTACTGGTGTTACTGTGTTGAATAAATTTGATATAAAAAAGAACATGATTAACACTTCCTTCACAAAAAGTTTTTAAAGTATGGTTTTAGCCCAATGGTAGAAATATTTTACATAGTATTTGCCGTAATGAACTGCACCGCTTCGGAACTTCTTGCCATGATAGTTTATATTTTTTTAATCTTCTTCCATTGGCGTGTCTACTTTTACAAATTCTCCAAGTTTTAATTCACTGTCCGGTTTCTGAGATTTAAGCCATTCATTAAAAGAAATTCCAAAAGGCTCCCCTTGGATTTTTTCAACAGCTTCAAGACACTGAACAATTTCATCAAAACCCAAGCGATTAGCTTCGTAAACCAAATCTAAAAATAATTCGTTGAAGTTTTCTGTTACAACTGCCTGTATCGTAGATACATTAGGATACGATTGCACAATATCTTTCACTGCTTCCAAATTTCCCGAGGCCACAGCAAGCAAAAGCTGTAAATTTATATCATCCTTTAAATCCATATACTCGTCTCTAGGCTCTGACGCATGAATAGGTAAACCTATAATACGAATTTTATCAAATAAAATAGGAGTATTTAGCATTTTTACTCTATCAGCCCTAACCTTGGCCGGTTGCTCTCCATCAAAACTCGGAATCATTGTAAAGAAACTTCCTCTTGAAGTCATAGTCTTCTGCGAACCGAACCACGTGGCATTTAAGCATTTTTCATCATATGTTTTCCTTAAAAAATTTACTATTTCATCATTGGAGTACTTTTTCGCTTCTTTAACAGTGAAAAGCTTTATTCTATTGTTAGGGTCATTAGTAATAACTTGTGCAGCACCCAAAATATCAACCTTATTTACATTATCTCTTACCAAATTAATATCGTTAGTAAGTATTCCGCGTATGAGATTGTACCAATTTTGATTTAGGAGATTGCAAAAATAATAAAAGGGGTGATCTTTTGGATAGCCTTTTTCTATCCCTAAAATTTTAAAATTACCCCAGGTAATAGGTTCAGTGAAAATATTATTTCCTATATCATTTACATTTTGATAAAAACTCATTAAAATCACCTCTCGAAGCGCCTTAATATTCTTTTGCTAATTAACATCTTTTTTATCGTATTGAAACAATATATTAATATTGTATCCTATTTTTGAAGCTTTGTCAAGTCTTTTTACTCTTGGCTCCTTAAACTTCCAGCATCTGTATTCAAGTGAATTTTCGATTGCATTGTAAAATATAAGGCTTAATTTGAATCTCCAAATATTTAAACCACCGACGAAATTAATCATCGGTGGAATTGTTCGAGATAAAATATTATGCGAAACCCCTAAAATCAGGACAAGAAGCAGGCGAGTGTATAGCTCACGAGTTTTTTCAGATATAGATTACAGGAGGTATGAACCTGCACATACATCCGATTATGGAGATGGATATTCACTGCCTCCAAGAATTGAAAGGTTGCCTGATTTTGTTCCGTTGAAAGAAGTCAAGTCACGCAAAAGTTTGGCGTATGCTGAAGAAAGAAACAGGTGAAATAATCTTTTGTAGTTTGCAAAAATAAAAAAGTTATGCATATGCTAAAATTTTCAAACTTTAACCCCGCAGAATAATGGGGATTATTTTAAGTGAAATCACCAAAGAGTTATCTGTTGAGGCTCGATAGGATATTCCAAAAAGTTTTTATCGTAGCTTATTTTAATTTTATAAGATATGAATTTTTTTATTGGCAAAGCGACTAATAAATTTTGCTGCTTTAATATAGCGATATCGCCGATCATTCCTATTGCTTCCCCAGATATAAATTCTGGATTTTCTACTTTTTCTAAGTTGCTTAAATCATATTTATTTTCATAAAAATATTTTAAGTCGAATTGTAAAAAATCGCTTTCAGGTTCTATGGCTATTTGTTTTAAAATTTCGTTTAGTGATTTTTTGGCAATTTTTGAACTATACTTATTTTCAATAATTATTTTTAATTTTTGGCTTGACGTAAGCCTTTCTAAAATGCCATAACCATTGCCACACAGTCTAGCTTCTAATTCTCTTGCCAAATATGCGTTCGGAAAAGTCTTAAGAATGAATGCTGCTCTTGCTCCTTGCTCAAGTAATCTTAGTGGAAATCTTCTTTTTGAGGCTATTCCTGCTTTGATATGAGAAGGAGAAAAATACGCCAAGTAAACAATATGAGGGGTTTCGTTGTATTTAAGTTGCTGTGGCGAAATTTTTTTAGCATTATAGAATGCTGGGTTAAACCCTACTTTATTGTTACACTCCGTGCACAAGTTAATCTTAGAGTTTAAGTCTAGTTTGTGTTTTTTGGGGCATGGGGAGTATGATAGTGTCGATAAATTATATGTTCCCACACAATATCTTTCGCTAAGTTTTTCAATAGTGAAGGATTTTTTATTTAAATATTGCTTTTTATATTCCTGCATTTCATCGTCATAAAAAATAAAATAAGGCCCTGTTTCATCGTAACTATAACCTGAGAAAATCAATTTTAAGTTGCCTCCATCTATATTGTGCTATCTAAAAAATGAACCGTACAAAATTTGCTTATTAAACTATTTTTTAAAGGATTCATGATTGAAAAATTCTTTAAAAAAATCATAAATGAATAAGTTCAAATTTAAAATCGGCTAAATATTATTTTTTAAAGCCTCAAACGCTTGCTTTATTTTGGCAGACATAAGTTTGCAGCGCTTAGTGAGAAATTCTTCATAAGACATCTTTTCCCAGCCATGGGGTAGCGCGTTTTCTTCTTCCATTTTGATTATATCTTCACGGCTTCTATCCTTACAAATTATTGGATAATAAATAGCCGGCGATTCATCAAGGATTTCCATGTTGTCTTTCCAATCAATGAAAGCATAGTTCGCCATACGGTTGATTTTTGCGTCAGTGTATCCGAGCCCTTTAAGATATGCTTTTGGAAATAAGTGATGTTTTTCAAGCGATTTTCTATTTCCGTCAGCGCCGGGCTGGAATAATTTTGATAGGAGCAACCTGCTTTTAGAAAACAAAACATTCGCATTTAAAATATTGAGCGCTGCAATATACGCATTCCAAGCGTTATTTCCTCTTCCTGCAACGTCCAACCCGTCAGAACCTACTAATGTAATGTTAAAATAATCGTTTGTTAGTTTGTCGTTTACTCGGCTAAGAATAAAACTACGATATTTTTCAAAAGTAGAAATTTCTTTAATGGAATTAAGCTGATTTTCCGCTGTAGATTCAAAAGAACCCGTATAGAGCGAAACAAGCGAAGCGTAATAAAACCAGAGCGAAGTCAAATGCATGTTTTCATTGTCCGATGCGCCGAATTTGTATTTAGCTATGAGATAAAGAGCATAGGTGTAATAGATAGCATTTTTAGACAATATGAGATTGCCGGAAATGTATCCTGCGTTCATTATCGCTTTTAAAAATTCATGCCAGTTGTGCACGCTAATAACATCGCCTAGTTTATCTTTCAGAATGCCAAATCTTTGATTTCTAAGTTCATCATCAATAGCGCCTTTTTTATCAAAATCTGCACCTCTTAAAAGTTTATATCCATATTTTAAACGAGCACGATAAAACGCATAGGCCATTAAAACGCGGATAATATCTTGCGCAAAAACTTCTGTTATCTGATTATAAGCGGTGACTTTTCCTCTAACAAAAAGCATGGAATCTTTACTAAATTTTTCAATTTTCTTGCGCCCGTCATCCCAATAGATAGAAAGCAGCGTTAAAATGAAATCATTTTGCTTTAAAGGAACTCCACCTGAATTTACACGCACAAAAATCTCAGAAACACTTTCTTCGTCAGCATTGGAGTCAATATCAAATACGGGCAACATATGATTCCTAAGGTTAAAAACATAGCTCACGTTTTCAGAAATGGTGCTTTTTTCGTCATCAGTCAATTCTCTGTTTTTAGATTTACGATAATTCTCCAATGTTTCTATAAAATTGTTAATAAATTTATATAAGCTTGCGCTTGTAAAGATATCGCTTATATTGTAAATCCACTCGGGGTCCTTTTTGGTTGCCTGATAGCCTACTTCAAATTTATTTTTTATCGGATTATACGAAATGGTGATTAATTTTTCTTTGTAATCTGAGCTTACAACGGCTTTGCCTTTGATGACGGCATAAAGTGACGTAAGCCTCTGCTGACCATCGATGATTACTTCTCTTGGAGCGGTATGATTGTGCTGCTCGGTGCCTATAGTCTTTTTATTTTCAAGTTTGGGGCATTCCCAAAGCATTAAGTATCCGATAGGATAGCCACGCATCATGGAATCAAACAAATCACGCACTTTTGAATCTTTCCAAACAAAAGGCCTTTGAAGTTCAGGGAGACCTAATTCACCTGTATCAATTTTGTCTACAAGATAGCTAACTGTAAGATTTTTGCTAGTAAATATTTGCTGCATACTCTTCACTTCCTTGTTATTGTGGATTTTATTAACAAACCAATTATAAATATATATTTTACTATACAATAAACCGAAAAACAACTAAATTGGTGCATAGCCAAAATGTATCGTTTAGATGCTATGTTTATTTTCTGATTTATCAAGTGCTACAAAAATTAAAAATAAATTTGTATGTTTTAATTATGGTAAAATTTATTACTATAATTTACACTTAACGAATAAACTTATGCCTTATAGTTTATGATGCAGTCGGAAACTTGCTTAAATACAGAGGCTTTAAGCTCCAGTGGTCGAGAGAAAGAAAACTTGACAAAGCTTCAAAAATAGGATACAATATTAATATATCGTATAAATATGATGAAAATAGTGTTAGAACGCAAAAAAATGTGAATGGAATCACAACAGATTTCATAACTTCAGGAATTAAAGTTCTTGCTCAAAAATCAGGCGATAATACGATAGTTTGGCAAATTGATGGCAACGGAAATACAGTAGGCTTCAATTACAATGGCACACCATATTTTTACATCAAAAATGCTCAAGGGGACATAATAGCAATCGCCGATATTTCGGGGAATCTTGTAGCTAAGTATACTTACGATTCTTGGGGAAAACTAGTTTCAATTAAAGACTCAAATGATGTAGATAAAACTACGGATGAAAACTTTATCGGTTGCGTTAATCCAATTCGTTACAGAGGTTATTACTACGATTCAGAAACTGGGTTTTACTATTTAAATGCAAGGTATTATGACCCTGAAGTTGGTAGATTTATTAACGCTGATGGAACTTTAGATGTTGGGTATAATCTTTTTGAGTATAGTGGTAATAATTCGATAAACTTTGCTGACTATACTGGAGAGAAAATGGTAAAGGTGGATTACATGAGTGTGTTGTCCTACAATCCCTACGAACATGGAAAAGAATATAACTGTTTAGGTTATGCTATTCAAAAAATAACAGGTGTTTATAAACAAATAGAACTCAGAAGAGAAACGAAAATTTTATTAGCTATACAAGATGTAATAGATTATATCCATAGAAATACTACTGCAACAGTTGAGGTAATGGATCATGTTCCCGATAGCACAGAAAGAAATAGGAATCAGTATTTTATTGCTATGCGAGTGAGTCAATTGACAGGTGATGCCCATTTTATTCGTTCAAATTTTGGAAATGGCCCGCTTGTCTGGACACACAAACAAGGACCTCAGGGACCACTGTTAAAACTCGTGGGTATAACTCCTGAAGATGACAGAGCTTGGTATTCATATCAAGCAATACCGGTAAATGATGGCTCAATAGTTGCTGGTACTGATAATATCGAGCCAAACTATTCGGGACCAACAACTTACTTAAGAATTACAGTACAATCATCATGTATTATTTTCTAGAAGGAGGGAATCAATATGATGTTTTTAAATGAGAATTTTAGTGATGTTTATAAAAATTATTTAAGAGATAAATTTTTGGTGTACAAACACCCAGGTAAATATAATTGCAGCCCTAAATCAATCATAACTTACAATGCACACCATAATAGTGAAGTGTTTAAGGAACTTATAAAATCAAAGAATTATAAGGACATTATAAATAATAATACACCTGCAAATCTACTATCAGATTTAGAAATTGACAAAAATAAGCTTTTTGATGATTATAGCTACTCCTTTATGGGTTATCCTTATGATTTGAAGGAAACTGAGTTACAAAATATTAAATCCAGGAAAGCCTTTTTAAGAGTAAATTATGAGAATAATGTGGTTTACACTGTTAATAAAGTAAAGGATTGGTATATTTTCAAGCTCTTTTTTCCAAGCCGTACTGAATTTTGGGATGGTGAAAAAAGTGAAACAGTTTTAAAAGCTAATTTAATGGCGGTATGGTGTGTAAAACGGCTTCCTGATACAGAAAAATTTAACACGATTATACCAGGCATAACAACAATGTCCGATGTTATAAATATAGACCCAAGCTTTAGGTATTTTGAAGAAAATGGTATTCGTTACAGTACTCATACTTTTGCTGATAAAGACGGATCGAGAATTAGTATTGAGTATAAAAAAGACGGTAGAGGAGTTTATAGAGTTTCTAACATTGCAAAAGTTAAAGAAGGATGGAACTTATTGCCTTACCTACTTCCAATCGACAGAAAACTTATAGATCCCGATTGTGACGAGTCCTCTGCTAACAGCGAAGAAAAAACTGTTGTGAGCGAAAGCAGCAGTGATAATGAGTCCAGCATTTGCACAATAGTGTAAAAAATTCCACCGATGATTAATTTCATCGGTGGTTTAAATATTTAGAGATTCAAATTGGGCGGATAAACTAACGTCTTACAACGGAGAAGATATAGTTTATGATGCAATTGGAAATCCAGTTGAATACAGGGGCTGGGAGCCCCAGTGGTCGAGGGGAAGAAAACTTGACAAAGCTTCAAAAATAGGATACAATATTAATATATTGTTTAAATAAAATAAAAATAAAGTTAAAACTCAAAAGATCGTAAATGAAATTAAAATAAATTTAATAACTTCAGGTGTTAAGTATTGAGCTCAAAAAAATCACGCGTTAACACTGTAATTAGCAAGCTAATTGCAAGTGAAATACTAAACTTTGAAAGCAGTATTATAAGGAATATTCTGTAGCGGCAAGAATGAACGCTTACGGTTCACATAGTTGGCGTTATAAAAATGATGTATTTTTCGAAGAGGATGTAGAAAACGCGCTAGAAAAAATAAAGGATGAGAAATTAAAATGTTTTATCAAATGATATCTTGTTCGTCGAGGGCGCTTTGGGTGCAAACTTATAATATATTTTCCGCTAAACCTGTGCAATCTAAAGAAGACGCCAAAATAGTAGGAGCGTATATAGCCCATAAGTTGTATGACGGAACTAGTTCGGTAGATTTTAGTAAATATGAAAAAACACCTCGAATTAATGAAGGTGAAGAGATATATTCCGTGTGGTATAGACCTAATCCCAGAAAGTATATTGCAATTGTTGACGGAGAATTTAAAGAGGAAATGGGTTACCCTGATGGCGGTGGAGGGCCATGCATTAAAATTGAAAAATCTACCGGCAAAATAGTAAGTTGGGGTTTGCAAAAATAAAGTTATGAGGCTGACTGAAAACTTAGATTTTTAAAAATATATCTATGATTCAGAGAAAAAATAATTTCAATTAAAGATTTGAATGATATAGCGGTAGGGGAGAAAAATTTATTATGAAAAAAATAAAAAATTTGGCAATATTTGCAATTTTAACTATTTCGGTAATTAATGCCACTCCAAGTACGCAGGCGATGTACAGCGTAAGAAAAAGCGTGAGTGACGGCAATGTTGCATCCAACTGTATAGATATTTTCGATGTTTTTGAAAAGGAGAACAGAGAAAAAGATAAAACCGAAAAAGAAAATATGGGAATTTTAATGGAACCGAGGTATTTTAATGAAGATTACAATAAGGAGTATGAAGCTCACGATTTAAAACGAATAGCAAAAGGAACATTTGACGCTTCAAAATATTTTGGAAATAAATTTCTTTTAGAAGGGCCATGGAGGGTTTCTGCATTTAGAATAGCAAAAGAAAATTCTAAATTTAACCCTTTCATAAATTCTCTGAAGACGCTGCCTCATGAGAAAAAGAATTTTGCATATCTTTGTTCGCACAAAACACAAAATACAGAATTTGAAAAATTAGCAGAAGAATGCCGCTTAAAATGGAATGAAGAATTTAACCCGGAATATTCGAAAATAAAGAACTATGAAGACGCTTTTGAAAGAGCTTTGCTTATTTTAAAAAAGATAACACACAAAGACGACCCTTTTGATAAGCGCAGAGTTGAGGTTTTGTATGATAAAGATAATAAGATTTATATTGTCAAAAAAGCATACGATACAAGGCCTTTTATAGGACCAAACAACAGTATAAGTAGTGTGATTTTTAATGAAAGCGGAGAAGTTTTTTCTGTGATTGGAGCATTTAGGCAATAAAATAAAATCCCACCGGTGATTTAAATATTTTGGGATTTAAATTGGTCTGATAAATTAATTCTTAATGCAGCTGGAAATCCGGTTGAGTGCAGAAGCTTGGAGCTCCAGCAGTAAAGATAAAGAAAACTTGACAAAACAACAAATTTTAGTGATAATATTAATATATTATTAAAATATAATAAAGATAGAGCTAAAATTCAAGAGATTGTAAATGAAATTAAAATAGATTTAATAGCTTCAGGTATTAAAGTTCTTGCTTAAAACTTAGGCGATAACACACTATTCTGGCAAGTTGATGGCAACAGAAATAAGGAGGAAAAATTGTGTTTACAACAGTTTACCAGCAGCCAAAGGATATGAATTGGGGTCAAAGTCAAGAAGAAAGATTGGAGATAGTTAGGCCGGATTTAAATTTTGGATCTATGACATCTGAAGAAGTGTTTTTTTATGAAAATGGGTTTAATATAGATTGCACTGATACAAAAGGGATAGGACATAGCATTTTATTTAGTAATATAAAATTCAAAATTACTCCTTCTAGTATTGCTAAAAGGAACAGCGATTATTATAATTACAAAACTATAGGTCATATTTGGGAAGTTAAAAACTCTAAACTTATCAAAAATATGATGCAGATAGCAGAAAAGTGCGAGAATCCGGGAGATGATATGCACAGGCTTATGGAAGGGTTTAATAAGATGGGCGAAAAACATCCCGCAGCTAAGCATTACATTTTGCCACTAAAAGACCATCTTATTGAAATAATTGCTTCAGATATTGATTTTAAAGAAATTAAAAGGCCTCCGTTTGAAGATCTATCATATAAACCTAAAGATAAAAAGCAAATAGATTGGAAAGATCATAGCAATTGGCCTCGTGACGATTTTAAGAACTTTTCTCCGTACAAAACAGAAGGATTAAAGTCAAAAGTGTCTAATTTTAAATTTAATTCTGCTCCTATTGAGAATTTCGCATACAATAAAAGCGGATTAGAAATATTTATTGATGACAAAAATGAACAACGATATAAATTTTCATTTAACAAATGTCTAAAAGTTGACATTATGGATACAGATGTGGCTTGTCTTATGGCAAATGAATATTATCAAGCAGCGGGATACACCTTGATACAGATTAAAAATTCTAAACTTATTGAAGATTTAAAAAAGAAGGCTACCGATCCTGATTTATTTAAACAACTGGAGCGCTCTAAACATTTTGTACTACCGTTACGAGATAACCTTATTGAAATAATAGCCGAGGATATATCTATTGAAAGGGCGCCAGATGATGGAGAATTTTAACCTGTTTTGTTATTAGTTAACGGCAAGGGGGGAAATACAGTGGCTTTTAGCTACAACAGCATGCCATATTTTTATATTAAAAATGCTCAAGGAATAGAGATGGCATAATCATACCTTACAATCCTTGGTATGATAGTTTGTTGGTTTTTTAACAAGTTGCTTGATTAAATAAAAAATATGTAAAGGAGAATAATTATGTTTGCATGGTTAGCTAACCTATTTTGGCAACCGCATCCCGTAGAAACTTTTGAAGAAGCATTAAAGATAGCTCGATATGAAGTGCAGAAAAAATTTCCTGGCGATTATAGCTTGTGTGATTCCGATTTATGGTATGACAAAAACACAGATGTATGGCATTTCAGATACATAGATAAACCTTCGAACGATGAATTTTTATTGGGGGGAATAGGGCCAGGTGTAGATATCATAAAGTCTGATGGTAAAATTATGTACTTAAAGGGTCAAAAATAATAAAATTTGTTTTAAATAATTTTGATTTTAATGATTTCAGCGGAAATATTAATGATAAAATTCGTATATCTGTTAATTCTGCTATAAGTTCAAGTAATTTAGATATGGTAAAGTACTTTATAGATAAAGGATTTGACATTAATAGCTTCTCTAAAAACGGAAACTTTCCAATCGAGCGGGCAGTATGGATATCTGATTTGGATACTATAAAGTTTCTGGTTGAAAAGCTTGGCGCAAAAATGAGCGACAGAAACATTGCAGATGCCGAAAAGCAAGGTTGCAAACGCATTTTAGAATATTTAAAAGCTTATAAATCTTAAAAAATAAAAAACTACCAGTCATATGAAAGTGGCTAGTAGTTTTAAATTTTTATTGTAAAGAAAATTTATTTCTTTTAAGATAAATTTTGTATTTTACTTAATCCACAACAATCTAAAATAAAAATTCCCTTACACGAAACTGGGTGTTCGTATAAGGAATGGTTTGGTGGAGTATATGTAGCAATACCTCTCACATGATTATTTTCAATGTCTGATTGATATTTTGTTATCATAATTTTTCCCTTCCTTATTTAAGTTTTATTTGAGGTTTGAAATTTATAAATCCCTCAGCTCTGCGAAAAATTCGCCCTTTTCTATCAATTAAAACAGGTTGATGAACATATTTCCCATATAAATCTTTAGTATCATCTTGTTCTAAAGAAACTGTAAATCTATAGTATAAATAGCCTTCTTCAAGATTGCCGTCACGCAAAATAGTGCAGTCTTTTTCCAAAATAGGGCTATGCTTCATACCAATTGGTGCTAGATACCGTTTTGCGGTATCATCTTGCAAGTCAAGAGGTTCACCATCTTCATAAAAAACTTGTAATTCAAGGACTATACCACTATCTCCGGCAATAAGCTCAATTTCTCGTAATTTTGTAACGTATGAATCCAATTAATCACCCCCTTCCTATGTGGTTTTTGTATTTAAAAAGAAATAATATAATTACAGTGTGTTGATAAATCTTACTTTTATGTGTATAATATAATTACAAATGTTGACAAAATATATTTTCGTGTATATAATGTAATTGAAGGAGATGGTATAAATGTCAATGTCAACAGTAAATATTCGTATAGACGAAGATCTAAAAAATAAATCAGAGATTATTCTTGAAGATATGGGTCTTAATATGACGACCGCATTTAAAATTTTTCTAAAAGAAGTTATAAGAAGTCACTCGATACCTTTCAGAATAACATCAGACTTGTTCTATTCTGAATCTAATCAGAAAGCTATCCAAAAATCTATGAGCCAGTTTGAAAATGGCGATGTGGTTGTGAAAACCATGGATGAGCTGAGGAAAATGGAAAATGAGTAAGACACTTACATTCAGTAAACAGGCGTGGGAAGAATATATCTATTGGCAAACTCAAGATAAAAAAACTCTCAAAAAAATAAATAATTTACTTGAAGCGTTACAAAGAGAGAACCAAGAAATAGTCGGAAAAGCAGAAAGATTAGTGGGTAATTTATCATGACATCGCAGTATTAGAATAAATAGTAAAGATAGATTGGTATATAAAATTAATGATCAAACTATTGAAATAAAACAATGTAAAAGTCATTATGATGATAAATAAAATGGGGCTTAAATAGCCTCTTTTTTTATTTGTATTGTTCAAGACGAGTATTTTCAAAACCTCTACGTTTAGCTTTAATTTCATAGCAAAACGGAATGTCATCACCTTTCACAATAAAGTAATCTTCTGTTCGTTCTGATACAAAAATATTTCCCTCTCCGTAAGGAGAAAGAAATACTTGATATCCAACTTTTAAATTTACACATTCTGAGAAAATCGGTTCAATTTCTACTTTACAAATTCCATTTTTAACTTCATTTTCTCCGATATCACCATAGTAATACTCTGCGGTTTCATAAGCGTTTATTAATCTATTTCCGTAATGTTCGGTTTTTTGCATACAGTTTTTTCTATATCCATTACCGACGATAAAATTACCAAAAATAACAGTGTTCCCAGAAATAGTAGTTACTCCTTGTATTGAAACACCGCCGTCATTTATACATTTAATTTTAAGTAAACTATCCGCTTCAAGATTAAGTCTCCCTTGAATTTGCTGTATTTTCGATGTTTTAATGATTCCACCGTCATTATATGTCCATTTACACTCTCCTGCAAAAGTACCCGATTTTTGAACGTAAAGATTATCAATATAAGCATGAGTTGTGTAAATAGTGTCAAGCCCGGCTTTTCCACTTCTGATTATTTCGGTATTTCCAACAGCACCATTTGCAATTTCTCTGCGAGTAATTGTTCCATTGTTTAGTTTTGATCCTGAAATTGTATCATTAGCAATCTTTGAGCTTGTGATTGCACCATTTCCAACTTGACTATTTGTTATTTGCCCTTCGATTCTGTCGGCACGAATAGTACCATCAAAACGAGCATTATTTCCTTCAATTTTTAACGCACCGATTCTAGCATTTCCGTTACTTTCAAGCACAATATTTCCATTTGCACTTTTTATTGAACTTTCCGTGATTTGAAGTCCACCTATTTTACTATTTGAGGAAATATCTATTTTCCCAAGCATATTAAGATTTCCGTTAGAATCAGCATAAAATTGATTTTTCCAAGTGTTTCCGTTGCGTTTTTGAATTTTAAATCCGTCCTTGGGATTTTGGATTATACGAGAATTACCACTTTGAAGAGTTAAAGTTGCGTTTTTAAGGGTTGCACCGCTACCATTTAAAGTGAAACTATTATTTTCATTTGTAATACTAAGTTGGTTTCCAGCTAAAATTTTACCCGTAATTAAATCAGCCAAGATACCATAAGTTGTACCACTTCCATTACTATTTTTTACCTCACCGATAGCGACTTTACTTGTTTGCCAGTTATCATCTGTCATACAAATTAAATTGTTGGTTATCATGAGTTGCCGATTATCAAAAGTACCATTTGAAAGTTTTCGTCTGCCTTTGATACCGTAAGTTCCGATTGAAATATCTTGATTTTGAGAGCTTATTATTTCTTGATTTGCAGTATTTAAGGCATTTTTCATGTACTCGGTGACTTCATCATTTAAACCGCCGCTTTTAATCGGAGCAACTAAGCTACTATAATTTCTAGACACAGAATTTGTAACTTTACTCTGATTAAAAAGTTCATTAAAAATCCACTCACTCGTTTGAAGTCTAAACTTGTTTCCAAAGGTCATCGTGAAATTTTCAGGATTATCATAGTCGATATCCATTTCAAGAAGAATGGGAGATACCCAAACATCTTTTTTAATTTCTGCATGAACTAAATTTCCTAGCTTTAACTGATTTATGAAAGGTTTAAACTTTTCGATAAATAAAAAATTCACAGTATCCATACTAAACGTAAAAGATGGCTGTGATAATTTTTTTAGTTCTTTTTTGCCACGTTTTAAAAGTTGATGGCTCATATCTTGAATTTCCGGAGCTGTCATTTTGTCCGTTACAACAAAATTTGAGTTGGTGTAACTACCTTCAAATATGAAATTGTCAAGTTCTAAAATTTGTTTTTGAGTAAAATTATTGGTAAATTTCAAATTATTATTTATATCTTTTAAAACTTTTTTGATTTCAGATATTTCTTTGTTTTTAGAATTAATTTCCTTTTGTTTGGAAGAAATTTTATTGTTTAGGTCATTGATTTTATTGACGATACTTTTGGATATGTTTGGCATTTGAGCACTTCTAACTTGTTCGCTAGCTTTTAAATCGTTCTTTAAAGTAGATAATTCACCTTGTAGCTTTAGTAAATCTGCATTTAGATTCCTAAGTTTTGAAAAGTTATTTGCATAAGTTTTTTCAGAACCTTTTACTTTTTTATCCCATGATTTTATTGCTTTAATTAAACTATCAATCATCCAATCCGAGGTTAAATAGTATGAAAAATCATAAATATTTGATGTACCGAGAGGATTTACCTCATTAATACTAAAATCCCCTGAACCATGGACACTAAGACAAGTTATTATATCTTTTGAAGTTTCTTCGACTTTTACATTCTTAATCAAGTTGTGAAAGGATAGGCTTATATCTGTATCTTTAACAACATCTTCGGAAGTATAAGCATTAATCAGTTTGTTTTCGGTATCAAAATCAAAAATACATTCATACGCTTTTTCTACATCGTCCATAAGAAAGGAATATAGGCTATTTGTTGGAATCTCGAATGTGCGATATTTATTACAAAGATTACTGCTTACAGTTCCTATTTTCCATGACGGAGCAATTTCAATAAGTTTTTGAAGTAACGTGTTTTGAGGATTTATAGGGTCATAAAATTTATAGGTTCCGTCACGAATGTTCGCACCTTTAGAATTTAAAGTGTATTCATAAGAGTAAGCAGTTACTGATTTTATAGGCGTATTTCCTTCGTTTGTTTCCGTAATTTGTACGATCACAAAATATCCGAAACCTTGAATGTGTAAAAGTCTATTTTTGACTATTAATTCGTAAAAGGGTAGCGTTTTTGTTTCAGAATTTATATTGTCAAAATATTTGCTATAAATATCGAAACTCACTTCTGACACCGCATTAAATCTGGGTTTTATATGAATATTTTTAAAATTTGAAACACTTGAAATTTCAGTTTTGTCAGGATTGCAAAGTGTTATCAATGGAGTTTCATAATTCTTATTTATATTAAATTCGAAGTTCATTTTATTTATCACCTTTTTTAGACATAAAAATTTAGCTACACCATTTAGATATGGTATAGCCCAGAATCATAAAATTATTTTAAATTAATAACGAATTTTTCCATCGAGACCCCTATAGGATAGTGTAAAAGCATTAAATTTATCTCCTCTAAATCCATCAACATCGAATCCGAACGGAGACCACTTGGTATGAGTGTCACGATGTATGCCTCTTTTATCAAAACCATTTACATCATAACCCTCTGGATCGTATTTTGTTCCTGTGTCTTTGTGTATCCAACGCCAATTGAAACCACGTCTAGTATAACCGTTTTCAAAATCATATTTACCATCTAGTAAAAATACAGCATTACCACTTGAAAACGCCCCATATGCCGGGTCATCATCATTCCAAGGATCGTCAGAGTCGGGAATAGATTTTATTTTATAACCGTCCATATCATAACCATCAGGACCGTAAAACTCATTAGTTAAAACGTTTATACCTGTTTCTGTGTCGAAATCACATACAATAAGTTTAGCATTTACTTTGTGAAAACACATGCTAGAAATCATTAAAGACCCAAAAATACAAGAAAATATTTTTCTTAATTTTTTCATTAAACGTACCCTCCTAAAACATAATATTGTAATATTATGTTAATTATATCATAACCATTAATTTTTATCAATTAATAATTTTAAATCCACTTTGTTAATATCTTTAAAATACTTAACAAAATCAGATAATTCTAACACAATGCTACCTGTTTCCAACATATTTCCTCCTTTGGTAGGGTCCATTAGTTTTTTTCTCATATGTGGATTTTTTAAAACAATATACTTCTTTTTTTCTACAATTTTTGTGCCTTCAATAGAATATGCATGGGATGAAAATATTTCTTTTCGAGAAGCATCCTCATCAACGATAGGTTTAGTGCCTGCAGTCAAAGCATCATCTTTACAATGGTTATAAATGTAATTGAATATTTTATTTTCTTCAGCACTATAATTAAAAGGTCTTATGAATTCGTCATCTTTTTTATAAATAGTTCTTCCATCAAGATAATTCACATATTCTAAAGGCATACTTTTGGATTCCTTCCCAGTAATAATTGAGAAAGGCATAAATTCCCATCCTCCATTTACATTTTGCCCTGAAAGTGAATGGTCAGAGTCTTGTTTCCACAATTTTATAAATCCTTCTGCTTCTTTATTATCTGCAGTTACTGCTCCTTCAATATTTTTATATACACTGAATGCTTTTTCCATAAAATTTACCCATAAAGCTTTTGTTTGATTGCCAAAAGGCATTAAATGAGATTCATTATTATACACACCAGACGGTTTAAGTTTCTTTCTTTTCATGAGTATGGTATTGTCGACTTCTATTATGATGCCACCTACAGAAGAAACAGTAAAAATCATGTGATTTTCATTTACAGTCAGGTTAACTTTTACTTTATGGAGTTTAACTTTTACTGTTTTTTGATTAATGTCGTAATTATTTATTCCAGGAAAACAACTCTTAATATATTCAGGATCTTTTCTTATTATACTCATAAGAGCCGCAAGAAGATAGCAATCTCCTATATTCCCCTGCTTAATATCTTCTATTTTTGGAGAGCCATTAGGAAAAAGTGTCTTTTGAACATCTGATTGTGTAGTTTTTTCAACTTTTTCTTTTAGTGGTTGATTTATACCCCTATACTCTATTTCTACAACTCTAATTATATAACCTAAAAACTCCTTATTTATTGGATCATTTTGCTGCGATTCTTGTAATTTCAAAAATTCTAATAATTCATTAAAGGAAGAATTTTTATCATTTTGTTGGGAAATAACAGCATCTAAATATTTTTTAATTTCAAGATTATTTAAAACATTAGACAATGTATTCAAACAAGCTGTATTTGTATTTAGATCTGATGACAAGTCAATGCCTTTATTACGATCAACTGGTATTCGCAAAACAACATTCATATAATCATACTGATGGTTCCATTTTATATCTTGTAATAAGTATTGCCTAGCTTTATTAATATCAGCGGCGGGATTATAATAACGCCTTTTTGGAATATGTTTTAAATTTTTATATTCTAAGCTTACAACTTTTTTTACGTATCGGTAGAACTTACGAAAAACTTTATCTTTTACATTTGTATTTTTATCTTCTAGAATTTTTTTAATATGACTCATAATTACTTCAGGAGGCATTTCGCTACTTAAATAGACTTTTTGTAAATAGGAGCATTCGTTTATTTCATTAGTAAATCTATCTATCTCAGATTGGTCACGAGTAAAAATTTTAAATCCTTTAGTATTATCTGGAACTATTTCCAAAAAATTATTTAAAACATTATATTTGGGATCTTTTTTTACGTCTTTTAAAAGTTCTTTTCTCATGTCATTAATACTTACAGAAACTGCAATTTCTGAATCTCTAACCTTTTTTCTATGCGCACCTATTAAAAAATTTCGTTGCTGAGATTGCCTAGATGACCTGGATTTCTGAAATTGCTTTGATTGCTTTTCATTAACCGTTTTAAAAAAAGCCAATTTAACTCTCCCCCTATTATATTTAAAAACGATGTGCTATCCACCTATACGCTCAGAATAATATCAGCCAAATCTATTGATTTAGTTTTGATAATAGTTTCAAATGTTGTAATTGCCGTATTATTTTCCTCATCTAAATAAACCGCAGGCCAAACATGTTCTTTTGTTTTTAGATTGCAGTATTTCTGTTTTAAACTTTCCTCTCGAGTTATGTATAAAGCGCACGAAGATTTGGGACTAATTATCAGGTTTAACTTACACTGATTAAGTAAATATTCATTAAATAACCTATTCGTTTTTTGAATGTTATTTGTATAAATTCTGTTTTTAAATCCAGGATTTTGATTAACATTCATTAGTATTTTACATATGTCTTTTGAGCCCGATGGTTTTTTCTCACTTTGTCGGACTACAAACAAAAATTCATTTGCCTTTTTAGTTTCAAACATTGTTTTCGCTTTTTCAGAAGCCTTCTTAGTAAATTTTATTTGACCTTTTTTTAGCAATTATTATCACACACCTTTCTTATGGTCAATTATAACATATATTTTTACAAATTTCAACAATTTTTATCCACATCCGAGCCTTACTGCGAATTGGTACGTTATTTTTAAATAGTCTAAAAGTCCATGACACTCAAGTTTGTTAATACCATGAACTAAACTAAAATAGCCTTGGCTTTGACCTTTAGATAGATTTTTAAACCTATTAAGCCCAGTAGATGATGTAATAATCTCGTTTTGATTATCAACAGTAATTACTTCATTAGTAGATAAATTTTCCATTTTAAATTCTCGTTTAGTGGTTAAGTTTTTGATGTTAAAATTGTTACCCGCACTTGAAAGTTTAATCTCTATCGTTGGTCTAAGCCCATAAACTTCAGCAGAAAAATTGTCAAATTCAAAATAATTAATTACAGAACTATCAAAGTTATAAATTTTAGTTTGTGGGAATGTATAAGCATAGGGAGAATCGCACTCTAAATTACATCTAACACCAAAATGTTGACCGCCAAACTTTATATCTTCGTTTGCTTTCAAAATGCAATTAAAATAAAAATCCGAATACCATTCATCTTCAATTTGAAGTTTATGATATCCGGGATTTCCAAAAAGCCAATTTTTAATTCTTAAAAAAGTTGGGAGATCAATAGGTTCTTTAGATACAATTTCAATAGAAAATTCTAAAACCGTATTTTCTTTAGCCCCTAAAAACAGTTTTCTAGGGTCTTTCATGACTGATTCGCTTTTTATTTCTATACCTGAGCCAGATACTATATCGTTTAAACCGGTATTTATAGACATTAAAATTAAGCCAAAATCCTTTGAAGATATTCCATTATACACAAAGTAATTTCCTAGAAAACTCACTATTTATGACCTCCTTTTAAATGATTTCAGCATATTTGTTAGCTGTCTTAAAAGTAATTTCAACAGCTTTTTTGATAATATTTTCACTTTCTCGTTTTAGTGCATTTACAGTTTCAAAATCTGCATTACCTTTAATGTTTATGTTCACAATAGGCGAGGAAAGGTTGTTATAATTTTTGTTATAAAATATTTTTTCTTTAGGACTGTTAGCAAACATTCCAGTGCCTACAAAGTTATTGGGGCTATTTGCAAAATCCCATAATTTTTTAGTAGCTTCATGAGAAAATACAACATCTCCTTCATTCATAAGTCTGTATCTTCCGGGAGAAGATTTATCTAAAATAATTTCTTTTCCGTTTTCATCAACGGTTGCTAAACCTTTTTTTGATGAAAGAGTACCGCTTGCATAACCTCTTAAATCGTATAATTTGCGTCTATAATAGCTAAGAGAAGGTTCTGCACCTCTTTGAGTGCTTACTTGTTCTATAAGTCTTTGAAGCCTGGTAATTTCACTTGTTTTCTCCTCATTATTAACGTTTTTATATTCTCTTGCAGATAAATTTAGTGCTTTAGCAGTTTCTCTTGAAGTGTTTCCAAGATTATTCATAGCTTTGTTTGCACTTTCAATTTGAGACGTTATCCCTGATATTTGACCTGAAATTGCTCCTAAAGTATTTGCTACGTTTATTTGACCTGAATTAAACCTACTTAAAGCAGAATAAGCATTATTCCAAGCACCAATTACAGTAGAAGTCATACCGTCACCATAATCAATATTATATCGCATAAGATTATTGTAAAATTCTTGCGACTTACCTTCGATTAAGTTCATTGCATCAATACGAATTTGTCCTTCGTGGTGTAAATAATCCTCGATTACTTTAATTCTTTTATCTGTGCTGTCTTTAAATTGATTGTACTCGTTGTCTAGTGCTTTCTTCTGTCTTTCAATTCCATTATCGTATAAAAATTTTTGTAAATCTTCTTCGTCTTTCTTTAGCTTTTCTTGCAACTCTTTGCGTTTCTTTTGTGCTTCCGCACTATCATCAAATTGAAGAGCAGACAGTTTTGTTTGAATTTTGTTTATTTCATTATTTTTATCAGAAAGTTCCTTTTGATAGTGATATTCATCTTTTTGAACGTCAAGAGAACGTTTCATTAAATCAATTTTCTTTTTGTAACCATCAAGACTTTCCTTTAACGCTTCTTTTTCAGTTTCTTTCTGCTTTTTTATCATTTTGACGGTCATGTCAAGAAGCGAATTGATTGCTTTTTTATTATCTTCTAGTGTTTTCTTTTGATTCTCAAGTGCTTTTTTGTTGTCGTTTAGAGCTTTATTGTGATCTTTCGTAGATTTAGAAGCATTGTTAGAGGCTTGAGTATAATTAGGCATAGAAACAAGTGAAAGACTTGTATTTAATGCATTGATTTTGCTTTGTGCATTTTCTACTTTTTGAGATAAATCTATGTATTGCTCTAAATCTGACTTTACCTTAGTAATTTGCGGTTTACCAGTAATTCCTCGCCAAAGTTTAGTAAAAAAGTTTTCGTTTTTAGATTGTTCTTCGACCTCTGCAAGTGCCATTTTAGCTTGTGCAACACTATTTATTGCTCCTATTTCAGATTGATACCCAACAAGCCTTGACTTGATACTTTGAAGTGTTTTAGCGGTTATATCAATTTCAGCTTGAATGGAAGTTTTTTGCTCATTTATTTTTTCTTCTCTTAATTTTTGAAGTACTTCAATTTCAAACGTATAAAATAAAAATTCCCTTACACGAAACTGGGTGTTCGTATAAGGGACACATGGTGGAGGCGAGGGGAATTGAACCCCTGTCCGAAAAATAGTCCATTTAAGCTTTCTACGAGTGTATCTAGCGATTAAAACTTCCTCATTTAACAAGTTCACTAGAATCCATGAAAAACAAGTATTCTCTGTTGCATGATCAAAGCCGAGAAAATCAATGATTCACGTTCACCGCTATGTTAGCACCTTAAGTCGGTCGCGGTAGTCCGCCAGAAGATGTCGCCTAAATATTAAGGCTAATTAAGCAGCTACAGCAGCCATCCTTCCGAAGTTGGCATGAATTACGTTGCTTTCGCTGTTGCTTGGCTTGTCGCCATAAATAGTTTTTCCGTTTAAATTAAGTGTGACTTTTAAAGCAGTTCCACCTTGCTACCCGCTTACCTAAACTTCTATTCCTCGTCGAACCCATTACGCCCCCATGAGCTTTAAAATTACTTACTATTGATTTCGTTCTTTAAATGCACGCTCGATGTCTCTTTGAGCGGCTTTTTTGGCTAAATCTTCGCGCTTGTCATAGAGTTTTTTGCCTTTGCAGAAACCAATTTGAATTTTAACCTTAGAACCTTTGAAATACGCCGAAAGTGGAATTATTGAAAAGCCTTGCTTTTTAGTTTGGCCAAAAAGCTTATTTATTTCTTTTTTGTGCATTAAAAGCTTCCTGACTCTCAGAGGGTCAACGTTAAAAATATTTCCTTTATCATATGCGCCGATATGAATATTATTCGCAAAAATTTCGCCGTCAACAATAGAACACCAAGAATCCTTAAGGTTAATGCTGCCATTTCTGATAGATTTAACTTCAGTTCCTTTAAGCTCAATGCCGGCTTCAAAGCTCTCAATCACAAAATAGTCGTGAGAAGCTTTTCTATTTTTAGAAATAATTTTAACTGCATCTTTAGGCATCTGTTTTCCACTCCCTTCAAATGCTTTCACAGTTCTATAGTTATTATACACCAAATAAAAAATTTTTTCAATAAGAAAGTTACATTTAAATAATTTTGAGATAAATAAAAAGGGAATATTTAATAAAAAAATATTGATACTAACTATTGATAAATAATTTGTTAGGAGGAATTTTTTTGAATCCATTTGAAGAAAAACCCAAAAAAATTTTCAGCAGCATTAAAGATTGGAAAGAACTTTACTTTTATTCTTACAATAAAAATGAAGTTGACCCTTACACCAAAACGCGCATAATTCTTATGAACGGAACGGAATTTGAAGCCAACTGGTTTTCGCACCAATTTTCAAGAAATTGCGATAATAACGACCTTCGCAGGGAACTTGCAATGTTAAGATATATTGAAAAGCAGCAGCAAATGAAAATCGCTTCGCTTAAGCCCATAAACGAAACCATTCTTGAAACGACTATAAGTTATGAGCAGTTAGCGGTCGATTTAACTGCAGCTCTTGCTAAAAGCGAACCAGACGAAAATGTGAAATCTGCTCTTGATTTTGCGCTTTTAGAGGATTTTGATCATCTTTATCGCTATGCTGATTTGCTCGAAGCTGAGCATGGAATTCACGCTGAAAAATTAGTTGGAAAATACACTGAAATAATGCCGGGCAGACCCACGATTTCTCACCACAGGCACCCTTATGACAACGTGAGAAATCACATAAATTCCAAAAAAGCTGATCCAATAACAAAATTAAACGTTGCTATAATCACGGCTGCTGAGCAGCAAACAATGAATTACTACATGAATATTGCGGGTTTTTACACTTCAGATATAGGAAGAAGGCTTTATCAAGAAATAGGCTTAGTTGAGGAAGAGCACGTAACGCAATATGGATGCTTGCTGGACACTAACATGACTTGGCTTGAGAATTTGCTTTGCCATGAATATACCGAGTGCTATTTGTATTATTCTTGCTTTAATTATGAAACAGACCCGCAAATCAAGAAAATATGGGAACAACATTTTGCGCAAGAAGTGGCGCATCTTCACAAAGCAGCTGAGCTTTTGCAAAAATACGAAAATAAAGAGTGGCAGCAAGTTATTCCTGATGGCAGTTTCCCGGAGCTTTTGAAGCTTGAATCTAATATTGAATATGTTAGGGATATTCTTGCAAACACGGTGAATAACACCGCCGACAAAGAAGGATACACTGAGGTTTCATCGCTCCCGAAAGAGGCTGATTTCTTTAAATTCCAAAATAAAATAAATAAGAGTGTCAGCGATGTTCCTTCGCACGAAGTAATTGAAAATTATATTCAAAAAAACGGCGAAGATTACAGGTTTGAAACCAAAGAAAACCCAGTGGAAGAGCTTCAAGAAAGAACGAAAGATAACACTACAGTTGGCAGAAAATAATAAAAAACAAACGTCTGGATTAGCGGTCCGGGCGTTTTAGTTTTAACAAAACATATTAAAAACCGCTTCTTCTTGGCAAACCGAAGGAGCGGATGAGTTTTATACTTTATATTGTAGGAGTGGTTTTTGGGTTGTCGTTTTTCTTGTAAACATAAAAGTTATCTGAGCTGTCAATGAACGCAAGCAAAACATCTTTGGCGCTTTTAATGTCTTTTTTCTCGAGCTCAGTTTTGAGCCACTCTTTGCTTTTATTCATTATTTTCATGTTTTCTTCCAAAACTGTGCCGTCTATAATCATGTTCGAGCAAATGCCTTTATACTGAGTTGGAATTTTAACGTCTTTCGGCGTTAGCGGCAGGCTTTCAGGCTTCATTTGAACGCTCACTTCGCCGTTTGTTTCAAGAATTGCAAACTCAACTTCAGAAATATTAAAAGCGTTTTTGAGCCTGCATTCTTCCAGAAGTTCGTTGATGTTAATTTTGGTTTTTCTTAGGTTTTCTTCTATTATTTTCCCGTCTTGAATGAGCAAAGTTGGCGCACCGTTAAGAATTTTTCTTCCGATTTGGCTTTTAATGCTTATCCATGAAAGAATGAGTGGGAACACGCCGTAGATTATAACGCTGGTGATGAATTCCGGGAAGTCTATGTCAAGGTCAACTGCAAAAGCTGCTGCGATGGAACCTATTGAAATTCCTATGACATAATGAAAAAAGCTGAGCTGAGATATTTGCTTTTTTCCGGCCATTCGCGTGAAAATGAAAAGAATAATTACCGAAATTATTGAATGAATTGCTGCTTGGGATATACTTTCGTGCAAAATAATCACTCCTTTGTGTTTTTAAATATATTCTGTGGAGTAATCAAAAAAATATTCAAAAATTATCTTTGATATTTATAAAAATGTTTTTCAAAATATGCTATTTATTGACGAAATCGTTATATAATGTTATAATTTGGATAGATTTTTTACAAATAAAAAATAAAGATTGGAGGAAAATAAATTGAAATATAAATATTTAGATATTTTTCTTAGCGTTTTTGGAGGCGTTTTTGCTCTCATGGGTTTTATATTAATGTTTGCAAATTTTTTTGCCGGCTTTTTTCTGCTTTTGTTTGGCGCGTTTTTAATCCCAGCGGTTTATGAAAAATCAAAAGAAATTATTAAAAAATATTCTGGGAAAATTCCTGAAAAATATTATGGTAAAATGAGCGCATTTTGGAATAAAAACGGAAAATACATGAAAATTTTTTTGCCTTCCGTGTTTTTTGCGTTGGCTGCGGCTTTTGTGCTAATCAGCAACCCGGCGCCTGCTAAAACCGAAGCTGTTACGCCTGCTTTAAACACTGAAAAAAGCGCGGAAGAGCCCGCAGAATCGGAAGAAGCTGAAGAAACAGAAGAAAAGCCTGAAATAACTAGCCTGCACTTTGATGAAACCGAGTTAGAAATGGACATAAATGAAACCAAAGATTTGACTTTGGAAATTAAGCCGGAAAATGCAGAAACTGAAGATTTGCAGTATTGCACCTCGAATGAAGAAGTGGCAAGCTTGGAAAAAACGGATGGAACCGCAGTAGAAAGCAAAGTGAATTTGAAATTGAATCCGGCAGGCGAAGGAGAATGCGAAGTTTTTGCCAAAACTTCTGAAGGAATCGAAAGCAACAAGATTTCTGTTAAAATAATTGATAACGAAAGAATTCTCGCCGAGGAAAAAGCTAAAGAGGATGAAGAAAAAGCCAGGCAAGAAGCCGAAGCGCAAGCCAAGAAGGAAGCTGAAAAACAAGCTGCAAAAGCCGCTGAAGAAGAGCAAGCAAAGCTGCAAGCTGAAGCAAAAGCTAAGAAAAAAGCAGCCGAGAAAACAAGCAAAGCAGCATCTTCAAACGCTAAGGCCTCTTCGAGCAAAAAGAGCACCAAAAACACCAATAATTCTCACGGCAAACAAGTTTACAGAACGCCTCATGGAAAAAGATATCATTTCGACCCTGATTGCGGAGGAAAAAATTCTAAACTTACAACATTGGAAGATGCGATTTCCGCAGGTTTGACGCCTTGCAAAAAATGCGCACATTAATATAAAAAGTTTTACGAAGTTGCCCGAAATAGGGCAATTTTTTCTTTGTTTCAAACTATAAGTGAATAAAAAATTATTCAAAAAATTGAAAGGGAGAAAACGAATGATAACCAAAGAAATAAGTTTAAAGTTGTGGGAAAAGAACAATGAAATTTTTTATGCGGTTAAAGGCGAAGTTGATGCAAGGTGCATTAAGGTTTATTTTTTGGATGAAGATGAAACAAAACTTAGTCTCAGCGGCAAAACGGTGACATTTTATGCTCGCAAACCTGACGGAACGCAAATTTACAATAGCTGCACAATTGACACGAGCGAAAATAGCGCCTCTGTTAGCGTGACTTCTCAAATGGTGAGCATGCTTGGAATAGTTGAATGTGAATTCCAAATTTTTAATTCTGAAAATGATTTGCTTAAAATTAACGGCCTTAGAGTCATTGTTACTTCAAAGGGAGATTTCACCGAAGCAGTTGAAAGCACTTCTGAGTTTAGCGCTTTAGTGACCGCACTTAACGAGGTAAGTAATCTTCCTACAGATGCAGTTAAAGACATAAAAGTCAACGGGAAATTGGTTTCGAAAGATTTAAATAAAATTGTTAATATAACGGATGTGCCAACCTTTGAGCAAGGCACGTGGACGCCTGCGCTATCATGCCCGTTTGGAGGGCCTCCAACTTACACCATGCAAGGAAGCGAAGCTTATTATTTCCGCATTGGGGAGTTAGTTTACATAAACTTTTTTATAGAAGCCACAGTAACAGACGTTGGCGAAGGAGTAGCTTCTATCACAGGGCTGCCGTTTAAAGCAAAAGGCACCGATTCGAGGCATACCATTGCTTTGAACGCTAAAGGTTGCTTTGATGCCACGGATACGGTGATTGTTTTGCTCGGAAATTCAAGCGCTTTGAAATTCACTTCATTCGGCGGCGGAGAATATTGGCCATGGAAGGCTGAACACTTTTTCCTTAGTGGAAGCGGATGCTATTTAAGGAAGTAAAAAATAAAATATGCAAAAACCACCTATTTTACGGGTGGTTTTATTTTTTTAGATGAAAATGTTTAGTTTTGAAATTTTATGTTATGTTTTTATTTTCTCGGTTTGCTAAATTTATATTTAGTTTATATGATTTTTTTATTTTTAAATCCTTGAATTAAGGTAACAAATTTAATAAGATTAATATGAAACAGTTATTTTATAAGGAGCTATTAGAAATGAAAAACAAGACCCTTGCAGTTATTCTTTTGTTGTGCACTATGCTTATGCCTAGCGGATTTGCAGGTGAAATTCGAAAAAACAGTCCAAATTACCGCAACATGAAAATCATTAAAAGCCAACTTAGTGGCCAATATTACGCAGTAGGAACTTTAAGAATGCTATCAGACAAATTTAATGAATTATTAGATTTGCTGAAAAAAGAAAAAGATAAGATAGAACTTGACAGCAAACAGAAAATAACATGCTCTAAAGACATGAAATTTCTTTTTTTTACTTGTTATTACACAAAGGCAAAAACCGTACTTTATGGCCAAATGTATGCTCAGGAATTATTTAAAGGTCTAGATGATTTTATGTATCACCCTATGTATATGCTTATAAACCCGGGTTCGGGGCTTAATTTTGGCTGGCTTACCTACGGCCCTAGCTCTAAATTTGCTGATATGCTTAACACTTTTGTTGAAAACATTCATTTATCTGAAGAAGCTGGTTACTTTGATGATGTTCATTCATGCTCGAATTACCTCAAAAAGATTTCGCGCTTGAAACTTGAACAAATTTTGAAAGTTAAAAATTTTTACACTAAATTCCCAAAAAATTCTGAAAATGCTTTGGTTGTGTTTGAAAACATAATTTTTATCATTAGAAGATTCGGAATAAGAAAAAATTTAGCTGTCAAGCACCTTGAATTAGTGGTTAAATATGCAAAGACTCAGGAAAATAAAGAAGAGCTTCTTAAGAAAATAAGAAATATAGTAACAAACAACATTCGGACTTTTGCTAATTCTGTCGAAGAAATGGCATTAATACAACTTAAAATAAGATAAATTATTCATAAAACAGTTGACAAAGTTTAAATTACGTTATATAATCTAACTATAGATGTTAAGAAATTAATTTAAGATTAGAAAGGAAGTTTGCTAATTGAATAAGGAAATTACAAAAGTTTTTTATGAGATTTTAAGTAGCGAAGAATTGCTTCCCGAATTTATGCTCATTGACGATGTTGATGAAATGTATGAATTTTGTTTAAACATTAGAAAGGGTTATTCAAAAGCTGAATTTGAAGACTTCTTAATGCAACTGGCTGACGAATGTTTGCTTTGCACCCAAGGATTAGGTAAAAAAGCTTTGAGTGATGAAGAGATTTCTCAAGTTGCTGGCGGAGTAAGCGCTTTCAAGAAAATCGTGTCTAGCGGTTTAGCTGCAGCCACTGTTTTAACTTGCGGAGGCGTTAATGCAGCAGATTTAAATAAAAAATCAGGCGAAAACTATATAAATTTAGTTCCTGTTTCTCACGAAAATGATGTGCCTTCAACTTCAGAAATTCCTAAAGAAAAAGAAGATTCTTTTTCAAGCAAAATTAAAAGAAGATTCCAAAAAATTGGCGAATTCCTTTGGGATAATAAAGGCAAAGTAGCTCTTGGAGCTGCAGCTGTAACAGCAATTATATTGTTGGCTATAGGCGTTAAACGCTATTCAAAGAATAAGAACAATCCAGAAGCTGAAAAATCTGTTCTTAACACTAGCGACATCAGCAAGAACATGGAAAAGTTCATTAGCGGGGTTCCTATAGTTTCAAACGTGGTTAGCACGGCTGTTGTTGGCTTTGCAGGACTTTCATGGATTGTGGATCGTCTTGGTAATTTCGCAGGAAACCTGAATAAAATTCAAAATTTCTTTGGCGATAGCTTTAAAATTTGGAAAACAATGAAAGATAACGGCGCTGCTCTTAACGACTGGCTCATTGGTGCGGACCAACACTTTGTTTACACTGAAGAAGAACGCAGAGAAATGTTTGAAGATGGAATGAAGCATGTTAAAGGCCAGGAAGAAGCTGTGAAGAAAGTTAGTGAATTCTTCGAAGGAGTTATGAGCTACAGAAGAGACCTTGACAGAGGTATTCTTAACACTAACCTTAAACTGCCGAAAATAATCGTCCTTAATGGCTCAGCCGGAACCGGTAAAACTATGACTGCGCAAATTTTGGCTAGGGCTTTGGCTCCAGATCCGAAGAATATATACCACATTAGTGCTGAACAAATTAATTGTGGCGAAAATTCTAATCCTGTAAAAGAACTTTTTGGCGTTGAAAAGACAAAATTCTTCTATTATGATTCCCCGAAAGATAATTTAGGAAAATTCGTAATGGAAAATCCTAAAGGTGTAGCAATAATCGACGAATATGATAAGATCGGTAATATTGCTGAGATAAAAGGTGGTAGAGTTCAACATCCTTTGGATGCTTCGCTCAGAATTTTGTTTGACAAGGGCGGCATGTTCCCGAACCCATGCCAAGATGGAGACCCGATTGACTTCTCAACTTTCACATTGATTCTTACCACTAATGAAACTAATGAATCACTTGGCCTTCCTAAGGATGAGGGAGAGGACGCAGACCCAACCCGCACTCATCCGCTGCATGATGGAAGTGTTTTAACACGTCTTAAAGAAAATGCTGTTAAATTCCAAGTTTTAGACAGAGAAGCTTACAAAAAAATTGCGGAAGATGAAATCAAAGCTACACTTAAACCTTCTATGACTGAAAAAGGCGGCAATTGCTGGTATAGCATCAAAGATGACACGAAAGATAAAACCGGTGAAGTTATTGTTCCAGGTGTATTTAGTAAAATGGCTGACTACATAATGGAAGAAAAGAAAATTGCAGATGCTTCACGCGATGAAAATAGCAACATTATCGCTCCTTGTGCTCGCACAATGGTTAACTTGTGCCGTGAACTGTGGATGCAAACAAGAACAATTTACACAAATAGGGAAGAAATTTTGGTTCGCAGGTTCCTTAAAGATAAAGATGTGAAAAAAGCCGGACTTAACACTTTCGAAAAAGTTCGTGATGCAATGCCTGCAGGAGAAGTTAAATTTACAATAGACTTTAATTTCAAGAAAAATGAAAATGGAACTCTTAAAAAAGGCTTTGATGTAGACGTAGATTACAATAAATTTGCTGAGAAAAATTACGATAAATTAAAAGCCGAGTTAATTATGAATAAAGATAGGAAAAACAAAAAATAATCACAGAAATGTTTGGAAAGGGCCTCGAGTGGGCCTTTTCTTGTTTTTTATTAATTTTATTGAAATTTTATAATTAAGGGTTATAATTAAAGAAAAGGCATAGAATTTGAAAAATATTTTTGTTATTGCTCAAATATAGATAATTAAGACGTATTTTTCAAAAAAGTTTTTAGTAACTTTTCAAAGGGAGAGATTTAGTTTGTTCAATTTGGTTTTAATTTGCGGTGGACCTTCGCTTGAAAGGGGCATTTCGCTTAATTCAGTTCGCTCGTTTTATGATAATATAGGGAAGTCAGATGAGATTAATATAAAGGTTATTTTTATTGATCTTCATCTTAATAAATATTTTGTTGATGAGACTTTTCTTTATTCGAACACAACGAGCGACTTTGATTTTAAGCTTGCAAACGAATGCGAGAAACTTTCGGAAGAAGAATTTGTTAGCACTTTAAAAAATGCAAGTTTGGTCATGCCGGTTATTCACGGCGCTTACGGCGAAGACGGAACAATTCAAAAAATTCTAGAAAAAAATAATATTCCTTTTGTGGCTTCGGGCTCTAAAGCATGCGACATGATGTACAGCAAAGCTAACGCCGAAACTCAAATTTTAAATAAACACAATTTCAAAAGTATTCCAAAGCTCATTTTAAGTAAAAATGATCCGGAAATTAGCGAAAAAATAAAAGAGTTTTATGAAAAATTCAATCTTTCAAAAGTTGTTATAAAGCCCGTTAAAGGCGGTTCATCTTTTGGAGTTGTTTTGGCTGAAAATCTTCAGCAATGCCAAGAAAAAGCCGTTAGCGAGCTTGAAAATTACGGCGATGTTTTAATCGAAGAATTTTGCAAAGGAAGAGAGTTCACCGTTCTTATTCTTCAGAATTTCGAGGGCAAACCCGTTGCGCTTATTCCAACGGAAATTGAAGTTAAAAATGCGGCCGAAAGCGAAAAGGACATTAAAGAAAATTTCTTCACCACTCGCCGCAAATACCTTCCAACCAACGAAACTCACTATTATAATCCTCCTAGGTTTCCCGCTTCAGTTATTGAAAAAATCAGGCACCAAGCCGAAAATCTTTTTGAAATTGCAGGTGCAAAAGACTTTTTGAGAATTGATGGCTGGCTTTTCGATGATGGTGAAATCTATTTTTCGGATTTCAACCCAATTTCAGGAATGGAGCAAAACAGCTTTTTATTCCAGCAAGGCGCTAAAATCGGCTTTACGCATAAAGGCATTTTGGAATACATTTTAAGGAGTTCTGCGAAGCGCCAAGGCGTTTATTTCCCGGAAAATAGCGGCAAAAAAAGGGTGAATATTTTGCTTGGCGGAATAACCTCCGAAAGGCAAGTTTCGCTCATGAGCGGTTCGAATGTTTGGCTTAAACTTTTGAATTCAAAGCTTTACGAGCCGCACCCTTACCTAATGATAATGGAAAATGGGGAATATAAGGTTTCGCCGCTTACATATGACATAATTTTGAACCACACGGTTGAAGAGGTTATCTATCAGCACCGCGCAAAACAAAACGAAACACAAAGTCTTAGAACGCAAATTCGCGAAAAATTAGGCCTTGAAGAAAAGCTTGAGTTCATTCCTCTTAAGGATTTCATCAAAAGGTCAAAGCTTCAAGATGCCTATGTTTTTCTTGGCCTTCACGGAGGCTTTGGAGAAGGCGGCGGAATTCAGGAATTACTTGAAAAAGAGGGCGTTCCTTTCAATGGTTCGAGGTCTGAGGCTGCAAAGCTTTGCATGGATAAATTCGAAACAGGCAAGGTTGTTGATTCGCTAAAGCTTCCTTCGCTCAGGACTGCGAAGAAGACGTTTGTTACCATTGATGAACTTAAAAAGATTGCAAATTCAAATGATTACGAAAGCTACTGGAATGAGCTTACAAATGAATTCGGCGCAGATAAAGTTATAATTAAGCCAAGAAAAGACGGTTGCTCGACAGGTGTAGTTGTTTTGACATCTGCAGAAGAATTTAAAAAATACGTTGAATTTTTTACGCTTGGAATCGACATCGCTCCCGAAGGAACATTCAAAATGCACAGCGGCCCGATAACTTTGGGTGTTCACAACAGGGAAATTTTGATAGAAGAATACATTGAAGTTGACAAAATTTCAATAATTGACAATAAAATTGTTTACGAAAGCCCTGTGAAATGGGTTGAGCTTACAATCGGCGTGCTTGAAACCAAGGGCAAGTATCATGCGCTTAGCCCGAGCATAACCATTGCAAATTCGGGTGTTTTGAGCCTTGAGGAAAAATTCCAGGGCGGAACAGGCGTTAATATTACTCCTCCACCGGAATATATCATTGCGAATGAAATCACGGCTAAACTTAAAAATTACATGGAAAAACTTTGCGAAAAAGTTGGAGTTAAAGATTATTGCAGGATTGACGTTTTCGTTAACGGCGAAACGGGCGAGATTATTGTAATCGAAATTAACACTCTTCCTGCGCTCACTTCATCGACTGTAATTTTTCAGCAGGCAGGCAAAGAAAATCCGCCGCTCAATCCGCTTGGATTACTCGAAAAAATTATTTCTAACCATAACTAAATTTAGATAAGAGGTCTTATTAATGAAAGCACTTATGCTTGAAGAAATTGCAAAAGCTATTGGAAGTAAAAACGAAAATTTCGAAAATATTACTGTGGGAAACATCAGCACCGACACGAGAACTTTGAAAAAGGGCGATTTGTTTTTCGCCCTCAAAGGTAAAAAGCGTAACGGCCATGATTTTGCTCAGATTGCCGAAAAAAAAGGTGCGTGCGCAATCGTTTGCAGCGAGGAAATCAAAACTTCGTTGCCGATTTTAAAAGTAAGCGACACTTTGATTGCGCTTCAAAATCTTGCTTCTTATTACAGAGGGAAAATTGGCGCGAAAGTCATTGCTGTTACGGGAAGCACCGGGAAAACCACGACCAAAAGCATGATTGCGAATATTCTTTCAAGAAAGTTTAAAGTTTTTGCGGCAAACAGGAATTTTAATAATGAAATTGGGCTGCCTAAAAGCATTTTGGAGCTTGACGATAGTTATGATTTCGCCGTTTTAGAAATGGGAATGAACCACCTTGGCGAAATTGAAAATCTTTCGAAAATTGCAAAGCCTGATATTGCTGTCATTACGAATGTAGGCAAGGCGCACATTGGAAATCTTGGTTCGCTTGAAAATATTTTCAAGGCAAAACTTGAAATTTTGAAGCACTTGAAGCCTGGTGGTACGGTCGTTTTGAATTCTGATGATGAGCTACTTAAAAATTTTAAAAGTAGTGAATTTGAAGTCCTTTTTGCGGGTTTGAAAAAAGAAAATAACCCTGATATTTTTGCTGAAAATATTAAAAATAATGAGTTTTCAAGCCATTTTGAAGTTGATTTTAAAAACTCTAAATTTGAAATTTCTTTGCCGATTTTGGGTAAGCAAAATATTTTGAATTCTCTTTTGGCTTCGCTCGTGTGTTTGAAGTTTGGCTTCACAGGAAACGAAATCGCGAGCGCTCTTGAATGCTTTGCAGCTTCACCGATGAGGTCTGAGGTTTCGTTTGTTAGCGGCGTTAAAATTATTAAAGATTATTACAATGCCAGCCCTGAATCTTCGAAAGTTGCCATTGAAAATCTGGCAAATATTAAAAATGATGGCAAAAAAATTGCAATTTTAGGCGAAATTTCTGAGCTTGGAAGTTTTAGTGCTGAGGAGCATTTTAATCTTGCGGTTTGCTGCTGCAAAAATCAAATAGATCATGCCTTTTTCATAGGTGAAGATTTTAAATCATTTAAAGACGGAATGGAAAAGCATTCGGACTGTTTTGGCGTTTCCGAGAGAGGAAATATGCTTGATTGCCTTAAAAATTACGTTTCTAATGGCAAAATAAAAGCGGGTGATACCGTTCTTATAAAAGGCTCGAGAAATATGAAAATGGAAGAAATTTATGAATCGCTCAAAAGATTTTTAACTGGTGAGCAATATATTCCTTCTTCGCTCAGTTCCACGAGGCTTTATGTGGACGTTAATGCTATTAAATACAATTTTATGCAAATTAAAAATGCCGTTGGAAGCAGCGTTGAAATCATGCCGATGGTTAAGGCAAACGCTTATGGAATCGGCAGCGACATCATCGCAAATTTGTTTAGCGGCTGCAAATATTTGGCTGTGGCTGATGTTAAAGAGGCTTTTAGCATTAAAAATGTGCTTCCGAACGCTAACATCGTGATTATTTATCAGCCTGCCGCTGAAGATATTCCTGAAATTGTTAGGGGAGAATTTATTCCTGCGGTTTCTGACATTAATTTTGCTAAAAAATTAAATGAAAAAGCTAAAAATTCAGATAAAATCATTCGTGTTCATGTGGAATTTGACACAGGTCACGGCAGGCTTGGGCTTAATTTGCCTGAAATTTCGGAATTTGCAAAAGAAATTTTGAAGCTTGAAAATATAAAAGTTGAAGGATTATTTATGCATTATTCCAGCGCTGATGCTTTAGAAGATTCCGATATAGCCTTTACGAAACTTCAAACTAAACGTTTTGAACAAGGTATCGCAGATTTCGAAGATATTTATGGCAAAGTTAAATATAAACACGCATGCGCAGGTGCGGCGATATTCAATGAAAATGCTAAGCATTTTAACATGGTAAGGCCGGGTTATATTCTTTACGGTTACTACCCGTGCGATTTCCTTAAAGAAAGAATTTCGCTAAAGCCTTGCCTTAAGTTCACTTCGAGTGTTTTGCAAATTAGAGAGGTTGAAAGCGGCACGCCGATAAGCTACAACAGACGCTTCACAACTGACCGCAAAACCAAAGTTGCGACTATTGGAATTGGCTATTCAGATGGAATTTTTAGGTCACTTTTTAACAAGAAAAATCCGGGATGTTTCGTTATTAATGGTCAGCGTGCACCAATTATTGGAACGATTTGCATGGATCTTACGATGATTGATATAACTGACATTAAAGGCGAAGTTAAAGTTGGCGATGAAGTTGCGATTTTTGACAATATTAACGTGACTGTTGATGAAATGGCGGAAATTTGCGGCACGATAGGTTATGAAATAATTTCAAGAATTGCTGAAAAAGCTGACAGAGTTGAAACATTTTAACAAAAAAATTAAGCCACGCAGTTAAAGCGTGGCTTATTCATATTCATTTTTAATGGCATTAACAATTTCTTCCGTGTGCATGCCGCGAGAACCTTTTATTAGAATTTTATCATTCGGCGCAATAATTTCAAAAAGAGTTTTTATGGCCTCTTGATTATTTTCGCAGTGGTAACTAATTATGTTTTGATTTGCCGACATTGCTCCTTGAGAAAGATTCCTCGAGTCTTTTCCAACAGTTATTAAAATGTCGACTCGTTCCATTGCGATGTATCTTCCTGTTTCAAAATGAATTTCTTCCGATCTTACTCCAAGTTCAAGCATATCCGCAATAATAACTATATTTTTGCCAGCATTCGGTAGATTTTTTAAAATTCCAACAGAACTTTTAACTGAATCGGGGCTTGCATTGTAAGAATCATCTATAAGTGTGATGTCTCCGATTTTTGAAATTTGTTGGCGCATGCCCGCGTTTTTGAAATTAAGAAGACCTTTTTTGATGTCTTCAAGGTGAATTCCCATATCCATCGCAACGGCGATGGATGCGAGTGCATTGTAAACATTGTGCATGCCGAGGCAAGGAATTGTGATATTTTCTTTCAGCTCTGGGGTGCAAAGAACGAAACTTGTTGAAGTGCTCGTAGAAAAAACGTCTTCGCAGCGGTAGGGGTAAGAGCCATTCACACCGAATTTAATAACCTGAGCATCGGTTTTTGCGTTGGCGAGCAATGGTGAATCGCCGTTGACATAAAGTTTTTTATCTTTTCCTTTTATGATTTTCACTTTTTCGCTGCAGGTAATTTCAGTTGATTTAAAATTTTCAATGTGAGAAAGGCCGATATTCGTTATAACGCCTATGGTTGGCTTCGCAATTCTTTCCAGCCTGTCCATTTCGCCGAGCTCGCTTACGCCCATTTCTAAAATAGCTACTTGGTAGCTGCTGTCAAGATTAAAAATCGTTAGCGGCAAGCCTATTTGCCCATTGTAATTGCCTTCGGTTTTAAAAACTTTCAAATTTTCGCCAAGAGCTGCGGCAATCATTTCTTTGGTGGTTGTTTTGCCAACGCTTCCTGTGACGCCTATGACGGGAATTTCAAATTTTGCTCTGTAATAAGCTGCTAAATTCTGCATTGCAGCTAGCGTTGAAGCAACTTTGATTATTGGCCCGGGGATTTCGCCTTCGAAATCTTCTTCAATCAAACACGCAGCTGCCCCCAGCTCGAAAGCAGTTTTTATAAAGCTATGGCCGTCAACTTTTTGCCCCTTAAGCGCTACGAACAAGCAGTCTTCCTTGGTTATTTTCCTGGTGTCTACGCAAACACTGCGTATAAATTGATCAGTATTTCCCGAAAGGAGCTCTCCGCCCGTTACTTCTAAAATCTCCTTTATGCTGATTTTTTCCATAGTTCACCTCTGTTTATTTTGCGTTAAGGCCCAACTTTTTAAATATCTCCGAAACGACTTCTCTTTCATCCAAATGATACTTAACGCCCTTAATTTCCTGGTAATCTTCGTGGCCCTTTCCCGCAAGAATTATCACATCGCCGTCCTTTGCATTTTTTATGCAAAATTCAATAGCTTCTTTTCTGTCCGGCACTATAGTATATTCGCCGGAAGTTTTTTTTATGCCTGTTTTTATATCTTCAATTATGTCAAGCGGCTCTTCAAATCTCGGGTTGTCGCTCGTTATAACCGAAAGATCAGAAAGCCTGCCGCTTACTTCGCCCATTTCATATCTTCTGATTTTCGGCCTGTTTCCTCCTGCGCCAAAAAGAGTGACAATTCTTTTCGGATTATATTTTTTAATGGTTTCTAAAATATTTTCCATGCTGAGTGCATTGTGCGCATAGTCGATGAACATCGAGTAGTTTCCTGCCGTTGGAAGAGCTTCGAATCTGCCTTTAACCCTGGTTTTTTCAAGGCCTCTTGAAATGAAATGTTCAGGGATTCCAAGGCTGTCAGCTGCAGCAATTGCCGCAAGAGAATTGTAAACGTTAAATTCGCCGGGAATAGAAACGAAAATATTTTTGATGTCAACTTTTCCTGTGGCGGAAAAACTGATTCCGATTTTCCCGTTTTCATTTATAAGATTCAAATTTTCAGCGTTGTAATCAGCCGGCGAGTTAAGTGCAAATGTTTTGATTTTGCAAGTGTGGTTTTTAATTGCTTTTTCATGGTTCGGGTCATCTTTGTTTATTATTCCTATTTTACATTTTTTGAAGAGTAGTGCCTTTGAATTTAGATATTCTTCAAAATCTTTGTGTTCGCCGTCTCCAATGTGGTCGTGGGAAATGTTCGTGAAAATTCCAATATCAAAATTAATGTCGTCTAGTCTGTTCCTGGCAAGACCTATCGAAGAAGCTTCGATAACTGCGTATTTGCAGCCGTTTTCAACGATTTTCCTCAAATATTTGTGCATTTCATATGATTCCGGAGTTGTGTTGTTCATAGGAATAACTTCTTTTCCTATAACGACGCCGATTGTGCCGATTAATCCAACTTTTGCTCCCGATTCTTCGAGAATCGATTTAATCATGAACGAAGTGGTGGTTTTGCCCTTAGTTCCGGTGATTGCAACGGTTTTGATTTCATTTGCCGGGTGGCCGAAAAAGTTTGCCGAAATATGCGAAAGAGCAGCTCTTGAATTTTCAACCCTAATTATGGTTGCGCCTGCAATTTTAATGTCTTTTTCGACTATAACAGCCTTTGCGCCCGCAATAATTGCCTGAGAAATAAACTCGTGGCCGTCAAAATTAACACCTGAAAGGCAAACAAAGATGCAATTTTTAGTCACTTTTCTGGAATCGTAAACAATGTCTGAAATTTCAATGTCGGTCGTTCCGACAATAGATGAAGTTTTTAAATTTTCGATAATTCTATTAAGATTCATAAGCTCTTCCCTTCGGAATTTAAGTATTTTTTTGTTGCTCTTTAGATTATACTCACAAAGATTAAGTTCTGCAACCTAGTTTAAATTTTCAAGAATGTAAGCCACGGTTTCAAAAAGGGCTGTTTTTGGTTCGTTTGAAGAAGTTTTCAGTTCTAAATCTGCTTTTGCCAATTTCGAAATTATTTTTTTAATATTCTCAAAACTTAGTTTTTTTGCGGTTCTTTCGGCATTTTTTATTCTGAATTCTTTGTTTTTATAATCAAAAAAATCTGCTAATTTTGCCGGATTTTCGCCACTTTCTAAAAACAATTTTGCGCGGTAAATGTCGTTATATTCACTTGAAATCACGCCCAAAATGGCCATCGGTTCTTCGTTTTGCTCAAGTAAACTTTCAAGAATGTCAAAAGCTTTTTTTGCATTTTTAGAAGCGATTGCTTTCGGAAGCTCAAAAATGCTGATTTTTTGGTTTGCCTTCCAGATTATATCAAGCGAATTTTCGCTTATTTCTTCGCTGTTTTCAAACTCGCAAATTTTTTTAACTTCGCTTCTAATTTCGTGAATTTGGTAACCTTTGCATAAATTCATGATTTTTTTTGCAATTTCGGGAGATAAATTTTTACCAAAATCTCTTTTCGCCCAAGCAATTATTTGCCTTTCTATTGGGAAGTCGCTTTGAGTGAGATTTGAAAAAATGCCATTTTTTTTGACGAAATTTTTGATTTTAGTGAGTTTTGCGGCGTGCTTTGCTGCAGGCGCAGGAGAAGTTTGGGTTATTACCAAAATAGAAAATTCGGGGATGTCCGAAATTGTTTCAGTTAAGGTTTTTATGTCATCATTGCTTAAAGTTTCCCATGGAATATCTTTTAAAATAATGCATTTCTTAGCAGTCATCATCGGAAAGGTGTTTATAGAATCGCTTAATTTTTCGTTTGAAAACGCTTCACCTTTCATGGAAACAAAATCGAATTCGGTGAAGTTTTTGCCTAAGTTTTCTTTAAGAATTCTTTCCTCGAAATAACTCACAAGGTCTGCTTCGCCAGTTAAAAAATATAGATTTCCAAAATTTTTTGAATCCATTGATTTTTTCAGTTCTTTGTATTTCATTTCTGCCATTATTAACAAAACTCCTTTATTTTATAGCTTTCTTTGTCTAAATCTATGTAAATATTTTCGTTATAAGCACTTGAAAATAGCTTGATATTTGTGTTCAAAAGCTTTTGTATGAGAATATCGGAATCTTGTTTCGAGCTGGAAATTATTATGTTTTTAGTTTTAATTTTTTCGTAGTTAATTGGCAGTGCCGCAGCGATTAAAAAGTCACAAGTTTGGTGTTTTTTAGCCAATTTCGAGGCATCGCCACCCTCAGGGCAAAGAAGAATTTTTACTTTTTCGGTTTCAATAAATGCAAAATTTTTCTCGCCGGATTTGAAAGTTTCTATGTTTATGTTTCCCCAAAGTGCCGTTGAAGATTTATTTTCAAAGTATGTAATTTTAGAATTTCCTTTTAAAATTACCGATTTTTCGGCTAAAATGAGTTTTGGATTAAAATTGGAAATTAATTTTTCGGTGTAATCTTGCTGCGAAGTGGGGCAAGAGCCTAAGAGTAAGTAATCGAGATTAAATCCTTCGAATTTTAAAAGTTCTCGGTTTAATTCTGCGGTTTGAAATTTGTCATTTTGATACAAAATCAGGGCTTTTTGCAGTCCCTTTGAGATTACTATTGCTAAACCTTTTGAACAATTCAAAACGCTGATTCTTGTTAGACTAAAATTGAAAAATGCATAGGATACTGCGCCTGTAACATGGAGCATTAAAGATAGAATTAAAGCCAGTTTTAGCATTTTTTTGTAGTTTGTGAAAAGGATGCTCACTGCTATTAAAACAAGCGAAAGTGCGACGCACAAATTCACATATCCGTAATCAAGTGAGATTAACGCAAAAGGAATTTTAGCTAAAATCTCCGAAACATATACGATGATTTGTGCAAAAAATTCACAGGTAAACGCTATTGATTTCACTATTACCTTTGGCGCTCCGAAGCATGAAAGCGGCTGGAAAATCATTAAGGAGTTCAAAAGTAAGCTTGAGAGCGGGATCATAATTAAATTTGAAAAAATAAATATGAGTGAGGTTTTTTTGAAGAACCATATGATTACGGGCAGAGTAAAAAGCGAAACGGAAATACTTACCGAAATATTTTCTATTAAATATTTACAAAATTTGTTTTGCAAAGAAACGTTTAATTTTGCACAAATTAATTTTTTTATTTTTTTCTGGTTTAAAATTATTCCCATCGACGCGAGAACGCTCAGCCAAATGTTTATTCCGAGGGCCACATTTGGGTTTGGCAGAATTATCGCTATTATTGCGACTCCAAGCGAGTTTAAAGAGTCTGATTTTCTAAAAAAAATTGTTCCAAGATTGTAAATTATCATCATTATGCCTGCGCGCATGACCGAAGGCGTGAAGCACGTTAGCGTCATGAAAAACAATATTGCAGCGCAGGAAATCAAGACAGAAATTTTGTTTCCTAGTTTCATTTTTCTTAAAATTTTGAGTAAAAAGCTGTTTAAAATGCAAACGTGTATTCCTGAAGTTGAAATTAAGTGATAAACGCCAATTCTGTCAAAATTATTTTTAATATCGTCGGGAAAATTATGTTTTTCGCCCAGCGAAAAGCCATTCATTACATTCGCAAGTTTTTCCGGGAAGGTGCTTCTAGTGCACGAAATGAGTTTAGCCCTCAAAAGGAGAATTTCCTTATTTATATTGAACTCATTTGATGAAAATTTCACGTCATATGGCAAATAATTGTAAGCATAGCAACAAAGATAAATATTTTTTGAGCGATAATATTTTTCATAATCGAAGCTTCTTGTGCTTTTTGGCAGGTAAAAATGAACTTTTCCTGTGAAAGTGTCGTAAACATCTGCTTCTAAAGGCTCCGAAGAAGAAACTTTTGTTTTAAAATTTTTAACTTTTTCGCCGTTTACTTCTTCAACTTGCATAATGTAATTGTAGTTGTTTTCCTTTTTATATGGCAGATCAACAATTTTTGCGGTTATGGTAGCGTCCGTGTTCTGAAATTTTAATGTGGGCAGTATACTGAAATAATACGTGTGAAAATTAACTAAAATAGCTGCAAAACAGGTTAAAATGCAAACAAAAAATATTTTTTCTTTTCGAATTGAAGGTATAAGCAAGCAAATTAAAAAAACGAAAACGGCCCCACCGGCAGCATACAAAAGCGTGCTGGCAGGTAAATATGATGAAAAAAATAATGCTGTGAGATAAGAAAAACCAATCAAAAATGCCAATCTCGTCATGTTTTAAGACCTTTCAAAGATTAAAATAAAAACTCTCTGGCTTAATTTCAAAACTGAGCCGGAGAGAAAAGGTTTAACCCGGAGGCCACTTTAATTTTCTGCCTGAAAGGATGTGAAAATGCAGATGCATTACTGTTTGACCTGAATTTTCGCCGCAGTTGCAAACGATTCTGAAGTCATTTTCTATTTCAAGAAATGATTTAAGCTCGGAAATTTTTGCAAAAATGTGGGAAATAACATCGCTGTTTTCTTCGGTTATTTCAGCCAGAGAAGAAATGTGCTTCTTTGGAATTGCCAGAAGATGAATTGGCGCTTCGGGGTTTAAATCTTTGAAAATTGCCATTTTTTCATCTTCATAAAGAAGATTAGAGGGGATGCTTTTATTTGCAATTTTACAAAAAATGCAATCCATAGTGTTTGGTTCTCCTTTATATTTAAATTTTTTAATTCGAAGTAACATATCAATCGCATAGTAACATACAATTTTAATATAGACATATTTATAAAATTTGTCAAACTTTGACTTAGCTTTCATATTTTCAATTTAAGTTATTGATTTTATGTTTCAAATTTAGTAAAATACAAATGTTAGGTTGCAGGGAAGTTTTTTTAAATCAATTATTACTAAAAATATTATGAGTGAAATTTACGGCCCTGGATTTATATTTATATTTTTTAAAAGGAGTGCATCGGATGAATAAATCGAGCGTGCAAAACGATTATATCCGAGGATTAAAGGACGGAATGCCTGTTGCACTTGGTTATTTGCCCGTTTCAATGGCGAGTGGAATAGTCGTTAGTAAGGTTGGCATAGGGCCTTTGATTTCTCAGTTAATGGCTGTGTTAATTTACAGCAGCTCGGGTCAAGCGGCGGCAGCTCAACTTTTCGAAGGCGGCGAAGTGTCAATTTTGATGTATATGCTTACGCTTTTTGTTATAAATTGTAGATATATGTTGTTTGCCATTTCTCTTTCACAAAGGTTTGACCCTTCAATGAAGCTTCGCGAAAGGGCGCTTGCTGGGTGGCTTAATACCGACGAAATTTTTGGCGTGGTAATAAGAGAAAGAGGATATATATCCGCAAAATATTTTTTTGGAGTGGCAACGCTTCCTTACATATCATTTTTCATTGGTAACCTTTTAGGTTCGTTTACAACAGAAATTTTGCCAAAGGATATAAGCTCAGTTGTAAATTTCATGATTTTCGCAATGTTTATTTCTATCATCGTTCCAAGCGCGAAGAAGTCAAGACCAATTTTTGCTGTTGTGCTTATTGCTCTTGCAGTTAGCGTTATTTTAGAGTGCATACCGGTTGTTACAAAGCATTTAACTCCGGGCTGGATCATCATAATATGCGCATTGGTTACTTCGTTAATTGGAGCGGCTTTGTTCCCGATTCCAGAAGAAAAGGAAGAGGAGGAAGCTTAATATGAACGTTCAAAAATTAGTTATAGCAGTGTTTGCGATGGGTTTGGTTATGTCATTGCTCAAACTCGTGCCAATACTTTTTCTTAAAAGGAAAATCAAAAATCGGTTTTTACAATCTTTCTTAGCTTACATACCTTTTGCAGTTTTAACTTCCATGACTTTTCCTGAAGTTTTTCATTCAACGTCAAGTGTCATTTCGGCATCGATAGCGCTTGTTGCAGCAGTGATCCTTGCATATTTCGGTCAAAGCTTGATTGTAGTTGCGCTTTCTTCCACGGCTGTTGCTTTCGTTGTTGAGCAGGTTATGAAATTCATTAGTTAGAGTAAAAAATATGTTTTCTAAGTTTAAAACCGCTGATTTTTTGTCAGTGGTTGTTATTATTTTATGCAGGAAATAAAATACTTTTTTAAATTATCTTAATTGTATTGAAAATAATTTGAAATTATGGTATAATTTCATTGTAATATAAAGTCACTATAATATTTGTTAGTAAGGAGAGGTAAAAATGGACGACGTTAAAACTAAGAAGTTTAATAAGTTTCAAGAGCTTTTCTTCCCGATTTACGGCTATGAGCTTAAGAAATTTATTCCTATGAGTTTACTTATGTTCATGATAGTTTTTATCTATGGTTTAGTTAGATCACTTAAGGATTATTTTATTCACTACAACACTAATCTTTGGATTGGTGCAAAACCGGAGGAAACAGCCGTTTTAATCAGTGCGCTTAAGCTTTGGTTCGTTCTTCCGTGCGCGTTTTTAATGGTTATGGCATTCACGGCGCTTCTTAATAAATTTGGCTCAACAAAGGCCTTTTACATAACCATTTCTGCTTTTATGATGTTTTATTTGATATATGGTTACGTTATTTACCCGAATTTAAGCATTTTTGTTATTTCCGAAGACCAAATTACCAACATTACTTCCAGCGTTCCAATTTTTTTCAGAGCATTTTTGACTTGCCTTGCTAACTGGCCTTTAACACTTTTCTATATTATCTCCGAGCTTTGGGGAACAACCGCAATTTCATTCCTTTTTTGGCAGTTTGCGAACAAAGTAACCATGAGCCACGAAGTTAAGCGCTTTTTCGGCCTTTTCTCATTGCTTTCAAATTTAGGTTCTATTCTTTCAGGAAGCATCATCAAAAATTGTTCTTCAAATTACAATGTTGGAAACATCAGGCTTTTAATGACTTTGGTTGTTATGTCTGGCCTTATTATCCTTGGAATTTACACTTACATTAATAAAATCGTTCTTAAAGATCCTCTTCTTTATGATAAATCAAAACTCACGCCGAAGAAACCTAAAAAAGAAAAAGTTAGTTCTATTGAAGGCATAAAAATTCTTTTCAAAAACCCTTATTTAATGCTTATCGTGATTCTCGTTCTTTCTTATGGGATTTGCATAAACTTCTCAGAAGTAATCATGAATTCATGCATGAAAGAAGCTTTCACAGGTTCTCAATATGCGAGCATGCAAGGAAATCTTTTGATTTGCACAGGTGTATTTTCAGGTGTTGTTGTTATTTTGAGTAATAACATTTTAAGAAAATTTTCATGGAAAGTCGCAGCTATTATCACTCCAATATGCTTCTTAGTGGCAGGCGGCGGATTCCTCACTTTAGTTCTTTACAAGCAATTTATCAGTCCTGTAATTTTCGGCGCTCCTGCAATTTTCATTATAGTTTGGTGTGGAATAGTTTCCGATTCATTGTTCAAAAGTTTCAAATATTCACTCTTCGATTCAACAAAGAGTATGGCATATTTGCCGCTTGACCCTGACGAAAGAAATAAAGGACAAGCCGCTGTTGAAATCATTGGGGGCAGAGCAGGCAAAGCCGGCGCTTCTGCAATTCAGCAAGTTATGACTGCATTTCCAAGAACACTTCAAACCACAACGGGCATGGCTTCTGGATTATTAGCTTACACTCCTGCAATAGTTTTACTTTTCTTCGCAACAGTAATATCTTGGATATATTCAGTGCTCAAGCTTAGCACAAGATATGAAAATAAAATCAAAGAGAATAATTCTCGCCAGTAGAATGAATAAAAATTATTCAAAGAAATTTTAGTTTTTATATGTCAAAATTTCTAAAGTCGTGATAAAATAATCTTATAAGGTGATTTTATTCAAAAGAGGGGAGGAACTTGATGTGATAACTTATCACAAAACAATTGATGGAAAGATTGTTAAAATTAATGGTTATGAATCCGGTTGTTGGGTTAATTGCGTTGCGCCAACCGAGATGGAAATTAACTATTTAATGTCAAGTTTGGGGGTTGAGCCTGAGTTTTTGAAGGCTTCTCTTGACGAAGAGGAATCTTCGCGTATCGACAAGGAAGAGGATAATACCTTAATAATTATCGACAGTCCTGTGGTTGACAGAACCGGCAAAAACTTCACATATTACACTAATCCGGTGAGTATAATTATCACCCCTCAGAATATCGTCACAATTTCGGTTAAAGAGAATTCTGTTATCGAGGAATTTTCCGCGAGCCTTATAAGATTTGCTTATCCTGAAAATAAAATTCGTTTTTCAATTCAAATTATGGCTAGAATAGCCAGTAAATATCTTCAGTACATAAATCAAATTATTAAAATAACCGGTCATGTTGAAGAAGAATTGAAAGAAACTATGAGAAATGAAGATTTAGTTCAGCTTTTGGAAATTAAAAAATCTCTTGTTTATTTCTCTGCTTCAATCAAAGCGATAAGCAATGTAATTGGTAAAATGTCCAGGAAAAGGCATTTCAGCCTTAATGAAGAGGACGCTGAGCTTCTTGAAGATGTTGCCATAGAGATGAGGCAGGCTGCGGAAATGTCTGAAATTTACATGAATATTCTTTCAAGTTCTATGGAAGCTTACTCTTCGCTTATTTCGAATAATTTGAACGTAGTTATGAAAATTCTCGCTTCTATTACATTGATTTTATCTATACCGACGATAGTTTCCGGCATTTACGGCATGAACAACCCGGGTATTCCATTTATGGATAGATGGGAAATTCCATTCATTTTGATGGGCGTTGCCATTGTGATAACTTGGGCGGTGCTTAAGAAAAAAGACATGTTATAAGAAATTTGTGTCATTTTTGTTTAATTTATGATATAATCCTTTCGTACTTCATTTTTGGTATGAAAGGATATTTTTATGATTAAAAATCTATTTAAAAATATGAATATATACAAAAAAATTCTTACTGCATTTTTAGGTGTTTTAAGTGTGGTTGGGATTTTTATGCTCATCACTTGTTTTTTAATCATTTTTAAAATTAAAAATTATTCTTTAAAAGAAATTTCGGGGCTGTCAAGTGAGGTTTTTGAAATAGGTGGATCTTCGCTTAAGGAGCAATCAAAAAATAATCTTAAAAATATTTCTTCTTCTCTCTCGAAAAATGTTCAAAATTCGTTGAATAATATTAGTGATAAAGTACTGATTTCTTGTGAAAGTATTGAAAAAATTATTCAAAGCCAAAGTAACTTTAAAGGGTTTATTCCTCCGCTTCCTGAAAACACTGTTGTTTCTGAAGATGGAAAGGGAAGTTCGAAGGCTTATGTTGTGGATTCGGATAGTAATAGTAACGATCCTTTGGTATATTTTATAAATAGTTATCAAAATAATGATATAAATAAAGTTAAAACGAATTTTTGGAAAAGCATTAGTGAATCAGAAAGAAAGAAAATTTTAAGTTCTTCTTCTGTTGTTTCTGAAAATATTATTCCTAAAAATCTTTATCAGCAGCTTCTTTTAATTAGCAATTGTGAATATATTTTTCAGCCTATTTTTAATAATAATGATTGTATTTCTTGCATTTATATTGGAACGGAATCGGGAATTTACTATAAATATTCTAATGATAATTCTAGTGAAAGGTATGATCCTCGTGAAAGAAGCTGGTACATCGATGCAGTTAAAATGGCTGAAAAAAGTGATGATCCTGTGTGGCAAAATGTTTATATTTCTAAATCTACAGAAAAATTTTGCATAACATGTTCTAAAGCTTTTAAAAATAAAAACGGTAAAATTTTAGGTGTTTGCGCTGTAGATATGTATATTGATGACATTTCGGATTTGATTTTAAAATATAAAATTGGAGAAAGTGGATATAATTTTATAATCGATCAAAACGGTAATATTGTTATGCACCCGGAATATGCTTCGATTTTTAAAGATGAAAATTCATTTAAAAATTTTAATTTGAGGGAATCAGAGTTTGCAAATGAAATATTGAACAAAAAAAGAGATGTTATATCTGCTAAAATAGATAATAAAAACTATTATTTTTCTTTTTTACCAATGGAAATCAACGAATGGACGTGGGTTAGTGCAGTTTCGGAAGATGAATTGATGCAGCCAATTTATAAAATTGAAAATTTAATTGATGATTCACTTGAAAAAAGTAAAAAATCACTTGAAAAAGATTTTAATTTTATAATTATTGTATTTTTGATAGTATTTTCTATTAGTTTTATAATTATTTATTTTGTATGCACTAAACTTTCTAAAAATCTTAGTTCACCGATAATTAGATTATGTGAAGCGACTAAAAGCATTGGTAGGGGAAATTTTGACCTTAGTGTAGATAAAAATTCAAATGATGAAATAGGCGAATTGGCTAAATCTTTTAATTCTATGGCTAGAAATTTAAAAAGATATATGAAAAATCTCAAAAAAACTACAGCTGAAAAAGAAAAAGTTCATAGCGAACTTATGATTGCAAATAGAATTCAAAAAAGTATGCTTCCATGTATTTTTCCTGCATTTCCAGGGAGAAATGACTTTGATATTTATGCTGTGATGGATCCTGCAAGGGAGGTTGGCGGTGATTTTTACGATTTTTTCTTCATTGATGAAAATAGGCTTGCCTTGGTAATCGCTGATGTTTCCGATAAAGGTGTTTCGGCTGCACTTTTTATGGTTGTTGCAAAAATTCTTATAAAAAATCAGCTTCAAAATGGCGATTTTCCTGCTGAAGTTTTAAAAATTGTGAATAATAGGCTTTGCGAAAATAATGAAGTTGGAATGTTTGTTACATGTTTTTTAGGCATTTTTGATATAAAAAGTGGAAAATTCACGTATGCTAACGCTGGGCATAATCCACCTTTTTTATATAGAAAATCCGAAGAAAATTGTACTATTATTACAAGCCCTCATGGATTAGTTTTAGGTGGGACGCCAAACATTAGCTATTTGCAGAGCGAAACTTATCTTTACCCCGGTGATTTTTTGTTTTTGTATACTGATGGTGTGACAGAGGCCGCAAACAAGAAAGGAAGGCTGTTTTCCCAGCAAAAACTTGAAGAGATCGTTAATTCTTGCGGGAAGAAAAATGTCACAATCCAAGATTTGATATTTGATATAAAAAGTGAAATAAACAACTTTATTGGAAAAACCGCGGTTTCAGACGATATTACGATGCTTGCGCTTAAAAATTTTACTGTAAAACCTTCGAAAAATGAAAAATAATTTTTGGGTATAGCATTTTTTTGAATGCTGTGATATAATGAAAAAAATGAGTAAGCTAGGCAATCGCGCATGGCGCAAGCTGTGTGAGGAAAGTCCGAACTCCATAGAGCAGGTTAACGGTTAACGACCGCCGAGGGTGACCTTAGGGACAGTGCAACAGAGATATACCGCCTCAATTTGAGGTAAGGGTGGAAAGGCGAGGTAAGAGCTCACCGGCATGCGGGAGACTGTATGGCCATGTAAACCCTAACCGGAGCAACACCGTATGGTAAAAGATGTGCTTGCTCGGCACAAAAATAGGTGGCACCGAGCTGTGGTGGTAACACCCAGCCAAGATAGATGATTGCCCACGACAGAATTCGGCTTATCGGTTTACTCATTTTTTATTTTAAAATTCAGGTGAAGGCAAAGATGATGTATTCAATTCTTGCTGTTTTTCCGGTTCCTAATATGAATAAAACTGCTGATTTTTATGTTAGAAATTTAGGATTTAGATGCGTGGAGTACACGGATTCATCAGAGCCGCATATATGTTTGTACAAAGATAATATTGAAATCATTTTAACTGATTCAAAAGGTAAAAAAGTGGTTCCGAATCGTGAACTTTACGGTTATGGATACGATACTTATGTGATTGTAGATAATCAGGAGGCATTACAAAAAGAGTTTGAATCTAAGAAACTTAAAATTGTAAGGAGAGTTTCTGAAACGGATTATGGCAATAAAGAACTTGTTTTGGAAGACATAGATGGCAGGTGGCTTGGATTTGGGATGAAAATTCGTTAGAAAATTTATGAATTTTACTAAATGTAACATATTTTGTTTTAGTGTATTGACATACGTTTTGTAATGAAATATAATATAAACGCATAGGGGTATAGCTCAGTTGGTAGAGCATCGGTCTCCAAAACCGAGTGTCGAGGGTTCGAGTCCTTCTGCCCCTGCCAGCAAAGTTTTGCTGATATAGCTCAGCAGGTAGAGCACTTCCTTGGTAAGGAAGAGGTCACCGGTTCAAGTCCGGTTATCAGCTCCATTATTTATATTTATAATTTTAAAAGATGTTTAGTGCGCTAAATGTCTTTATTTTTTTGGTTGGTGATTATTGTGAAATCAGAAATTTTGGAAACTGCTCCGAAAATTTTGAAAGGTTTTCTGGGTTATCTTCAAACTGTTAGAGGGAAATCCATTAAAACCGTTGAAGAATATTTTTGCGATTTGCGAACTTTTTTTAGATATTTGAAAATAAAGCAAGGCAAATTCACCAAAAATGATGATTTTAGTAAGATTCCAATTGACGATATTGACATTGATGATATTAAAAAAATCAATCTTACGAGTGTTTATGAATACGTGAATTATTTGGCTGAAGAAAGGGAAAACGGTGCTGCATCGCGCTCGAGGAAGGTTAGCAGCCTCAGAACTTTTTTTAAATATTTAACTCACAAGGCGAATCTTCTGGAAATTAACCCGGTTGAGCAGCTTGAAACGCCGAAACTTTCAAAAACTCTTCCTAAATTTTTGAGTTTTGAACAAAGTAAAAAGCTTCTTGAAACGGTTTTGAATTCTCCGAGCGAGTTTAAAGAAAGGGATTACTGCATTATAACTTTGTTTCTAAATTGCGGAATGAGGCTTTCGGAGCTTGCGGGGATTAACCTTAGAGACATTGGCGATGATTCGACTTTAAAGATTCGAGGAAAAGGCGACAAAGAAAGAATGATTTACCTTAATCATGCTTGCACAAGCGCAATTGAAAATTATATGAAGGTTAGGCCGCGAGATGGCGTTAAAGATAAAGATGCCCTTTTTATTAGCCGGCTTAAAAACAGAATGAGCGTGAAAACAATTCAATTCATGGTTAGCAATTATCTTTCTAGCGCTGGCCTTGCAAACACGGGCTGCACGGTTCACAAGCTTCGCCACACCGCTGCAACTCTTATGTATCAGCATGGAGACGTTGATATCCGGGTTTTAAAAGACATTCTTGGCCATGAAAACCTTGGAACTACCGAAATTTACACTCATCTTGCTAGCAAGCAAGTTCAAGAAGCAATGAAATCAAATCCTCTGGCTGAAATTGAAGCTGATTAAAAATTTTGTTAAAAAATATTATTTTAGAAAGTTTTTATTGACATTTTAGGTGTAAATATATAAAATAATATCTGTCCAAAAGGATAGATATTATTTTTTGAGGAGGAATTTACTATGGAAGACAAAAGGTATAATTTATTATCTAGAATGGGTAAGGATTTTGTTAAACGTGAGAAAAAGGAACTTTCAAATTTTGATCTAATTAAAGAACTAAGTTTAGATCAAGCTAGAAGATTCGGAAATTATAGTGGAGCATTAGTTACAAATTTGGAAATTTACGCAAATGAAAAATCATCTTCAGAAGATAAAGTTGCAGCTTTAGAAGCTGTTAAATCAAATTATACGAAGGTAGTTGATTTTGCAAGAAAATATAGAACATGTTTTGAAGCTAGAAAGGTGCTTTTGATGTGTGAAGCCAAAATGATTTCAGCCAAAATTAATCCTGCTAAACTTAATGAAGAGATTAGAGAAGTTAAAACCAATAATGAAGATAAAGAAGGCTAATAGTTTATAATAATTAAAAAAAGACTTCCGGTGAAAGTGAAAATCATCGGGAGCCTTTTATTTTTTTAGTTAAAACTCAAAATATTAAAGAAAAAATTATTTAACGAGATAAGATTTTATGAGAATCTTTAGAAGCTCATATCTGTCAACGGTTTGAATCATATTTCGTGCATTGTTGTAAGTAGTAATGTAAGTTGGGTCGCCCGAAAGTATGTAACCAGTGATTTGGTTAACGGCATCGTAGCCTTTGGCGATGAGTGAGTCGTAAACCGAAGTTAGAATATTTTTTGAGTCCACATCGCTGCTGAGTGAAAAAGTTATGGTCTCGTCGCACATATTTATCACCTCGTATAAATTTAGTTATGAGTATCATACAATTATTTAAAAAAATTTTCAAGTTAATTATTTATTTAAATTAATTCTTTTATTGCATTTAATGCAAGGAGATATCCATTTTTGCCAAAACCTACAATTTGGCCAACGCAAACTTCTGAAATAACCGAGTGGCGCCGGAATTCTTCGCGGTTGTAAATGTTTGTAACGTGAACTTCAATGAAAGGAATTCTCACAAAAGAAATGGCATCCCTGATCGCGTAGCTGTAATGCCCAAGCGCACCAGGATTGATAATTACGCCTTCGCAATTTTCCTTTAAGCTGTGAATTTTGTCAATAATGGCGCCTTCCCAGTTGCTTTGAAAAACTTCGCAGTTTAAAGAAAGGCTTTCTCCATGCTCGATTATCTGAGATTTTATGCTTTCGGCTGTTTCTTCTCCGTAAATTCCTTTCTGCCTTATGCCAGTCATGTTAAGGTTAGGGCCGAGCAATATGGCTACGTTTTTCTTCCTCATTTTTTACTAACCTCCGAATATTCTCTAAAATTTACGTTCTTTTCAGGGGCAATTTTCTCTTTAACAAATTTTTCAAAAAATCTTTTTATTTTGAAAAGCAAAGTCTTATTCTCGGTGATAGGCTCGACGAGCAAAGATCTTACTTTGAAAATATTCGAGACTAAAATATCAGTGAATATTTGGTCTCCAATGACTAAAACATTTGATTTTTCGCAAGAAATTTCGTTTATTGCTCTTTTTAGGCCATTTGTGAGCGGTTTCATTCCAAAAGAAATGAAAGGCACGCCTATTTTTTCAGCAAATGATTTTACCCTTTTTTTCATGTTGTTTGAAAGTAAAATTACTTTAATTCCGTTTTCTTTTAGGTTTTCAATCCAGTTTTTCACGCTCAAGTCAGGGCTTGAAACCTTTCTTGCAACCAAAGTGTCGTCAACGTCCAAGATTATTCCTTTTATTCCTTCACTTTCCAAAAAGCCGAGATTTATATCAGTGACTTTGCAAGCAAAATAAGTAGGTTGTAACATTAAAAGTAGCCTCCATAAAAACCTGTAAATTAATTCCCCTCAAGAACTAAACGTCTCGAGGGGGAAAGTTTTTTTACCATCTACCGCTGCCGCCGTATCTGCCCATCTTTTTATGTCTACGTGCTTCTTTGGATTTCTTTTTGCGCTTCACGGAGGGTTTGTCATATGCTTCCCTTTTACGGATTTCAGAAATTATTCCGGAACTTTGCTTTTTGAATTTCCGAAGTGCACTTTCCAAAGACTCAGTCTTCTTCGAAAGATGCTTAGAACTTTCGTCACTCGTCTGAACAGCTTCGCTTTCAGGTGAGCTTTCGTTTGAGTTAACTTTATCAGCTGACACATTATTAACGATGGATTTTTTTCCGTCTTCCACTTACTTCCCTCCTATCCGCTTAAAAACAGGATTTTCATACTTGTATACATCAATATTTTAGTAAATTGGGTATTTTTATGTATAAATAAACCAACAATCAACTAATCATGAAAATACACATCGGTAATTATACAATATTCGCAAATGTATTGTCAAGTTATACTAGCAAGTATATTTTTTTACTTTAATAAATAGATAAAACGTAAATTTTTGAAAAATCGTCATGCACTTTACTTTTCCCATGTTTAGAGGTATAATTTTAACTGAAATTTTGAAAAAGAGGGTAGCATATGCAGTCAGAAAAAGTTTCGGTCATAGTGCCTATTTTGAATGAAGAAAAATATATAGAAAAATTTTTAGACTCAATTTTGGAGCAGGATTATCCCAAGGAAAATTTGGAAATAATTTTGGTTGATGGGATGTCGACGGATAAAACAAGGGAAATAATTAAATCTTATGCTGAAAAATTCAGCTTTATGAAACTCGTTGATAACGAGAAAAAAACGGTTCAGTATGCGCTTAATTTAGGAATAGAAAATTCTTCAGGTGAGTATATCGTCAGGATGGATGCCCATGCTTGGTATGCCAAAGATTACGTTTCGAAATGCATAGAATATTTGAAAAAAACCAATGCTGAAAATGTTGGCGGGCCAACAATAGTTAAAGGAAAAAGCCGGATTCAAAAAGTTATTGCTGCGGCTTATTCATGCCCGTTTGCGCTTGGCGGAAGCAGCCACTACAAAAGCGACTTCGAAGGCTATGCCGACACTGTTTCGTGGGGCTCTTTTAGAAGAGATTACTTAGTTTCGATTGGAATGTATGATGAAAACATGCCCAGAAGTGAAGACGACGACCTAAACTTCAGGATTGCAAAAAACGGCGGTAAAATTTTTATTACCCCGAAAATTAAGAGCGAATATTACCCCAAAGAAACTTTTTCGAAGCTTTTTAGGCAATATTTTGAGTACGGCGTTTGGAAAATAGCGCTTATCAAAAAGCACGGTAAACCGCCGAGAATCACGCAGTTTATTCCTATGATTTTCGTTCTGTTTTTGGGCGGGTTTGGTCTTCTTTCGTTTTTTTCGAAAGCATTTGCCCAGCTTTGGATTTTAGGCATTTCGCTTTACACGGCGCTTAACTTTTATTTTTCGTTTAAAAGCGAAGCCCTTGAAAAAACTTCCGACAAACTGCTTTTAATGTGGGCAAATTTCGTCATGCACGTTTCTTACGGCGCGGGGTTTATTGCTGGAATATTTAAATTTTGGAATAATAATTGGAGGAAGCATGAAAATTAATGACAAACCGCTTTCGCTGAGCAGTGAAGAGCTGAGAAAACTTCAAATGAAAAGCCTTGAGATACTTCTTTATTTCAAAAAGTTTTGCGATGAAAACGGGCTTCTTTTCTACCTTTGCGGGGGCTGCTGCATTGGTGCTATTCGCCACAAAGGGTTTATTCCGTGGGATGATGATATTGACGTTTTCATGCCGAGGCAAGACTACGAAAAGCTTTTCACGCTTTGGAGTAAAAAGGCTGACACTAAAAAATACTCATGTTTGAGAACCACAAAAGATCAGTTCATTGGCAATGTTATGACGACTATTGTTGACAATGAAACCGAGGTTATTCGCCCGTGGCAAAAGGGCAAAGACGGCCACAAAGGCGTGATGATTGATGTGCTTCCGCTCGACGGGTGCGCCCCTAAAGGCATGAAAAGAAAGATGCAAATGATTTACAGCATGATTTTTTCTCTTTACTGCTCAAAAATGGTTCCAGTTAACCACGGCAAGCTGGTTTCAGCGGTTTCGAAAGTTCTTCTTTCGATTGTTCCGGGTGATAATCTTAAATATAAAATTTGGAAATTCGCCGAAAAACAAATGAGCAAATATAAAATTTCGGACTCAAAATATATAACTGAGCTGTGCGCAGGGCCACATTACATGAAAAATGAATACCCCAAAGAAATATTCGAAAAAGCGGTTTACAAAGACTTCGAGGGCTACAGTTTGCCGCTTCCGGTGGGGTATGATGAGTATCTTAAAATAGCTTTTGGCGACTACATGAAGCTGCCGCCCGAAGAAAAAAGAAAAGCGCACCACGACATAGTTTACATGAATTTAGAAAAGTAAAATCACGGAGGTTAAAAATGATATTTGGAGCAATAGTTGCCGGTGGAGTGGGCAACAGGATGAACATGGCAGGCATGCCGAAGCAGTTTTTACCCCTTGGCAAAACTGAAAAACCGATTATAATTCACACTCTTGAAAAATTTATTTTGAGCGGTAAGTTTGATTTCATTTATCTTGGAGTTCACAAAGAATGGACTGAATATGCGCAAAAACTTCTTGAAAAATACGGCATTAATTCTGAAAAAATTTATATTGTTGAGGGCGGAGCGGACAGAAATCTCACGATTCTTAACATGATAAATGCCATTGAGAAAAATCACGGAAAAGACGATTCCCATATAATCGTGACGCACGACGCGGTAAGGCCGTTTGTTACGCTTAGAATGATCGAAGAAAACATTGAAGCCGCGAAAAAATTCGGCGCTTGCGACACGGTTGTCCCTTCGGTTGACACCATAGTTGAATCCAAAAACGGCGAGCTCATTAGCTCTGTGCCGAACAGAAATTACATGTATCTTGGCCAAACTCCTCAGAGCTTTAACATGAATAAACTTAAAAATCTTTATGAAAGCTTGAGCAGCGAAGAAAAAGACGTTTTGACGGACGCTTGCAAGATTTTTGCGTTTAGAAATGAGCCCGTTTCGCTCGTTAGAGGTGACACTTTTAACATTAAAATAACTACCCAAAGCGACTATAAAATCGCGAATGCGATAATAGGGGGTAATATGGTTGATTAATTATGTTTATCAGCTTGTTACACCCGGCAATTTTTCGGTTAAATATGAAGATATAGATTTTGGCAAAGGTGTTATTGTGAGGCCGAGTTATATGGCGATTTGCCACGCTGACCAGCGGTATTATCTTGGCAAACGTGACGTGAGAAAGCTAAGGTCGAAGCTTCCGATGGCGCTTATTCACGAAGCTGTTGGAGAGGTAGTTCATGATTCTTCAGGCAAGTTTTCTCGTGGCCAAAAAGTTGTTATGATTCCGAATGTTCCGGGGGTTCCGAACAAAGCCATTTATGAAAATTATCAAAAAGGTTCAAAGTTTATGTCCAGCGGTATTGACGGTTTCATGCGTGAGCTCGTTTCGATGCCGAGCGATAGGGTTGTTCCTTTTGAAAATGTGAGCCCTGAAGTGGCTGCTATTTGCGAGTTCATTAGCGTTGGCGTTCATTCTTCCAGGAGGTTTGAAGCTATTTCTCATGATATTAAAGAAAAAATTGGAATTTGGGGCGACGGAAGCCTGGGCTTTGTTATGGCGCTTATACTCAAAACTAAGTTCCCGGAAACTAAAATAGCCGTCATAGGAAGAGACGCCTTCAAGCTTTCGCAGTTTTCTTTTGTTGATGAAGTTCATTTAGCCGAAGATATTCCTGATGGTTTTTGGGTTGACCACGCTTTTGAATGCGCCGGCGGAAATGGCAGTTATTATGCGATTAAAGATATAATAAAATATATAAATCCTCAAGGTTCGGTAATGCTCATGGGTGTTAGCGAAAATGAAGTTCCCATAAACACTAGAGATGTTCTTGAAAAAGGCCTGACTTTAGTTGGAAGCAGCCGCTCGGGCAAAAGCGACTTTGAAGAAGCGGTTAGATTGCTTGAAATTCCTGAGTTTCAAAGCAAAATTAGAAGAATAATTTTTGAAGAATCTCCTGTAAATAGCATCGAAGATATTCACAGGGTTTTCAAAAGCGACCTTAACACTTCGTTTAAAACCGTTTTTAAATGGAATTTATAAAGAAAGAGGGGTTTGAGTGGCAATTATAAGCATTATTGTTCCTGTTTACAATGCAGAAAAATATTTATCCCGATGCATAGATTCAATTTTGCGCCAAACGTTTGCTGATTTTGAATTAATTTTGGTTAACGATGGTTCTAGCGATAAAAGCAAAGAAATTTGCGAAAAATATTCGGGAAGCGACCCGCGAATTAAGCTTATTAATCAAAAAAATAGTGGAGTAAGCGCTGCGAGAAACACCGGGCTTGATAATGCCTCGGGGGAATATATAGGTTTTGTGGATTCCGATGATTTTATAGAAAAAAACATGTATGAAGAGCTTTATAATATTTTGAAAAAAACTGGAGCGGATATTTCAGTTTGCGGGATAAAAGATGTTTTCTCGGAAGAAACCGGTAATTTTCAAAAAAGCGAAAATAGAGTTTTGACTTTTGACGTTAAAAGCGCTTTGGAATGCATACTTTCGGGCAAGCTTTTGACTATGTATTCGGTTAACAAACTTTACAAAAGAGAACTTTTTGAAAATCTTAGATATCCTGTGGGGAAAATATATGAAGACACCGTTTTAAGTGTTCAAATTTTTTCAAAATGTAATAAAATTGCTTATTCTCCTGCTATACTTTATTATTATTTTAGAAATTCAGGAAGCATAACTTTTCAAAAATTTTCTATGAAAGATATGGACATAATTGATTCGGGAGAGTTTGTTTTTGATTTTGTTAAAAAGTTTTCTCCTAGTCTGGTGAAAGCAGCGCAGTATAGAAGATATTGGTCATATTTATATGTTTTAGATAAAATGATTCTTTGCGGCATGAATAAAAATGATAAAGAGTATTATAAAATTAAAAAATTTATTAAGAGGAATATTTGCAATATTATTTCAAACCCTTATTTTAGCTTAAAACGTAAGCTTGGAGCTCTGATGGTTATCTTTAATGAAGGTTTTTACAAAAAAATGATACTTAAAAATTTTGGTAAAAAAACATAATTTCTATAAAAAGAGGATGAGTAATGAATCAAATTTCAGATTTGAAGCAAACAAACTTGTTTTATGAGTTCACGCTCACATGCTTAAGAGTTGTTTCCTTTTTGGTTTATGCTGTTGGGTTTTTAAATGTTTCATACGACACAATGCTCATAGGCGTTTTGATTCTTTGGGGTTGCAACGTGGCTTACAGCATGAAGAAATCTCGGCTTTTGTTTTTGGTTTTCAATTTAGTTTTGTTTGTTTTTTTGATAAGTCGGCCAACGATAGACCTATTTCGCAAAGATATGTGGTGGCAATACAGAAAAGCGGAGAATTTGTTTTCGCTTAGCAGCCTTTATATTTCAATGATTTTCTTGTGGGTTGGGTATGCTATTGGCGAAAAAATAATTAAAAAGTGCGAAAATAAGCCAAAAAAGATGCACACGCTTTTGAACGTTTCCTTTAAAGAAGGTTTTACTAAAAACCTTGAATTTATATCTTTGGCGCTGTTTTACATTAGCGTTTTTTCGCTTTTTGTCGTTGAGCTTGAAAAATTTTTGTATATGCGCGGCAGAAATTACGAAGAAATATATGTTTCTTTTAGAACTCAGTTGCCGTTTTTCGTTAATGCCATTGCTTCAATGAACAAATATTTCCTTTGTGTGTTTTTGGCCACAATGCCATCCAAAAGAAAAGCTGTTTTGCCGCTCTTCCTTTATGTTTTTTCGGCAGTTCCTTACTTTTTAATAGGCGCAAGGTTCAAGCTTGTTGTCAATGCGCTTTTCATGGTTGTTTATTTCATAATAAGGGAAACGCTGGAAAACAAAAAAACATGGATAGGAAAGTTTGAAAAAATGACTTTTGTAGTTTCAGCGCCGTTGGTTATTGCGTTTTTGGGGGCTTACAACTATATTAGAGAAGGCAAAAAAGTGGCTTACAAAGGTTTTTTCGATCTTATAGTTGACTTTTTTTACAAACAAGGCGTTTCGTTTGAAATTCTAAAAATTGGTTATAAAACTTTGCCAAAAATAAAATATACCGGGTTTGTTAACTACACTTTCGGCGAAATTCTTGACTATTTGATGCACAGCAATATATCGAGTTTGCTTTTCGGGACGAAAGTTTTTCAAGGCGGCCAAAATAAAACTCTTGGTCTTTACAGCAATCTTTTAGCGCACAGAATGGCTTACACTGCTGCACCAGGCTGGTTTTTGGAGGGCCATGGTTGGGGTTCTTGCTATTTGCTTGATACTTACGCCGACTGGGGCTATCTGGGGATTATAATATTCAGCATTTTTCTGGGGCTTGTGTTTTCCTCGATGATATATTTCGTGAAGAAAGGAAAATTTTGGTGCACAGTGGTGCTGCTGGCGCTTACAAGCATTTATTATTGTCCGCGCAGTTGCGCGCTTTCGTGGATTAGCTTCATAGTTTATTTGCAGTTTTATGTTCCGCTGGCTATTTGTTTCGTGGGAGCAGTGCTTTTAATAAAAAATTACAGTTTGAAAAATCAGTTAGCTTGCAGGCAGCATGAATTTTAGTTTTTAATAAAGAAAGGTTGTGAACAGAGAGTGCGAAATTCGCATATCTCGGAAGTATGTTAGAACATTTTGGATTAAAAGACATTTGGGTAGTAGTTAAGAAAAACAGGAATTTAATCGCAGTGATTTCAGCTTTGTTTTTAATTTTGTTTAGTTTCATGACTTACAGCAAACTTAAAAATTCAAATGAAAGCAGCGAAGATGGCGAACCGCTTTATGCTTCTTCTCTTTCTTATTATGTTCAGCCGAATATTTTAGATGAAAACATCGAAAGCAAAGACGCTGAATTTTACCGCGGATTGCCCAATGATTACGTTGCGCTTTTGAGCACGGATTCTTGCGCAAGCTATGTTTATGAAAATCTTATCAAAATTTATTCTGAGGAATATTTGAGGAAAAACAGCGATTTTAAACCTCAAAGCCTTGATTCCGTGCAGGTTGTTAAGGATCTTTATAAAGTTAAAAGATATAAAAACACAATGATTTTTAATGTTTATGCAGTTGCATACAATAAAGATCTTTCGAAATCTATTTTGAATCTTTTAAGGCAGTATCTTGAAAGTAATGTTGGCCCGAAAGTTAAAGAAGCAAGCTTGGAGCTTTCTGGCGAAGCTGTTAGAGTAGTGGATTCTGCTGAAGATCTCGGCGCTGATGAAGAAGAAGCAAAAAGCACTGTAAGTTCTTTTTCCGGCAAGAAAAAAATAATGAAAGTTTGCATTAAAAACATAGTCATTCCGATGATTGGAATTTTAATTCTTTTATTGTTTGCCTTGACTTTTAAAGCATTTTTAAATCCAACTATGAACAGAAAATCAGATTTTGCTATTTATGACGTTCCTGTGATAGGTGAAATAAAAGATAGATAATTAAAGGAGAGAATACATAATGTTTGGTTTCAAAAAACAGTCTACTTACAGCAAAAAAGAGAGCTACAAAAACATTGCGAATAATTTGATTTGCGCTTTGAAAGAAGAAAAGAAAAATGTTTTCGCTTTTATTTCTTCCAGCTGTAATCTCGGCGAAATAGTTAGCAGCATTGGGGCAGAAGCTTCTAAGAAAGTTAAAACGCTGGTTGTGAATGTTTGTTTTGAAGGCGAGCCCAAAAACTCTTTAAATCGTGAAGATGTTAAAGTCATAAACACAAGCAGCCTTGCAGAAGATTTCGAAAATGACCTTTTGAAATATAAATCCGAGTTTGATTTAATTTTAGTTTCTTTAAACTCAATTCTTACCAAAGCCGAAGCGCTTGAATATGCAAAAGTTTGCGAAGAAATAATAATTATTGAAAAGTGCACCGAATGTTATTACTCAGATTACGAAAACATGCTTGCCGGCTTCAAAGCAATAAACATAACCCCACGAGGAGTTATAACGGTTTGCTAGGCAAATTGTGAGAATCAGAAAGGATAAATATGAGAACGGAAAATTCAATCAGAAATATTATAGTCAGCTGTATATCTTACGGCATTTTGTTTGTTGGCTCATTTGTTACTCGCAAAATTTTCGCGAAAGCTCTTGGGCTTGAATATGTTGGAATTGACGGCGCTTTCACGAGCATTATTTCTGCGCTTGCAATAGTTGAAATGGGCCTTGGCGTTGGAATAGTTTATAAACTTTATAAACCCATTGCTTGCAAAGATTGGGCTCAAGTTTCCTCGATTTTGTGCTTTTTGCGCAAGTCGTATGTGATTATCTCACTTACGGTTTTGGGCCTTGGCGCTGCTATTGCTTACTTTGTTGTTCAGCCAATTAAAGAAGATTTTTCTAAAACTTGGCTTATTCAAATATTTATCCTTTATGTTTTGGATGTTGTTGCTTCTTACTTGTTTTCCCACAAAAGGTCGATGTTTATTGCCGACCAAAAAAATTACGTTAATAATTTAATCCATATTTTTGCGCAAGTTTTAATGTTTATTTCTCAAATTGCAGTTCTTAAAGTTTTTTGTTCGTTCGAAGCTTACATGATTTGCAGAATTGCTTCCAGGCTGGTTGAAAATTTATGGATTTCTTACAGGTTCGATAAAAACTATGGTTTCATAGATTTAAAAAAGAAAAGCGATTTGCCGGACATAGAAAAGAAAGATCTTTTCAGGAATATAAAAGCAATGCTTCTTCACAAAATTTCGGCTTTTGGAGCAACGGGCCTTTCGAGCCTTATAATCGTTTATGGCGTTGGTCTTAAAGAAACCGGGGTTTATAATAACTACATGCTTATCGTTACGGCAGTTATGACAATAACAAATGAAATTTTTAACAGCATTGTTGCGAGTTTTGGAAACCTTTTGAATACTTCTGCGGCTAAAGAAAGGGTTTATAACAATTTTAACGCTCTTTATTTTTTCAATTTTTTGATTTATTCTTTTGGAATAAGCGCATTTGTGTGCGTTATAACGCCTTTCATCGAGCTTTGGACAGGCGTTGGCACGGCTTTTGATATTACAACGGTTCTTTTCATTGCGGCTTACCTTTATATTTACGGCATTCGCCAGTCTTTGACCATGGCGAAAGTTAGCGCCGGAATTTACGACCCGGATAAATATATCTCGCTAGTTGGCTCGCTTATAACTTTGGTTTGTTCTTATCTTCTTGTTAAACCAATGGGCGTTTCTGGCGTTATGCTTGGGAATATCATCGGAATTTTCTTGATTCCTTATATTGTTCAGCCGTATCTTGTTTACAGCATGGTGTTTCACAAGAGTTCAAAGCCTTACCATTATAAATTCGCTTTTTACACGTTTCTCACTGCGATTTATCTTGGAATTTCATATTTCATTTGCAACAATTTAGCGTTTATTCAAAATTTCAAAGAAGGCCTGTCAGGTTTTTTGACAAGATTCCATGTGGATTCTCAAAGTGCAGTTTTAATCGCATGTGTTTCAATTAATTTCATCGTTTGCTTGATTATTCCTAATGCTTTAAACATTTTGATTTTCTTTAGAAGCAAAGAATTTAAAAAATTAGCTTCTTCCGCGAAATCAGTTTTGGTAAGGCATTGACCGATAAAGGGGGAAATATAAATTTTTAGCTCAGTTATTTCAAACTTTCTTCAAGTTTATAATATTTTAATTTCAATGACTCTTTATGTTTCGCAGCTTATCATTCCACTTCTTGCGATCATTATTGTTTATGCTGTTTTTGATTCTCTTTTCAGAAATTTGAGCAAAAGAAGAGTTCTCATTACGCTTTATGACCACCTTAATAAAGAGCATATTCCGATTACTTACTGGGAAAATTCTATTGGCAGGAACAAACACTGCGATGTTGTTGTGAATAGCCAGGCGGTTTCGAGAGACCATGCGGTTCTTTACAGAAGAGAAGAAGGCTGGATGATCGCCGACACTAATTCTAAAGGCGGAGTTTTTCTAAACGGCAGGCAAATTGACGGCGAGAAAAAGGTTTGCGTGAACGACGTTATTAAAATCGGAGGAATGAAATTCACGCTTTGCAAGGCGCCGAAAAATCAAGCCGGAAATACTTTAAAAGAAACAAATTCAGGTGTTTATCATCCTTTGTTTTTGATGATTTTAGTGATGATATTTCATGCTCTTGCACTTTTTCAGCTCAGTTTTTACAGCGAAAACTTTAGCGTTAATCACATTGCCGTTTTTGGAATTATTGAAGGAATTTTCTGGTCTTATTATGCCATCACTCGTTATGGCCTCCGAAGGGCGAACTTCGAGCTCGAGATTCTTGCGTTTTTCCTTAGCGTTATTGGAATAACGGTTTCTTCTTCGGTTAATATGGCCGTGGCTTACATGCAAATCGTTGCGCTCACTGCAGGGCTTGTGCTTTATAGTTTGCTTATTTTGTTCATTCAAAACCCTGATTTTGCAACCAAGTGCTGCCCGTACATAGCTTTGCTTGCAATTTTGTTTTTAGCGGCGAACTTGATTTTTGGTAAGATTAAAAACGGTTCTCAAAACTGGATTATGATAGGTGGGCTATCAATTCAGCCCTCGGAGTTCGTTAAAGTTGCGTTTGTTTTCTTTGGAGCTTCGACGCTTCGCTCGCTTCAAACGACCAAGAATTTAACCGAATTTATTTTGTTTTCTTGCCTTTGCATGGGCGCGCTTTTCCTCATGGGAGATTTCGGAACGGCTTGCATATTTTTCGCGGCATTTATCGTGATTTCTTTCATGCGTTCGGGAAGTGTTAGAACAGTTTTTTTGATGCTTGCTTCGGCTTTGATAGGCGTTGCGCTTATTTTAAAATTTAAGCCTTATGTTTTAGGAAGATTTTCAGCCTGGAGGCATGTTTGGCAGCACACTGGAGACGTTGGCTACCAGCAATCGAGAGTTCTTGCTTATTCGGCAAGCGGCGGAATGATTGGAATGGGAATCGGCAAAGGCTGCCTTAAATATGTTTTTGCTGCTCCGAGCGATTTAGTTTTCGGCGTTCTCTGCGAAGAATGGGGCATGATTTTCGGGTTTACCGTCACGATTTCTATTGCGCTTATTGCGATTTACGCAAGGCTCGTGAGTGCGAGAAGTAGGTCTGCTTTTTATTCAATTGCGGCGTGCGGTGCAGCTGGAATTATGATTGTTCAAATGATGATGAACGTTTTTGGCAGCATTGATTTGCTCCCTTTAACGGGCGTTACGCTTCCGTTTGTGAGCCTTGGCGGTTCGAGCCTTGTTTCAATGTGGGGTTTGCTTGCATTTATAAAGGCTGCGGATGAACGCACTTACGGATTAAAAAAATGAAAATAAAAGGTATAAGGTATTTACTATGAGAAATATGAGAATTAGGTCGCTGATGCTTTATTTGATTGTGTGCGCTTTTTTTGCGGGCACTATCTTCTTTTGCTACGAATTCACGACCGAAGGTAAGTCCTGGGTTTTTTCGAATATAAACCGTCATCTTTCGCAGGGAACTGCTTCTCAAGGCAAAATTTCAGACAGAAACGGGCTTGTTTTAGCTGGGGTCACCGACGGGAAAAGAACTTACTGTGAAGATAAATCAGTTAGAACTGCGCTTCTTCACACGGTGGGCGATGGCTCAATTTTGATTCCTTCTTCGATTCAAAGCCATTATGCTTCCGAGCTTTTTGGCTACAATGCAGTGACGGGCCTTGGTGCGCCGGAAGTTATAAGCATGAGCAAGAACATTTCGCTTACTCTTGATGGTTCGGTTTGCGCAAAAGTTAGCAATGATTTTAAGGGCAAAAAGGGTGCGGCGGTTGCTTACAATTACCTGACTGGCGAGGTTCTTTGCATGGTTAGCTTGCCGACTTATGATATTCTTGAAAGGCCAAGCGCTGAAGCTTTGAAAAGTGAAAAATACGAAGGAGTTTACTTAAATAGAGTTTTGAACTCTTCTTATACTCCGGGTTCAGTTTTCAAAATTTTCACGACGGCTGCCGCGCTTGACTTGATGCCTGACGCCGAAAAGAGAAATTTTTCTTGCGAGAAAGTTAAAATCGTTGATGGCGAGAAAGTAACTTGCATGAAAAGCCACGGCAAACTCAGCCTTAAAGAGGCGCTGAGCAAATCCTGCGACATTGCTTTTTGCGATATTGCGCTTGAGCTTGGCAAAGATGCGATGACTAAAAAAATGAATGAAATGGGCTTTAATAAATCACTTTATTTTGATAATCTGGAAATTTCGAAAAGCGTTTATAATGTAGAAAGCGCAACAAGAGGCGATTTGGGTTGGTCGGGAATAGGCCAATACACCAATACTCTTAACCCTATGCACATGGTTAAAATTATGGGTGCGATTGCTAATTCCGGTGTTTGCACCGAACCTTACATTGTGAAGTCCATGAGTTTTGGCCAAGATGACAAAGAAGTTAATTTAGAGCCGCCGAAGATAACTTCTTTTTTCAAACCTTCAACGGCCGACAAAATCAAAGAGATGATGAGATACACCGTAAAAAGCAACTATGGTGAATCGAAATTCCCAAATATGTGCGCTAAAACGGGCACTGCTGAAATAGGCGAGGGCAAAACTCCTCACGGATGGATGGTTGGCTTTTCTTATGATAAGTCTTTTCCCGTGGCTTTTGCGGTTGTGGTTGAAAATGGCGATTTCGGAATAAAATCCGCGGGGCCGATTGTTAGCAACATGATTAAATATCTTCATAAAAATTTTTAAAATAAACAGGAAAATATAAATTTTTCTTGACTATATGAGAATTTAGATATAGTATTATAGTGTAGAAAATACAAAAATAACTAAATATATAGGAGGAAGTTTATGAGTGAGTATATCCTTGAAACTAGTGGATTAACTAAAACTTACGGTCGCAAAAAAGCAGTTGACAATGTTGACCTTAAAATTAGAAAGGGCGATATATACGGCTTTGTTGGCAGAAACGGAGCAGGAAAAACCACGGTTATAAAACTTATAGCTGGTCTTGCAAAGCCAAAAGAAGGCGTTATTACTCTTTTTGACGGCAAACTTTCGGAAGGACGCAAAAAGCTAGGAGTTGTTATTGAAAACCCTGCTTACTATCCTTACATGACTGCTCGCCAGAACATGGAAGTTCAAGCTTTGATGAAAGGTGTTAAAGATAAACTTATCATAGGCGAAATTCTTGAAAAAGTTGGCCTTTCTGACACAGGAAAGAAAAAAGTTAAAAACTTTTCTTTGGGCATGAAGCAAAGGCTTGGAATTGCTCTTGCACTCATTGGCGAACCTGAATTTTTAATTTTGGATGAGCCTATTAACGGCCTTGACCCGATGGGAATTAGAGAAGTTAGAGATTTAATAATAAACCTTAGCAAAAATTCTGGAATCACAGTTCTTATTTCAAGCCATATTCTTGGTGAACTTTCAAAGATGTGCACTGCTTATGGCGTTATTTCAGAAGGAAAGATTGTTGATCAATTTACAAGCGAAGAACTTGAGCAAAGAATGCGCCCATTTATTAAAATTAAAGTTGATGACGCTTCAAAAGCAGCTGAAATTATTAAGTCAGAGCTTGAAATTTCAGATATTAAAGAATTTAGTAACCACATTGAAATTTATGAAAAATTAGATGAAATGATGGCTATTAACTCAGCTCTCGAAGCAAATGGAATAAATGTTAAGTCTATTTCGAAGCAAGAGGGCGACTGCGAGGATTACTTTATAAAACTTATGGAAGGAGAAAAGAAAGATGCTTAATTTATTGAGAGCTGATTTTTATAAATTATTAAAAAGAAAATCATTTTATATCTGCGGAATTATGGGAATGATCGTTGCTTTCTTGTATGTTTGGCTTGACAACGTTAATCTCGCTTATGTGTGCGAGGTTAATGGCATGGATTTTGAATCTTTGCCGGCTATGTATCATGCATATTTTTCAGGTGCAACTGCATTTACTCACACCATTGCGCTTTCTTCAGTTTTTGTTATTATTATGGTTTCTATGTTTGTTTCCAGCGAGTTTTCTTTTGGAACAATGAAAAATATTATTTCTGCTGGCAAAAGCCGCATGAGCATTTACGCTTCTAAACTTGTTATGGTTTTGGCTATTTCAACTATTTACATTTTGTTGTCTGGCCTTGTAGGATTTATCACAGGAAGCATTTTTTGGGGACCTGGAGAAATCACTCGCACTGAATACCTCGAAATTTTCCGCATAATTGGTCTTATTATTGCAGTTGAATTTTCTATGCAGGCTTTTTTTACAATGATTTGTTTCGTTGTTAGATCCAGTGGCGCAGCTATAACCATCAACCTTATCATCGGCACGATTGTGGGAGGACTTTTACAATATCTCAACATTTTGTTTAAACAATATTTCTCTCTTAAAGAATTTGATATTACGAAATACTGGCCTTATACATATTCACTTATATTTAATCAGTTTGAGATTCCAACCGATCAAATAACCTTAGGTTTAATAGTTTGCGCTGTAACATTTGTAGCTTCCACTGCAATCGGAATGCTTACTTTCCAAAAACGTGATGTATAAAACCAAAAATTAATCCACCGACTTCATTGCCGGTGGAATTTTTATGCATGAAAAACCACGCATCCAAAACAGAGGCGTGGCTCTTTAATTTTATTAAAACTCTTCAGTGAGCTCTAAAGAATGTTTTTCGTTCATTTCTTGGCAAGCTTTTATGAATGAATCAAGGGAAATATCGTTGATTTGTTTGCCAGTTCTAACGCGAAGCGAAATTGTTTCGCTTTCCATTTCTTTGTCTCCAACGATTATGATGTAAGGCATGAGCTTGTTTCTGAAATGCTTAATTTTGTTGCCCATAGTTCCTTCGGAGGTGTCAATCTCAGCGCGAATTCTTGCGAATCTTAACTTTTCTGCAATTTTGCTTGCGTATTCGTTGTGCTCATCTCTAACAGGAACGATTCCAACTTGTTCAGGCGAAATCCAGAATGGGAATTTTCCTGCAAAATGCTCGATTAAAATTCCAATGAATCTTTCAAGCGAACCGTAAATTACGCGGTGAACAACAACTGGTGTTTTCTGAAGTCCATCTTTGTCGGTGTAAGTGAGGCTGAAGTTTCTTGAAAGTTGGAAATCAAGCTGAATGGTTCCAGTTTGCCAAACGCGGTTAAGAGCATCTTTCATCATTATGTCAATTTTCGGGCCGTAAAATGCTCCGTCACCTTCGTTTATTTTGTAGCCGTCTTTGCCGTATCTTTCATCTAAAACAGCTTTAAGCTCAGCTTCAGCTTTATCCCAAAGAGCAATGTCGCCCATGAAATCTTTAGGCCTTGTTGAAAGAACTGGTGAATAAGTGAGGCCAAAAATGCTGTAAAAAAGATCCGCAATATCTAAAATTGAATTAATTTCGCTTGAAATTTGATTCTCAGTAATGAAGTTGTGAGAGTCATCTTGGCGGAACATTTGAACCCTCAAAAGGCCGTGAAGGGTTCCCGAGGCTTCTTTGCGGTGAAGAACATCGCAGTCAGAAAAGCGCAGCGGCAAATCGCGGTAACTTCTGGTTTTGCGGCCATAAACTACCATTGCGTTAGGGCAGTTCATAGGTTTAACGGCGAAAACTTGGTCATTTTCAGAAGGAATTATGAACATATTTTCTTTGTAATGAGCCCAGTGGCCAGAAGTTTTCCAAAGAGCATTTTGGTTAATAAGCGGGGAAGAAATTTCGTGGTAGCCACGTTTTTCATGTTCTTGTCTCCAGAAATCAAGGAGCGTATTGAACATTTTCCAGCCGCTTGGAAGCCAGTAAGGCATCCCCGGAGCAGTTTCGTCCATGAAGAAAAGGTCAAGCTTCGGGCCGAGTTTTCTGTGGTCGCGTTTCTTTGCTTCTTCCAAGAAATTAAGGTGCTCTTTGAGCTCGGCTTTTGAAGGGTAAGCGAAAACATAAATTCTTTGAAGCATTGTGTTGTTTTCGTCTCCGCGCCAGTAAGCACCGGCAACGTTTGAAATTTTGAAGCTCCAAGAATTAAGCACCTCAGCGTTTTCAACGTGCGGGCCTCTGCAAAGATCCACGAAATCTTCGCCAAGATAATAAACCGTCATGTTTTCTCCGGTTTTTTTAAGGTCGTTTATAAGCTCAACTTTGTAAGGCTGATCTTTAAAAAGTTCGAGAGCGTCTTCTGCGGTTATGCTTTTTCTAACGAAGTTTTCTTTTCTTTTGATGATTTCTTTCATTTTGTCTTCGATTTTCGAAAAATCTTCCTCGGTTATAACGTGAGGAATCTCGAAATCATAATAAAATCCGCTGTCAATAGCAGGGCCTATGGCAATTTTAACACCATCAAAAAGCTCCATAACAGCTTTTGCAAGCACATGAGCCAAAGAATGACGGCCCACCATAATGTTTTCATTTTCAGGCATATTTATTACCTCCATTTAATTTAAGTTGGTTCTCTTTAATATTTGATTAATCCTGTATGTACACCATTGTAGCACTATCGTACCACATTTTGCAACTTTATTTTATCACATGTTGATTTTTAATTCTATATAATTTTTGCATAATTTTATAAAAATAAATTCAAACTGTTTTGCAATCTTGACCAGATTGATTTTGGCAATTTTTGAATGAAGTAAAATTAGGCAATGACAGGTGAAAGAATTTGAATAAAAAAGATATTTCTGAAATAAAAATATACAATGGAATAAACTGAGCTTTCGATTAATAACGGTGATTTTGAAGGCGCAAATTTTTTAAAGCTACAAGGGAAAGAAATTTTATATTATACTTTAAATTGTTTGCGCAACAAAAAATGCAACGACTACCCTTAAATTTTAAAAAGCAATCGTCGCATATAAAAAATCGAGCATATTAGTTTGGTGGACTTAAGGGGGTTCGAACCCCTGACCTCCGCATTGCGAACGCGGCACTCTACCAACTGAGCTATAAGCCCCCAGCACGAAAATTATATAATACATTGATGTGATTTGTCAAATGTTTTTTGAAATCTATGTTTCTGTTGACAAACGTTTCCTAAAAAGCTAAAATAATAAAACTTGATGCGTACCCGTGGCGGAATTGGTAGACGCGCATGGTTCAGGTCCATGTGAAAGCAATTTCATGGGAGTTCGAGTCTCCCCGGGTGCACCATAATATGTTCGTAAATGCCTTGGCGCAGTGTTTTAGCACTGGGCTGTTTTTCATTTTATTTAATGTTATACTAGAAATATTAATTTAATTAATTAAAAGGAAGGGCACTGCTTATGAACAAACATCAGCTTGCATCAAAAATTTGGGAATCAGCAAATAAACTTCGTTCTAAAATTGAAGCTAATGAATATAAAGACTACATTCTTGGCTTTATTTTTTATAAATTTCTTTCGGATAAGGAGGAGAGGTTTCTTCGCAAAGACGGCTGGGAAGACGATGATTTTAAAGAATTAACTGAAAAAAATTCTGACACTGTGGAATATTGCCGCCGGCAGCTTGGCTATTTCATTGCGTATGATAACTTATTTTCAACTTGGATGAAAAAAGGGAAAGACTTTAACGTTTCTAATGTAACAGATGCTCTTTCTGCTTTTAACCGTTTGATAGGTTTAAAACATAAAAATGTTTTTGAAAAAATTTTCGATACGCTTGACACCAGCCTCACGAAGCTTGGAGACACTTCCGGCGCTAGAACCAAGGCCATTAGCAACCTGCTTCAGCTCATCAAAGATATTCCTATGGATGGCAAAGCGGACTATGATGTTCTTGGGTTTATTTATGAATATTTAATAAGTAACTTTGCTGCAAACGCTGGCAAAAAAGCAGGTGAGTTTTATACTCCTCATGAAGTTTCCGTGCTTATGTCCGAAATTGTGGCGAATCATTTAAGCGGCCGAGAAAAAATTGAAATTTATGACCCGACGAGCGGTTCCGGTTCGCTGCTTATAAACATTGGCCAAAGCGCCGCAAAGCATATAAAAGGTGAAAACAACATTAAATATTACGCTCAAGAGCTCAAAGAAAACACTTACAATCTTACTCGCATGAATTTGGTTATGCGCGGAATTTTGCCGGATAATATTGTAACAAGAAACGGCGATACTCTTGAAGAAGATTGGCCATTTGTTATTAAAGACAATGTGCAGTTGCCTTTGTATGTTGATGCGGTTGTTTCTAACCCGCCTTATTCCCAGCACTGGGAACCTACTGAAAGCAAGAAACTCGACCCTCGTTATGCTAATTACGGAATTGCACCTAAGAGCAAAGCTGACTACGCCTTTTTGCTTCATGACCTTTTTCATTTGAAGCCGGACGGCATTATGACGATTGTTTTGCCGCATGGTGTTCTTTTCCGTGGCGGTGAAGAAGGCGACATTCGCAAAAGTCTTATCGAAAAGAACAATATTGATGCCATCATTGGGCTTCCAGCGAATATTTTCTTCGGCACAGGCATTCCTACCATTATCATGGTGTTAAAGCAAAAACGTAAAAACACGGATGTACTTATTATTGATGCTTCCAAGCATTTTGAGAAAGTTGGCAACAACAATAAGCTTCGTGCTTCGGATATTAAAAGAATTGTTGACGTTGTTGTGCAGCGCAAAACTGTGGAGAAATTTTCTCGCGTTGTAACTCGTGATGAAATTTGCCAAAATGGCTATAATCTTAATATTCCGCGCTATGTTGATTCTTCGGAAAAAGCTCAGTCGTGGGATATTCTTGCAACGATGTCCGGAGGTATTCCCGGCTATGAAATTGATGCTCTTAATGACTACTGGAGTGCCTTCCCGAATCTTCGAAAAGAAATTTTTCATGCCGGCAAAACACCATATTCTGAATTAGCGGTTTCGGATGTTAGCGAAACTATTAAAAATAGCGAAGATGTGAAATCATTTAAAAATAATTTTAGTCTTGCTTTTGGCGATTTTTATGATTACCTTTGCGAAAATTTGATTGACAAGCTTCCTAGCATGGAAGTTTCAATAACTGAGGAAGAAATTAGCAATAATATATTCAAAAGGCTTGATTCTATTCCGCTGGTGGATAAATATGAAGCATATCAGTTGCTTGATGACTTTTGGACTGCTATTTCCTATGACCTTGAAACGATTCGGCGTGAGGGATTCCTTGCAACAAAATGCGTGGACCCAAATATGGTTTTGAAAAAGAAAGATGGCGCTGAAGCTGAGGTTCAAGAAGGTTGGGTTGGGCGCATTATTCCCTTTGAAATTGTTCAGAAATTGCTTTTGAAAGACGAAACGGATGCTTTGCATGAAAAAGAAGCAAGAGTTGGCGAAATTGCCGCAAAGTATGAAGAAATAATTGATTCTTTTTCTGAAGAAGAAAAGAACGGAGATTATCTAAACGACGATAACACTGCTTTTGTTTCTAAGGGCATGAAAGCGAAAATTGCGGAAATTTATGCTGATGTTGACAGCGACGAGCTAAAAGCATTAAAAGGATATAACATACTGCTGGATAATAAAGCGTCAAAAGCAGAAAAACTTAAGTATATTGCTGCGCATCCTGAAGCAAATTGGCAGATGGTAGAAGAGGGCAAAAGCATTTACACCAAAAGTAAAGTTAGCGCGCGAATTAAACAATTGCAACTTGATTATTCCTTCCCGGAAGATTCTTTTGAAGGAAAAATTATTAACGCATATAAGCTCATGGATGAAGAAAAATTTTTGAAAAAGCAAATTAGTATTGACCGCAAGGGACTCCACCAAAAAACGAAAGAAACTATTGAAAATCTTACGAATGATCAAGTGCTTTGCCTTTTAAAATTAAAGTGGATTACCCCGCTTGTTGATTCGCTTAACAATTTGCCAAAAGCGGTTGTTGACGCGCTTTCAAAAGAGGTTGCTAACTTAGCGCAGAAATATTCCACGACTCTTAACGATTTAGAAGCCGAAATTAAGCAAACTGAAAAGGAATTTAGCGCCATGATTGATGAATTAACAGGCTCCGAGTTTGACATGGAAGGTTTGGCAAAACTTAAAAATCTTCTGGAAGAGGGTGAATATGATGTTGGAAAATGAAAATATTCCAAAGATTCGCTTCAAGGGGTTTACTAAGCCTTGGGAACATCGCAGGTTCGGGGAATTGCTCAAAACAATTTCATTCAAGCCGTTTTTAAAAGTGCCTGAAGATGATGGTAAATATGAAGTAATTCAGCAAGGTAGCCAACCGATCATAGGCTTTGCAAATGGAACTCCTTGTAATAAATATAAGGATACCGTAATTTTTGGTGATCACACTTTGTCATTTTATAAGCCCAAACGCCCATTTTTCGTTGCTACTGATGGTGTTCGTATAATCAAAGGTAAGGAATATATTGAGGGTTATTATTTGCTGTCGTTATTAAGAAGGCACAAACCTCAAAGTGAAGGATATAAAAGGTATTATGGTGTTCTTGTGAACACCGAGTGTTTTGTAACATATAATACCGGTGAACAAAGGCAGATTGGTGTTTTTTTCGAAAATTTAGATAATCTTATTAATCTTTATGAGCAAAAGTATGAAAAGCTAAAACAGATAAAAAAATCATTGCTTGAGAAAATGTTTGCACAGTAGAAAGGAGAATGAAAAATATGGTGTTTGAATCGGAGTTAGAATTTGAAAGTGCGCTTATTAACAGATTAACAAATGCCGGATGGGTAAACCATGACACCGGTAAGCCCGAAATTTTGCGGTATAAAACGGAAAAAGATTTAATTCAAAACTGGGCAGATATTCTTTTTGAAAACAATAACAGCACAGACCGCTTAAATGATGCACCGCTCACAGACGGCGAAATGCAGCAAATTATGAACCAGGTTAAAAATCTTCGCACCCCGGTGAAATTAAACGGGTTTATTAATGGCAAAGTAGTTACTATAAAACGTGATAACCCTGCGGATCAGCTGCATCTTAATCGTGAAGTAAGCCTGAAAATTTATGACCGCCATGAAATTGCCGGAGGTCAAAGCCGCTATCAAATTGCGCAGCAACCGAAATTTTTGGCTAAAGATCCGATTCTTAATAACCGTCGTGGCGATTTTATGTTATTAATCAATGGTATGCCGGTTATTCATGTCGAGCTTAAAAAAAGCGGCATTCCTGTGAGTCAGGCATGCTATCAAATAGAAAAATATGCTCATGAAGGCGTGTTTACAGGGCTGTTTTCGCTTGTGCAGATTTTCGTTGCAATGACTCCTGAAGAAACTATCTATTTTGCAAACCCGGGCCCTGATGGTAAATTCAACCCGGATTACTATTTCCATTGGGCTGATTTTAACAACGAACCCATAAACAACTGGGAAGACATTGCCGCAAAACTTTTGTCTATTCCAATGGCTCATCAAATGATTGGCTTTTACACCGTTGCTGATAACACTGACAACACGCTAAAAGTCATGCGTAGTTACCAGTATTATGCCGCTTCTGCGATTTCTCAAGTTGTTGCGAGGCGTAAATGGTCAGAGCCCGATCAGCGTGGTGGATACATTTGGCACACAACAGGTTCAGGAAAAACAATGACCAGCTTTAAGTCTGCGCAACTTATTGCTAATTCCGGAGATGCTGACAAAGTTGTGTTTTTAATGGACCGCATCGAGCTTGGCGTGCAGTCATTGCGGGAGTACAGAGGTTTTGCGGATGATTCTGATTCAGTGCAAGCAACGGAAAACACAGGTGTGCTTGTAACTAAGCTAAAAAGCACTGACCCTGCAGACACTTTGATTGTAACGTCGATTCAGAAAATGAGCCGTGTTATGGAAGAAAGCGGGTATAAAGCGAAAGATATTGAAGTTATTAACAAAAAACGCTTAGTGTTTATCGTGGATGAATGCCACCGCGACACTTTTGGCGAAATGCTTAGGAATATTAAAGATACTTTTTCTAACGCTATGTTTTTCGGCTTTACGGGCACGCCGATTCATGATGAAAACCAAAAAATGATGAACACTACAACAGATATTTTCGGAAATGAACTTCACCGTTATTCCATTGCAGATGGCATCAGGGATAAAAACGTTCTTGGCTTCGACCCAACCATGGTTATGACCTATGACGACAATGCTTTGCGTGAGGCTATTGCACTTGAGGAAGCTAAGGCAAGCAGCAGTGAAGAGATTTTTTCAGACCCTAAAAAAGAAAAAATATACTATGAATATATGGATCCAACAAAAGTTCCTATGGCGGGCTACATTGCTAGTGACGGCAAGTATGTTAAAGGCATTGAAGATTATTTGCCAAGTGCGCAATATGACCGAGACGAGCACAGAAAAGCCGTGATTGATGATATTCGCAAGAATTGGACTAGGCTTAGCCATAATTCTAAATTTCATGCAATTTTTGCGACTAGCAGTATTCCGGAAGCGATTAAATATTATCGTTTGTTTAAAGAAAAAGCGCCTGAATTGAAGGTCACGCCGCTGTTTGACCCGAATATTGATAATAACCCGGGTGCAATTTTTAAATCTGATGGACTGATGGAGCTTTTGACTGATTACAATGATAAATATGACGTTAATTTTACAATGTCATCTTTTGCAGCATACAAAAAGGATGTATCTTTGCGTTTGGCGCATAAGGTTCCTTACACTGGAATTGATAGAGATCGCTCTAAACGGATTGATATTTTAATCGTTGTGGACCAAATGCTCACTGGCTTTGATTCAAAATGGGTAAACACGCTATATTTAGATAAAGTTTTGCGCTACGAAGGGATTATTCAAGCGTTTTCTCGCACAAATCGTTTGTTTAATCTTGCTGAAAAGCCTTTTGGAATAATTCGTTACTACCGCAAGCCGCACACGATGCACCGCAATATAGAAGATGCATTTAACCTTTATTCCGGCGAGCGCCCTTACGGAATTTTTGTTAGCAAACTTGGCGATAATCTCAAAAAAATGAACAGTATTTATGAAGATATTAAATTGCTTTTTGGGTGCTCAGGAGTAATTAATTTTGAAAAACTGCCCGATGACTTAGCCGCAAGAGGAAAATTTGCGAAGCTTTTCAAAGAATTTAATGTGCATTTAGAATCCGCTTTTATTCAGGGTTTTGCATGGAATGAGTTGGAATATGAAATTGAGAACAATAACGGCGAAAGCGAAAAAATTAAAGTTAATATTAATGAAACGGCGTATCTTTCGCTTGCTTTGCGCTACAAGGAGCTTTTTAGTCCGGCGGATGACTCAAGCAAAGGCTTCAAAGAGGATTTGCCCTATGAAATTGACACTCACTTAACTGAGATTAACACTGGCGCGATTGACCACAAATATATGGAATCGCGGTTTCGAAAATATTTGAAAGAGCTTCAAGAAGGCGTTGAAGCAACAAGAGCTTTAAAAGAGCTTCGAAAATCGTTTGCTGTGCTTACTCAGGAGCATCAAAAATATGCAAAAATTTTCTTGGCAGATGTGCAGCAGGGCAATGTTTTGGTCGAAGATAATAAAACGCTGGTAGATTACATTAACAAATATCAGGCGGATGCAAGGAACGACAAAATCCACCGTTTTGCTTTGGCTATTGGCATAGATGAAAATTTGCTTCGCGATTTCATGAACCAAAACATTACAAAAGAAAACATAAATGAATACGGCCGGTTTAATAAATTAGCCGATTCTGTTGATAAATCAGTGGCTAAAACATACATCGAAGAAAAGGAAGGAAAACCCGTCAGGCCTTACCTTATTCGCCAGAAAATTTGCAAATATTTAGAAGATTTTATTTTGCCTAAAAGTTTTGAATAAACATAATTTTAAAAAATCAAGGAAGTGAATTTTATGGCTGAAAATCTGCCAAATCCAAACGAAATCTTCCCTTTAAAAAATTACGATAAATTAACTTATGTGAAACCTACGATTAAAAACCCGAATATTATCGTTGGAGATTTTACATATTTTAGCGACAGCAATTTTGAAAAACGGGTTATTCATCATTATGATTTTTATGGCGACAAGCTTATCATCGGCAAGTTTTGCCAGATAGCTTCAGGCGTTACTTTTGTTATGAATGGCGCTAACCACCAAATGAATTGCGCTTCGACTTACCCTTTTTACATTTTTGAAGGCTGGGGCCAAAAAGTTCCTCCCCTAGATATGATGCCTCTTAAAGGAAACACAGTTATTGAAAACGACGTTTGGATTGGGCAAAATGCCGTGATTTTACCTGGAGTGCATATCTCAAATGGCGCAATTATAGGCATGAACAGCGTTGTTGGAAGCGATGTCCCGCCGTATACTATAGTTGCTGGAAACCCTGCAAAAGAAATAAGAAAAAGGTTCGGTAGAGAGCTTACAGAGCTTTTGCTTAAGCTTAAATGGTGGGATAGAGAAATAAACGAAATAAAGAAAATTATTCCTATTTTATCTTCGAATAATCTTGAATATGTTGAAGCTAAAATTAAAGAATTTATTTCGACGTAAAATTGCTTAAGTAGACATTAAATCGCTTGTGTGTTACAATGAACTTCGTAAAATATTATATTAAGGAGTTATATTAACACAAATGAGAAAAGTTAGCAAAATTCTACCAGTTGCGCTCACAGCTAGCGTGATTTTTAGTGCGCCATGGGCAGTTTTGGCGGAAGGAGACATTCCAGGGCTCAAAAAAGATTTGATAATGAATGCCGTCAAAGCGGAAGGAGTCATCCCTGAACTTAGCAGAGACATGGTGACGGTTACCGGAAATTATGCAGGAATAAATTCCTTCTTCGGCGTAGCTTTCAGAACAAAATACATCGATAGATGGGCAATTTCTATTAAAAATGAAAAAGAATCGCTTAACGATCATCTTCTCGATACGGCAAGAATTGCTCATATGCTGGCACTTATTAAGAACAAAAAATTCGGTGGAAACATGAATGTAGGCAGGATTGCAGTTTTGGCTATGTATCACGATTTGACCGAAGTTATAACCGGCGATATGCCAACGCCTATCAAATACGGTCACCCGCAAATGAAACCTATTTATAACGAAGTTGACGCAAAAGCCAACGAGGAATTACTTTCGAAATTACCCGAGGAATTTAGGGAAGATTTCGAGCCTCTTCTTGACAGAAAGGAAGAAGAAAAAGACCTTTGGAAGCTTGTTAAAACTGCAGACACTATGAGCGCTTTCATCAAATGCCTCATTGAAAGAAGCAGAGGAAGCAAAGATTTTGACAAAATTTTCGATTATATTGAAGGAATTTTGCTTGCAAACAAGGAACCTGAAGTTCAGTACTTTATGAAAACGTTTTTGCCGGCATTTGGCTACACTTACCCCGAAAATTTATAATTTTGATTTTTGCTACAGATATTTTTCTGTAGCGGTTTTATTGTGTGAAGGAGGCCTTTGAAAATGGCAGAGTTAAAAGTTGGCAAAAGTAGAGTTTTAATTGAAAAAGGCCTTTTCGAAAACTTTGGGCATCATGTTTTAAATATAACCGAACCTTGCAAAGTTTTGATTTTAAGCGATGAAACAGTGGCAAAATTTTATATTGAAAAGTTAAGAAAAAATCTTGAAAAATCAGGTTTTAAAGTTTCGGAATTTATTATTAAACCGGGTGAAAAATCGAAAACTTTGAGTACCGCCACGAAAATATATGAAAAAATGGCTGCTGATTTCTTTTCTCGCAGCGACATGGTGGTTTCTCTTGGCGGGGGCGTTGTTAGTGACATTGCGGGTTTTGCTGCGGCAACTTACTTAAGAGGAATTAAATTCGTTAGCATTCCAACTTCGCTTCTAGCGCAAATTGATGCTTCAATTGGAGGAAAAAACGGCGTTAACCTGAGCTTTGGGAAGAATTTAGTGGGCACTTTTTATAGTCCTGAGCTTGTTTTAGTGGATTCAAATTTTCTTTTAACTCTTCCGCAAAAAGAGCTAAGATGCGGCATTGCTGAAGCGATAAAGTGCGGCTGCATTAAAGATGAAAAACTTTTTGAAATTTTTGAAAATGAAAATTTTGAAAATAATCTTGATGAAATCATAAAAAGGAGCATTGCCGTTAAAAAGCAGCTGGCCGAAAAGGATGAATTTGACCTAGGCGAAAGGAAGCTTTTGAATTTTGGCCACACTTTGGGGCATGCATACGAGAAACTTGGAAACTTCGAAACATTTTCTCACGGTGAAGCAGTGGCAATCGGGATGAATGAAATAACGAAAATTTCTGAAAAACTTGGCCTTACAAAAGCAGGAACAGCCGAAAGATTAGCCGAAGTTTTGAAGAAAAATTCGCTGCCTGTGAGCTCTAGTTTTGCGAAAAAAGATGTTTTAAAAGCGGTTTTGCATGATAAAAAAATTTCAGGTTCGTTTATTGATTTAGCTGTCTTGAAAAGCATTGGGAGCAGCTTTATTCACAGGGTTCCTTGCAGTAAAATTGCGGATTTTTTGAGCTGAGAATTAAAAAAAGGAGGGTTTATTTTGCACCAGGCCATTATTCAAAAAAGTTTTTTAAGGGGCACGATTTCTGCCCCTTCTTCGAAGAGTTTTTCGCACAGAGCAATTATTTGTGCGGCTTTGGCGGGCGGAGAATGCTTTATCTCTCCGCTGGTTTTTTCGCAGGATATTCTAGCCACGATTAATGGAATGAAAAGCCTTGGCGCGGGAATTGAAATTTTTGAAAATGGGATTAAAATTAAAAATTTTAAAAAGCCTGCTAAAGAAGTTTCGATTGATTGTTTTGACTCTGGCTCAACCCTCAGGTTTTTGGTTCCGGTTGCGGCTGCGCTTGGTATAGAAGCGGTTTTTAAACGCAGCGAGAGCCTTGCAAAAAGGCCTCTTAAAGATCTTCTGGATGCGCTTGAAAAAGCAGGAATTAAATGGGAAGAAAATGAGGACTTTTCTTTAAAAATAAGCGGAAAGCTTAATCCAGGCGAATTTTTATTGCCAGGGAATGTTAGTTCGCAGTTCGTTTCGGGGCTTTTGCTGGCGCTTCCGATGCTTGACGGAAATAGCACGATTAAATTAACTTCTAAGCTTGAATCTTCTGGATATGTCAAAATTACTACTGAAGTTATGAAAAAATTTGGCGTTTTAGCCGAAAAAACTCCTGATGGATTTTTTATTAAAGGTAATCAGAAATATAAATCTTTTAATTATAATATTGAGGGTGATTGGTCGCAAGCAGCTTTTTTCATGGCTATGGGTGCACTAAGCGGAAACCTTAGCGTAAAAGGCCTTAATAAAAATTCATGCCAAGCCGACAATATGATTTTTGATTTGCTTGAGAATTTCGGTGCGGATATTTCTTGGAATAAAGATGAAATTAAAGTTAATAAATCAAGATTAAGAGCAGTAAATATAGACGCTGCTGAAGTGCCAGACTTAGTGCCGGCTTTAGCGGTTTTAGCAGCAAATGCTGAAGGCAAAACGATTATAAAAAATGTAAGAAGATTGAAGTTCAAAGAGTGCGATAGATTAAGCGTGGTAAGCGAAGAGCTTGCAAAAATTGGGGTTAAAATTGAGTTTTCTGAAAATGAGCTTAAAATCATGGGCGGCAAGGATTATTTTGGCTGCGAAGTTTCTAGCCATAATGACCACAGAATCGCCATGGCGCTGGCTACGATGGCTTTGTGCGCTGAAGGGGACATGAAGATTTTGAATTCGGGTTGTGTTAAGAAGTCTTACCCTGATTTTTTCAAAGATTATTGCTTGCTAGGAGGTGCGGCGGATGTCTTCGATGTGGGGGAGTAATATAAGAATATCTATTTTTGGCGAGAGCCACGGCGAGGCGATTGGCGTGGTTTTGGATGGTTTGCCTGCCGGAGAAAAAATAAATTTTGGCGAAATAGATCTTCAAATGAAAAGGCGCAGGCCGGGCAACGGAAAATTAGCGACAAGCCGGAAAGAAAGTGACACGGCGCACGTTATTTCCGGGATTTTCGAAGGAAAAACTACCGGCACGCCGCTTTGCGCGGTTATAAATAATGAAAATGCTTCTTCGAAAGATTATGAAAAAAGCAGATTTTTGCCCAGGCCAGGGCATGCTGATTTCACGGCGCATATTAAATATAAAGGTTTTGAAGATTTCAGAGGTGGCGGGCATTTTTCGGGCAGGCTCACTGCTCCGGTGGTTTTTGCGGGTGCGATTTGCCGGCAAATTCTTGATAAAAAAGGCATATTTATAGGCTCGCATATTGCTTCGATTGGAAACATTTTTGACGAAAAATTTAATCCAGTTGATATTTCGCATGAGGTTTTGAATCGTTTATCTAGAAGTGATTTCCCGGTTTTAAATGAAGAGAATAAGAAAAAAATGGAAGAGAAAATCCTTGAAGTGAAAGCACAAAAAGACAGCATCGGCGGGGTTATTGAATGTGCTGTAGTTGGCGTTCCTTGCGGGATTGGTGACCCAATTTTCGGTAACATCGAAAGCAAAATATCTTCGATTATTTTTGGAATTCCGGGGGTTAAAGGCGTTGAATTCGGCGCGGGGTTTGAGCTTTCGAAGAAGTGCGGCAGCGTTTGCAATGATAATTTCACGGTTTCAAACGGCATAATTAAAACCACCACGAACAACAGCGGAGGAATTCTAGGCGGGATAAGCTCAGGAATGCCGATTATTTTCAGGGTGGCTTTTAAACCTACTCCTTCGATAGCCAAAGAGCAAACGACGGTTAATTTGAAAAGCGGCTTAACTGAAAAAATAAGTATTCAAGGAAGGCACGACCCTTGCATTGCCGTGAGGGCTGGCGCTGTGGTTGAGGCTGCTGCTGCAATTGCAATTTTGGATTTGATTAAAGGGTAAAGGAGTGATGAAATGAACGAAAATTTGGGAGTTATTGCTGGGCCGTGCTCTGTTGAAAGCGAAAAAATGCTTGAAGACACTGCCCGAAAACTGAAAAGCTTTGGAGTTAAAATTTTAAGAGGCGGCGCTTTTAAACCCAGGACTTCGCCTTATGATTTTCAAGGAATGAAAGAGGACGGGCTCAAGATTTTAAAGCGTGTTGGAGAAAAATTTGGCATGCGCACCGTTAGCGAAGTGGTTGACACAAGGCACGTTGAAATGATGACTAAATACGTTGACATTTTGCAGGTTGGCTCAAGAAATATGCAAAATTTCGAGCTTTTAAAAGAAGTTGGCAGGTCAAATCACCCTGTTTTGCTCAAAAGAGGAATGTGCGCGACGATAAACGAATTCAAAATGGCGGCTGAGTACATAAAAAATGAGGGAAATGAGAAAATCATAATGTGCGAAAGGGGAATAAGAACCTTCGAAACTGCGACGAGGAACACGCTTGATATTTCTTGCATTGCGATTTTGAAAAAGGAAACGAATTACCCGATTATCGCAGATTTGAGCCATTCTCTTGGCAGGAAAGACATTATCTCAAGCGTTGCAAAAGCCGTGATTGCTCTTGGGGCTGACGGAATTATGCTGGAAGTTCACCCGGAGCCGTGCAAAGCGCGTTCGGACGGTTACCAGCAGCTTGATTTTGCTGAATTTTCGAAGTTCATGGAGGAAATAAATAAGTGAAAAAACTAGATGACTTAAGAACGGAACTTGATGAAATCGACGCCGGAATTTTGGACCTTTTAGCGAAAAGATTTGAAAAAATAAAGTTAATCGGGGAATTAAAAAAAGAAAAAAGCATGCCTATTTTGCAGAAAAGCAGAGAAGAAGTCGTTATAAACCGGGCGAAAAAATCGGCTTTGAAAAATGGCATTGACCCTGCTTATTTTGAAAAAATTTATGAAGTGATCATCAGTAGTGCTAGAAATTTAGAAGAATGCATGATTGACGGGAAGTGATATTTTGCAGTGTGGACTGGTTGGAGAAAATTTAGCGCACAGCTATTCAAAGCTAATTCACAGCAAACTCGGAAATTACGAATATGAGCTTTGCAGCGTTTGCCCCGAAGAGCTTGAAAATCTTATCAGGTCTAAGAATTTTATCGGCCTTAATGTTACAATGCCGTACAAGAAATCCGTTATGAAGTACTGCGATGAGCTTGACAGCACCGCCAAAAAGACAGGCAGCGTTAATACGCTCGCTTTTGAAAATGGAGCTTTAAAGGGCTATAATACTGATTATTTTGGCCTAAGTTATGCTCTTAAACGTTCTGGGGTGAGCCTTAAAAACAAAAAAGTTATAGTCCTTGGCAATGGCGGAGTTTCGGCAACGGTGCAGGTTTTGGCGCGTGATTTGGGCGCGAAAGAGATTTTAGTTTGCTCTTCGAGAAGCAGTTTTAATTACAAAAATGTTTATAGTAGACCTGATGCTGAAGTCATAATAAATGCCACGCCCGTTGGAATGTATCCGCGTAGCGAAGAGAAGCTGATTGACCTTACTAAATTTAAAAATCTTAGCGGTTTTGCAGACCTTATTTATAACCCGTTTTACACGAGGCTCATGCTTGACGCTAAGAAGATGAAAGTTCTGGTTTGCGGCGGCCTTGCTATGCTTGTGGCGCAGGCTAAGGCTTCTTCTGAGATTTTCATGAAGGCTAAGCTTGATGATAGTTTGATAGAAAAAATAATCAAAGAAATTTATTTTAAAATGGCAAATATTGTTTTAATCGGCATGCCTGGAAGTGGCAAAACCACGATTGCTAAAATTCTTTCTGAGAAAACCGGCAAGAAATTTATTGATTCTGACTTTGAAATTGAAAAGTTTTGCGGCTTTAGCATTCCTGAAATTTTTAAAACTAAGGGCGAAAATGAATTCAGGAAAATCGAAAACGAAATTTTAAAGAAAATTAGCAAGGAAACAGGCATTGTTTTGTCAGCCGGTGGTGGGGCGGTTTTAGCCGAAAATGCTTATGAAATTTTAAAGCAAAATGCCAAAATTTACTGGATTAAAAGAGATTTAAGTTTGCTTGAAATGGCAGGCAGACCGCTGAGCAAAAGCAGAGCGGAAATTGAAAAAATCCATGAAAAAAGAAGGCCTATTTATGAAAAGTTCTGCGATAAAATAATTGAAAATAGCGGTTTAGCTGAGAATTCAGCTCAAAAAATTTTGGAGGATTTCTATGAAAATTCTTGTTATTAACGGCCCGAATATTAATATGCTGGGAATAAGAGAAAAAGAAATTTACGGGAGCAAAAGCTACGATGATCTTATTGATTTCATAAAAAATGCAGCTCGTGAAAAGGGCATAGAAACTGAGTTTTATCAATCGAACCATGAGGGAAACATAGTTGACAGGATTCAAAAGGCTTATTTTGAAAATTTCGATGGAATTATTATTAATCCTGCGGCTTACACCCACACAAGCATTGCGATTCTCGACGCTTTGAAGGCCGTTTGCATAAAAACCGTTGAGGTTCATCTTTCTGACATTACTTCGCGCGAGGATTTTAGGAAAAGTTCTTTGATAAGCAAAGTGTGCGAAAAAGCCATAGTAGGCAAGGGCTTTGAGGGCTACAGAGAAGCCTTGGATTATTTTTGCAAATAAAATTTTATTTTAAAGGAGATTTTTTAAATGAACAAAAAAATGAAAAAATTAGTTGCAGTTACTGTTTCGTCGCTGGGAGTGCTTTCTCAGTTTCCTGCGGCATTTTGCTCAGGTGACACTGAAGAAACGGTATTAGTTAACGGAATTTGCGAACCTAAAGAAGAATTAATTGAAGAACAAAAAGTGGAAAAAAAGCCTTTTATTACTTTGGTTGATGAAAAAGAAAGTTTAATGCAAAAAACTAATGGAAATATTAACACTTACCTAAAAGATTTTATTGACCAACATCATTATAATCCTGTTTCTGTTGATAGATCGTATTTTAATAGAACTTCTATAAATTATTATTTTAAAAATTTGGAAACTTACGTTATTTACCCTGACAAAAGTGACGAAATGAAATCTTACAGGCCTTTATTTTTCCCTCCACGTGGAAATTTGGAGGTTTTGAAAAAAATACACTATAAAGCAAACTCTTTTTATTTTGGGTCTTTTAAAAATATTGTTGAATCAAAATTCGGTAAGGCTTACATATTACCTTTGAATGTTAACGAGGATCTCCCAGAAGTACGTTGTAATGTTACAGGTGAAAAATGCTCTTTAGAAAATGGGTTCAAGATTGTTGTTTTGGGGGAAGGCTTTAATGAAGGAAAGAAAATCAGGTTTGATTTTGAGGGCGTTAGCTCTGAAGACATTCAAGACGTTTTGAAAAATAAAATTTATTCAATTAGAATAAAAAAACATAATAAAGTGATAAGAGAAATTAAAAATATGAATTTGGAAAACCCCTATAACATGCCTGTCCAAGAAATTACTAAAAATAGTGCTAAAAAATTTTTCTCGAAAAATGAAATAGAAAATTCAAGTAGCCAAGTTTTAAACATAGATAAGAATCTAGGGAAAATTGTGATACCTCAAGCAGCTGAAAGTATGTGCGCTAATTTTCTTTGGGGCTGCAAAGATGTAATAAACGTTATAATTTCGAGTTCTAAAATAAAAACTATTCCTCAGGGGGCTTTTGGTGAGTGCACTTCTTTGGAAAAAGTTGATATTTCTGGCGCGGTTAAAAACATAGAAAGTTATGCATTCAAAGGTTGCATAAATCTTAGGGATGTTGTTCTTCCTAATGGGCTTGAAAGGATAGAAGAATTTGCCTTTGAAGGCTGCAAAAATTTGGAATTTATAACCATTCCTGAAAGTGTTAAATTTTTAGGTTCGGCCGTTTTTAAAGGATGCGATAAGCTAAAATGCATTAAATACGGAAATAAAGATTACGATAGTTTTAAAAAATTTAGCGAAGACTTTTTCAAGAAAAACAGTTAATTTTTAATAAAAATGCCACCCGAAATGGGTGGCTCCGTTTTTTATTTTACTTTTCTTAAGTAAGCGCCTTTTTCAATTTCATTTTCAAATGGAATAAACAATTTTTGCATCGCGTGTGGAGCGGATTCCATTTCGTTTCCTTTTTCATCGATTATTTTTTCAGCCGTGAATTTAAAAGGCTTTTTGCCGGGCATTAAAACTTCTAATTCGTCGCCTTTTAAAAATTTGTTTCTTTGGGAAATTTCAATCATTCCATCTTGGTAATTTTCGCAAACTGCAACTACTTCATAGTCTTTAACATACCCGCCGTTGTCATAAATTTGGCCAGGTTCGCCTCCAAAATAAAAGCCAGTTGAGTATTTTCTGTGGCTTATTTTGTAAACTTCTTCTCTAATCCAAGGCTCAAGCTTGAAATTTTCGCCCATTTTGTAGTAATTCAAAAGTGCTTGCTTGTAAGCATTCGTTACCACTGCAACGTAGTAAGCCGATTTAGCCCTGCCTTCGATTTTCAGGCTTGTTACCCCTGCTTTTAAAAGTTCCGGAATGTGCTCAATCATGCAAAGGTCTTTCGAATTGAAAAAGTAAGTGCCGTTTTCTTGTTCAACCACCGGGAAATATTCGCCTTTTCTTTTTTCTTCCATTAGGCTGTATTTCCACCTGCAGGGCTGAGCGCAATCGCCGCGGTTTGCGTCCCTTCCGGTCATGTATTGAGAAATAAGGCACCTTCCGGAATAAGACATGCACATTGCGCCGTGAACAAATGTTTCGATTTCCAAATTAGGGTTGGTTTTTGCCCTTATTGTCGCAATTTCTTCCAAAGAAAGTTCCCTCGCCAGCACGACCCTTGAAGCGCCCATGTTGTAAAGGCTTCTGGCGGTTTCATAGTTAACCACGCCTGTTTGCGTTGAAATGTGAACATCTACGTTCGGCGCGACTCTTTTTGCAGTGTCAAGAACGCCTAAGTCAGCGATTATAAACGCGTCAACTCCTGCTTCGGCTGCTTGCTTCAAAAATTCCGGAATTCTTTCGATTTCATTATTTCTTGGCAAAGTGTTGCAAGTTAAATAAATTTTTTTGTTTTTTTCGTGGCAAATTTCTGCTGCTTTTTTTAGATTTTCCATGTCGAAATTAGCCGGCGATGCTCTCATGCCGAATTCTTTTCCTGCCAAATAAACTGCGTCAGCGCCGTAATTAACCGCTGCAAAAAGCCTTTCCATGTCTCCCGCAGGGGAGAGAATCTCGGCTGGTTTAATATCTTTGTTTTCGTTCAAAATTTTCACTCCTGAATTTTATAATTATAACTTAATTTTACAATATTTTTAAGCTTTAGTATAGTCCCAAAGCAAAATTTTTGCACACAGCCCGGCAAGACTGCGTGCAGTTTTTTATTTTTCGAAGTTTCCTGTGTAAAGCCCATAATATTCGCCTTTTTGAGCAATTAAATCTTCGTGGGTGCCTTCTTCGATTATTCTTCCTTTTTTAAGAACGATTATTTTGTCTGAATTTTGTATGGTCGAAAGTCTGTGAGCAATCACGAAAACCGTTCTTCCTTTCATGAGCGCGTCCATGCCTTTTTGAATCAATTTTTCGGTTCTTGTGTCAACTGAAGAAGTTGCTTCGTCAAGAATCATCACGGGCGGGTCGGCAACTGCTGCTCTTGCAATCGAAATAAGCTGCCTTTGCCCTTGCGAAAGATTGCTTTCGGAACCGCTTATGATTGTGTTATATTTTTCAGGCAAAAGATTTATAAATCCGTCAGCATTTGCGAGCTTTGCCGCGTTTATGCATTCTTCATCAGTGGCGTCAAGCCTGCCGTAGCGAATGTTTTCCATAACGGTTCCGGTAAAAAGCTTAACATCTTGCAGAACAACGCCTATGGAGTGCCTCAAGCTTGACTTTTTAATGTCTTTAATGTCAATTCCGTCGTAGGTTATTTTCCCTGCAGTGATGTCGTAAAATCTATTTAAAAGGTTGGTTATCGTGGTTTTTCCTGCTCCTGTTCCGCCCACGAAAGCAATTTTCTCGCCGGGGTTTGCAGTGAGGTTTATATTGTGAAGAACAGTTTTTTCTGGCTCATAGCCAAAATCAACGTTTGAAAGAGCAACTTTACCTTCGAATTTTTTGTAACCAAAGTTTCCGTCAGGATTTTTAATCTTCCATGCCCAAGATTCAGTGTGCTTCGTAGTTTCTTTCATGTTTTCATCCATGCACACGATTTCAACTTTGCCGGTGTCTTCTTCGCTTTTTTCATCTATGATTTCGAAAATTCTTTTCGCGCCTGCAAGCGCCATGACCACTGAATTAAATTGCTGCGAAATTTGGCTAACTGGGTTTATGAAATTCATTGAAAGCTGCATGAATGAAGCAATCATTCCAAGCGTCAAAATGCTTTTGCCCGCAAGGCTAATGTTCGCAACGCCGCTTAGTGCAAGGCATCCGCCAATTACGGCAATGAGCAAATAAACCAAATAGCCGCTGTTTATCATTACCGGCATTAAAATATTCGCATAAATATTCGCAAGAGTTCCGCTTTGGCAAAGTTCATCATTTTTCTCGCCAAATTTATTTATCGCCCTGTTTTCATAGCAAAAAACTTTAACAACTTTCTGGCCGTTTATCATTTCTTCGATGTAACCATTTGTGTTGCCTAAATCTTTTTGCTGCTTCACGAAATATTTCCCGCTTTTTTTCACTATTTTCGAAGTAAAAAACATTAAAATAACAACGAAAAACAGGACGATCAATGTCAGCCAAATGCTAAGGTAAAGCATCGAAATGAAAATCGTCGAGATAGTAATAGCCGCAGAAAATGTGTGGGGAATAGCATGGCAAATCATTTGCCTTAGGGTGTCGGTGTCGTTTGTATAAGAGCTCATTATGTCGCCGTGAGAGTGGGTGTCGAAATATTTAATCGGCAAAGTTTGCATGTGCCCGAACATATCATTTCGAATGTCTTTCAAAACCCCTTGCGAAACCTTGGCCATGAGCATATTGTAAGCCAAAGTTGAAGCGGCCCCTGCGAGGTAAATGCAAGCCATGGTCAAAATTAGGTTTAAAAGACCCGAAAAATCAGGGTTAGAACTCAGAAGAAGAGGAGTGATGTATTTATCGATTAAAACTTGCAGGAAAAGCGACGAAACGGCAGTGACGCCGGAACTTATGAGAATAAAAATTGAAACAAAAAAGATGTGGATTTTATATTTCGCCATGTAATCGAAAATCCGGCCTAAAATGGCAAAATCGAGTTTTTTCTTTATTTTTCCCATTCTAATTTCCCTCCTTTTTTGCTTTGCAAGTTCCAAATTTCTTTGTAAATACCGCAGGTTTCAAGCAACTTTTCATGGCTGTCAAACCCTGCAATTTCGCCGTTTTTCATAACGATTATTTTATCCGCAGCTTTTACTGATGAAATTCTTTGCGAAATTATTATTTTTGTGATATGTGGAATTTCTTCTTTGAAAGCCTTTATGATAGACGCCTCGGTTTTGGTGTCGAGCGCGCTTGTTGAGTCATCAAGAATCAAAATTTTCGGTTTTTTAAGAAGTGCTCTGGCGATGCAAAGCCTTTGTTTCTGCCCGCCGGAAACGTTTGTTCCGCCTCTTTCTATGAACGTTTCGTATTTTTGAGGCATGTTTTCTATGAACTCATCTGCGCAGGCTATTTTGCAAACTTTTTTCAGTTCTTCGTCGGTTGCGTTTTCGTTTCCCCAGCGCAAATTTTCGGCTACAGTCCCTGAAAACAGCGTATTTTTCTGAAGAACCATCGAAACGGAATCTCTTAAAATTTTAAGGTCGTAATCTTTAACGTTTTTGTCTCCTACCAAAACGTTGCCGTTTGTGGTATCATAAAGCCTTGGAATAAGGTGCACAAGCGTGCTTTTTCCGGTTCCTGTTTCGCCAGTAATTCCGATGATTTCGCCTGATTTTATGCTTAAATTTATGTTTTTAAGGCAAAGGTTATTTTTGTCTTTAACATAGCTGAAATCAACATTTTCGAAAGTTATATCTCCATTTTTAACAGTTTTTTCAGGATTTTCAGGGCTTTTGATGTCGCTTTCTTCGTTTAATATTTCAGAAATTCTTTTGGCTGATGAAATCGAAATGGTTATCATCGTTAAAACCATGGAAAGAATCATAAGGCTCGTAAGAATCTGAGTCGCATAAGAAATGAGGCTTAAAAGCTGACCAGTGCTCAGGCCATTTTCAGGGTTGTTGCGGCATGCGACTATTATTCTTGCGCCAAACCACGCAGCCAAAACAGTTGAACCATACATGCAAAGCTGCATGAGAGGCATATTAAAAGCTATTATTTTTTCACCTTTTAAGAAATATTTGTAAATTTTGTTTGAAACTTTATAAAATTTGCTTTTTTCAAATTCTTCTCTTGCGAAAGACTTAACTACTCGGATGGCATTTAAATTTTCGCCAACTATTTCATTTAAATTATCATAAGATTTGAATGTTTTTGTGAACATTTTGTGCGCATTAGTCATTATGAAGAAAAGTCCACACGCTAAAAACGGAATGCACGCCAGGAAAATGAAAGAAAGTTCTTTGTTAATTTTGAATGATGCAATAAGCGAAAAAGCCAGCATTGCCGGGGCTCTTGCCGCTGAAAAAACTATCATTTCATAAGCATTTTGAAGGTTGGAAACATCGGTTGTAAGTCTTGTGATGATGCTGGCGGTTGAAAATTTATCTATATTATAAAATGAAAAATTTTGAACTTTTGTGTACATTGCTTGCCTGAGATTTTTCGCAAACCCGCACGAAGCAATCGCTGCACTTCTGCCGGCAATGAAACTGCAAATTAGCGTGAGCGTTGTGCACAAAATAAGGATGCTGCCGATTTTAAAAATGTAATCTATGTCACCTTTGTCAATTCCGTAGTCAATTAAGTTCGAAACCAAAAATGGAATTAAAATTTCGCCCAAAACTTCCAAAATTACAAATAAAGGCGAAAAAATAGAATCTTTTTTATATTTGCCTATGCATTTGGTTAAAGTTTTAATCATTAAAATTCTCCTTTCTAATCTAAAAATTTGCAATTAAATGCATTATATTACTTTAGAAACAAAAAATCAATATAACAAGCGAAATGTTATGTAAAATATAAATAAAAAATAGTCGATTTAAATTTTATTTCATCTTAAGTACAATTATTGATTAATGTGATTAAACTATTTATTTATGTTGTTATATTATTTCTATATTAAAATTTTGAAGATAATATTTTTTGAAAAATAATGGTAAAATTACATAATTTAAATTTAAAAATTTGCCTTTATTTCTTCCATAAAATTCCTAAAATGTGTTTGAAAAACTCATAACATGTGGTATAATCACATTGTAGGGTTTTAAAACTATAGATTTAACTTAAAAAATGGTTGGCCATCTTTCTATTTATTTTTCATTTTATAATAATTGTTAGAATAAGCTGGTTTTATTAAAATTTCAAGCTTGTGCCTTAAACCTTTTAAATTTATTCTTTAATCATTATTTAAGTTTCTTGGTTTTGAAATCCTATTTTATTATGTTAAGGAGAGATTTTTGTGAAAAAGTTATTTAGCAAAATAGCTGCTGTAATGCTGGGTCTATTCACAGTTTGTTCACCGATTTATGCAACCGCTGGCGAATTATATATTGGTAACGAAAAAGCTTTTGAACTTTTCAGCACTGAAAAGGACACATGCTTTATATTACAAGGTATGAATGATGGTGAGGAAGATCCGGATAAGAAGTATGTGTTAGAAATAAAAGATGCTAATATAAGAGTTGAAAAACAGACACATTGGCTTTTTAAATCTGGCGCTCTTATGAGAATGAGAAAAGGTGTAGAAGAAAAATATTACCACTTTCAATGTCCAGATAATACTATGTACGATGCGGTTATGAGTTCAGAAATGAATAAATCAACCCATAAACGTAGGACAGTTCGTAAGCAACTCGACCCCGTTGCAAAGATTTTTATGAGTAAAGACGGCAAAAATATAAGAGAAGTGTATGAATATAATCCATTTAAGGATTTGTATGATAAAGTACTTTTTAAAATAGAGTATTTTTCGAAAAGTGAAAGAAAGTTGAATTACTTTTTAGATGATAATGAAAATACTGGTTTTGCGGGTTACTACATAAAAAGGCAGGACGATTCTATTGTAGGTAAAGTTACGGGAAGATATTTTCCGCTTGAGGTTGTTTTGTATCTTGTTTTAATCGGTGAAATAAAAATATAAATAAATGTTTTTAAATTTCCAATGGGCTTTTTCATTGGAGATTTTTTTATTTCTAAAATAAAATCAACCACCCGGTTTTTCAGGTGGTTACCATAATTTAATTAACCCCCATCAAAACGATGGGGGAGATTTTTATTTGCATTTTGCTATTATAGCTGATTTCTTTCTTGCAGCTGCATTTTTGTGAATAATTCCTTTAGAAGCTGCTTGGTCGAGCTTTTGAATTGCGATTTTAACTGCGTTTTCTTCTTTTGAAACGAGAGCATTTTTAACAAAAGTTCTAAGTGCAGATTTGTAAGCTTTGTTTCTTGCAGTTTTGATTTTTGTTACTTTTACTCTTTTTTTAGCAGATTTAATATTTGGCATTTGTGTTCCTCCTTTGTTTTTTATCTTGAATTGCCAACGAATGCAAGTGCAACTGTTCCCGGGCCTGTGTGAGTTCCGATTATCGGACCAAGATGCGTTATTGTAACATCTAAGGAATGGTTTTCGGAAGATATTCTTTCCGCAACATACCTTGCATCGTCAAGGCAGTCTGCATGCCCTACAAAAACTTTTTTGTAATTAGAGTTTAAGTTTTCTATTTTCGAAGACATCAAATCTAAAACTTTCTTTTTACCCCTTATTTTATCAAAAACGTAGAGTTTACCTTCATCGTTCATGCTAAGCAGAGGTTTAACATTTAAAATACTGCCAACCACAGCTGTAGCTTGCGATATGCGGCCTCCTCTTTTGAGGAAATAAAGGTCATCCACCGTGAACCAGTGGCAAAATTTTAGCTTATTATTGTTCACAAAGTCAGCAACTTCGTCAATCGTAGCGCCGCTTTTCTTTTTAAGAGCAGCGTAATAAACGAGAAGCCCTTGACCTATTGAAGCAGACACGGAATCTATGACTATAATCTTTCTTTCAGGGTATTTTTCAGAAAGTTCTCTTGCGGCGATTCTTGCGCTGTTGTTCATGCCGCTCAAACTCAGCGGGAAACCCACATAAAGGATATCCTTGCCGTTTTCTAAATACCCGGAAAAGTAATTCGAAAATTCTTCTACGTTTGTCTGCGATGTGAGTGACAAAGCTTTTCCACGAAGCAGATTATAGAAATTTTCCATATCGAAATCCTTGTCTACGCAAGGAGTATCGTTAACCATGTATTTCATGGGCAAAATTTCAACTTCTAAACTTTCTGCAATTTCGGAGGGCAAATCCGAAGCAGAATCCGTTATTAAAACATAATTACTCATAAGCATTTAAAACAAGCCTACAGTCTTATTTATCCACCTTTCAGGAAAAACTCGTAATGTAAATATGAAATTCAAAAAATTATCTCTTAGAGAATTGCGGAGCTTTTCTAGCTTTCTTAAGACCGTATTTCTTACGTTCTTTCATTCTTGAATCACGTGTTAAGAAGCCTGCTTTTTTGAGGCTGAGTCTGTATTTTTCTGAGTCGCATTCTAATAAAGCTCTTGCAATACCGTGGCGGATTGCTCCTGCTTGACCTGCAACTCCGCCGCCTGTAACGTTACAAATTATGTCAAATTTGTTGTCTGTTTCAGTAAGAGCGAGAGGTTGACGAACGATAACTTTCAAAGTTTCAAGGCCGAAGTATTCGTCTATGTCACGTCCGTTAACTTGGATTTTTCCGCTTCCGCTGTAAAGTCTAACTCTTGCTACGGAGTGTTTTCTTCTTCCTGTGCCATAAAAAAACGGAGTTTTGTTATACATTATTTATTTCCCTCCACATCTGTCCAAACTTCAGGTTTTTGTGCTTCGTGGTTGTGGTTGTTGCCAACAACTGTGCGAAGTCTTACGATTTGTTTGCGTCCGAGACTGTTGTTTTGGAGCATTCCTTTAACTGCGAGTCTCATTGCTCTTGCAGGATCTTTTTCCATGAGTGCATCGTATCTAATGCTCTTCAAATGGCCGATGTATCCTGTGTGATGATAGTGGTATTTTTGGGTAAGTTTCTTACCTGTGAGAACTGCTTTGTCGCAGTTAATGATGATAACGTGATCGCCGCAGTCAACGTGAGGAGCAAATAATGCTTTGTGTTTACCGCGAAGTAAATTTGCAGCTTTAACTGCTACTCTTCCGAGTGGTTTTCCGGCTGCGTCTAAAATATACCATTTACGCTCGATTGTTTGAGCAGTAGGCATGTATGTAGACATTTACATTCCTCCTATTTATTAAAAAAATTTCTAACTCTTAGATTTTATCACGTTTAGTGTCAGGTTGTCAATAAAAATTTAATTTAAGTTTGCAAAAGCTCCGTTTTTCTTTAGTTTTCTTTTTTATTCATATATTTATCTCGTTTTTGAATTTTATTTTTTAAAAAAAGAATACGACTTTTAAGCTATCAACTTTTTAACTTTCTCGTCAGTCACGATTCCCCATGAAGGATAGGCATGGTGCTTAGTGCCTACGAAGCTTCTTTCAATGGTTTTGCGGTAATTATCGGGGTGATTGTTCCAAAAAGGAATGTGGTCTTTAAGCTTATATTTAATCTGAGATTTAAAAGATTTGCCGTTATTTAAAACGCCTTTTTCAAGCGCTTTTCTGGAAATAATGGCGCAGTTATTAAAGAAAAGAGAATATTTCGATTTTTTATAACCTTTCACTTTTTCTCTGTAAAATTCGGTGGTTTTAATGAAGTTACCTTTAATATATGTGCCGAAATTGAAAAAGCCGTCGCTGAAAGGCATTTGATTTTCGATTTTTCTAACTTTGTAAAGCCACGCATTAAATTTATCAATGTTTTCCATGCAGCTTGCAGGAACTTCTTTTTCATAGGCTGCTTTATTTCCCCAGTAAAAATAAAACCATCTTCCGTTTTTATCTTGAGAAATAACCGACATATGCCCAGGGCTTGAAGACTTTTTAGAATTTATTACAACGGCGTCAGCATATGCTTTTTGGCTGAAAATAAAAGGCATGAATAAGCATAAAATCATTAATAGATTAAATTTAAATCTTTTCATTTTCTTCCTCCTTTTATAATACTATTTTAACATAAATTTTAATATAATGCAAGCTATTTAATTTAATTTCGTTATGTTGTATAATAATATTTCAGGAAAAAAATAAAGAGAGCGTGATTTAAATGAGTAAAGAGAAAAAAATGGTGGAAGAAATAACTTCCATGGAAGAAGATTTTGCAAAATGGTACACCGACGTTGTGAAAAAAGCCGAGCTTATGGATTATTCCTCGGTGCGCGGCTGCATGGTCATTGAGCCTTACGGCTATGCTATTTGGGAAAACATGATGCATTTGCTTGACAAGAGGTTCAAAGAGCTTGGCCACAAAAATGTTTCAATGCCGATGCTTATTCCTGAAAGCTTGCTTCAAAAAGAAAAGGATCACATTGAAGGCTTTGCGCCTGAGGTGGCTTGGGTAACAAAAGGCGGAAACCAGGAACTTCAAGAGCCGCTTTGTATTCGCCCGACTTCAGAAACGCTTTTTTGCGATTACTATTCAAAGAAAGTTCATTCCTGGAGGGATCTGCCGCAGCTTCTTAACCAGTGGTGCTCGGTTGTTCGCTGGGAAAAAACTTCAAGGCCGTTTTTAAGGTCGGTTGAGTTTCATTGGCAAGAAGGCCACACGATTCACGAAACAGCCGAAGAAGCAAAGAAAGAAACAGACCAAATGCTCGAAGTTTATGCCGAATTTTTTGAAAAGCACCTTGCAATTCCTGTTATAAAAGGAAGAAAAACCGAAAGTGAGAAATTCGCAGGAGCAGAAACAACTTATACAATAGAAGCCATGATGCACGACGGAAAAGCGCTGCAGTCCGCAACGAGCCACTATTTCGGCGATGGTTTCGCAAGAGCTTTTGACATCACTTTCCAAGATAGAAACAACGAAAGCCAGCATGTTTACCAAACTTCGTGGGGCAGCTCGACGAGGATGATTGGCGGGGTAATAATGACTCACGGTGACAACAGAGGCCTCGTTTTACCGCCGGCAATTGCTCCTGTTCAGGTTATTATAATTCCTGTGGCTATGCACAAAGAAGGCGTTTTGGAAAAAGCAAACGAGTTGCTCGCAAGCCTTAAAGATGTTTGCAGAGTTGAAATTGATGCATCGGAAAAGAGCCCAGGATGGAAGTTTGCTGAGCACGAAATGAGGGGCGTTCCGCTTAGGCTTGAAATCGGCCCGAAAGATATCGAGAAAAATCAGTGCGTTATCGTGAGAAGAGATAACTTTGAAAAAATTGCCGTTTCGCTCGATTCTATAAAAGAAAGGATTCCTGAGCTTCTCGAGGCTGTTAGAGACGGAATGTATCAAAAAGCTTTGGAAAGAAGAAACAACCTCACTTACAAAGCTGAAACTCACGAAGAATTCATGGAAAAATCGAAGCTTCCAGGATTCATAAAAGCTCCTTGGTGCGGCGAAAACGACTGCGAAAAGAAAATAAAAGAAGAAACAGCCTTCACTTCAAGGTGCATAACTGACGACGAAGTTTCGGAAGATCATAAATGCGTTTGCTGCGGCAAAAAAGCAAGACACATTGTTTACTGGGCGAAAGCTTATTAAAAAGGAGGAGAAAAATTGGAAAATAAAAAAGTAACAATAGACGGTAACACCGCGGCGGCGAGCGTGGCCTATGCTTTCACTGAAGTTGCGGCAATTTACCCGATAACTCCGTCATCAGTGATGGCTGACCAGACTGATAAATTTTCCTGCGCAGGAAAAGAAAATATTTTCGGCTCGAAAGTAGACGTCGTTGAGATGCAATCTGAAGCAGGGGCAGCCGGAGCCATCCACGGAGCGGTTTCAGCAGGGGCTTTGGCAACGACTTTCACTTCATCGCAAGGGCTTTTGCTGATGATTCCTAACATGTATAAAATAGCGGGGGAATTAATGCCGAATGTGATTCACGTTGCGGCCAGAACGGTTGCAGCTCATGCGCTCTCGATTTTCGGCGATCATTCCGACGTTTACGCCTGCAGGCAAACGGGCTACGCCATGCTTTCTTCGAACAGCCCTCAAGAAGCTGCGCACATGGCTGCGATTGCTCATCTTAGCACGATTAAAAGTAGTATTCCGTTTATTCATTTTTTCGACGGCTTCAGAACATCGCATGAAATTCAAAAAGTTTCTCTTCCTGGTTATGAAGATTTGAAAAAAATGATTGATTTTGAAGCTCTTGAAAAGTTCAGAAATAGAGCTCTTAACCCGAATTCTCCGGTTACACGTGGCACTGCGCAAAATGATGACGTTTACTTTCAAAATAGGGAAGCCTGCAATATCTACTATGAAAAAGTTCCAGGAATAGTAAACGATTATATGCAGCAAATTAATGAAAAATATGGCACTTCTTACAAACCTTTTGAATATTATGGTTGCAAAGATGCCGAAAACATTATTATTGCAATGGGTTCAGTTTGCGAAACCGCCGAGGAAGTTATTGATTATCTGACATCGAAAGGTGAAAAGGTTGGCCTTATTAAAGTCCGGCTTTACAGGCCTTTTTCAAAAAGTTATCTTCTCAGCGTTATTCCAAAAAGCGCCCAAGTTATTTCGGTTCTTGACCGCACAAAAGAGCCCGGAAGCGCTGGCGAGCCGCTTTATCTTGACGTTATTTCAGCTGTTAAAAACACTGAATTTGAAAGCGTTAAAATTCTTTCGGGAAGATACGGCCTTAGCTCGAAAAACACTGACCCGAGCCATATTAACGCCGTTTTTGAAAATATGAAATCTGAAAACCCGAAAACCGTTTTCACCGTTGGAATAAACGACGACGTTACGAATCTTTCTTTGAATATTAAAGAGAAAGTTCACACTGCGCCGCCTGAAACTTACGCTTGCAAGTTCTGGGGGATTGGCTCTGATGGCACGGTTGGCGCTTCGAAAAACACTATTAAAATAATCGGCGATAAATCTGATTTAAATGTTCAAGGATTTTTCTCTTACGACTCGAAAAAATCAGGAGGGCTCACCGTTTCGCATTTGAGATTCGGCGAAAAGCCCATTAAATCAACATATTATATAGAAAACGCAGATTTCGTTGCTTGCCATGCGCCGAGTTACGTTTTTAAATATGATTTGCTTAAAGATTTGAAGCCCGGCGGGAAGTTTCTTCTTAACTGCGAATGGGAAGAAAGCGAGCTTGAAAAGATTCTGCCCGGCAGAGTTAAAAAGGCTCTTTTTGAGAAGAAAATTGATTTTTACATTTTAAATGCAACGAAAATAAGCCGTGACCTTGGCCTTGGCGGAAGAGTAAACACGGCTCTGCAAGCGGCATTTTTCAAAATAGTTAATATTTTTGCGCCTGAAACTGCGCTTAAATTCATGAAGGAATATATTGCGAAAACTTACGGCAAAAAAGGCGAAAAAGTCGTTGAAATTAACTGCCGTTGCGCTGACGCAGGAATGATGAACCTTAAAAAATTCGAAATTCCTCAGTCTTGGGGCGAGTGTGAGATCGAGCCTGTGTTTGGCAAACAAGTTTTTAGAGATGGCAAAATAGAGAATTTTGTTAAAAATATTTTGGATCCTATCAGCAAAACTGAGGGAAATAACCTGCCTGTTTCGGCTTTCTCGCCTTATGCAGACGGCAGTGTTCCGCTTGGTTCCGCGGCTTATGAAAAAAGAAACACTGCGAGTTTCGTCCCTTGCTGGAACCCTGAAAATTGCATCGAGTGCAATCTTTGCTCGCTTGTTTGCCCGCACGCGGTGATAAGGCCTGTGGCTTTGAATGAAAGCGAAATTGAAAATGCTCCTGCGCAAATGAAACACAAAAAAATGCTTGGCATTCCGGGGCTAGAATTTTCCATAACCGTTTCTGCGAAAGATTGCACGGGTTGCGGCAACTGCGCCGAAATTTGCCCAGGAATGAGAGGCAAAAAAGCCCTTGAAATGAAAGAAATTTCTTCGCAAGAAAATGCTCAGGAAGTTTTTGACTATTCGCAGAAATTAAGCGCGAAACCCGAAGTTTTGGAGAAATTCAAAGAAACAACAATAAAAGGCAGCCAATTTAAAAAGCCGCTGCTTGAATTTTCCGGAGCTTGCGCCGGTTGTGGCGAAACGCCTTATGCCAAGCTTGTTACGCAGCTTTTTGGCGACAGAATGATAGTCGCAAACGCGACGGGCTGCTCTTCGATTTGGGGCGCTTCGTTTCCTTCGACTCCTTACACAGTGAATGAAAAAGGGAAGGGCCCTGCATGGCAGAACTCTCTTTTTGAAGATAACGCAGAATTTGGCTATGGAATCTCGGTTGCGAAGAAGCACAAAAGAAGATATTTATCTTTGAAAATTAAAGAAATTCAAAGCCTCACGAAAGACGAAACTTTGAAAGAACTTTGCAAAAATTATATTTCGAGCTTTGAAAATTCGAAGGAAAATCAAACCTATTCCGAGAAGCTTGTGAGCTTCCTTGAAAGTGCTAAAAACCTTGATATTCCTGAAGATTTAGTCAGGAAAATAATTGAAAATAAAGATGAAATTTCAAAGAAATCCGTTTGGATTTTCGGCGGTGATGGCTGGGCTTACGACATTGGTTTCGGCGGGCTTGACCACGTTTTGGCTTCGGGCGAAAATGTTAATGTGCTTGTTTTCGACACGGAAGTTTATTCAAACACAGGCGGCCAGGCGTCAAAGGCAACTCCGGCGGGGGCTGTGGCTCAATTTGCGGCGCTTGGAAAGTCGACTCCTAAAAAAGATTTAGCCGCAATGGCCATGAGTTACGGCTACGTTTACGTTGCTAAAATTGCGTTGGGGGCGAACTTCAACCAGGCGATTAAAGCCATTAAAGAAGCTGAAAGCTACGAAGGCCCTTCGCTGATAATCGCTTACTGTCCGTGCATTAACCACGGAATTAAAGGCGGGATGAAGAATTCTCTTCTTTCTGCAAAGCAGGCTGTGGAATCAGGCTACTGGAATCTTTTTGATTTCGACCCAAGAAGAAGCCTTTCGGGAATTCCTGCGCTTCATGTTGAAAGCAAGAAGCAGTCTCTTTCTTATAAAGACTTTTTAATGACGGAATCGAGATATTCTGTTTTGAAAAATATCTTGCCTGAAAAATTTGATCTTTTAGCTGAAAAGTCTGAAAAAATTTCTTTGCAAAGAGAAGAAAACCTTAAAAATTTAGCGGAAAAATAAAATAAAAAAACATCCACCGTTTTCGGTGGATGGAAGGGTTTTGATTAACCGTTGCAACCGCAACCGCAGCCACAGCCGCTGTTATCTCCGCCGCAGCAGCACAAAATGATGATAACGAGAACGATGAGTAAGCAGCAGTTGTTTCCGCCAAAGAAATTATTACACATATTGGGATTCCTCCTTTTAGTATTTACATTAACATACTATTTATTTTTCTTGGTTTTGGTTACACTTTTGAATTATTTTTTTACAAACTTTTGAATTAGAGTATAATGAGGTAAGCTTGAATTTTTAAGAAAGAAGGTAAAGTGCATATGTTAGATAATTCTTTTAGCAAATTGAAAAACGGCTCTGACATAAGGGGTTTGGCCAGCGGAAGCAGGATTGAGCTCACGAATGAAGTGGTTGAAAAGATTTGCCATGCTTTTGTAAGGTGGCTTTCAGATAGATATAAAATATCTCCTGAAGAAATCACAGTTGCAGTTGGCCATGATTCAAGGGTTTCGGCTTCAAGGCTTAAAAACGTGGTTATTAATACTATAAGATCATTTGGCTGCAATATTTATGATTGTTCGCTTTGCTCGACTCCGGCTATGTTCATGGCGATTTCAGCCATAAAGTGCACGGCTTCGATTGAAATAACTGCAAGCCATCTTCCTCCTGAAAAAAACGGCCTTAAATTTTTCACTTCTGACGGTGGGCTTGCTCCTGAAGACATTGAAAATATTTTAAGTCTTGCTCAAAGAGTGCCCGAAACTTTGCCGCAAAAAAGCGGCAGCGTGCGCAAAATGAACCTTATGGGATATTATTCTGAAAAGCTGAGAAATGTTATAAAAGAAGCTTTGGGCGGAAATTCGGATAAGCCTTTAAAAGGCATGAAAATCGTTATTGATGCAGGAAACGGTGCGGGAGGATTTTTCGAAAAAGAAGTTTTAAAACCTCTTGGAGCGGACACTGCAGGTAGCGTTGGAATAGAGCCTGATGGAAATTTCCCGCTTCATGTGCCGAACCCTGAAAATGCTGAAGCGCTCAAATCTATTTCTGAAATCACGGTGTCTTCAAGCGCTGATTTAGGAATAATTTTTGACACGGATGTGGACAGAGCAGCGATCGTTGACAGCGACGGAAAAGTCATTTCTGGCACGAAATTGATTGCGCTTGTTGCCGACGATATTCTTAAAAATAATTCCAAAGCAGTTATTGTTACCGATTCGATGACTTATGAATCTTTAAAAGATTTCATTTCTAAAAGGGGTGGCTACCAGTTTAGATATAAGCGCGGCTACAATAATGTTATTTCGATGGCTAAAAAGATTAACGAAAAAGGCGGGAATTGCCTCCTTGCGATTGAAACTTCAGGCCATGCTGCATTTATGGAAAATGATTTCATTGATGACGGTGCATACCTTGCGTGCAAAATGATTATTCAGTCGGTTCGCGCTAAAAACGAAATGAAAAAATTAAGCTCGAAGCTTGATGATTTTGTAGTTCCTGTTGGGGTGAGTGACACAAGGCTTGAAATTAAAGATGAAAATGCCGATGTAAACAAGCTTTTGAAAGATTTGAAAAACCTTGCAAAGTCAAATAAAAATCTTGAGCTTGACGAGGATAATGTTGAAGGGGTTAGAATTCATTTTCCTTCTAAGCAGCACAGCGGCTGGCTTTTGGTGAGGGAAAGTTTGCACGACCCTGTGGTTATAATTCATGCTGAAAGTTACGTTGACGGCGGGCTTAGAGCAATGATGAGTTTTATTAAACCATTTCTTAGAAAATACAGTTTTTTAGATGTAAAAGATCTATAAAATAGTGAAAGGCTATACTCTAAGTATAGCCTTTTTTATATATTCTTGACATAAACAAACATTTAATATATAAATATATATAAAATATACAAAATAGAAAGGTGATTTATCATGATGAATTTTGAAAAAGCTCATAAAATGAAAATCATAGAAGAAGGTCAAGAAAAATATTACGGAACGAAAAATGCTAATGAAGATCAACAAAAATATGAATCAAAAGTAAAAAAATTTCTAGAATATTGCAATATTTTTAAAAAGTCGTTGATCTCACAGAAAAATGAAATAAAAAACGCAAAACATGTAAGAGCATATTTCAATGGCAGTTTTAGAGATTATTATAGAAAATCAAACAAATCAAGTATGTTTTCCCGAACAGCTAAAATGCTTAAAAAAATGGATAAAAAGTTAGAGAAATTAGGAGAAATGGAGCTCAGTGAAAAAGGTGCGGTTGCGAAAATCAGAGATGCTTTTGAATATAGGCGCGAGATGCCTAAAGACGGTCTTATTAAACGTTCTGTCATAGATGATAAAGCTGTGTATGGTTTTTTCAATGGTACTCTACCTGGAATTATAGAAAATTTATCAAAAGATATACAGCAAAATGCTACAGAAGATAGTATAGAGTTTATAGAAGAATCATTAAAAAATGCTAAATTCGAAAATAAATTCGCAGTGATTCAAAATAAAGTTCAGGAAATCACAAATGATTTAGGGGAAATTAAATCAAAACAATCTAAATATGAAGACGACGAAAAATCTAAAAAAGCATTTAAGAAAAATAACGAACTTACAGAAAAAATAAGAAAAAGTGCTGCAGAAATTAGTGAAAAAGTAAAATTACTAGAACGAAATTTAAGTTTAGAAAAAGAAGGCTTGAAAGAATATAGAAATAGAACAAAGAATAAAAGCGTTGTAGAGAAAGAATCTAAAGCTTATGAATTAAAATGCAAAGAAATCATCCATAAAACTAAAAATGATGTAGACAAATGCAATGAAAGATTGAAAAAACTTAAGTTGGAAACTGAAAAAGCAGCGGAAAAATCTAATGAAATAATAAAAAAATTAAAAGCTCAAAAAGGTGCTTTTAGTTTAAAAAATGGAACGTTGACAATAAACGGCGATGAAGGTTTAAAGGTTTATTGGGAAACTTATTTTGCAGGTTATTATGATGAGAATTTTCCTTATGCCGGGGAATATTATCAAGAATTTATTGCGAAAGTAAAAACTCTTGTTCTGAAAAACGTTAGTAATATTTATAAAAGCGAGGAAGAAATTTTCATTGATTTTCTGGAATTGACCTCTGTAAAAGCTGAAAATTTGATTGGTGAAATAGGTGAAAAGGCATTTAATGGTTGTGAAAATTTAGCCTATTTTAATAAGGCAAACGGTTATGATTACAATATTTCTAAAAGTGTTCGCAGAGTAGGCGAATGTGCTTTTGCATCAGCTGGAAAGAACGTTTCAAATGGTTTTTCGGCAAATGTAAAATCTAGGGTTATTGGTCAGTTTGCTTTTGCTGAAAGCGGCTTAAGAGAAATAAATTTGCCAAATGCTACTCTAATTGAAATGGGTGCATTTAAAGAGTGCGGAAAGTTGAAAAAAGTTATTTTAGGGAGGGAAAGGGTGACATTTTGCGAATATGCATTTGATAATACACCAGACCTAACAGTAGTCGTAAAAAACGAAGCCTTAAAAGATAAACTGAAAGAAAACTTTTATAATGTTAAAGTGATAATTGATGAAGAATAAAATAAAGACAGGCTCATGCTACTAAAGGCGTGGGTTTTAATTTTTATAATATTTGTTTAAAACAGAAAAATTAAAAATAATTTATTATAAACACTTGATAAAAAGTCAAAATTATTATATATATGTATGTAAGCGGAATGTATAAAATCAAAGAAGCAGGAGTGATTTATTATGTTGAGATTTGGAAAAGTTAACAAAATTAAAGGTGAGAGAGATGAAAAGGGCAACTTAAAATCTTATGAAACGAAAGACGCAAAGCAAGTACAGAAAGAATATGAAGTAAAAGTGAACAGCCTTTTGGAATATTGCATGAAATTTAAAACGGCGTTGAACGTTCTGTCATCAAAAGATAGGATACTTCCATTAACTGTAAAAGATATAAAAAATTGTTTTGACGATAGTTTTAAAGACTATTTTAAAAAATTCTCAAAGAAATTTGGTTTGTTTTCCCGCACGACTAAAGTGCTCAAAGGAATGGATAAAGAATTAGAGAAATTAGGAAATCTAAAACTAATTTCTAAAGGTGCGATTGCGAAAATCAGAGATGCTTTTGAGTATAAACGTGAAATGCCTAAAGATGGATTGATTAAACGTTCTGCCATAGATGATAAAGCTGTGTATGGTTTTTTCAATAGTACTCTACCGGGAATTATAGAAAATTTAGTAAGTAATGGGCAAAAAGCTGAAGAAAAAGAAGAGGATAAAATAAAATTTATAGAAGAATCATTGAAAAATGCTAAATTCGAAAATAGATTAGTAGTGCTTCAAAATAAAGTTCAGGAAATTAAAGATGATTTAGATGAAATTAAAGAAAAACAAGCTGAATATGAAGTCGGTGAAAAATCTAAAAAAGCATTTAAGAAAAGTAATGAACTCACAGAGAAAATAGAAAAAAGTGTTACAGAAATTAGTGATCGGGTTGATATGTTATCAAATTCTTTAAATTCTTTAAAGATAGAAAAAGAAAAATTTAAAAATCATGAGAAAAAAAATGTTAGTGGTAAGAAATCTGAATTTAGTGTAGCAGCTTATAAGAAAGACATCCGTGAGACAAAAAATAGCATAGATAAATATAGTAAAGAATTGAAAAAACTTAAGTCAGATACTAAAAAAGCAGCGGAAAAATCTAATGAAATAGTAAGAAAATTAGAAGCTCAAAAAGGTGCTTTTAGTTTAAAAAATGGAACATTAACAATAAACGGGGATGAAGGTTTAGAAGTTTGGAAAATTTATAAGGAAAATTATTCGGAAGAGAGTGACAAATTTACTGGGATAAAAACTATTGTTTTAAAGGATGTTAGTGCTATTAATGTTACTAGTATTTTTAGTTTCTTTGAGGGATTAACCTCTGTAGATGCTAAAAGTTTAAATGGCAAAAGCGAAATAAGTGAATATGCATTTAATCGTTGCGCAAATTTAGCTTTCTTTAATAATAATGGAAACGGTTATAATTATAATATTCCTGTTAAAAAAATTGGTAATTATGCTTTTTATGGTGCCGGAACAAATACTCCATCTGGTTTTTCGGCAAATGTAGGGGCCACAACTATTAATTCCTTTGCTTTTGCTGCGAGCGGCTTAAAAGAAATAGATTTACCTAATGTTACTGAAATTGGAGGGTACGCATTTTCCGGTTGCACAAAATTGAAAACAGTTATTTTAGGTCAAAATATTACGGCAAATAAGGTGGATAAGAATGCATTTGCTAATACAAAAGACTTAACAATATATGTGCGCACTGAAGAATTACAAAAAAAATTGAAAAAGAAATTTTCTAATGTTAATGTAGAAGTAGAAAAACAACTATAAAGGCAGACCCACGCTAAAAAAGCGTGGGCCATTTTTTAAAGAATATTTCTATATTTTAAATAAAATTCTTCGAATCTATCGTTATCGAGTGATTCCCTGATTTTTTCGAGCAAAGTGTTGTAAAAATAAAGATTGTGCATCACGCAAAGCCTCATTCCTAGCATTTCTTTGCTTTTGAGCAGGTGCCTTATGTAGGCTTTTGAGTGATTTTGGCATGTGGGGCAGTCGCATTTGCTGTCCAGCGGGGAAGAGTCTCTTTCGAATTTTGCATTTAAGATATTTATAGCGCCATCCCAGGTGAAAATCTTCCCGTGCCTTGCATTTCTGCTAGGCATAACGCAGTCAAAAAGGTCAACGCCTCTTGCCACGGCTTCCAAAATGTTCACAGGCGTACCAACGCCCATCAAATATCTCGGTTTATCTTCCGGCATGAAAGGCTCAACGTTTTCAATGACGTTATACATCTCTTCGGCGCTTTCTCCAACGGCGAGGCCGCCAATTGCATATCCGTTTAAATCCAGTTCACGGATTTGCTTCATGTGCTCGATTCTAATGTCGTTGTAGGTGCTGCCTTGGTTAATTCCGAAGAGCATTTGCTGGTTATTAACCGTGGTTTCAAGGGAATTAAGGTAATCCATTTTCTTTTTGCAGCGTTTGAGCCACCTTACGGTTCTGTCGCAGGAATTTTTCGTGTAGGAATACTCTGCAGGGTTTGCGATGCATTCATCAAAGGCCATGGCAATGGTTGAGCCGAGGTTTGATTGAATTTGCATGCTTTCTTCCGGGCCCATGAAAATCTTGTGGCCGTCTATGTGCGAAGCAAAAGTAACGCCTTCTTCGGTTATATTCCTGAGTTTTGCAAGCGAGAAAACCTGGAACCCGCCGCTGTCAGTCAGCACGGGGCCTGTCCATGAAGTGAATTTTCTTATTCCGCCTTGGCTTTTAACGACTTCGTCGCCCGGCCTTAAATGCAAATGGTATGTATTGCAAAGCTGAACCTGGCACTTTATGTTTTTAAGGTCGATTGCCGAAACAGCCCCTTTGATAGCGCCGCAAGTTGCAACGTTCATGAAACCTGGGAGCTGAATTGTCCCATGCGGGGTTTTGAATTCGCCGCGCCTGGCCCTCTTTTCTTTTTTTATGAGTTTATACACTTTTAAAACATCTCCTAATGTATTAAACTTTATAAATAAAAATCTTTGGAGGTTTAAAATGAAAGTATTTTTATCTATAAAATATTATGATGATATGAGAAATAAAAATTTGATTGAAAAAATCTGCTCAGCGATTGAAAATTGCGGTGATATTCCGTTTGTTTTTGCCAAAAACGTGCAAAATTACGGCAAATGCGAATTTTCCGCCGAAGAGATAATGAAAATTGCTTTTAACGAAATAAACAGCTCGGACGTTCTTTTAATAGACGCTACCGAGCTTAGCATCGGAATAGGAATTGAAGCGGGCTACGCTTTTAGCAAGAAAATTCCTATATATTTGATTGCAAACAAAAATGCATACGTTTCAAATTCTATAAAGGGGATTGCTTCGAAGGCTCTTTTTTATGATGAGCCCGAAGAAATAGAAAAATTATTTCGCAAGTAACATATCTTCCATGCTGTAAAGGCCTGCAGATTTTCCAACCATGAACTCTGCCGCTTTTATTGCGCCCGAAGCAAAAACTTCCCGTGATTGCGCATGGTGAGAAATAGTTATAATTTCGTTTTCGCCTGCAAACATTACTTCGTGGTCGCCGCAAATGCTTCCACCTCTAACGCAGTGCATTCCAATTTCACTTGGCTTTCTTTTTTCTCTTCTTTTGGTTCTGTCGAAAATGAGTTCGCCGTCGGTTTTAACTCTTTTGATTTCTTCGGCAATCATCAGCGCAGTTCCGCTCGGAGCGTCGATCTTTTGGTTGTGGTGTTTTTCGGTTATTTCAATGTCAAAGCCATTTCCAAGGAAGCTCGCAGCTTTTTTAGCAAGAGTTAGAATCAAATTTATGCCGAGCGACATATTTCTTGAGTAAAAAATAGCTGCTTTTTCAGAAGCTTTTTTGATTTCTTTAACTTGTTCTTGCGAGAACCCCGTGGTGCAAATTACTGCGGGAGTTTTTGTTTTTTCGCAGTAACTAAGTATCTGCGAAAGCGCCGAAGGATGCGAAAAATCGATTATTACATCGGCTTTAACGTTTGCTTCTTCCAAAGAAGTGAAAACAGGGAAATCAAATTCACTGCAGGGAAATTTGTCAATTCCCGCAACGACTTTGCCATTTTCTGAGCTGCTGATAAGTTTAACGAGGCATCTGCCCATTTTGCCGCAAAGGCCGCAAATTATTACATTCATTTTTCAGGGGCGATAGTTTTTATCGCCCTTTTTCACCGTCCGTTTTATTATATTAAATTGTGTTTTTTCATTGCATTTTTGAGGCTTGCCATTTGAGCTTCGCCGAGGGTTTCAAGAGGCAGCCTGCACTCGCCGCATGAATAGCCCATCATGTTCATTGCCGCTTTAACAGGAATCGGGTTAACATCGCAGAAAAGCATTTCAATAAGCTCAAGATATTCAAGCTGCATTTTTGCGCTTTCTTTAACTTCGCCGTTTAAATATTTGCTAACGATTTCATGGCATTCTTTCGGGCAAACGTTTGAAAGAACCGAAATCACGCCGATTGCTCCGAGCGAAAGCATAGGAACGATTTGATCGTCGTTTCCGGAGTAAATATTTAAATCTTCGCCACAAAGAGAAATAGTTTTCGCAACGCTCGAAATGTCTCCGTTTGCTTCTTTTGCCGCAACGATGTTTGGGTGCTTCGAAAGAATTTTGTAAGTTTCGGGCTTGATGTTAACGCCTGTTCTCGAAGGAACATTGTAAAGAATTATCGGCGTGCTTACGCTGTCCGCAATGAGGTTATAGTGGCTTATAAGGCCCTTTTGAGAAGTTTTATTGTAGTAAGGCGTAACGATTAAAAGGCCGTCTGCGCCGAGCTTTTCAGCTTCTTTTGATGCTTCCAGAGCTTTAGCGGTGCAGTTGCTTCCGGTGCCGGCAATTACCGGAATTTTTCCGTTTACTTTATTAATTGTGAACTCAATTACTTTGCTGTGTTCGGCAGGGGTGAGAGTTGCAGATTCGCCAGTTGTTCCGCATGAAATAATGGCATCTGTTTCGTTTTCAAGCTGGAAATCAATTAATTTCCCTAGAGTTTCATAGTCAACGTTGCCGTCGTTTTTCATTGGAGTTACAAGAGCAACTCCTGCACCTTTAAAAATTGTTTTTTTCATTTTAATTTCCTCCTAAATGTAGTTTTCCCTGCAAAGCATTTCAGCAAGCAAGATAGATCCTCCGGCTGCTCCTCTTATGGTGTTGTGGCTCATGCAAATGAATTTAATGTCATATTGCGAGTCTTCTCTGAGCCTTCCCACTGAGATTCCCATGCCGTGCTCGAGGTTCCTTTCAGAAGCTATTTGCGGTCTGTCGTCTTCTTTAAAATAGGTTATAAATTTGCTCGGTGAGCTCGGGAGGCCTTGGCTTCTTGGATCGCCTTTGAAGTCTTCCCAAATCTTTATAATTTCTTCAATCTGAGCTTTTTTCTCAAACGATGCAAAAACCGCAGCTGTGTGGCCGTCAGTTACGGGAACTCTCAGGCACTGCGAAGTTATGTTTGGGGTTTTCGAAGGAACTATTTTGCCATCTGTGATTTTGCCCCAAATTTTGAGCGGTTCTATTTCGGATTTTTCTTCTTCACCTTTTATGAAAGGAATAATATTATCTTTCATTTCCGGCCAAGAATCGAAATTTTTGCCTGCGCCCGAAATTGCTTGGTATGTGCATACTAAAACCGATTTAAGTCCAAATTTTTCGAGCGGGTAAAGCGCAGGAACAAAGCACTGAATCGAGCAGTTTGATTTAGTCGCTATGAAGCCGCGTTTCGTGCCGAGCCTTTCCTTTTGCTTTTCAATAATATTCATGTGGTCTGCGTTTAATTCAGGAATAATCATCGGAACATCTTCCGTGAGCCTGTTGGCGCTGTTGTTCGAAATAACAGGGCATTCGAGTTTTGCGTATTTTTCTTCGAGCTTTTTCGTTTCTTCTTTGCTAAGGCTGACCGCGCAGAAAACAAAATCAACTTCACCGGCGATTTTTTCAGCGTCTTTAACTGCATCCAAAACCACGATATTTCTAACGTTTTCAGGGATTGCTTTTTCCATTATCCATTTGTTTTTAACGGCGTTTTCATAGGTTTTTCCGGCAGAATTTTCGCTTGCTGCCAAAACTTTGATTTCAAACCAAGGGTGATTTTCAAGAAGTGAAATATATTTTTGGCCCACCGTTCCGGTAGCGCCGATGATTCCAACACTGTATTTTTTCATAAAATTTTGAGCTTATGATTTTCCGGCCTTTTCTTTTAGCGATATAAATAAAATCATTCGCTCTTCTCACCGCCTTTTGTTTACAATGATATTTTTATTTAAATTAAGCAGTTTCAAATTTATTTTGCTGCTCTAAAGCTTTATAATAACATTGTATTTAGAAATATGTCAATTTGATTATTTAACAAAAATTAGACTAGCAAGGAGAAGAAAAGTGAACGAAATTAAGCATGATTTTACTAAAAAAAGCGAATTTTATTATGATTTGCCTGAAGATTTGATAGCACAAACTCCTCTTAAAAAAAGAGATGATTCCAGGCTTATGGTCATGGAAAAATTAAGCGGTAAGCTAGCTCATGATCATTTTTATAATATTGCAGATTATTTGCAAGAAGGCGATTGCCTTATTCTTAACGACTCGAAAGTTTTGCCAGCAAGAATCTTCGGGAAAAATGTTGACACAGGAAGAATAGCGGAGTTTTTGCTTTTGAAGCAGCACGGAACGGGAATTTGGGAGTGCCTCGTTAAGCCCGGCAAGAAAGTTAAAAAAGATTTCAGTTTTATTTTCGAGGGCACTGAAGGCGTTGTGCTCAAAGCCACGGTGAAGGACATTCTGGAAGACGGCAACAGAATAATTGAGTTTGAAGACAAAACTGATTTTTTTGCCAAGCTTGAAAAGGTAGGCCAGATGCCTCTTCCGCCTTACATAAAAGAAAAACTTAAAGACCAATCGCGCTACCAAACGATTTATGCAAAAGATTTGGGTTCGGCTGCAGCACCAACCGCAGGGCTTCATTTCACGCCTGAAGTTTTTGAAAAATTAAAGCAAAAAGGCGTAAATATTGGTTATGTTACTCTTCACGTTGGCCTTGGAACATTCAGGCCAGTTAAAGAAGAAAACATTGCAAACCACAAGATGCATTCTGAGTTTTTCCAGATGCCGAAAGAAACCGAAGAGCTCATTAAAAAGACTAAAGCTGCGGGCAAAAGAGTCATTTGCGTGGGAACCACAAGTTGCAGGGTTTTGGAGTCTGTTTACAGCAAATTTGGCGAGGCTAAAGCTTGCGAAATGTCTACCGATATATTCATAAAACCGGGCTATAAATTCGGAATTATGGATGGCCTTATCACGAATTTTCACCTTCCTGAAAGCACGCTTATCATTCTGGTTTGTGCTTTTGCAGGCTACGAAAATACGCTAAATGCCTATAAGGAAGCGGTTAAAGAGAAATACAGATTTTTCAGTTTCGGCGATGCAATGATGATTTTGTAAAAAAAATTTTAAAACATTATTGAAATGTAATAGAGAGTGTGATATAATGGCTCTTGCGCGCTTATGCGCAAAATTACACACGCCGATTTAAAGTACTTGGTGATTGAGCCACAGGGCTTTTGGTGTCGGCGGAGGAAAAACCAAGGAGGACTTATATGTCAGTAGTATCAATGAAACAACTTTTAGAGGCCGGTGTTCATTTCGGACATCAAACTCGCAGATGGAATCCGAAAATGTCAAAGTACATTTTTACTCAACGTAACGGAATCCACATCATCGACCTTCAAAAAACAGTAAGAAAGCTCGATGAAGCTTACAATTTCATCAAAGAAATCACAGAAGAAGGCAAGTCTGTTCTTTTCGTTGGAACCAAAAAGCAAGCTCAAGAATCAGTTAAAGATGAAGCTATCAGATCAGGTTCTTACTATGTTAATGCTCGTTGGCTCGGCGGTATGCTTACAAACTTCTCAACTATTCGCAAAAGAGTAAGCAGACTTAACCAACTTAAAGTTATGGAACAAGACGGAACTTTTGAGCTTCTTCCTAAAAAAGAAGTTATTAATCTTCGCCATGAAATTGAAAAACTCGAAAAATTCCTTGGCGGCGTTAAAGATATGAAAGAACTCCCGGGCGCACTTTTCGTTGTTGACCCGAAAAAAGAAAGAATTGCAGTTGCAGAAGCTAAAAAGCTTGATATTCCTGTTGTTGCAATCGTAGACACAAACTGCGACCCAGATGCAGTTGACCATGTAATTCCTGGTAACGACGATGCTATCAGAGCTGTTAAATTAATCTGCTCAGCAATGGCAAGCGCTATCATCGAAGGAAAAGAAGGCGAAATCGTTTCTTCTGAAATCAGCGAAGAAGCTGCAGTTGAAATCGAAAAAGAAATGTTAGAAACAGCTGAAAAATCTGAATCTGAAGAAGCTTAAGCATATAATTTTTTTGGAGGAATATTTATGAGTTTTACTGCTAAAGATGTAAAAGAACTTAGAGAAAAAACCGGTTGCGGAATGATGGATTGCAAAAAAGCGCTTACTTCATCAAACGGCGACATGGAAAAAGCTATAGACTTTTTAAGAGAAAAGGGTCTCGCAGCTGCAGCAAAAAAATCTTCAAGAATTGCTGCTGAAGGTTTGGCAATGGCTTACACAAACGAAGATTCTTCAGTAGGGGTTGCTATAGAAGTAAACTCTGAAACAGACTTCGTTGCAAAAAATGCTGATTTCCAAGCATTTGTTAAACTTTGCGCAGAAACCGTTATGAAGCAAAAACCGGCTTCTGTTGAAGAGCTCTTAGCTGCAAAAACAGAAAATGGCCAAACAATCGAAGCTGCACTTCAAGAAAAGATTTTAGTAATCGGCGAAAATATTAAAATCAGACGTTTCGAACTTTTAGAAGGCGTTGTTGCAAGCTATGTTCACGCAGGCGGAAAAATTGGCGTTTTGGTTAAATTTGACGTTGCTGATAAGATCGTTGTAAGCGGTGAAGCTTTCAAAACTTTCGCTAAAGACATCGCAATGCAAGTTGCAGCAGCAAGCCCAGCTTACCTCAGAAGAGAAGAAGTTCCGGCTGAAGTTTTAGAACATGAAAAGAAAATTTTGAAAGAACAAATCGTTCAAGGCGGAGCTCCTGAAAAAGTTGCAGATAAAATCCTCGAAGGAAAAATTGGCAAATACTATAAAGAAGTTTGCTTAATTGATCAACCTTTCGTAAAAGATGGCCATATGTCAGTCGCTGATTACGCTAAAAATGTTTCTAAAGAACTTGGAACAGAAATTAAAATTGAAGCTTTCGTAAGATTCGAAAAAGGCCAAGGCCTTGAGAAAAAAGAAGACAACTTTGCTGACGAAGTTGCTGGAATGATTAAATAATTAAAAGTTTGATTCTTTAATAAGGCGGCGTTTAATGGTTAAGCTAGATTTGAAATATTTGAAAAATTTTATAAACGATTCGGACGTTGAATTTTTTGAAGAAAAACTAAAAGATGCTCATGAAAAGCTTCACAATCTGGATGATTTATCAAATGGAAAAGGTTGGCTTGAGTTACCTGAAAAATTCTCCGAAGATGATATTTTGAAAATTGAAAATGCAGCTCGTGAAATAAAATCGAAGTGCGATGTTTTCATAGTCATTGGGATTGGCGGCTCTTATTTAGGCGCCAAAGCTGGAATAGAATTTTTAAAGCCTAAATATTTGGGTTTTGAATCTGCTCCTGAGGTGGTTTTCGCAGGAAACACAATGAGCTCGTTTGAAACAAGCAAAATCATTGAAATTTGCAAAAATAAAGACGTTTGCCTGAATGTTATTTCGAAATCCGGGTCTACGCTGGAATGTGCTTTAACTTTCAGAATTTTGAGGAATATTCTTGAAAATAAATATGGGAAAGATGAAGCCAGCAGAAGAATTTATTGCACGACTGACCCTGAAAAAGGTTTGTTGAAGGAAATGTCACTTAAAAATGGCTATAAAACTTTTGACATTCCTTCCAGCGTGGGCGGAAGATACTCGGTTCTCACTGCCGTGGGTCTTTTGCCTCTGGCGGTGGCCGGCGCAAACATCAGAGAAATTTTAAATGGCGCGAAAAGTGCTTGTGAGAAATACAAATATTTAAGCGCTGAAAACGAATGCTATAAATATGCTGTTTTAAGAAATGCACTTTATAATAAAGGAAAAGTCATTGAGTTGATGGCAGGTTATGAGCCCTGGATGAAATGTTTTTTTGAGTGGTGGAGGCAACTTTTTGGTGAAAGTGAAGGAAAATCCGGAAAAGGAATTTTTCCATCTTCCGTGGTGTTTTCTACGGATCTTCATTCGATGGGTCAGTTCATTCAAGAAGGCAGCAAGATTTTGTTCGAAACAGTCATAACAGTTAAAAATAACATGCAAAATGTGGTTATACCGCATGAAATTGATAACATAGATAATCTCAATTATCTTGCAGGAAAAAGCATGAAATTTATTAATGATAAGGCTTTTGAGGGGACAATTGCTGCTCATGTTGATGGTGGCGTGCCTAATATTCACATAGAAATTGACGGCTCTGATGAATATAATTTAGGTTATATTATATATTTTTTTGAAAAAGCTTGTGCTATTTCGGCATATATTTTGGGCGTTAATCCGTTTAATCAGCCTGGTGTGGAAGCCTATAAAAAGAATATGTTTTCTTTGCTTGGCCGACAATAATATTGACAAAATGCAGAATTTGTTTTATAATAAATTTACTTTAAGTTTATGTAGCCTTTTGCATTGGTGGTTTAGCAAAAATATATAAATTAAGTTGAAAGTAAAATTAAATAGTTTGCAGAAGGGTAGGTGTTCAGATTATGGCAATAGTACCTAAAAGAAAGACTTCTAAAGCAAGAAGAAATTCAAGACGTTCAAACGTTTGGAAACTTGAGGCTCCAGCACTCAGCCGTTGCGGAAAATGCGGAGGACTCAAATTAGTTCACAGAGTTTGCAGCAGCTGCGGCTACTACAAAGACAGAGAAGTTATTAAAAAAGAGGCATAAGCCTGATTATAGTGTAACTTTTAGAGGAGGAGCGATCCTTCTCTATTTTCTTAAAGCTGCTTTCAAAAGCAGTTTTGCGCATGAAAGGAAGGGTAAAAATGTCAAAACCAGTTGTAGCTTTTGTCGGCAGACCTAATGTTGGCAAATCTACACTTTTCAATAAATTAAGCGGCAAAAGGATTTCTATTGTGGATGATATGCCGGGAGTTACGCGCGACAGAGTTTACTCGGAATGCGAATGGAGAGGCAGAAAAATTTCTCTTATCGATACCGGGGGAATTGAAATAAGCGGCGCGGAAGATATTATTTCGAAGGCTATTAAATCTCAAGCGGAAATCGCGATAGACGTCGCAGACGTTATAGTTTTTGTTGTTGATGGAAAAGTTGGAATGGCTTTGGGCGATGAAGAAATTGCAAATGTTCTGAAAAGATCTGGCAAACCTGTTATCGTTTGTGTTAATAAGCTTGATAAAGTTGGAAATGAAAACTATAATTTGTATGAATTTTACAATTTAGGCCTTGGAGAACCTATAGCAGTTTCGTCCGTTCATGGCCACGGAACAGGCGATTTGCTTGATGAAGTTTTTAAATATTTACCTGAAAGTAACGCCGCTGATGACGAAAGTTATATTTCGGTTGCGGTTATCGGGAAACCTAATGTTGGAAAATCTTCGCTTATTAACCGCATTTCTGGAAGCGAAAGAAGCATTGTTTCTGATATTGCGGGCACTACGAGGGACACAATTGATAGTGCAGTGATTAATAATCACGGAAAATATAATTTTATCGACACGGCGGGAATCAGAAGACGCAGTAAAGTTAACGAAAAGGTGGAAAAATACAGCGTAATTCGCGCTGGAATGGCAATTGAACGTTCTGACGTTTGCGTTATTATGATTGACGCTAAAGAAGGCGCCACTGAGCAGGACACCAAAGTTGCGGGCCTTGCGCACGAAGCCGGGAAAGCTTGCATTATCGCGGTTAACAAGTGGGATGCGATTGCGAAAGAAACTAAAACTTTGGAAAATTACAAAAGAAAAATCAAAGAGAAATTCAATTTCATGTCTTACGCTCCTGTTTTGTTTATTTCTGCCAAAACAGGTCAACGCATCGAAGATTTATTTGAGCTTATAAACAAAGTAAGTGAGTATAATTCAATGAGAGTTTCAACGGGCGTTTTGAACGAGGTTCTTTCAAGGGCAGTCGTGAAAACTCCTCCACCGAGCCATAAAGGCAAAAAACTCAAGATTTACTACATGACTCAAGTAAGTGTTAAGCCGCCAACATTCGTGTTTTTTGTGAACAAGGCTGAATTATTCCACTTTTCTTATCAGCATTATATCGAAAATAACCTTAGAGAAACTTTTGGTTTTGTTGGAACGCCTATACATTTTGTTATAAGAGAAAAGGGCGAGAATAGTTTTGAACCTAAAATATAAAGTTGGGAGAGGCATTGATGTTTGAATTTTTGGAAAAATATTGGTTGCCGCTGCTGTTTAATATGATTGTGGCTTATCTTATCGGGGGGATAAACTCCTCGATCGTTGCCACGAAATTTTTGGGAATAAAAGAAGACATCAGGAACCTTGGAAGCGGCAATGCGGGTTTCACGAATGCGCTTAGAACGATGGGCAAAAAAGTTGCTATTTTAGCTTTTGTCGGAGACTTCACTAAAGGAGTTCTGGCGGTGTTTTTGGGAATAAGAATCGCTTCGATGGACTACATCACGGATTCTTCGCTTTTGACTATAAAAATTTTTGCTTACACGGCCGCTTTGATGTGCGTTTTGGGGCATGTTTACCCTTGCTTTTTTGGTTTCAGAGGCGGCAAAGGAATTTTAACGGCTTGGGCTTCTTCACTTTTGATTGATTGGCGCGTGTTTTTGATTCTTATCACCGTGTTTTTGATCGTTTTTGCATGCACTAAAGTCGTTTCGATTGCTTCGATTTGCGCGGCGATGAGCTTCCCGATAGCCAGCTTTATTGTTAGCTATTTGACTGCTCCAACTGCGGAAGTTATTGTTTCAGTGGCTTTTTCTTTCGTGATGGGCCTAATTGTGATTATCAAGCACAAGAGCAACATAATTCGAATTTTAAACGGCACGGAAAAGAAAATTTCGATTAATAAGGTGAATTAAAATGAAATCATACACCATAAATTTAATACGTCACGGCATGACGGAAGCTAACCTCAGCGGGGCTTATGCTGGAGCGACTGATATTCCCATTTGCGACGAAGGCAAGAAAAAACTTCTCGATCTCAGAGAAAAGCATGATTACCCAAAGGCGGAAATTTACCTTAGCAGCCCGCTTAAAAGGTGCATTCAAACGTGCGAGGTTTTGTACCCTGGCGTTAAACCGCAAATTATTGACGGCCTTAAAGAATGGAATTTCGGAAGATGGGAAGGGAAGACGCCTGCTGAGCTTCTTGAAGATAAAGAATATTCCGAGTGGATTAAAAGCGGCCGCCAAGGAATGATTCCAAGCGGCGAAAGCGCGCAAGATTTTGGAAATAGAATTTGCGAGTGTTTTGAATCGATTGTTTATTCGATGATTAGCCAAGGCGTGAGCAGCGCAAATATTTTCACTCATGGTGGCGTTATCATGAGCATTTTGGCGACTTATGGCATCCCGAGAGCTGACTTTTTTGATTGGATTGTAGATAATGGTTGCGGTTATTCGATTAGAATAATGCCGAGCCTTTGGATGAGGGACAGGGTTGCTGAGGTTTTCGGGAAGGTGCCTGAAGGCGCGGAAAACAAAATTAGCGGAAAATTTAAAGATTTGATAGAAAGCAAGTAAAATAAGGAGGAAAATTTTAAATGTCAGACAGTAAATTAAGAAACGTTGCGATTATAGCACACGTTGACCACGGCAAAACAACTTTGGTCGACCAGATGCTTAAGCAAAGCGGAACTTTTAGAACAAATGAAAGCGTTGCGGAAAGGGTTATGGATTCCGGCGACCTCGAAAGAGAAAGAGGAATCACTATTCTTTCGAAAAACACTTCGGTTTTTTACAATGATATTAAAATAAATATTGTTGACACCCCAGGCCATGCTGATTTCGGCGGGGAAGTTGAAAGAATTTTGATGATGGTTGACGGTGTTGTTTTGCTGGTTGATGCTTTTGAAGGATGCATGCCGCAAACACGATTCGTTTTGCAAAAAGCGCTTAAATTAAATAAGAAACCAATCGTTGTTATTAATAAAATTGACAGAGAAAACGCCCGCCCTGATGAAGTTATTGACGAAGTTATTGACCTTTTCATAGAGCTCGGCGCTGATGATGATCAGATTGATTTCCCGGTTGTTTATGCTTCCGGAAGACAAGGCTATGCGTTTTTAAATAAAGGCGATGAAGCAAAAGATTTGAGGCCTCTTTTCGAAACGATTATAAAAGAAGTTCCTGCTCCGAGCGGCGACGCTAACGGACCTTTGCAGATTCTTATTTCAAACATTGATTATGATGATTACGTTGGAAGAATTGGTGTTGGAAGGGTTGAAAGAGGAACCGTTTCAACGGGCGAAGCTGTTGTTGAGTGCATTTCTGAAAACGAGACTAAAAACGTTAAAATAGGCAAGATTTATAAATTTGAAGGCCTTAAAAGAGTTGAGGCAGACTCAGCTTCAGCAGGCGAAATAATTTCAGTTTCAGGTGTTCCGGAGCTTAACATTGGTGAAACTCTTTGCAGCCCGGAAAAAATTGAGCCGCTTCCGTTTGTTAAAATCGACGAGCCGACAGTAGCAATGAATTTCATGGTAAACAACAGCCCGTTTGCCGGAAGAGAAGGCAAGTTCGTTACTTCAAGGAATATTAGGGACAGGCTTTTCAAAGAAGTTGAAACAAACGTTTCGATGAGGGTTGAAGAAACTGATTCCGCTGACACTTTCAAAGTTTCGGGCCGTGGCGAGCTTCATCTTTCGATTTTGATTGAAACCATGAGAAGAGAAGGCTATGAGTTCCAAGTTTCGAAGCCGCAAGTTATTATGAAAGAAATTGACGGCGTTCTTTGCGAGCCGATGGAAATTTTGTCGGTTGAAGTTCCTGAAAGCTACGTTGGAACAGTTATTGAAAAAATTGGAGCAAGAAAAGCCGACATGACCAATATGTCTCCTAAAGATGGCGGAATGACTTTGCTTGAATTCAGAGTTCCTTCAAGAGGAATTATCGGTTATAGATCTGAATTTTTGACCGACACCAACGGAAAAGGCGTTATAAATCAGCTTTTCGACGGCTATGAACCTTACAAAGGAGAAATCGTTCAGCGCCACCATGGTTCGCTTGTTGCTCATGAAACAGGCGTCAGCACGGGTTATGGTCTTTTCGCAGCTCAAGACAGGGGTAAACTTTTCATTGGGCCTGGCGTTGAAGTTTATGAAGGAATGGTTGTTGGTTCGACGCCTAAAGCCGAGGACATCACGGTTAACGTTTGCAAAAAGAAACATGTAACTAACATGCGTGCTTCAGGTTCTGACGAAGCTTTGAAATTGACTCCTCACACGAACCTCAGCTTAGAGCAATCGATTGAATTCATTGATGATGACGAACTTTTGGAAGTAACTCCTAAGTCGCTTAGAATCAGGAAAAGAATTCTTGACAAAACCTTGAGGCTCAGAAGTAAAGTAAAATAGCAAATAAATATCCACCCGCTTTAAACGGGTGGTTTTCTTTTTTTACAAAAGTTTTTTCAAAAAAATGCCTGTGTAAGATTTTTTAATTTTCGAAATTTCTTCAGGCGTGCCGGCTGCTATGATTTCGCCGCCTTTTTCGCCGCCCTCGGGGCCGATATCAATAATATAATCGCAGCTTTTAATAACATCAAGATTGTGCTCAATCACGAGAGCTGTGTTACCCATGCTTACTAGCTTTTGAATGACTTCAATTAATTTGTGAACATCTGAAGTGTGAAGGCCTGTGGTTGGTTCATCTAAAATGTAAAAAGTTTTGCCCGTCGAACGTTTTGAAAGTTCGGTTGCAAGTTTGACCCTTTGTGCTTCACCGCCTGAAAGGGTGGTTGAAGGTTGGCCGAGTTTAATGTAGCCAAGGCCTACGTCGCAAAGGCACTGAACTTTTCTTTTTATTGAAGGAATATTCTCGAAAAACGAAAGCGCTTCTTCGGCGGTCATTTCCAAAATTTCATAAATATTTTTGCCTTTGTATTTGACTTCGAGTGTCTCGTGGTTATATCGTTTGCCTTTGCAAATTTCGCAAGGAACATATATATCCGAAAGGAAATGCATCTCAATTTTCATGATGCCTTCGCCCTGGCAAGCCTCGCATCTTCCGCCTTTAACATTAAACGAAAATCTGCCGCTTGAAAAGCCTTTTTCTTTTGCGTCGTTAGTGTTTGAAAAAAGTTTGCGAATCTCATCAAAAACGCCGGTGTAAGTTGCAGGGTTTGAGCGAGGAGTCCTGCCGATCGGCGATTGGCTTATATCAATAACTTTGTCGAGGTTTTCTATTCCTTTCATGCTTTCGAATTTGCCCGGAATTTCTTTCGAGCGATTGAGAACTTTCGAAAGATTTTTGAAAATAATTTCGTTTACCAAACTTGATTTGCCAGAGCCTGAAACGCCCGTCACGGCGGTTAGAGTTCCCAAAGGAATTTTAACGTCAATATTTTTTAAATTGTTTTGTTTAGCGCCGAAAACCTCCAGGAATTTTCCATTTCCTTTTCTTCTTTCTTTCGGAACGGGAATTTTCTTCCGGCCGCTTAGATAATCCCCGGTTATGGATTTCTTGCAAGCTTTTATTTCGTCAACTGTTCCCGCGCAAACTATTTCTCCGCCGTGAATTCCCGAACCTGGGCCAACATCAACTATATAGTCTGCCGCATACATTGTGTCTTCATCGTGCTCAACAACAATGACCGTATTGCCAAGATTTTTCAGGCTTTTAATCGCTTCGATGAGCTTTTCGTTGTCTCTTTGGTGAAGCCCGATGCTAGGTTCATCAAGAACGTATAAAATGCCCATGAGCGCTGAACCCATTTGAGTTGCAAGCCTTATTCTTTGGCTTTCGCCGCCTGAAAGAGTCCCTGAACTTCTAGAAAGAGTGAGGTATTCAAGCCCAACATTTTTAAGGAAGCTGAGCCTCTTTTTGATTTCTTTCAAAATCGGCATAGCGATTTTTTTGCCACTTCCTGTGAAATTGAGGTTTTCTATGAAATCAAGCGCATCGCTGATGTTTTTGTCGCAAAAATCAGAAATGTTAACGCCTGAAATAGTAACTCCCAAAGCTTCAGGCGAAAGCCTTTTCCCGTGGCAATCCGAGCAAGGAATTTCCCTCATGAAAGATCCAATTTCTTTTTTAATCCAGTCGCTGCTGCTTTCGCGGAACCTTCTTTCAAGGTTCGGGATGATTCCCTCAAATGAATTTTTGTAAGTCATTTCGCCTAGGTTTGTTTTCCTAACGAGTTTGAGCTCTTCGCCGTTAGTGCCGTAAAGCAAAATATTTTTGATTTTTTCAGGCAAGTCGCAAAAGGGAGTATCCAGCGAGAAACCATATTTTTCAGCTATGGCATCGAAATACATGTTAGCAATCGTGTTTCCTTCCATCGACCACCCTGCGGCTTTTATTGCACCTTGATGAACCGATTTAGTTTTGTCTGGAACAACAAGTTCTGGGTCAACTTTCATGAAAATTCCAAGACCGGTGCACTTTTTGCAAGCCCCGAAAGGGCTATTAAACGAGAACATCCTCGGCGCAAGTTCTTCAATGCTTATGTTGTGGTCGGGGCAGGCGTAATTTTCAGTGAAAATAGTTTCGGTTTTATCGTTTAGATTCGAAATTAAAATCCTGCCTTCTGAAAGTTTCGAAGCCGTTTCGATTGATTCTGCAAGCCTCGAACGAATCCCTTCTTTAATTACAATCCTGTCGACGACTATTTCAATGTTGTGCTTTTTGTTCTTTTCGAGTTTAATTTCTTCCGAAAGATCCTTAATCTCGCCGTCAATTCTTATTCTCGAAAATCCATTTTTCTTTGCACTTTCAATTTCTTTTGTGTGTTCGCCTTTTTTGCCGCTTGCCACGGGTGCCATAACGATTATTTTCGTTTCACTGCCGAAGCTTAGGACTTTATCGGTGATTTGGTCGATAGTTTGGTGAGTTATTTCTTTATTGCAAATCGGGCAATGCGGCGTGCCAACTCTTGCGTAAAGAAGCCTTAAGTAGTCGTAAATTTCAGTTATTGTTCCCACGGTTGAACGAGGGTTTTTAGAAGTTGATTTTTGGTCAATTGAAATTGCCGGCGAAAGCCCATCGATGCTTTCAACGTCGGGTTTGTCCATTTGGCCTAAAAACTGCCGTGCATATGAAGAAAGCGATTCCATGTATCTTCTTTGGCCTTCGGCATAAATGGTGTCAAAAGCAAGCGAAGACTTACCCGAGCCCGAAACACCCGTGAAAACTATGAATTTATCCCGGGGTATTGTCAAGCTCACGTTTTTTAAATTGTGAACTTTTGCTCCTTTGATTACTATATTTTCTTCCATTTTAAACCTCACTTTTCAAGCTTTTTTATTTCGTCTCTTAAAAACGCTGCGTGCTCAAATTGCTGGAGTTTTGCCGCTTGTTTCATTTCTTTTGTTAGCTTTAAAATTAGTGCTTCTTTTTCTTTTTTGCTAAGGTCAGGCGCGGCTATTTCCGAGACTTTGTCGGAGATTTCTATTATTTCCGAAACGCCTTTTTTGATGGTTTTTGGCGTTATATTATGCTTGATGTTATATTCATTTTGGATTTTTCTTCTTCTTTCGGTTTCTCTTATTGCAAATTCCATCGAAGGCGTCACTTCGTCGGCATACATCGTAACTTTGCCATTTGCGTTTCTTGCGGCTCTTCCAATCGTTTGAATCAGCGAGCGCTCAGAGCGCAGGAAGCCTTGTTTGTCGGCGTCTAAAATTGCAACGAATGAAACCTCAGGAATATCAAGCCCTTCACGCAGCAAATTTATCCCAACGATAACGTCAATAACGCCGGTTCTTAAGTCTTTTACTATTTTCATTCTTTCGATTGTGTCAACGTCGCTGTGAATATATGTTACTTTTATGCCCACTTCTTTTAGGTATTCAGTCAGGCTTTCAGCCATTTTTTTGGTAAGAGTTGTTACTAAAGTTTTTTCGCCTTTTTTCGCTCTTTCGTTTATTTCTCTTACTAAATCGTCAACTTGCCCTTCGGTGGGTTTCACCGTTATTTCAGGGTCTAAAAGACCTGTTGGGCGCAAAATTTGTTCGGCGATATTCTGGCTTTTTTCAAGCTCGAAATCTCCCGGAGTTGCACTAACGAATACAACTTGATTTATTTTCGAATAAAATTCATCAAAGTTCATTGGCCGGTTGTCGTAAGCCGAGGGAAGCCTAAAGCCATTTTCGATTAAATTTTCTTTTCGCGCTCTGTCTCCTGCGTACATCGCTCTCACTTGCGGCAGTGTAACGTGCGATTCATCAATGAACATCAAAAAATCTTTCGGGAAATAATCAAAAAGAGTAAACGGCGTGCTGCCGGGTTTCCTGCCGGAAATAACCGCGGAATAATTTTCGATTCCTTTGCAAAAACCTATTTCTTCAAGCATTTCGGTGTCGTAATTCACCCTCTGCTCGATTCTTTGAGCTTCGATGAATTTGCCTTTTTCTTTGAAGTATTTAATTCTTTCGGCGGCCTCAGCTTTGATTTTTTCGATGGCAATTTCGAGCTTTTCTTTTGGAATAACGTAGTGCGAAGCGGGGTAAATCGCGCAGTGCTTCAAAACCGCTGTGGTTTCGCCAGTGACGGGGTTTACTTCGGCGATTCTGTCAATTTCATCCCCAAAGAATTCAATTTTCACAAGAGAGCTTGAAGCGGAAGGGAAGACTTCGATGGTGTCGCCTCTAACACGGAATTTATTTCTTCCAACGGCAATGTCATTGCGCTCGTATTGAAGATTGATGAGCTTTTTGATTATCTCTTCTCGGCTTTTTTCCATGCCGGGCCTTAGCGAAATAACCATGTTTTTGTAGTCAATTGGGTCGCCTAAACTGTAAATGCACGAAACGCTCGCAACGATTATAACGTCATTTCTTTCAGAAAGAGCCGAAGTTGCCGAGTGCCTTAATTTATCGATTTCATCATTGATGGCGGAGTCTTTTTCTATGTAGGTGTCCGTCGCAGCAATGTATGATTCTGGCTGATAATAATCGTAGTAAGAAACGAAATATTCAACGGCATTTTTCGGGAAAAACGAGCGAAACTCCGTGCAAAGTTGCGCCGCTAAAGTTTTGTTGTGCGCTAAAATCAAAGTCGGTTTTTGCACTTTTTCTATTATATTTGCCATGGTGAAGGTTTTGCCCGAGCCTGTTACTCCTAAAAGTGTTTGCTCTTTAAGGCCTTTTAATATTCCGTTTGAGATTGAATCTATCGCTTGAGGCTGGTCGCCGCAAGGCTTAAATTTTGAATTTATTTCGAATTTCATTTTTTCCTCCTTTTTCGTTTTTTGTTTATAGTATACCACGATAGAAGGAGTTTGAACCAAAATGATTTAAAAATACCTTGCTGTTTTGTGTTATAATGATTTTAATCCGGAATTTGAAAGGCGGCTTTTGCATGATTAAAGTTTTTGATTTATCGAAAAATTTTGGACAGTTTAATGCTCTTAAAAATATAAATTTAGAAGTAAATAATGGCGAAATTCTTGGCCTTTTGGGCGAAAATGGTGCAGGTAAATCCACCTTTTTAAGAATTTTAAGCACTATGCTAAAGCCAAGCTCGGGCAGCGCTGAGGTGTGCGGGTTTGACGTTCTTTCAAAGCCGGAAAAAGTAAGGCAAAGCGTTGGGATCCTCTTCGGCAGTGAAACGGGCCTTTACGAGAGAATGACGCCGAAAGAAAATATTGAATTTTTTGGCAGGCTTAGCAGAATTGAAGAAAATAATTTAAAAGAAAGAGCGGAGTTTTTGGCTGAAAAATTTGGTTTTAAAGATTACCAAAATAAACTCGTGGGCAAGCTTTCAAAAGGCATGAAGCAGAAAGTAGCGGTAGCCAGGGCAGTTATTCACGACCCTTCTGTGATTCTTCTTGACGAGCCTGATGCCGGGCTTGATTTTAAAGCTTCAAGAATTATTTTTAATTTCATGCAGCAGTGCAAAAGCGAAGGCAAAAGCATAATTTATTCCAGCCACAGCCTTGAAAATATCAAAAATTATTCAGATAAAATAGCCGTTATTCGCCGCGGCGAGATCATTAAAACTTTTAGCGTGAGCGATTTTAGAGAAAAACACACTGAAAGAGAAATAAACGAAATTATTTTAAATTGGGTTTGCGAGGAGGACGAAAATGATTAAAAAATCCATCACAGTTTTTTCAAAAGAAATAAAATGTTTATTCCGCGACAGAAAAAGTTTTTTCGCAAGCTTGATTTTGCCAGCACTACTTATTTTTTTCGTGCTTTTGCTCGTAAATGCCTCCTTGGGGACAAAAATCGGGGGTAAACCGGCTGTTAGCGTAAGCTACAAAGAAAATGCGTTTTGTGAATTTTTAATTAAGAAAGATGTTTTTGAAATTAAAACCGTTGCCGAGCCTTACGAAGCGCTTAAAAGCGGCGAAATTTCGGGGTATATATTAATAGATAAAAACGCAGACGAGAAAATTTTAAATGGCGAGAATTTTAGCATTGATGTTGATTACATGGTTTCTTCAAGCGATTCAAAAGAGATTCTGAGCCTGGTTTCAAGCTGTGAAAGCGAGTTTAAAAGCCTTGTTTCTGCGCAAAAATTTGGCGATGCTAAAGAAATTTATGAATTCATAAATAAAAGCGCCCCTAAAGCTGAAAAAGCAGGCTTAAACAAAGCTTACACGAACTATTTATTGCCGGTTATTTCAGCGCTTTACGCTTGCGTGGCAATGACTTCTGCGGCGGCGGAACTGAGCGCGGGCGAAAAAGAAAGAGGAACCTGGGAGCCGCTTTTGGCAACGGGAGTGAGCAGAAAATGCCTTGTTTTGGGCAAGGTTTTGGCAGTTTCTTTGATGGCTTTTTTGAGCTCTTTATCAAGCATTTTTGGCTTTTTTGCTTATGTTTTTTTAGCGCTTGGCAGAGTGAATTTTTCGCCGGCAAGTATTTTTGAGTTCTTGCTAATTTTGGCTTTGTTTGAAGTTTTTGCATCTTCGGTTTACTTTGCTTTTGGCGTTATTTCGAAATCTTCAAAAGAAGCTCAGCTTTATGCGTTGCCTGTTTCTGCGGTTTTTACCGCTCATATGTTCTTTTTGAATTTCATAAACGTGCAAAACATCAGTTTTAAAGAGCTTTGCATTCCGGGGTTTAATGTTGTTTGCGTTGTTTGCGAGATTTTTAGTATGAATTTTAATTTAATTCATTTTTTAGCGGTTTGCGCATGGATGATTCTTTACTTTTTTGTTATTTTGAAAATTACCGAAAAACTTCTTTCGAAAGAAAGCGTTATTTTTAGAATTTAATTTTTTTGGAGGAACACAAATGAACGATATTTTTTTAAGGACGAGACTTTTAATAGGCCAAGAGGCAATAAACAAGCTTAAAAGCAGCAAGGTAGCGGTTTTTGGGGTTGGAGGGGTTGGTTCGTTTGTCACTGAAGCATTGGCGAGAGCTTCAGTTGGTAAGATTGACATTTTTGACGGCGATGTGGTTGATGCAACCAACATTAACAGGCAGCTGATAGCCCTTCACAGCACGATTGGAATGAGCAAAGTTGAGGTTATGAAAAAAAGGCTTCTTGACATAAACCCGGAAATCGTTGTTAATGCTCATCACGTTGTTTTTAACGCTTCAAATGCAAGTGAATTTAGCTTTGAAGATTACGATTACATAGTTGACGCTATTGATATGGTTTCTTCCAAGCTTTTAATTATTTCAAAAGCTAAGGCTCTTGGCAAAAATGTTATAAGCTCGATGGGAATGGGCAATAAAATTAACCCTTCAATGATTGAAATAACAGATATTTTTTCAACTCAAAATTGCCCGCTTGCCAGAGTGATGCGCCGGGAACTTAAAGCGAGAAAAATAAGTTCGCTTAAGGTGGCTTATTCAAAAGAAATGCCGCTTTACAAGCCGGAAAATAAAGTTAATTCGAGCATTTCGTTTGTTCCTTCGGTTGGTGGGCTGATGATTGCAAGCGAGGTTGTTAGAGACCTTATAAAAGATTATTTAAAAAATTAAAAGGCAGGAATTTTTATGAGTTTGCGTGATTGGAAAATTGGCAAAGTGGATATGCTCCAGGCGATGGAATGTTCGAAAAGGTGGAATGTGCCAGAAATTTGCGCGGCAATTTTGCTTGCAAGAGGCATAAACGATGAAGAAGTAAGCAATTTTTTAGATATGCCGGAGCATTTTGACCCGATGGAATTTACCGACATGGAAAAGGCTGTGGATATAATAGAGTTTGCGGTTAGCAGCTCGCAGAAAATTTGCGTTTACGGCGACTATGACGCTGACGGAATAACTTCAACCGCGCTTCTTTATAACTTTTTGAAAAGCAAAGGCGCCGAAGTTGTTTATTATATTCCGAACCGTGAAACCGAAGGCTACGGGCTTAATTTGGAGGCTGTTAAAAAACTTGCAAACGAAGGCGTGAAGCTTCTTATCACGGTGGATAACGGCGTTTCGGCTTATGATGAAGTTAAGCTTGCAAAAGAGCTTGGAATGAAAGTGGTTATAACCGACCACCATAAGCTCCCTGAAGTTTTGCCTGAAGCTGACGCGATCATTAACCCTTGCAGGGAAACTTGGCTGAGCAAAAGCACGGATTTTTCAGGCGTGGGAGTCGTTTACAAGCTTGCCGAGGCTATGGGAGCAGAAGAAAGCTACATTGATTTAGCAGTCTTGGGAACCATCGGGGACTCAATGCCGATGTTTGGCCAATCGAGAAGAATTGTTAAAAAAGGCATTGAATCAATTCAACATTCTAAAATCAAAGGCGTGAAGGCTCTGATGGATGCAGTGGGGCTAAAAAGCGGAAGTGTTTGCTCGACGGACCTTGCTTTCAAGGCTGTTCCGAGGATTAATGCCAGCGGAAGGATTGAATCAGCGCAAACGGCGATTAAACTTTTTATTGCCGAGGATGAAACTGAGTGCAGCGAGCTTTGCCTTAAACTTGAAAATCTTAATTCCGCCAGAAAAGAAATTGAAAAAGATATTTTAAAAGCTGTGGAAGAAGAAATAGGTAAGAATCCTGCGAAGAAATTTGAAAATATTATTATAGTTTCGGGCGAAGGCTGGCACCATGGCGTTGTTGGAATAGTTGCTTCGAAAATCACGGATAAATACGGCAAACCCAGCATTATCATTTCTTTTTCGGGCGATGAAGCAAGGGGCTCGTGCAGGAGCGTTGAAGGCTTTTCGATTTATGACACTATTCTGGCAGGAAAAGATTATCTAACAAAGTTCGGTGGGCACACTCTTGCCGCGGGGATTAACCTTAAAACTAAAGACATTGAAGATTTTTCAAAAATGGTTCTTAAGAGCACTGCGAGTAACCCTCCGAGCGTGCCGGATCTTTTCGTTGATTTGGAGCTTGATATATTTTCTTTTTCAGTTGCCACTGCCGAGGCGCTTGACTCCCTTGAACCTTTTGGAAATGACAACCCAGAACCCATTTTTTGCATGAATAATTTAAGAATCGAAAGTATAATAAGCATTGGCAAAGGCGGGCATATGAAGCTCGTTTTCAAAAGTGGCGGCAGGCGCGTCGAAATGCTTTATTTTAACAAACCGAGCGAAGAATTTTTATTTAAAAAAGGCGAAATCGTTGACGCTGCTTTCACTCTTCACAAGAATGTTTTTAGGTCGAAAGTTACGGTTTCAGCTTTCATAGTGGATGTAAAACCTTCGGGCACTGATGTTAAAACCGCGATTTTGCAAAAGAGCATTTACGAAAAATTCAAAAGAAATGAAAAACTAAGCGAAAACGAAATTTTTCTTTTAAGGCCGGTGAGAGATGAATTCGCTAAAGTTTATAGGTATATCCTCAAAGGCGGCAGGTTGAGGGCTGACATAATGAGCCAAAAGATTTTTGGGAACACTTTGCACTGCGGCAAGATTTATGTTATTTTAGACGTGCTTGAAGAAATGAACCTTGTTAAAACGACTTGGTTTGGCGATGAATTTAAAGTGGATGTGATTAAAAGCGAAAGCAAGGTTAATTTGGAAAATTCCGAGATTTTAAAGCAATTAAATGAAATGAAAGAAGTGAGTTAAATGAGTGAATATAGGGGTTATAACACTTACGAAGAGCTTTTAAGTTTAATTGACCGCAGCGGGAAGAAATATAATCTTAAATTAATCGACAAAGCTTACAACGTTGCAAAGGAAGCTCATAAAAATCAAAAAAGAGTTTCAGGAATTCCTTACATTTTGCACCCTGTTTCAGTTGCTTACATACTTGTTGAGCTCGGCATGGACATTGACTCCGTGGTTGCGGCGCTTCTTCATGATGTTGTTGAAGATACTTCTGTTAAAAAGAAAGATATCGAAGAACTTTTCGGCTCGGATATTTGCAATTTAGTCGACGGAGTTACAAAACTCAGGCAAATTCCTTCGAGGTCGCCCGAAGAGCAGCAGGCTGAAAATTTAAGGAAAATGCTCCTTGCAATGTCGAAAGACATAAGAGTAATAATGATAAAGCTTGCTGACAGGCTGCAAAACATGAGAACGATTCAGTGCATGCCCGTTCAAAAGCAGCGCATTAAATCTCTTCAAAACATGGAAGTTTATGCCCCGATAGCTCACAGGCTGGGAATAAGAACCATCAAAGATGAAATTGAGGATATTTCTTTAAGGTGCCTTGACCCGATTGCTTTTGCAGAAGTTGAAAGTTCGCTGGCTCTTTGCAAGGCGGACAGAGAAAACTTCATTGAGTCAATCAAGAAAAAAATAATGGATAAGGTTCAAAAAATCATTCCGGATGTTTACATTGAAGGAAGAGTTAAAAGCGCCAATGAAATTTACAAGAAAATGTTCATAAAAGGAAAAAACATTGATGAAATTTATGATATTTATGCTGTGAGGGTGATAGTTAACACCATAAGCGAGTGCTACAATGTTTTTGGGCTTATTCACGATATGTTTCAGCCGATTCCGAGGCGCTTTAAAGATTACATTTCGACGCCGAAAGCTAACATGTATCAGTCGCTTCACACTGTTGTCATAAGCAAAGACGGCACGCCTTTCGAGGTGCAAATAAGAACGTGGCAAATGCACAGAATGGCGGAATATGGTATTGCGGCGCACTGGAAATATAAACTTGACAGGCTTGGAAACAGCGGGGCCTTTGGTGATTCGCTTTCGTGGATTAGAAAACTCCTTGAAAATTACAAAAATATTGACGACGTAACAGACATAACCACGAGCATTAAATCTGATTTAGTGCCGAAAGAGATTTTCATTTTAACTCCAAAAGGCGGTGTCGTGACGCTTCCGGCAAATTCAACCGTTATAGACTTTGCTTATGCCATTCACACTGACCTTGGAAACAAACTCGTTGCGGCGAAAGTTGACCATAAGATGGTCCCACTGACTTACACTTTAAAAACTGGCGAGATAGCTGAAGTTATTACAACGAAAGACCCGAAAAAAGGCCCGAGCAGAGACTGGATCAGCATTGTTAAAACCAGCGAAGCTCGAAGCAAAATTAAGCATTGGTTTAAGGTTCAGTGCAGGGAAGAAAACGTCAGGCAAGGCAAGGAAAAATTCGAGCTTGAGCTTTCTAAAAACGGCATAACTCTGCCGAGCGAAAAAATTTGCGAATTTTTAAAGCCAACTTTGCGGAAGAATCAATTCAGCACGCTTGAAGATTTCTTTGCGGCGGTTGGTTACGGCGGAATTCAGCTTTGGAAGATTATGCCGAGGCTCAAAAAAGAATTCGACAGCGTAGCTGAAGCTGAAAAAGAAAGGAACACACTTTCAAAAACTGGCGAAGTTGAAGTTCGTGAAGAAAAACCGAGCAAGCCGAGCAAAAGCGGCGACGTTATGGTTGACGGAATGAAACACTGCTATGTTAGGTTTGCAAAGTGCTGCGGACCGCTCCCGGGCGATGACATCATCGGGTTTATAACTAAAGGTTTTGGCGTTTCGGTGCACAAAAAAAGTTGCAAAAACGTTAACATCCCTGATGAAGAATCCAAAAAGCGGCTCATTAAAACTTCGTGGTGCAAAACCGTTAACAGTCTGTTTGACGTTTGCATAAAAGTAACTGCAAATTATTATGAAGACTTTTTAGCGAATTTAACGAAGAAAATCTCCGGGATGAACGTGAAACTCATTTCTTTTAATTCAAAAATAACCGAAAATAACGAAATAGTTGCTTTTGTTACCGTTAGCGTTAAAAACCCAGAGCAGCTTAAGTTCGTGACTGACAACCTTGCGAAAATTGAGAAAGTAATTGAAGTTAAGAGGGTTTAAAATGGCAAAAATTAAAATTTTTAAAGTGGGCAGATTTAAAACTAACTGTTATCTTGTTTCGAACGATGAAGAAAATCACTTCTTTCTCGTGGACCCCGGCGGGAAAATTAAAAATTTTGATATTTCTTCTTATAAAATAGATTACATTTTGCTCACTCACGGGCATTTTGACCACATTTCAAATGCGGCGGAATATAAAGAACTAACCGGCGCGAAAATAGTTATTTCAAAAGCCGAGGAAGACTTCATTAATGACGGCGCGCTTAACCTTTCTTCGAGGTTTATGAAAGCTCACAAGTTAAAAAGCTTTGAGCCTGACATCCTTTGCAGCGAAGGCGATGAAATTCCTTTTGCAGGAGGGGCTATAAAAGTTTTGAGTACTCCAGGGCACACGAAAGGCGGCGTTTGCTATATTTTTGAGAATAATATTTTCTCGGGCGACACTCTTTTCAAAGGAACTTACGGTGCAACTAGCTTCCCGACGGGCAGCAAGACTGAACTTGAAAATTCTTTGCTAAAACTTGCAAATCTTGAAGGAAATTTTAACGTTTACCCTGGCCACAGCGAAATAACGAAGCTTGACGATGAAAAAGAAGAGATTATTAAAAATAATTTTTAGACGGATATTGCAAAAATAGATTTTTTTAGCTATAATATATGAAAAAGTTAAAAAGGAGATGCTGACAATGAAAACATTAGAAGATTTAATTTCAAAAGCAAAAGGAGCGGTCGACGTAATAGGTGAAAAAGCCGGCCAGTTTGCTTCGGTTTCTAAGCTTAATTTAAAGGTCATGGACGCAAAAACTCAGCTTAAACATGAGCTCGAAACTTTAGGTAAAATCGTTTATGAAAATTTCGGTGACGACATTCAAGACAGCGCCGAGGTTGCAACTCAAATTCAAACCATTAAAGAACTTTACGCTAAAATTGAAAGCCTTAAATCTCAAATTGCTTTCATGAAAAATAAAATTCTTTGCAAATCTTGCGGTAATCAAAACGAAGCAGGTTCGCTCTTTTGCGCTAAATGCGGCGAAAACCTCAAAGAAGAAGGCGTGCCGATAGTTGAAGAAACCGATGAAGATGATGATTTTACTGAATTTGAAGATTAAAATTAAAGAGTGTGATTAAAATTTTAAGGAAAACTCTTAAAGTCGTTTCATCGCTGGTTTTGGTTGTGTCAATTGGAATTTTGGTCAAAATTTTAGTAATTGACAGCTACCTTTCCCAAAAAGCGGTGAGTGAAGTTCAGGAATTATATCATCATCAAGATAGCAGCAGCGGCGAAAATGAAGAATCCAACCAAGAAAGCAAATTTTCGGAACTTCGCGAAATTAACCCCGAGATTTGCGGTTGGATTTCAATTTCCGGCACCAGAATAGATTACCCTGTTTTGCAAGGAAATAAAAACGAAACTCATTTTTACCTGGACCACAATTACAAGCGTGAGAAGTCGAAATACGGAAGTATTTTTTTAGATCCTATTTGCCAACTGAGCGAAAATCCAAAAAACTGTGTGATTTACGGCCACCACATGGCTGATGGCCAAATGTTTGCGGATTTAATGAAATTTTCATCTCTTGATTTTTATAAACAGAATCCTTTGATTAGCTTTGAAACAATTTACGATAAAAACGCAAAATGGAAGATATTTTCTGTTTTCAAAACCAACACTTTAGCTTCGCAGGGCAAAATTTTCTATTATGTTGTTTCCGATTTTGCCGATAATAACAGTTTTCTTGATTACGTTTCGCAGATTAGAAAGCGCTCGCTTTTTGACATCCCTGTGGACGTTAATGAAAACGACAAGTTAATCACTCTTTCAACTTGCTCTTATGAATTCCAGGATTTCAGAACCGTTGTGGTTGCAAGAAGAGTTAGAGAGGGCGAAGATGAAGCAGTTGACACTAGCCTTGCGGCGGTGGCTAAAAATCCGCTTATGCCGCAGTGTTGGTACAAAAAGCACGGAGGTTCCCCGCCTGCGTGAGGATGAAAGTTGAGGTGAATTAAGTTTGGCAATAAGAAATATTTTGCTCGAGGGCAATGAGCTCCTTTATAAAAAATGTAGACCAGTTGAAAAATTTGACGAAAAGCTCGGTTTGCTTATCGACGATATGTTTGAAACAATGGAAAAAGCTCAAGGTGTTGGCCTTGCGGCTCCTCAGGTTGGAATTTTAAGAAGAGTTGTCGTTATAAAAATAGACAGGCCTATCGAGCTTGTTAACCCGGAAATTATTTACACTGACGGCGAACAAAGAAAGGAAGAAGGCTGCCTTTCTATGCCGAATTTCACGGGAATAACTTTGCGGCCAATGTTTGTTAAAGTTAAGGCGCAAAACCGTAAAGGTGAAGAGGTCAGGTATGCCGGCAAAGCTCTGAGCGCAAGGGCTTTTTGCCACGAAATAGACCACTTGGACGGAATTTTGTTTAAATCCCGTTTAGCAAAATAAATAAAATAAATTTAGTATTCTCGCTTGCCATTGTTGGTGGGCGAGAATTTTTTTAAGCGTGTGTTTTATTTTAGCGAAGTAAATTTTGTTATTTTTATTTAATAAATATATTGAAAAAAATTGGTTTAAATGATATAATCTTCACAAAATAATATTTAGGCACAAAATATTTAATATTCAAAATATTTATAGAGAATGGTGGTTTTTATGAATAACAAAATTTTCAAGAAAAAATCCTCTTTTTATCTTTTTGGTGCGCTGGCTCTTTTGCTGATTTTGGCTTGCGTGGGCGGCTTTTCCATTTTTAATGCTTCGGCAGCAAAGGTAAAACAAGATAATGTTAAAATTACTAATAATTCTTCAGGAACTCCAGGGATAACTATTAAATATAAAAAAGAAGCGGATAGTGATGATTCTTATGTAATTCTTGGAGAGGATGCCATTTTTGATAAGGGTACAGCGTTAGATTTTGCTTTGTCTATTAGTGATGGTTACACAGGTAACGTGGGCGATTTCAAAATTACTGTAGACTCAAGTGCTATTTATACAGACGAAGACAAGAAAAATTCGAATGTCACTTATACTTGTGATGTTAAACCTTCAGGTGGTGGAAAATTTAAAGTAACTTTGCCTACTTGGGCAAAACCAGCTGATAGTACTGATGATAATTATGGTAATAATCATTATTACGCCTTAGTAAAGCTGAGTTTTACTAATGATAGCATTAAAGAATTGAAAAATTTGAAATTTAATTCTATTTCATCAAATTATGATTGGGTTGATATTAGTAATCAATTTGAAATTTACAGCAAAGTCAGCAAAGTCGAAGATGGCAATGAAGTAATAAATAATGGCACCAACTTTAAAGTTGCGCAGGGCAGTGAGACCTTCCCTTTTTATATTGAAATGAAAGGTGTATTCAAGGAATGCTTGGATAGTATAGCTTTTACCGCTACTCACACGCAGACAACAGATGAAGAAACAGGAGAAACAGAAGATTATTATTATGAAATAACAGGATCGAACAATAACGATAGTGACAAAAAAGTCTTTGTGGATAAAGACGGCAATGAATACGAGAATAACTATAATGTGGAAGTGTTTTCATACACTGATAGTGGTGTGAAGCATAGACTTAGATGTTACACTGAAAAGAAAGATAATAATATAGTTCCAACTAAATTAGTAGACGAAAAAAACACATCATATGATTATAATAGTGCTGATGGAACATTTGGCAATTCTGGTATTAAATATGACTCCATTAATCGAACCCTCGCAAATGTAGATGCGAATTCTACGCGTAAATTTAAAATTGAGGGGCATATAGTTTACATTAACCCTGCGGATAAAGATAAAAATGAGTTTTTCTATGAAAATCAAAAACTCGTAGATTCTAAAGGAAAATCTATAAATTGCAAATACAGAAAAATTGCATTAAAGCTTTTTAGTCTTAATGATAAAGGAATCAAAGTAACTGAAGGCGGAATAAAAAGCGATTTGAATGTAAATTTTAGCATTAGCAATGTTTCGGGCCATGTAAACCGAAAAGTTACGGTTAATGAAGTAACTGATGCAGATAAAAATACAGTTAACCTTAATGACAATCGCAATGTTGACGTGAAAATCGCAGTGCCAACTAAAAAAGATGAGAAGCCCGACTGGAATAGTAATTTAAAATTAGAGCAGCAAAGCGATGGAAAATATAAAATTGTTGATACAAGTAACTCTGAAATAATTTCGGTTGATTATGATGAAAATACCACATCTTTTATTGGTAAAGACAATGTGAAATATACCTTCGATAAGGATAATAAGAAATTTAAAGATGATGGTGGAAACTCGTATGGTTATAATGAAACTACTAAATCTTTTGTCGGAAAAAATGGTGTAAACTACACTTATAATTCAGAAACCAAAAAGTTTAGTTATGAAGGTAATTATCTTAATGTGGCTGTGCCTTATGGCGAAGGTTCTGTTTATTTGTTTATAAACCCTACCAACTCAGGATGGTATAAAGGTTCTGACGTAAAAATTACTAGCGGCAATGATCAAATCGAAAATCGTGTTGAAGAAAAAGCCCTTAACACATTTGTGGATTCTGATGGAACTGAATACAAGTATGACACGGTTAATAAAAACTTTACTGGAAAAAACGGTGTAACTTACAAACTTGGCACCGTATTTAGATACACTCATAATAACACTGAATATACATGTTATTATGACGAAGAGAAAAAGACATTTACTGGTAAGAATGGTATAGTTTATACCTATGATGAAGACAAAAAAGAGTTTAAATATAGAATTGGTTTTACGGAATATACTAGTAATAATTATGATGGAACTTCTTTTACAGGAAATAATGTGACATATACCCGTGGTATGGTATTTAAAAGCAGTGATGGAAATACTGTATATGATTATGACGGTAGAAAAATAACTGATAATGGAGCAGTAGAGTACCGCATGTTATTTTATTATGAAATAAAAAACATAAAAGATGATGAAACAGCAGTTAATGTTACTGGGTTTAAACTTGAAAACTTGAATTTTAACATAACTTTTGGTGGTGCGCCGGCAGGAACTAGCGACAGAGTTACAATTTCGGTTCATAAAATTGACAAAGACGGAAATGAAGTAGAAAAAGAAATAGAAGGTTCGAATAATAAATATTCAGGAATAACCCCGTATGGATTTACTTGCAAAATTGCCGCAGGAAACAGTAACAATAACAATAAAGTTGATTGGCAAGACGTTGACCTTGATAAATTAGAATGTAGTTTTTCAGAAGAATTTTCAGAAGAAAATTATTCAGAAGAAAGCGGTACGGATAACATTAATGGTAATAAGGTGCCTTATAAAAAATTTACTATTAAAGGCATAAAAAATGATGTTACGCTGAATATTACTAGCGTGCCTTATAAAACCATAGGCGTATGCTTCCATGAACCTAAGTTCGATGCGAATGGGAACTTCACAGGAATTTCAGAAAAAGAAATTGACGATAAAGACAACCCAAAAGCAGACATTTATTTAAGCAATTCATCCGTTAAAATTTCGTCTTTTTCAAGCGGCCAGAGCTGGAATTTCGACCTTAAATTCAAGAATGAATATGAGGCACAAAACGATACCTTGGAAGCTTTTGTTTATCCTTTGGATAAAAAAGAAGAGGCAGACTATGATGAAACCACGAAATCTTTCACGGGTAAAGATGGCATAGTTTACACTTATGATGAAAATAATAAGAAATTTAAATGCACTTATAACGGCACTGACTATGAATATTCTTATGATGAAAGCACGAAATCCTTCACAGGTTATGGCGGAATTAAGTATTTTTACGATGAAGCAAATAAAAAGTTTGCAATTTATGTATATATTGAGGGTAAAAGTCTAGACAAAAGAACGTATTCTTTCAGTGTTCCTGAAGGTATAAGGAATTGTGAAAAGGTTGTAATTGTTGTTAAAAACATTGTTGAAAGAAGGATGCAAATTCAATTTAAGGTTAAGGAAGATTATGTTTCCCCGGGCAGTGATGGCAAATATGATCTGAAAGATTTTAAAATTGAATATATAAGACCGGATAGCTATAAAAAAGACGAAAATGGAATGTATGTTCCAACAGTAGAAGTAAAAAATGGCATATACGAATACAATGACAGTTGTTGGTCGACACTAGATAACATTGGATGGACGAAAAATGACAGCGGCGATATTCTTTCGGCAGTGAATAAAATTATTCCTTACAATGGAATTTTGGTGTTTAGAATAACCCTTAATAATGACGACAGCAAAGTTAAATATATTCTTGATGATAAAATTGAAATTGCTGCTAACAGCATAGTGGAAAAAACGGTTATTGACCCGGCGGATCCAAGCAAAAAAGAAGATGTTTGTTCTTGCATTCAAGTGGTTGTGGGCAGAGGAGACGGCATAAAAGAAGCAATGATTGGCAGAACAGGAAGCGTTTCCATCGGAGATTTGGAATCTTCAGTTAAAGAAGTAACTTTTAAGTTTTTTGGTAAACAAGATGAAAATGGCAACGCAAGCGAGCTTGACCCCGGCACGACTCATGGAGGAAATATTCTAGAAAAAGTTACTGCTTACAGAATTAATGAAGATGCTTTTTCTCGTTTAACAGAAGACAAGCTTTATTCCACCAAGATTTTGTATCAATGCGTGAGAAACGACAGCGGAACAGTTGAAAATACAAGAAATTCATATATGCTTAACTATAAAAAAAGCGGTAACGTAATTGCGCTGCGCACTCTGGCGGGAATAGATGTCAATAGCGTAACATGCACTATCAATGGCAAGTTAATAGAAAACACTGACAAAAACATAAATAATATGGATGATGACAACAACGGAAGTATTGTGGCGTTTAGAATTCCTGACGACTATGTTAACGCATATTCTCCGGAAAATCTTACAATCGAAATTGGCGGAATTGACATTAAAAAATACAAAATAACTCTTGACGGTTTTTACGAAGTTGGAGTTGAAAGGAAACTTTCAAGCGAAACTGACTTCAAGAAAGTAGACTCGAATCCTTTTGAAGTTGACTACGGCGAAGATTTTGAAATTAAAATCATTGGATCATCAAAAGATTCATACGAAGGACTTTTTAACAGAATTTCTTTGGGAAGCGGAAGTACACTATTTCTTAAGGAAGGAACGCAAACAGGTGCAACGGCGCTTGAAAAAACCAGCGATGGCGGCTTTACCTATATTTTCTTCGTTTACAAAGTAAAAAGTGATTCCACGATTAAATTTACAAACGAAATTAACAATACTATGCTGGATTTTGACAACATTGACGGAATGGAATTTTACGAATGTTCAGGAAGCAAGGATGAAAATAATTTAGCAGTGCTCGAAAACAAGAAAATTCAAGGTAAAATTTCATGCGCTTATGGCACGAAGTATAGTTTCGCGGTTGGAGCTTCCACGGGTTATGATTTAAGCTCATTTAACCTAAGCGCAACTATTGAAGGCTCTGAAGCAATTCAAGAAGGCTCAACTGAGTTTTCGAATATGTTTAGTGTTGACACTACGACTAACCCAAACTACAAAATTTACACTATTATTAACAGAAACACAGTAGACAACAATACCGTTGAAAGTGGCGTTCAGAAGAGCATGGTGATGTCAGGCTTTATAAAAAAAGAAATGAAAACAGTAACTTTCAAAATGCCTGTAATTAAGGATGATATTTCGCCAGAACCTGTGCTTAAATATTTAGATGAGCAAGGCAACCAAATTTCTTCAGTAAGTGCAGAATATGGTTCGAACTTAATTTTCAGCATAGAATTAAACGAAAGATGCAACAATTCAGGCATTACTGTGGGGCTTTACAAAGGCGAGGAACTTTTTGAAACGTTGCACATGGTTTCCGGCCATTACAAAATAACTAATGTCACAGAAAACTACACAGTGCAAGTTTCAGGCTGCAATATAAACACTTATTTCGTTAACTTCAGCAAAAATGATTACGTTGATTACATTTTCGTTAAAGATGGCGAAGACACGGAAATGCAAGACAACGTGGTAGTTTCTTACGGCAACAGCTGCTACTTTAAAATTAAAGAAAAAGAAGGCTACCAAATGGGCGAAAGCACGGTTGTTCAAGCAACTTCGGCTTCGGGCCAAAAAATAACCCTTGAAAAGAATTCTTTGGGCCAATATAAGCTTACTAATATTAAAGATAACTACACCATAACCGTTGAAAATATTAACGAAATATTTTATAGATTGAAATTTATTCCTATTGACGGAGTAACTTACTATAATGAAGTTGGCTCAGTTATCACAGGTGACTTCAAAGTTAGTTATGGCAAAAATTTTGAATTTTCAATAAAAATCGATGATGCTCACTCGGAATCAATTCAAGGCGCTTATATCGTAACGAATGAAAGCAGCCAAAGCGAAATTAAAGTTCAAAAATTGGCTTCTGACAGATACTTGATTCAAAATATTACTCAAGATATAACCGTTAGAGTGGCGGGCGTGAGCAAGAATAAATACACAGTAACACTCACGAAGGATGAAGGAATAGACTATTACAATAAAGATGGCAAAGTTATAACCGGCGAGAATGAAGTTGAATACGGCGGAAGCCTGAACTTCAAGGTTAACCTTTATCCGCTTTATGCAAATTCAAACATCAAAGTTATGCTTGGAAATCAAGAACTTTCAGCGGACGACAATGAATTTTACACGGTTGAAACGGTGACTGAAAACAAAACTGTAACAGTCGTTGGAATAGGCAAGACTGATGTGGCTGAAGTCATTGAAACCATTAACTCACTTCCGACTGATATTAAAGACGACACTGACCTTGAACAGATAATTCAAGCGGTGAGAAACTACAATAATTTAAGCGATGCTGAAAAATCAAGCGTTGGAAACTACTATGTTCTTGAGCAGCTGCAAAAAAAGGTTGCGGACATCATTCACACTTACAACGGAGTGACTGCTGAAGGCCTTGACTGGAACATAAAATTGATTGCAAACCCGATTGACACCGACCTTGACGCTTGCACGAGAATTTACGGCAAACTTAGCTCGGAATATATTCTCTCGCTTTATGATGTTTACCTTTGGGACACCTTAACCGAGCGCAGATATACTCTTCCTGAAGGCAAAAGCATAGTGCTTCACCTTCCGACGCCTAACATGACTTATTTTGAAAATCCTTCGGGAATTCACGAAAATTCAGACGGTAAACTCAATTTCTTAACTCTTAACATTGGCAACTCCGTGACTTCGCTTGAGACTTCGTCTTTAAGCCCAATCGGAATAGTTGCAGATAGGTCAATCCAGCCGGGAAGATCTTCTCTTATAGACGCAGTTGATTCTAATGTTTCCATGCTAACGAATTACACTCTTGGAAGCCTTAGCGGTTCGGGCAATAAGAAAGAATCAAATTACTCCGGAAATAAAAATAATTCTTCAAATAGTTTTGATGAAGGCGAAGCTTTAACCGGCGGCTCAAATTCCGCAGCAAATAAATTCAGAAAGACCGATAACAGCACAACTCGTTTGGGAAGTGCGCTTAAGCTCATTTTGATTATCATGATTTTGCTTATATTAATTGCGGCTATCTGGGCTATAGTAAAAAAATATAGGGATAAATCAAAAAAAGCCAAGAATAATGACGAATAATACAGATTTAATTGAATTTGAGTATTGATAACCATAAAATAAAATGTTATAATAAAGAATATTTCTTATTATTAAAAAGAGGTGTTGGTTATCATTTCCAAAATACCGGGAATACTCAAAAAGCTTCGTTTGGATTGTGGATTCACTCAAGGCAAGGTTGCTGATTTCTTAGGTATAGACAGATCAACTTATTCTTACTACGAATCAGGGAAGATAAACCCCGACGTAAGAACTATACTTAACCTTTCAAAAATCTATGGAGTTGATTACACTGAAATTTTAGATGCCGATGCTGAAATGGTATGTTCCGATTACGCTAAAAACGGTGGCAAGTCAAGTGATGACTGCATTAATGAGGATAAATACCTTAAGTATCAAGAAAAAAATATTTCGCTCGGCATCAAACTTCTTTCTAAGGAGTCGCGCGATGAAATTTTAAAAGAGATTTCAAGCAAAATTAAAGAAGAGAAAAAAGCCAAAAAACCTAAAGATTGGTTTTAAGGCTAGAGTTTTAGAAAGCTTACGGCAAGCTTCTTTAAAAGTTTTGAAAAATCTTTTTTATCCACGCTGCTGTGGGTAACAACATCAGAAATGCAAACGATATCATTACCCTGGCGGTAAATAATTTCACCGACTTTCTTTCCTCGGATTACAGGTGCTTCGAGTTTTTCATCGAGCACTAATTCCGGGGAAATTTTTTCTTTATTTTTATTAGCTACTAAAAAATTCTCGCTTTTAATAACCGAAAGTTCGGCGCAGCTTTCTATTCCGTTTTCAACTTTCAAATATTTAGGCACCTCAAAAGGAGGAGGACTCGAAAGGCTATATTCTGAAAAACCGTAGTCAAGAAGCTTGGTTACTTCAGAGTTTCTTTCTTTAACGTCCTTGCAACCGAGAACCACTGCAATCAAGCTCATTTTGTTTTTTTCTGAGCAAATGCAGGCGCAGCTCCCGGCCTCTTTTGAAGTGCCTGTTTTTATTCCCGTCGTTCCGGGGTAAAGTTTTATTAATTTATTCGTGTTTACTATTTGAGTTTTGCCACCCCTGATGTGGTCTATCCACTTTGAGGTGTAATCGGCGGCTTTTTCGCATTCGAGAAGCGCTTTTGCCATGAAGGCAATGTCGTGCGCCGTGCTTACGTTGCCGTCGATATCTTCTGCTATGCAGTTTTTAAATATCGTGCTTTTTAGATCATATTTCGAAGCGTAATTGTTCATTTCCTGCAGGAATTTGCCTTCATCGCCGGAAATATGATCCGCCAGAGCTATGCAAGCGTCATCAGCCGAAACAAGTGCAATTGCTTTTATCAAATCTTCCGTTTTCACGGTTTCGCCTTGCTTAAGCCAAATGTTAGAGCCGCCCGTGCGAGGAATTTCTTTGCTTATGGTTACTTTGCTATTAAAATCTTTGATCGTATCAAACGCTATGAGCAAATTCATCATTTTCATGAGTGATGCCGTGTAGCGCACTTCCGAAGGATTTTTTTCGAATAAAATTTTCCCGCTTTTGCTGTCTATCAATATCGCTGAAGGAGCAGAAACATCGAACTCTTCGCCGGTTTCTTCGTTTGCAAAAATAGTTAAGGGGTAAAAAAGAAAAATCAGGGAAATGATTATTGTGGACAAAATAACCTTAAGTTTCATTTTAAAACCTCGCTTAGAAATTGTTATTTTTTAAGCTTTAAAAGCACATCCCATAACGTCTTTTATTTTGTGTTTCACGAGGTTTTTGATTGCTACTCTTGCTTCTGAGAGGTAACCTCTTGGGTCAAATTTATCAGGGTTTTCCACGAAATATTTTCTCACAGCGCCTGTCATTGCAAGCCTTAAATCAGAGTCAACGTTTATTTTGCAAACCGCTTTTTTAGCAGCCATGCTGAGTTGATCTTCCGGGATTCCTTTTGCGCCGGCTAGGTTTCCTCCGAACTTATTTATTTCTTCAACCAAATTTGGCAAAACGCTCGAAGCGCCGTGAAGAACTATCGGCAAACCAGGGCATAAAGTCTCGATTTTTTCAAGTATATCAAATCTAAGTTCAGGGTTTTGGCTTGGCTTGAATTTGTAAGCTCCGTGGCTCGTTCCGATTGCTATTGCCAAGGAATCAATTTCGGTTTTTTCGAAAAAGTCTTTTGCTTGCTCAGGGTCGGTGTAAAATGATTTATACGGCGGGACGCACACTTCGTCTTCTATTCCTGCAAGGCTTCCGAGCTCTGCTTCCACTGTTACGCCGTATTTGTGAGCGTATCTTGCAACTTTAAGGCTCAGCTCCGCATTTTCTTCATAGCTAAGGCTTGAGCCGTCAATCATAACGGAAGTAAAGCCGCTGTCGATGCATTCTTTGCAAATTTCAAAAGAATTCCCGTGGTCAAGGTGAAGCGCTATGGGAATATCCGTCGACATTTCAGCAGCTTCTACTAGTTTTCTTAAGTAGTTCATTCCAGCGTATTTTCTAGCTCCGGCAGAAGCCTGAAGAATAAGCGGCGAAGACATTTCGTTTGCAGCCTCGGTCACCGCTTGAATTATTTCCATGTTATTTACGTTAAATGCTCCAACAGCATAGTTTCCTTCGTATGCCTTTTTAAGCATTTCCTTTGTGTTTACTAAACTCATAATTGCACCTCTAAAATGTTTTTAACTGTTTTTATGCAAATATATATTATTATAATTATGTCTGTTTTGTCAAAATATAATTTTAAATTTTGTATTGACTTAATTTTTGTTTTGGTGTAATATCTTCTTAGTTTGGTTGCTACTGTGGCTCAGTTGGTAGAGCAGCTGATTCGTAATCAGCAGGTCGGCGGTTCGAGTCCGCCCAGTAGCTCCATCGAAAAAGCCAGTGTTTAAGCCAAATTTGAGTTTTGTACACGTAGGATTATTTCCTTAAAAGTCCAGTTTGACACCAATTTTGACACCAATACGAGGTTTTTTGACTCCAATTACTAATAATTAATTTTTATTTTGACACCAATAATTGGTGTCAGTTTTATTTGTTATTATTCGTAAAGATATAAGCTACCTTTTCCATACCTATTTTTTTATATTCTTCAATTGCATGGCAGTATCTATTTACAGTAGTTGAAGTTTGAGCGTGACCTAAAATTGCCGAGAGAGTGTTTATATCCATTGCATTTTCTATTGCTCTAGTTGCGGCAGAGTTTTTACTAAATTTTAAGAAAAAAATTAATCGTAATTTTATGCCATAAATATTTTTAGTTAGTTAAATAGTCACGTTAATATTACAATGCATGTTTAGTTTGAAATTTTATAAAGTCAATTCAAAAAATCATTTTTAGTTATAATAAGTCGTCTTCAGAGTTTAAAAATTTATATGCTGGAATATCAAGAACACATGCTATGTCAAAAAGCGTGTCTAATGATATGGCTTTGTAGATATTTGGTGCTTCTACATGACTAATAAATGTGGGCGATTTCCTTATAGATTCTGCTAAACTTTCTTGTGTAAAACTCCTTAGTTTTCTGTAATAAGAAATTTTTAGTCCTAATTTTTTATAGTAATCTTTGTATTCTTCTCTCATTTTAGCTCACCTCCTGTAATAACTAAATGTTATCAATTTAATAAGAGTATTGCTACTAACTGAATGTAATGCTATACTATCCTGTTTATAGTTAATAAAAAATATTTATAAGATTATGCAATAATGAAAAAATAATTGATATTTAAATATCAAAATAAAGAAACAGTATCGTAAAATTTAATCATTATAGATAGTTCAGGCGGATGATCTATAGCAAAGCAAGAGGAAATTATATAAAATTTAGAATTTTAACTAGAGGAACAGCAGGAAATTCTTATTATTCAAATTATAAAGAAACATCTGCAATAAGAAGAAACAGTAAACCTAATCCACCCACTGAAATAAAAACTTCTTTACTTAGCTATGTGTTAGGAGAATCCCTTACTATTTCTTGGAATGAAGCTAAAGATATTGATAATAATATTACTGCTTACAACTTGGAAAGTAGAAATTCCACTGATGGATTTAATTGGAGCGAATGGACTTCGCTTGCTGAAAAAACAGACAAGCTTTCTTATACATTCACACCTTCTGCATCCTTTTTGCAAAATCAATCGTTTGTACAGTTTAGAGTTTATTCCGAAGATTTGCTCGGAGCTATAAGTAGTGAAGCTATTCTTTCAGAAATCGTACAAAGAGATGATAATACTGGAGTAAGGTTTGGAATGGATGACAAGTATAAGAAAGCTTATTTATATGTAGGTAATAATGGTAAGTGGGTAGAATATGATGTTTTCGCTGGTGTTTCAGGGAAATGGCGAGAAGTATGAATTTATTATCTATATTTAGATTTTTTTCTAAATACCCATTACTCATAAATCCAAAGTTTACTGCTTGTATAAAATTTTCAGGTATACACAACTCGTTTTTTTCAATTGAATATGCAGGGACCTCAAGAAGCCTCATTGGGTCATTTTCAATTACATTTATAGTCTTTTTCGTATCCGTATCTACAAAGTCAAAATTAGTTTATTTTATCATGTACGGAAATTTTTTGAATGAATTTCGAGCCTTGATTTTTAGGTACATTTAGTTTATAATATGTACTTGAAAATAAAAATTAAGAGGTGAAAAATGAATAAAAAAGAAATAATCCGAAAAATTATAAAGGATAATAACGGAATTTTATTATCTAAAAATCTTTCAGACAATGATATATCTCTTCAATATATAAGCGAAATGGTAAAAGATGGTGAAATTTTCAAATCAGAAAATGGTGTATATTTTTCTACCGATACGTTCGAAGACGAGATGTTTACTATTCAAACAAGATACCCAAAGTGCGTATTTTCTCACGAAACAGCTTTATATTTGCATGATTTAAGTGACCGTGACCCTCTTGAATACTCTGTAACTTTAAGTTCTGATTCAAATAGAAGTTCAATAAAAAAATTCAATGTAAAAGTTTACTCTATAAAAAATGAACTTTTAAATCTTGGTATTATTACATTACCAACTGTGTTTGGGAGGAAAATTAATACATACAATCCAGAAAGGACTATTTGCGATATTGTAAGAAATAAAAGTCGGATTGAAATTGGAATTTTTTCTGATGCTATTAAAAAATATATCACACGAAATAACAAAAACATTCCATTGTTAATGCAATACGCTGAAAAATTCAGAATACAAAAGAAAATAAGAGAATATTTGGAGGTTTTAATTTGAACTCATCACGATAATTAAAAGCTAAAATTAGAAATTTAGCAACAGAAAATAATATTTCGGCACAAGTACTTTTAAGAATTTACATGATGGAACACCTGCTTGAAAGAATTTCCGTTTCACCATACAAAGATAAATTTATAATAAAAGGCGGTATTTTAATATCTTCACTTTTAGGAATCAGTAAACGTGTTACTGTCGATATAGATACTACTGTGAGGAATCTAAAAATTGAAAAAGACAATGTTTCTAAAGTATTTAACGAATTAATATTAATAGACATAAACGATGGTGTTACATTTGACATAATAAAAATATCAGATATAAGACTTGAAGATATATACCCCGGTATGAGAATATCTATTGTTTGTAATTATGAAGGACTTAAAATCCCTATTAGTGTAGATATTACTGCCGGAGATAAGATTACTCCAAAAGAAATAGATTATAAATATCCTTTAATGTTTGAAGATAAAAAAATAGACATTTTAGCTTATAACTTAGAAACTGTTTTAGCTGAAAAATTACATACAATTTTATCAAGAGGAATTGCAAGCACTCGTCTTAGAGATTACTATGATTTATGGATTTTACATAAATTAAAGGAAAATGAAATTAACAAAAAATATTTAAAAGAGGCTCTTTTGGCTACCACACAAAAAAGAGAAACTCCACATATACTAAATGAATATTCATCAATACTAAATCAAATAAAAAACGATAAACAAATAAGTACCTTATGTAGTAAGTATCAAAAAGAATACTCATATGCACAAGGGGTAGAGTTAAACGCTATATGTGATTTGATTTTAGAAATTATGGATTCTATGCTTTGTTAGAAATAATTATATTTTCTGCGTTTAAAAAGGCAAAGATTTTCTATCAATAAATTTAACTGAAAGCATAGATAATTCTTTAAATAACTGTGAAAACATGGCGAGAGCATCGGCAGCATCGTCATGTTTTGCTTTTACTGTTTATCAATAGATTCTTCTAGGTAAGGTGCAACTAAAAAATATCTTCCCTATTTGAGGAACAATATCAGCCTTATTTTTAAAAATATATGATGTTTTATTCCGCACATAGATAAAAATAAATACTCATAATATTTTGGTATATGAATACTTTATCTTTTTTGTTGTCTAGATGTTGAATATATATTTGTCGATTAGTTTATTAAGTAGCCTTTTTGTTCCTAGCTAATCATAGATATTCTCCTTTTCTGCAAATAAAATAATTATATTTGCATTTAAGCAGTTAAACTGCAAGTATTTTAAAAATGTAACCCTTTCTCGGCTAAAAGATAGGATTACATTTATTTTTATGTTT